>Ga0163151_10004172_pt1 | contig 19785 bp, 13 predicted proteins | sample OliLakLV19MP5IB2_FD_145596 | JGI IMG/M metagenome (GOLD analysis project Ga0163151, IMG submission 145596) | Freshwater microbial mat bacterial communities from Lake Vanda, McMurdo Dry Valleys, Antarctica - Oligotrophic Lake LV.19.MP5.IB-2 | ecosystem: Environmental > Aquatic > Freshwater >... | reverse complement strand
GCTCGCGGGCCCGCTCACGAGTTCGGCGGCGAGTGCGTCGCCATCGGCATCGGAGTCGTTGATGAGCACGCCGATCGCCGGGACTGTCAGTGTGGTGTCCTCGGGTGTGGTGTAGGCGTCGTTGAGCGCGACGGGCGCATCGTTGATCGGGGCGATGTTGATCGTGACGGTGGCGATGTTCGACAGGGCCAGCCCGTCAAAGGCGCGGTAGGTGAACGAGTCAACGCCGTTGAAGTTGAGCGCGGGGGTGTAGGTGAACGAGCCATTGGCGTTCAGCACAAAGGACTGAGCGTTGGCCGGGCCGGTGACGAGTTGGGCCGAGAGCGGGCCGCCGTCAACATCCGTGTCGTTGGCGAGCACCCCGGGCGCGCCGGGAGTGAGCGTGGTGTCCTCGTTGATGTTGAAGATGTCGTCAACCGCGACCGGCGGGTCGTTGATGGGAAGGACGTTGATCGTGACGGTGGCGGTGTTGGACTGCGCAGCGCCGTCGAAGGCGCGATAGGTGAACGTGGTCATGCCCACGAAGTTCAAGGCGGGCGTGAACGTGAACGAGCCGTTGGCGTTCAACGCAAACGATTGCGCGTTGGACGGCCCCGCGACCAGCACCGCCGTGAGCGGGCCGCCGTCGATGTCCGTGTCGTTGACAAGGACGCCGGGGAGCGGGATGGACAGGGCTGTGTCCTCGTTAGTCGAGTACGCGTCATCGGTCGCAATCGGCGCATCGTTCACCGGGTTGACGGTGATGACCACCGAGGCGATGTTCGAGAGCAGCCCCGCGGGGTCGCGGGCCTGGTAGGTGAAGCCGTCGGCTCCCGCGAAGTTCGGCACGGGCGTGTAGGTGAACGATCCGTCGGCGTTGAGCGTGAACGATTGCGCGCTCAGTGGTCCCGAGACGAGGACGGCCGTAAGCGTGTCCAGGTCCGGGTCGGCATCGTTGGCCAGGATGCCCGTGATCGCCGGCACGTTCAGCGCGGTGTCCTCGTTGGTGGAGTACGCGTCGTTGAAGGCGACAGGCGGATCATTCAGCGACAGAACATTCACCGTCACTGTTGCGGGCGCGGAGGTAGTCATGCCGTCGTTCACGCGGAATGCGAACGTCGTGTAGGGCGATCCGCTTTCCCCCGGGGCCGGTTGGAACACGACGCGGTTGAGCGCATCGGTCACAAGCGTCGGAACGCTCGTGATCGGGTCGAGCGACCCGAACTGGAGCAGCATCCCCCGTGCCGGGAGCGAGGAGATCGATGCCGTCAGCGGCTGCATCTCCGGGTCAATCCCCTCGAGCGTGATGGTGACATCGGTGCTTTCGGGCGTGGTGACCGTCTGGGGCAGGGCGGTGGGCGGGAAGTTGAAGGGGACCGCGATCGAGAACTCGGAAGTGCTGCTGGGAAGCGACGTCGGACCGCCTATGGCGACCGTCGCATCAGTCATCACCCCACGGGTCTGGTTCGGGGGCATCTCGGTCGCCGTCGCCGTCACCCAGATCAGGTCTGGATAGTCCGCTGGATTAAACACAAAACTCATCAGCCCGGTGGTGCCCGCGATGTTGGTGGTCACGTTCACCCCGCCGAGAAACACCTGCCCCTCTCCGAGTTCGCTCGGGTCGGGGAGCCGGTTGATAAACAACTCGACGCGATAGGGCTTCATCGCCTCGGAGTTCAGGACGAAGGCGACAACGCCGCCGGGGCTGACGCTCAGGACGATCGGGAAGTTTTGCAGGTTGTTCGGACCTGTATCGATGTCCAGCGGTGTGTCGTTGAGCGTGATGCCGCGGACACCGCCGGGTGCAAGGTCGATGCCCAGTTCGCCGTTGTCGTAGATCGAGTTGCTCAGGATGGAGGTATTCACGCCGCCGGTCACCAGCACGCCGCACAGGCCGTTGAAGGCGATGGTGTTGGACTGCGAGGGGTCCGCACCGATACCCAGCGCAGCGCCGATGCGGTGTTCGCCCACAGTCGGGCTGGCGGTGACGACGACGCCGTCGCCCGTGTTGGGCAGCGCTGCGGCCCCCGTGATGTCGGTGCCGATAAAGTTGGCGGCGACGACCGAGCCGGTCATGCGCGTGCCCTCGATGAGCACGCCGGTGCCGATGTTCCCCGAGATCAGGTTCCGCTCGCTGTCGTTGAACGGGTCTAGTGAGGTGTTCGAGCCGACGAAGGTGCGTTCGGCCGAGGAGATCACCACGCCGCCGCCGGCATTCCCAAGCGCGGCGAGGCCTGTGCTGTCCGTGCCGATGAAGTTTCCGGCGATGATGTTGACACGGCCGCTGCCGTCGGCGCGAACTCCCGCGCCGCTGTTGCCCGAGAGGATGCACCGCTCCGCGCTGTCTTCCACACCGTCGCCGTTCGTGCCGACGCGGTTAAAGAACGTATCCGCGCGGAGTTGAACGCCGTCCTGCCCGTTGCCGCGAGCCGTCAGGCCGAAGGGGTCAACGCCGAAGTTGCACGCGTAGACCCAGCACCGCTGGATCGTGGCTCCCTGAATTGCCAGGCCCGAGCCGGGGAATCGCACCAGCGCGAGGCCGCGAACGATGCAGGTGCTCGCGCCCAGCACCAGGCCGTCCCCGGCGACGAGGGCATCGCCATCGACTTCGATGATGGGCAGACCGGGACCGGGGGGCTGGCGCTGCGACCACCCGTCGATGGTCGTTTGCGATGTGACCACGGGGAGCGCGCCGCCCGCGCCGAGCGTGATCCGCCAGAAGTCCGTTGCGCCGGGAACATACCCGGGGTCGGTCGTTGGGATGGCAAACTCGATCGTGTGCGGGCCAGCCACGCTGTTAGCCAACTCGATCGCCGCGCGAAGCGTCCCGGGGCCGCTGTCGGCCGTGGTGCTTACCACGAAGAGGTCCGCTTTGCCGGTCGCGGCGAGAGCGAATGCCAGGACGAGCGGGAGCAGGCCCGCGAACCGACGAACACATGCACACAAGCCCATGGACTCTCGCCTCCTGACAGCGGCTTGCGGAACACATGCAAACCCTTTGCCCGGACGGTCATGGTCGCGGGCAGAACAAATTGTCCCCTCTTCGGGGGTAAGACTGCATTAGACCATCCCCCGGTTATGGGCACAAGAGGCCTGTGACGGAATCTGCGGCTATTTTATCGAATACCCAAACAAAATAGAAACATCTTACCGCATTCTCGGACGTAGAGTCTGGAACTTCGATCCGATTGCCAACGAGTCGTTTGGCGCGATGAGGCTCGCACGAATCTCGCAACACGCTGTGGCAATCTCCGTACCGGGATGTAGGCTCGTGCGGCAGGAACGCGAGTCAGGAGCGAACCGTGCGCAGTTTGACCGCGGCGGATATCGGACGCGCTCCCCTTCGACCCCTCCCCGAGGGAGGGGCAAGGGGTGGGTTGTCATACTTCTTTGGATACGCCGCGGCGATCATCCTCGCAATCGCCTCACCCGCCCTCGCGGACGTTGACCCGCTCAGCGGCATCGACTTTGTGCGGATCACCCACCCCGGCAATGCGCCATGGGCGGGGGACGGGACGCCGGACGATCGGGCGATCAGTCGCGGCGGGGTGGACCACGAGTACAACATCGGCCGGTTCGAGGTGACAACCAGTGTTCGGCTAGCCCCGCTGCCGCAGATAGGCCCGCACGCCCTCCGCAGGGGTCTGCCCGCACGCCTCAAACCACTGGCAGAACTCGGCCACATCGACGCGCCTGTTGCCGGTCTCGCAGTTGTACACCCAGGATTGCGGCCGTTTCAACCTCCCGCCAAGTTCACGCTGGGTCAGGCCCGCCGCTTCGCGGGCGCGCCGCAGCACGCCCGGCACCGGGGCGTAGGCGCGTGCGTGCTGAGCCTTGGTCGCCACGCGACACAGGATCGGTGTCGGGCGACTTGACACGAGTTGAGTGTCATGTCATAGTATCCATTGTCTGGTAGCCGAGAAGAACCATGAAGCGAACCCTTGCCGCCGCCGCCGCGATCCTGACCGGAGCCGTCGCGACAGAAATCCTCGCCGACGTGGATCCTTTGTCCGGCATCGACTTCGTGCGGATCACCCACCCCGGCAATGCGCCGTGGGCGGGGGACGGCACGCCCAACGACCGCGCCATCGGACGCGGCGGTGTCAACTACGAGTACAGCATCGGCCGGTTCGAGGTGAACACCAGCCAGTTCGTGGAGTTCTTCAACGCGGCGTACGACCGTCCCGGCGGGGAGACGCTGCCGCACCTGATCCCGCCGACGTTCTGGGGCGCGCAGGGGATGACGCCCAACAATCCGGGTGGTCGGCGGTGGCGCGTGCCCGCGGGCAACGAGATGCGCCCGGTGGGGAACATCAGTTGGCGGATGGCGGCGATGTACGCCAACTGGCTGCACAACGACAAGAGTGTCGCGCGCGAGGCGTTCCTCGATGGCGCGTACGACGTGTCCACGTTCGGGTACTTCGGGAACATCTTTACGGACCAGGCGGCCCACCACCCGGGCGCGCGGTATTGGATCCCGACGCTGGATGAGCATCTGAAAGCGGCCCATTACGACCCGCACCGCAACGGCCCTGAACAAGGGGGGTGGTGGACGCGCAACATCACCAGCGACACCACGCCGATCTACGGCCCACCGGGTTATGTCGTGAACGGGCAGTTGGCGCAGGCGAACGCGGGTTGGGACGGCATCCCCGGCTACGACCCCTTTGCCGTGCCCTTGGGTGCCTATCCCGATGTCACAAGCCCTTGGGGCCTGTTTGACGTTGCGGGGGCGACAACCGAATGGACGGAGAGCATTTTTTCCGGTCCCGGTATCCCGCCAACCCGCAACGTCGATGGGAGCGCGTGGGTTGTCGGCGGGGCGGCAAGCGATCGAATCGGCAGCGTCTCATCAAGTTTTCCCAGTTTTGACACATTCGACCACGGCTTCCGCATCGCGTCCTCCGTGCCCGCGCCGAGTTCTGGCATGCTCCTCCTCGTTGCGGTCGCATACAGCGGCCGCCGAACCCGGAGGGCTTCGCATGAATGCTCGAATGCTGGCGGCGATTCTGACGCTTGCCGTGACGCTCATGGCACCATATACGGACGGGCAGGTGATTGCCGTCGGCGCGCCCGGCGGCCCGGTGATGGCGGATATCAATGGCAACCTCGCCATTGACGTTGGAACCGTCATCACCCCCCTTGTCATCCGCATCTTCGACCCGGCCACGGACCACGACACCGGCCCGACATTGAGCGTGGCGACCGTGACCATCACCGGGACGGCTGGCGTGAACGGCAAGTTGCGAGTGCTGGTGGCCAACAGTATTTACTTCGACTTCGACCCAACATCCGACAATCCGTTAGACCTGTGGCTCTCCGGCGTCGTGAACTTCGGCAACGCGAGCGGCGGCGGGCTCATCATCCACAATCCGGGCAACCCGGGTGACACCACGCTCCGCGATGCGACACACCTCGCCCTCGCGGCCACGGGCAATGTCGCGGGCGATATCGATGTCGGTCGGGTCTTCCGCATCCAGGCGCTGGGCGTGACGGACCCGGAGACGGGCGACGTGATCGGCGGCACCATCTCCTCCAACATCACGACCTACGTTCACAATGATTTCAGCTCGCAGCAGGGCAACGGCTTTGAGCCGATTGGGAGTTGTGCGATCAAGGTCATCGCCGCGGGCAACGCTGTCACCGGCACCATCACCGCCAACAGTGATGTCGCCATCGACCACGACCACACGAACGAAACCTACGCGAGCATCGGGCGAGTGGAGGTCGGGCCGTGGCTGGAGGCCGCGGGGATTACGGGCGACATCATCGCCGCGAACGGTCGGATTGTGCAGGTGTACAGCACCGGACCCATCGGCACCCCGAGCGCGGCATCGACCATCGTCGCGGCCAACGGCATCAGGGAGATCCGGGCGGGCCCGGCGGGCTCTGCCGAGGTGCTGGCGCGCGACCTGAACGTGAACATCCTCTCGGGTGTGCTGCCCAGCGCGTTTGGCCAATCCCAGTTCGATGGGCCGCTTGGGAACATCCTCACGGGCGGAGCGATCCACGGCTCCATCGAGGCGGAGAACCTCTCCTTCGACGCCACGTCTCCGTCTCTCGGCGGCATCATCGCCCAGGGGCCCATCACGGCGTCGATCACCGTCCTCGCCAACATGCTCGACTCCAACATCATCGGATCGTCCATCACGGGGAGCGTGTGGGTCGGCTGGCTCGCCCAGGGCTGCATCGTGGCGACAGGTGTTGACCCGAACGACCCGAACGGCGGGCACATCAACGCCGTGCGGATCGGCTACGGGAGCGTGATCCCGCTCTACCAAGACCTTTATCGACCCGGGATGTCCGGTTCCTACTGCCCTCCGGTGCAGGTGCTGGAGAGTGCGGATTGGTATGAGTCCCAGTGTATCGGCGGCGGCACTTCGGACTCGGTGATCCACGCCGACAGCATTGGACTTCTGCGCATCTCGTCGATGTCACAGGTGTACGGGACGGTCTTCGGGACGCAAGACCTCATCATCAAAACCGATGTTCCCCGGGTTGAAGCAAACACGATCGGCACGCTTGTGATCGGCGACATGCGGGCCGGGGTGGTGTGGTCGGGTGAACTCGAGTACACGAGCGGGGTCATCGACAACGCCGTCGAGAACGACTACGCCTCGATCGGCGCGATGACGATCGGGTGCATCGGTCCCGGGGCGGATGTGTGGTTCGCCGACTGCGAGCGCGCGGTGATCGAGCACGACGTGTTCGGCGAGTTGCACCTTCCCGTGCTCGCTTCGGGCGAGACGATCTGGATCGGCGACCGACTTGGGGACGGGCCAGCGGAGAACACACCGGCTGAACTGGAAGAGTGTGTGTGCGGCAATCAAGTGGCGGCCGAGTGCTTCTACACGCAGGGCGCGCACCAAGAGGACTCGCCGCGGGATCCGGGGTACGCGGCACTGAGCGCGATCCATGTTCGTGAAGTCGAGGGCCTGAGCGGCCAGATCATCATCAACGGCAACAACACGGAAGTGGCCGCGGATACGGGGTGGGCGGGCAAGGGTGTGATCGGACCGGGGTTTGGCAATCTGATCGAACTCGGCCCGAGCCAGGAACAGCCGTTCGAGGCGCCGTACTACGACCTGCTCCCTGCGGCAATCGGCGGCGGGTCGATCGGCCTTGTGCCCTTCCACCTGCACAAGAAGGCGTGTACTCCGCCGCACGGCATCCTGGTCGGCGAGCGGGACCTGCCGCTGGTCTACACCGACTTTGATGGCCCGAACCACCCGGTCATCATCCGGTCCTACGGGCCGGTGACCAGCGCCACGGTGAACATCGAGATGGGCGTCCTCGCGTCTGAGTGCCCCGCATCGGACCTGACCGTGATGTTCATTCGCACGCTCGCGCCCCCGCCCAACAACAACCCGCGCGAGATCGGCATCCGTTGCACCAGCGTCGCTTCCATGAAGGAGGGCGCGTTCCGCGTGCTGCCGACGGGGGTCTTCAGCGACGATGTGGTGGGCGAGCCGCAGGTGGTCTGGCCGCTGGATGCGTGCTCGCCGCAGGAGCGACGCTACCTATTCGCGGTGGGGCCGGACTGCAACGCCAACGGCGTGGACGATCGGCACGACATTGATCTGGGGGACGAGTTTCCCAACGACAACCTTCCGGACTTGGACATCGACGACAACGATGTGATTGACAGTTGCACCTACAAGGACTGCCGCTGCGACTGGGACCGGAGCGGGACGTTCACCGTGTCGGACATCTTCGCGTTCCTGTCGGCGTGGTTCGCCCAGTGCGATGGGAGCGGTGGCACTACGACCCCGCCGTGCTACGGGCGCGATGCCGACTTCAACGGCACCAACGGTGTGGATGTCCCGGACATCTTCGCGTTCCTGTCGTGCTGGTTCGCTTCACAGGGCGAGAACTGCAACGTGTAGGCTCGCCGGTCGCCCCCCCCCAGCGCCCGGCCCACCCAGAGGCCGCCGGTCGCGGGGCGCCCGTGCCCACCCAAACGCTAGCAGGCTGTTGAAAAACTCTTTCTGGGCCATCAGCAAGACATTCTTCTGGCCTCGCGACCGGGTGGTGGGTCCAGAAGTTCGTCTGGAATGGGTCGAGAACGAGGTGACGGAACGTATTTCAACAACCTGCTAGGCGTAAACTGACACATCAAGGCCCGGGCCAAGACGCCCGGGCTTTTTGTTGGAGACCAACGGCGACGGGTACGGGTGATCGGGTCGATGGAGTGATTACCCGCAGACACCGACCGCTTAGAGCAGTCGGTCAGTGGCACGAACCACCGGGTATCCAATCACTCGCCGGGCTTCTCGTTTGCGCCCGTTGCCTCGGCTGGTCCCGTGGGCACCTCCTCGGCAGGAGTCGGTTCGATGGGTCGCGGCGCGGAGGCGGGGTTGAGGACCGTCACGCGCCGGGCCGCGACGATGTTCAGCCGGAGCGATTCGTCGATCCTCGACTCGCCGACGATGCCAACGACCTTGCCCGAGACCGTGAGCAGGTCCAAGCCCTCTCGCGGCACCACATAGCCCAAAGTGCGCGTGGAGGATGAGTCGGCGGACTCGACGCGGAACATCAGCGGCATGCCGCGCTTGCCGTCGTAGACGGTGCTGGGCACGATGCGCCCGACGATGGTGTAGATCGACTGCTTCTCGACGTTGTCGACGTACTCGCGCAGTTTGAGTTCGCGCTCGCTGATAGCGGTTGCTCTGTCGCGCAGTTTCTTCGAGGCCTCGAAAACCTCTAATCGAAGAGTCAGGGCCTCGCGCCGAGAGGTCAGCGCCTCGTGGATGCGACGGTCCTCCGGCGTGCCGCCCAGCGTGTTAGTCGTGCGGTCGAACTCGGCGATGACGGTGTTGATCTCGGCCTCGCTGCCGGCCTTCTGCATCACGTTGTTGAAGAGCGTGCGGAGCGTGTCGATGTCCTTGATGACCTTGAGTCGGGGCGCATCAACGGGTGGCGTCGGGGGCGCGACCGGCGGGGGTACGGGCGTTGTCGCGTTCGGATCCGCCGGAACGGCTGGCTCGCCCTCGGGAGTGGCGGGGATCGCGGAAGGCGGTGTCGTTGGCGTTGCCGGCGGGGGCGTCGTGGGAGCAGGGACCGGGTCGCCGCCGGTCGCCGGCGTCGTCGGCTTGACTGGCTGGGGCCTGGGAGCCGGGGGCGTTGCGGCGCCGGACGCTGGCTTTGTATACGCCGCGGCCTCTTCGGGCGTGGCTCGTTTCACCTGATCGCTCTTCACATAGCCGCGGGCCTGCGCGGGGGCGGGCACGAGGTATCCCTCGACCGTGCCATCAGTGCCTTTGAGCGTTTCGAGGACCGTGAAACTGGTGCCCGCTGGCAGGTCGCTGTCGAGCAGGAACTGCCAAGGGCGCGAGCCCTGGACGTTCGCGGCCATCAGACGCGACGGGCGCGACAACTTCAGCGTCTTTCCGCCGGCGTCTGCGGTGGCATCGGCCGCCTTGACATACGCCTTGATGCCCGGCAAATATTCGGTGCGGAGCCAGCCCGGCCCTTCGCCATCCACGCGGAGCACCTGGCCCTGCTTGAGGATGGAGACGGCGTAGAAGATGCCGCCATCAGCGCACTTCATCGGGACATTGTCCTTGGTCACTGTGACGAAATAGGGCTCGACAGCCTTGACCTGCTGCGCGGCCGCGGTCGCGAGTGGCGCGAGCACGGCGAGTCCGGCGGAGAGGGGGATTGTGCTGCGGATCGTCGCGCCGATGGCGAGACCGGCAGCGCGTGCGAGGATGGATCGGTTGGTTGTCATCTTGGACTCCTCGAAAGGGGGAGCGTGAATCGTTTGCTGGTGAGGGGGCGTCGTCGCGCGGCAATGATCGGATCGCAGATCGGCGGGGGTATAGTACCGCCCCCCGCCCCGCCCGCAGTGGCGCGCACGCCGGAACACGCGGCGAGCGGCACCCTCCGGCGGGGGGGCGGAAACGCGCGGGACGCAGGCCCGGGGCGCAATGAAAGCCGGACGGGGTCTGCGGCAACGGCTTGTAGAGCAACCACTTGTCGGCCCGGGCGACGGGCGGCATCCAAGGGCGAACTCGTGTCGAAACCAGACTTGCTTCGGGGGGCGCGGGGTGTTTCTTCTTTCGCCCGCGCTGCCACGGACTCGGCGGTGGTTGGGTTGGTCTGCGCGGCGGCTGTTCTGGCGGTCGCGGGGTGCGCCTCGCCCCTGCGCGACCGGCCTGAGAAGGATCTGCGCAGATATGTCCGCGAGTCGACGCAGCGCGAACTCGCCGAGGCACGCACCTGGCCCGAGCCCAGACCCCTGCGGCGAGAGGCGCGCGTGCCCGCGCTGAACATCGAGCCGCGGGTCATGTCCGAACTGGCCGCGATGGCCGGGCCGGACTCGTACCCGAACAAGGACCCGCGCGTGGCCGGGCAGGTGATGTTCGATGTCGACTTTCCGGTTGCGACCATAGGTTTGCAGCGCGCGGTGAAATCCGCGGTCGAGAACAACCTCAACGTGCAGTTTGCGCGGATCTCCCCGGCGATCGGGCAGGCGCAACTCGCGGCGGCGGATGCGGCCTTCGACTGGGTGCTCTTCGGGAACACGCAGTGGTCCGCGACGGACCAGCCGCGCACCAGCCCGTCGATCGGCGGCTCGACCGTGGGTGTAGGCTCGGACCAGCGTCAGGTACTCGATTCGACCCTCGGCGTGCGCAAGCCGCTCATCTCCGGCGGGCAGTTCACTGTGCAGACGCAGTTCACCTACACCGATGTCGAGACGGACAACCTGTTCAACCGTCCGGACCCCGCGCGCGAGGCAAACGTGGTCGTGCAACTCGATCAGCCCCTGCTGCGGAACTTCGGCTCCGATGTCGCGCTGGCGCAGGTGCGGCTGGCGGAGAACGCGGAGCGCGACGAGATTCAGAATCTCAAGGCCGAACTCATCTCCAACGTCGTCGATACGGAGAGCGCCTACTGGACGCTCGTGCGGGCGCGGAACGATGTTCTGGTTTTGCAGCGGCTTCTTGAGCGGGGCGAGGACGTGCTGGGCAAACTCCGTGCCCGCATCGAGTTTGACGCCCGCCCGGCGCAGATCGCCGATGCGTCCTCGTCGGTCGAGTCGCGCCGCGCCCAACTCATGCAGGCGCAGAAGGTGCTGCGCGATGCGAGCGAACGCCTCAAACTCCAACTCAACGACCCGGAGTTCACCGTCGGCTCCGAGGTGCTGCTGCTGCCGTCGGATGAGCCCATCGACCAGCCCATCGAGTTGAGCCTGGTGGACTCGATCAACTCGGCGCTGGCGAACAGGCCCGAGGTGCAGCGGGCGATCCTGTCGCTCGACAACACCGCCGTGCGGCTTGGCGTGGCGGACAACGCCCGCCTCCCCCTCCTGAACCTGCGCGCCCTGACGCGCCTCAACGGCCTGGGTGATTCCGGCGATTCGGCGTATGACACGCTCGAGGAGGGGCGGTTTGTCGATTATCAGGTTGGTTTGAACTTTGAGTTGTTCATCGGCAACCGCGCGGCCGATGCCAACTACACCGTCCGGCGGCTGGAGCGGCAGCAGGCCGCCATCGCGTACCGCAACACCGTGCAGAACATCGTGTCGGAGGTCAAGGCTGCGATCCGCGATGTGCAGTTGAACTACACGCTGATCGAACAGTTCCGTGCGGTGCGGATCGCCGCGGCGGAGAACGTGCGGGCGTTGCAGGTGGAGGAAGAAACACTGGGACGGCTCACGCCCGAGTTCCTGGACTTGAAGTTGCGTCGCCAGCAGACGCTGGCCGCCGCGGAGCAGGCCGAACTTGCAGCGCTGACGGACTACAACACCTCCCTCGCCGCGCTCTACGGCGCGATCGGGAGCGTGCTGGAGCGCAACCGCGTGCGGTTTGATGTGCCCAACGTCAAGCCCGAGAGCAAGCCCAGCGACCTGTTCCCTGACTATCAGCGCACGCCGTAGCACGGCCATCTTGGCCGTGCCAATGGGCTTCTCTGGCAGGATGCCCGTGCTACCTCATGCGATATCCGCGCAGATCGCCGAGACGCCCTCGAACATCCGGCCCGCGGCGGCGATGACGGCCTGGGTCTCGCGGTCGCTGTAGGCCTGCGCACCCATCGCAGTGCGGAACTCCTGCCATTTGGCGCGCTGCTGCTCGCCATAGGGATCGAGGTAGGTGTCGCCCGTGCCCGGCACGAGGCCGAGGCCGCGGCGCAACGCCATGGCGATGTAGCGATTGCCGTTCTTGCTGCCCTCAAGGACGTAGTGGAATCCGAGGAGTGAGACCGGCAGCGCTTTCGCCGCCGTGTGGATCTCGACGGACGCCGCCGCGGTCGGCGCGGAGGGAGCGATGGAGGCGGGGTCGATTCCGATGGCACGGAGGTCCGCGGCGAGGCGCGGGTGCCCGTGCTGCTCGGGGGTGACGATGCCGAGCCGCGGCTCGTGCGCTGCGGCCGACTCGATGCAGCGTTCCAGAGCGGTATGCACATGCAGCATCTGACCGAGCCAGCGGATGTACTCGTCGCGCGTCGCGGTGCCCTTCACCAGTGCCTGTTGCAGCGGCTGCTGCTCTGCGCGCCGGTGGTGCTCCGCCGTGCGCTCCTTCAAAAGGTCCATAATGTTCGCCGTCGTCGTCGCTGACATTGTGCGCTCCATGCCGCGGCCATTCGTGCCGCGGTCGTTGCGGTGTGCGGCCGTGGTGCCGGGGGCCGGCAAACAAGCCCGAAGTTCAGCCCGCGATTGATCGCCACCAGATGATCAGGGCCGGCACCACCAGCCATGCCAGGCCCTTTATGAGGAAGAACAGGAAGGTGATGAGCGTCAGGCGCTTCCACCACGGGATGGGACACTTCGCTGCCGCTGCCGGTGAATCGCCAACCGCCCCGGGAGCAAGCGTGACCGCTTGAGAGGTGGTGTTGTCGTTCATGTTCAGGCCCCAAACCAGGACGAAAGGAATGCGAAGATGTCCGGTACATCGTTGACGCCGTCGTTGTTGAAGTCGCCGCGACCGGCGAACCAATCCGAAAGATACGCGAAGATGTCCGGCACCTCGACATTGCCCGAGCAGTCCCAGTCCGCCGGTGCCCCGAGACAGACAAGCAGCGTCAAGCTCGCCGGCACGCCTCCGATGGCCGCGGGCGACTCCTTGCAGTAGAACGCCGGGACGCTCGACGACTGCTGTTCGGTAATCGCCAGCGATGACACCACGACATTCAACCGCCCCTCGGCGAGCGCGGTACGCAGGTAACGAACCGCTCCCGGCGCGGCGGTGTCGATGTCGAAACTCATCACACTGTTCTGCGGCACCAGCGCGCCGGGCGAGAGTCCGTTGATCTGTCCGACCGCCAGTGACCGGGCCTGTCGGCCATCGTCACGATTGTTGGAGTTGTCGATCAGCACGCCCGTGCCGTCGTATTCCGCCGCGAACGCATTGCGAATGCCGCGATTCGGGAAGGGGAACGGTGCGCCATTGTGAAACGGCGTGCCTTCCTGAAAGGCAGTGGGTCCGCTGAGTGCCCAGCCGCCGCGATACCCGCACATGAACAACTCGACAGGCTGTCCCGCATCCGGGTCGCTCACGCCGCTGCCAGGAATCAGCGCAGCGATCGGATCCGCACTCGGGTCGTAGACAAACGTGTTGTTGCGGCTCGCGACCACCGTTACCCGCGCCGAGAGAATCCGGTAGTGGTCAAGCGGCGCGCCCGCGGCAACGGCCGCGGTGGTGTTGAACCCGAGGATCATCTGCCCATCGCGATTGTCAAACGACGCCTCCGAGGGCGCACCGATCGGCGAGAACACCGTTGCATCCAGCTCCGAACCCTGCGGATTCGAGCTATTGAACGGATACATCCAGCGATCAATCGTCGGGCTCGCGGTCGTGTAGTCGATCACACCGCCACGCGAGCTCGCGGCAATCGATGCCAGACAGCCAGAAACGACGACGAGGGCGGAAATGGTGCGCATCTCACATTCTCCATGGAAAGTGGGGGAGTTGATTGCGGTTTGACAAGATTATTCCTGTCTGACCGGATGACTCTAGACTTATTGAGATTTAGTCTCAACAATGCACCACAGAAATATGCTACCTTCCGGAGATTGCCTGCATGTCTCAGCACCGTCCATGGCGGACCGGCTTCACGCTCATCGAACTGCTCGTGGCGATCGGTCTCATTGCGCTGTTGATCAGCCTCTTGCTTCCGGCGCTGTCGCGTGCCCGGGCCGCCGCCAGGGACACCGTCGAAGTCGTCTCGGGCCAGCAGCTCATCACCGCCTACACGCTCTATTCCGATGACAACCGCGGCGAGGTGATGGTGGGGTACGCCACCGACACCATGGTCACGCCCAGCGCCGCGGCCGGGCAGGACATGCTCACCGTCGTCGATCAATCCGGCGAGCCGATCACCGGTGTTGTTGCGCGGCGATATCCCTGGCGGCTTGCGCCTTATCTCGACTTCAAGATGGAAGGGCTATTCAAGGACGCCGCGATGCTGCGGAGATACCGCGAACGCGATGATTTCCTCTATGTTTCCAGCCTGTCGCCGTCATACGGGCTCAACAGCATGCTCGTGGGGGGCGATGCCGACCGCTTCGGCTTCAACCCGGCCGCGCTCGCGGCATATGGCTCGTTCTATCTCACCCGCGTGGACCAGGCGCAGCGACCTGACCGGCTGCTGGTCTTCGCCACCGCCCGCGGCGTGAACCCCGACGGGGGCGAACTCGTCCCGGGGTACTTCCGCGTCGATGCTCCCAATCGCACGGTCCGAACATGGTCCGCTACGTATGACCCATCCCAGCCGCCTGGCACGACCGGCAACGTGGACTTTCGACTGGGGGGAGGCCGGAAGGCGACGGGCGGAACCGCTTCGGGCGTCTCAGGGGGTGGCGGCAAAGCCGGCCTGGTGTACGTTGATGGCCATGTAGACATGCAAGGATTCGACGCGTTGAACGACATGACCCGCTGGTCACACCGGGCAACCACCTCGGATTGGACGATCGGCCCGCCGTAAAGGTTGACGAGCGGACTTTGTCAGGTATTCTGAATCAGTTGGGTTGAAAATATTGGAAACCGTCGGAACGGGGTTCCGAGAAATGTGGTATAGATAGGCGGAGCGGGTTTGTGCGTACCTAGTCTCCACACGCATTCTGCGTCGATACGGGCTATTCCGGCTCGTTGAACATTCAGGCAACGCGAATCGCCTCGCCTGGCCAGGGAGTGGAAGCGATGATCCATCAGAAGAGTCCTATCCGCCGCGCAGCGTTCACGCTGATTGAGCTCTTGGTCGTCATCACGATCATCAGCTTGTTGATCTCGATCCTCTTGCCCGCCCTCGCGCAGGCCAAGAAGACCGCGAAGATGCTGCTCGAGCAGGCCGCGGGCAACCAACTGATGACGGGGTACAACTCGTACTCGACGGATTACAAGGACGGCCTGATGATCCCGTACATCCACTGGTCGTGGGCGCACCCGAGCGTCGGCCCCATTCAGGTTCGCCCTCAGGACTTCACGAACAGCCCGTCGGACAGCATCGAAGGTGACACGGTAAAGGTCTGGCCGCTCCGCTTCATGTACTACGCGGGCGGGTCGGGCGGTGCTCTGCCGCCCGAGGCGATGGTGAACGACAAGGCATTCCTCGCCTCGCTCAAGGCGCGCGACCGCACGCCCGCGGGTGGCGGCGGGGGCGGAGTCGTGGACTACAGCGTTGTCACGAAGTATCAGTACGGAATGGGCTGGCATCCCTCGTTCGGACTGAACTCGATCTATGTCGGCGGGCACTACCGGCGCGGCGCGTTCTCGCTCGGCAGCGCTTCTCGCACTGGACACCCGCTGAACAACCATTTCTACGTCAGCCGTACCGACCGTATCAAGCAACCCTCCACTCTTCTGGTGTCGGCGACTTCCCGCTCCGTGGATGTGGCTTCCGCAGGCACCGGCGGCAACATCGACTACGGCGGCCGCCCGGTTCCCTATACCGCCGCCTCGATTGTCGTTCCCGGCTACTACGAAATCACCCCGCCCCAGGTCGCGGGCATCCCGCTTACCGGCGGAGGCACAGTGCAGGCGTGGAACGCCAGTAACACCTGGAACAAGGTCACCGCTCCGGTCAACTGGGGCTTCTTGGACATGCGCCACTTCAATAAAGCCATCACCACACATGTCGATGGCCATGTCGAGATTCAGACGCTGACCCAGTTGCGCGACATGCGGAAGTGGAGCAACCGCGCCACCTCGCCGACCTGGAACTATGTTGCCGGCAACAACTGATCAGATTTTGCAGCATCCCTCAACGACCGCCAGCGACCATGTTGGCGGTCGTTGCTTTTTTGACGTGCGTGCCGGATAATCGTGCTCCCGGATCGCGCGGCAAACGGAGTGATGGCGCATGAGGCTCGACGATGTGAAGTACAACGTGATTCTGTGGTTCAAGGACAAGCGTTACGCGCAGAGTGTGGTGCCCTTGATCGTTGTGTCGGTGCTCCTGGGTGCGAGCGTGCTCTGGATCGGCAGTTTCTTCATCGGGGGCGACTCGTACCCGATGCCCAAGCCGCCGGATTCGCCCCGCCATCGGGAGGCCGCGCTCATCACGGAGCAACTCAATGCGGATGAGCGATTCAGGTTTGTCAGCGCAGCCCCGGCACCCGATGACGAGCAAACGATCGTGATCAGCGGCGAGGTGTACACCAAGGCCGACAAGGCCGCCGTGGCGGCGCGTGTCCGCGAACTGACTTCCACTTTCACGCTGAGGCTGGACGAGATATTGGCGATGGACGAGCCTTGACGGCGCGGCGAGGTGCCTCACGCCGGGCGAGCTTGGCGTGCGGCGCATTCGCGCTGCGCCCGCTACCCTTGTCGCCATGCCCGTCTCGACCGACGATTTTCTGGGCGAACTCCGCTGGCGTGGCCTGCTCCAGCAGTGCACCGATGAGCAGGGCCTTGCCGCGCACCTCGGCGCGCTGCCGGTGGTGCGCGGGGACGCGCAGCCGGGCGGACGGCGCGCCTATGTCGGCTTTGATCCGACCGCGGATTCGCTGACGATCGGCAACCTGGTCGGGATCATCCAACTCGCGCGGCTGCAGCGCGCAGGGCACACGCCGGTGGTGATCATGGGCGGCGGAACAGGCTTCATCGGCGACCCATCGGGCAAGAGCGCGGAGCGGATGCTGCTCACGCCCGAGGTCATCTCGCATAACGTCCGGTGCATCACGCGGATCTTTGATCGCCCTGAACTGCTCGACTTCGGGGTGGAGCGCCCGAACCGCGCTGTGATCCTCGACAACCACGACTGGCTGGGGAAACTGTCGTACATCCAGTTGCTGCGCGATGTCGGCAAGCACTTCTCCGTCAACATGATGATCCAGAAGGAATCGGTCAAGGAGCGCCTGCACAACCGCGACCAGGGCATCAGTTACACCGAGTTCAGTTACATGATCCTGCAGGCCTACGACTACCTCCACCTGTTCGAGCAGCACGGCGTGACGCTTCAGATGGGCGGGAGCGACCAGTTCGGGAACATCGTCTGCGGGATGGACCTGATCCGGCGCGGCCGCGTGCTCGACGATGCGCAGCAGGCCTTCGGGCTGACCTGGCCGCTCGTCACCAAGGCCGATGGCGGCAAGTTCGGCAAGTCCGAGACCGGCGCGGTCTGGCTCACCGCCGACCGCACATCGCCGTACGCCTTCTACCAGTTCTGGCTCAACACCGCCGATGCGGATGTGGCCCGCTTCCTGAAGGTTTTCACCTTTCTGCCCCGGGCGGAGATTGAAGCGCTCGAGACTGCCGCTGTCGCGGACCCCGGCAAGCGTGAGGCCCAGCGCACGCTGGCGAGCCACATGACCGAGTTGCTGCACGGCCCCACCGAGCGCGACCACGCCGAGAGCGCGGCCAAGGCGCTCTTTACCGGCGACATCGGGCACCTGCCGCTGGCGACGCTCGAAGAAGCGCTCGCGTCCGCGCCCGCCACAGACCACGCGCGTTCTTTGCTCGAGGGCACGGGCATTGCGCTCGTCGATCTGCTCGCGCAGACCTCTTTGGCCAAGAGCAAGGGCGAGGCCCGCACGCTCCTGACCCAGAACTCGATCAGCGTGAACGGGCACAAGGCCGCCGCGGATGCCCGCGTCACGCTCGCCACGCTCCTGCACGGCAAAGTGATTGCGCTGCGTCGCGGCAACAAGGCTTGGCATATCACCCGCTGGATGTGATGCGGAGGGTGTGAACTCTACGCGTCCGGACGGAGGATTGTCACCGCACGATGCGCGGAGGACGCAGAGGCGATTCTTTGCTCCTTTCATCGCCAGCGCCGTTGGACCCGCCCGCATAAATCCTGTGCTCAATGAACCGGCGGACGTATCTGGACCCTTCATTCCGAACTATCTTTCCCTGCGTCCTCCGCGCCTCTTGCGGTGAAACTCCTGGCAGCGAAAAGCGCAGGACACAGCCGAACTTGGTGCGACTCTTCTACTTGCCTTACTGCGCCCCGGCCATCCGCAGAATCGTCTCCGACGATTCGGACTCGCCGGTCCGTGCCGAGAGCAGCGCTGCCCCGCCCGCGGCGAGCACGCCCGGGTAATCCGTCGCGCCCGGCACTGGAGCGCGCGGGTCGAGTATCCGGGCGAGTTGATCCGCCAGCGCATCAACCAACGCCTCATCGGGTCGGTCCTCCTGCCCGCGCTTGCGCCTCACGGGGCGGGAGGCGTCAACCGTTTGGCCGTCGGCGCTGAGCCACACGAACCCGCCGGGACCGATGCCATCGCCGCTCACGCCGTCATCGGAGATGCGCAGCCGCCCGCCATCACCCAGGATCGTGACGGATCGGCTCCAGCGCGATGCACGGTCCGAGAGTGCGACCGCGGCAGCACGCCCGCCGGCGAATCGCATGTTCGCGGTCAGGTCGCCCTCGAGGCCGCGCAGCGATTCGCCCGCGGCGGCGTGGAGCGCGTGCCCGCTCACGGGCCATACATAGGTGGCGTCCACCTGCTCGGGAACTCCCAGGAGCGAGACGATGCAATCCATGGCGTCGAAGAGGCGTGCGCCGAGTGTGCCCTGCCCCGCCCTGCACCAGCACTCCACCAGCACCGTGCGGACCTGGCCGAACTGCTCGAGCACATCGGCTGCATCCCGCATCGCTCTCGAGGCTCGCATCAGCGGCACAAGACTTGCCCACCCGCCGCCGGCGCCTGCGAGTGTGCCGCCTTCCGCAGCGTTGCGCGTGCTCCCCTGCGGCTGCACATTGCTGGGCTCCACTGCGTGGGCCGGCCCGCCCGGCCCGAGCATGACTCCCGGCCCGCCCATTCCTGCCCACCCAGTGGCCCCGACCATCTCGTTGCCGATGCTCGCGGCACCCGTTCCACCGACCTCGGCCGGGATACCGAGTTGCAGAGCCGAGCAGGGCATGGGCTCGAGCGTTGCGATTCGTACGCCGCGGGCCCGCGCGGTCGCGAGCGCGGCCGCGTCCTCACGGTCCAGACTGCCTTGGCGTTGACCGCCTGCAAAGTCTCCTGGTGCTGCGATGAGAATCAGGTCGGTGCTGGCGGTTGCGAGCACCGTGCGAAGGTCTGTGTACGCGGCGGCGGAATCGCGATGCCCGGTCAGGCCGGCAACAAGGTCGGAACTGCGACCCTGCAACGGGCCGCCCGCGCCGATGATGGTCAACCCTGCGCGCTCGGTCGCGGCACGAAGCCACGGTGCCTGAGCCGGCTCAGCCCAGATGATGGCGGTTCGGGTTGATGGTGTCGCGCCCACCTTGGGCAGTGTACACGGATGAAGGGGCAGCACAACAGGCTGGCAAGCCGGCGTCAGCCGGGGGCGGAGTATCACCAATCGCGCCTAGCAAGCACTTCGGCGACAACATCTCGACATACGGGAAAAGCAGGGGATCTAGGATTTGAACCTA
>Ga0163151_10004171_pt1 | contig 19791 bp, 16 predicted proteins | sample OliLakLV19MP5IB2_FD_145596 | JGI IMG/M metagenome (GOLD analysis project Ga0163151, IMG submission 145596) | Freshwater microbial mat bacterial communities from Lake Vanda, McMurdo Dry Valleys, Antarctica - Oligotrophic Lake LV.19.MP5.IB-2 | ecosystem: Environmental > Aquatic > Freshwater >... | reverse complement strand
GATATAGATATCCATATTGTAGATGCTTTTGAATATGTAAAATCCTGCAACAAAAAATTTGATTTAATTATTGTAGATTTATATAATGATTTGAATGTACCTGAACAAGCTCATACCCGCGAATTTGCAACTGATATTGGAAATATTTTGAAAACAAAAGGATTGGTCATTTTTAATAAAGTCGTAATTCATAAAATAGAAAAACAGCAGTATAATAATTTATACAATCATTTTCATGAATTCTGTACTTGCAAAACTATACAAGTTTTGGGAATGAATAACCTGTTAGTGGCCGAAAAAATATAATGGCAAAACACAATGAAACAGGTAACTGGGGCGAATTGCAAGCCCTTGCATATATAAAAGAAAAAAAGCCTAGTTGGGAAATATTATATACCAATTGGAAATACAAAAAAAGTGAAGTTGATATTATTTGCAAAGATGGCAAGCAACTCGTTTTTGTAGAAGTAAAGACCCGAACTGGCAACAAGTTTGGCCACCCAGAAGAAGCTGTGGGATACAAAAAGAAAGAAAAACTGGCCGAAGCTGCATCGGCATTTATTGAAGAAATAAACCACCAAGGTGAGATCCGATTCGATATAATATCAATAACCATACTGCAAAATAAAACCGAAATATACCATATAGAAGATGCTTTTTTCCCGGGCTTAGATTAGTTATAAAACAATACAATATGTCTTCCGTTTCAATATATACTATTCATGATTTTACAAAATTAAACATGCCCATCATCGATGTGCGTAGCGAGGGTGAGTTTGAACAAGGACATGTGGTAGGTGCTTGCAATATCGCCTTGCTTAACAATGATGAGCGAAAAGAAGTGGGTATATGTTATAAACAAAAAGGCAACTACGAAGCAGTACTTTTGGGTTATGAATTAGCAGGTAATAAATTTAAAGGCTATATACAAAAAGTTTTAGAAATTGCTCCTCAGAAAAGTATAAGTGTCTATTGTTTTCGTGGTGGCTTAAGAAGTAGAATTATGTGTGACTTATTTCTTACTGCTGGATTTAGTGTTGCCAGGCTAAGCGGAGGATATAAGGCTTACCGAAATTATGTATTAAATACATTGGCCTTACCTAAAAATATAAACATATTAGGTGGTTATACTGGTTCACAAAAAACAGAGAAACTTTATGAACTCAAATTAAATGGCCACCAAGTAATCGATCTGGAAAAACTGGCAAAACACAAGGGTTCAGCTTATGGCGGAATTGGCCAAGAAGCACAACCCACCACTGAACAATTTGAAAACTTATTAGCTTATGAATGGCAAAAAATTGACCCGATCAAACCTTTATGGCTTGAGGACGAAAGCAGCAAAATCGGAAAAATTAGTATCCCAAAAAGTATATATATACAAATGCGTGAAAGCCGATTGGTAAAAGTAATGGTAGAAATTGAAAAACGCATTGATTTTATATTAAATACTTATGGAAAAATGCCTACTGAAGAACTATACAATGCTACTCAAAAACTACAACGCCGTTTGGGAAATGAGCAATGTACTATTGCGTTAAATCATTTGCAAAATGGTGAACTAAGAGAATGGTTATCTATTATATTGATGTATTACGACAAAACTTATAACCATGGCAACTCATTACGAGACCCGAACAAAGTTGAAACTATAGCAGAAGCTGATTTCTATAAAAAATATTTGGCATAAAAAAACCGTCCCGAATAATCGGGACGGTTTTTTTATGGATTAAATAAAATTATTATTTGCTAACCACAAAACGTTGTGTAGTGCTGAAACCATTCATATTTAATGTATAATGATAAACACCGCTGTTTAAGTCACTTGTGTTTACATCTACACCATTTACACCTTGGGCAAACTGTCCGTTAGCAACGGTTTTTACAACTTGACCTAAGTTATTATAAATGCTGATATTGATATTTGCAGTTTTAGCAAGTTCAAAAGGAATACGTACATTTTGACCGTTTGAAGGATTAGGATAAACCTCGCCCAACATGAAACCTTTGTTTTCCAAATCGGCTATGCCAATGTTGGTACAAGATATATAATAACGGAATATAGGAAATACAGGAACACGCTCAGTACCTTGGGTACGGGTATATATTAAAGTGCCTGGGAAATACACATCATGTAATGAACTTGCAGGTGGGTACAAATCATAAAGCAAAGCACCAGGTATAAACAAGCCATTTTGGTATACCTTGTTTGGAGCAGAGATATTTTGATTGTCTTCGAAGACACGTGTTTGATCGTAAACAAATTTGTAATAGAATTGGTTGAAACGGTTGGTGATTGGTGCACCATTAAATGAATCGGCTCCTAGTGAATCGAATGGGGCTACTTTATTGTGTGAAGTACCTGGTTCGAATGATGCTACAACAGCAGATATTTGACCGCTATTGGTATTCACTGCCTTATTTACAGTCAAGGTTAACCAACGAGCATCGTCTTGCGAATTGGTATCGTTAATAGTTAAGTCGAATGTTTTTTCAACGGTAGCATTTGGAGCTTTGTTGGCGGTGTGGTCGTAATTTGGCATTCCCACTTCTGGATATGCAGGTGTTGGACCGGGGCTTCCAAAACCACCCTTTACCTTAAAGTTGCTATTGTTCAAATACTGCAAGTTAAGCTTGTCTGTTACACTTCCATCAGTGCTTCTAATATAATAGTAAGGGAATTGAATAGAATCGATAGTATATACATTATACCTACCAAGTTGCAAATAATCATTATTGGCAGATAAGCTCCATACCAATGAACGTGCATCAAGCGTGAATCCTACGGAGAAACTATATGCCAATGCACCATTCGTGTATGCTCTAGAATAGTCGTTAAAAGTCCAAGCTGTATCGGCGGTTCCTGGATAATCTCTGGTAATGATGGTAAAAGCTGTATCGGGCAACATCATTACAGGCTGGGTAAAGGTTGGGGTTGCTGTACTTTGTTGGTCGTAGTCTATCAAAGCCTGTTTGTAATCGTACAATGCACTCACCATTGGGGCATTGGTTTTATTTGAAGTGATTGTTTGTTTTTTACCATTCTGATTCACAACAATTTTTTGATTGGTACGAGCAGGATTTAGTGGATTGAAATCCCTCGTTTGAACAGGGCTTTGCGAAGTTTGGGCTTGAGCAAATATTGCAGTTCCCAATAGCATTAAAATTAAGTAACCTTTTTTCATTTGTGTTTTTTGATTGATTTATTTGGCTTCAAAATTAAGTAAATTTTTTATGTAATCAAATAATTAACACTTTTTATTACAAAATAGTTGCATGGGGGTTAAAATAATTACTCCAAATCAACCACCGTAACTGCATCTCCGCCAAATTCTGGAGCTTCATCTTGCAAATTTTTTACCGCCCGTATTTTTTTTAGTTCGCTTCTGATTAGCCTTTTAAGTATGCCTGCACCACGACCGTGAACAATGCGGACACGAGAAAAATTGAGCATGATGGCTTCATCTATAAAGTGCATCACTTCCTGCATGGCCTCCTCTCCCCTTTTGCCTATCACATTTATTTCGGCATTGAAATGGGCCAACTTCTCATTCAAATCTACACCCGCATGAACACGTCTGTTATTATTCGATTTTTTTTCTTCTTCAGGGGCAAGTTCCAATCTGTCTAAGTCAACCCAAGTTTTTATATGACCCATGGCCACCTCGGCTTTATTCTTATTGATGGCTGTTACTTCTACCACCGTTTGGCTGTCGGGCATTTTAACTTTGCTGCCCACTTTGATATTCAAAACAGAATCTGCTTGTTTTGAATTGGGCTGCACTTCAGGCATCAATTGCAAAACCATCTCATCCAGATTTTTCCTTACTGCTTTGGTGGTTTCATTGCTTGCTTTGTTTTCTTTAATAAGTCTGATGGTTTGCTCAATTTCTTTATTGGCATTCTTAATTATTTGCAAAGCCTCAGTCTTGGCTTTTTGTATAATATCAGTTTTTGTGTTGGCTAACTCAGTATTCTTTTCTTCAAATTTACTTTGCTTCTCTTTCGAGCTTTGCAATTGGCTTTCCAAATCCTTTTTCAAGTTTTTGATATAAGTTTTCTCCCTTTCAAGCTCTATAATAAGTTTCTCGACCTGATTATGTTTATTCCCCGATTTTTGTATTGCCTTTTGTATAATATCTTTGTCCAAGCCGGTCTTTTGGGCTATCTCGAAAGTATAACTGCTGCCTGGCACGCCAGGTTCAAATTGAAATAAAGGAGCCAATTCTTTGCTATCAAACAACATACTACCATTATATACACCGTGCAGATGCTGTGCTAAAATTTTGAGATTACTAAAGTGTGTTGTTATAATACCATAAGCAAATTTTCGGTTCAATGCTTCCAATATGGCTTCTGCCATCGGACCTCCCAATTGTGGATCAGTTCCAGTTCCAAACTCATCAATCAAAAATAAAGTTTTGGAATGGGCAAAGGTGGTGAAATGTTTCATATTGAGCAAATGGCTGCTGTAGGTACTCAAATCATTTTCTATACTTTGCTGGTCGCCAATATCAATATATATTTGCTTGAACATGCCCATTTCGCTGCCATCTTTGCAAGGCACAGGCAAGCCATTTTGAAACATCATTTGTATTAATCCTACTGTTTTTAATAATACAGATTTCCCCCCAGCATTCGGACCAGAAATTACAACGATTCTTTTGTCTCTATCCAATTCAATAGAGAGTGGAACAACTTGCTTCTTTTGCTTTTTAAGATTAATATATAATAGTGGATGGCGAGCCTGCACCAATTTCAACATTGGCTTATCATGTATTTGCGGACTTATACATTTCAATTCAATACTCAACAAGGCTTTGGCTCTAATAAAATCGAACATACCCAACATATCACAACATACCGAAAGTTGAGGTACATGCGGCATCACGAGCGATGTAAGCTCAATCAGTATTTTACGAATTTCTTTTTTCTTTTCTTGATGAAGCTCAATGGTATAATTATTCAGTTCAAATATTTCACCCGGCTCTATATATAATGTTTGCCCTGTTGCAGATTCATCATGCACAATGCCAGGAATTTTTTTCTTATGCTCTGGGAATACCGCCACTACCAACCTATCATTGCGAATAGTAATAGTAGTTTCGGGTCCCCAATTATTTTCTGTAATATTTTTGGCGATGGAGTTAATACGTTTTCTAACCAAATTTTCGTTTGAAGTTATTTTACTATATAAACTCTCTAAATCCTTGCTTGCATTGGGTTTCATGCTGCCATTCACATCTATTTTGGTATTGATGGCATGGGTAATTTCATTGAACTGGTGCAGCCCATCGGTTATCTTATATAACTCAACAAACTGTTCCTCTTTTCCCTTGAAAAAATGTATAATACGATTCACCGTGGCGAGCATATTCCGCAACTCGTGCAACTCATGTTCACTGAGGTAAGCACCTTCTATACTGGCTTTGTTTATATATTCTTTAATAGGCAAGTAATGCTCGGTGGGAAATAACAAAGCGGTATTGATAATCTCTACAAACTCATCTGTTTGCTTCAATAATTTAGCAATAAGTTTTCCATCCGAACTAAAACGCATCTTCTGCACATAGCCTTCTCCCATGGGGCTAATACATTTAGCAGCAAGCAATAACCTTATCTGATCGAAACCGGTTCTCTGTTCAATATTTTCGGGATAGAGACTCATAATGGGGTGCAAAAATATAGGGAATTTATCTGTGGGCAACATGCTGATTTGACAAATCACCCTCACAGAGCCAATACAAAACACGCAGATTTGACAACTTCCCCTTTGCACAACCAATGCAAAATTGTCAAATCATCAACACATATCTCCAATCCAAATTTCTTCCCTACTTTTGTCTCGGGCAATTTTTACTACGGAGTATTGAGAAAATTTTACAAATTAAAACTATGGACATTGTTGATGGCAGTAGGTACTATGGCCATTTTTCCTGTGTTCGAAGCAGTAGCCCAGCAGGAGGTTGATTATACCCTCCACGCAAAGTTTCTATACCATTTTACCAAATATATAGAATGGCCCGAAGACAGAAGAGCAGGAAATTTTGTGGTAGGTATTGCAGGCAACGAAGATTTATATACTTTCATGAATACGATTGCTCAGAAAAAAAAAATTAAAGGACAAAATTTAATAGTTTTGAAAATAAAAAACACTGATGATCCTTCCAGTTGCCACATGCTTTTTGTGGCTCGTGGCCGAAATTCTGCCTTACCAGGTTTTGTGCTAAAAATAGGCAACAGAGCAGTATTGGTAATTACTGAAAAAGCTGGCTCGTTAAGACAAGGTTCTGACATAAACTTTGTTATTAACAATAATAACCTTAATTTTGAACTTAATTCGACTGGTGCAACCGGAAAAAGAATGGCCGTGTCTAGCGAATTGCGAAACCTTGCAACAAGAAATGAATAAACTTTACAAACTAATTTTTTTCCTGCTCATACTAGGCATCGGTAGTGCTGAAGCACAGATTGACACAAACGAATTTAATGACCTTGATGAGATTGATATATACAGTCTGTTGAAAGAAAGTGTATTTAAAAAAGTGGTGGTGAGGTTTGAAGAATCGCCTGGTAACCTAACAGAAATTTCCAAAGATGAATTTATGAACCGTGGTGCCCGCGACCTTATGGATGTGTTGCGTATGGCTCCTGGCTTTGAGTTTGCACAAAACATCAATGGCCAAATAGGCATAGGCTACCAAGGCATGTGGGCCCAGCAAAATAAAATTACGATACTGATTGATAACGTGGCGATGAACGATGGTTTACAAGGTGGCTTTGCGATTGCCCAGCGGATTCCTTTGGGCATGATAGAAAAAATACAAATCATTAAAGGTGCGGGCTCTATACAATTCTTGGGGGCAAATACAATGAGCACTATCAATATTATAACCCGCAGCGGTAATACCATGGAGGGTGCTAGAATAACCCTGTTCAACGGCAGTTACGATTCTACCTTTGCCCGCCGTGGAGTTTCATTGGTAATGGGCGACAATATTGCTAAAAATAAATATTGGAGCTTCATTGGAAGCTATAATAATGGCAAAATAACCAATGTCGCCAAAATCAATAACACTCCTTGGGAGTCGCAATGCAACCTTTTAGATATATTTGCTTTTGCCAAACTAAAACTAAATAAATGGGATTTTAAATATTTGCTCAATAACTATAATAGTCAGGCTGCCATTAGGCAATCAACTGTAAAAAGTTTGATACAAAATTTGCAAATCAGTAACGAGTTCAAAATAAAGAAAACAGATTTGACAATTTTGCCTACGTTGAATGTATCGCAGCAATTGCCCATGAATTGGATAATGCCGAACCCTTGGGTAACAGATACCAACAATATGATGCAGACAAAAGCTCAAGCCCGTTTGATGCTGAGACATAGTTTCGAAGACAATAAAATAAAATCATTATCATACTTCGGTATTGATTATAATTGGGAACAGAATACCATTCTTTATCATAAGACTAAACTCGACCCATATAGCTCGACATCGTTCTATGCACAGAACGTTTTCCAAAAGAACCTTAGCCGCATCTATATAAATCGCCTGTTGGTAAAAACGGGAATAAAAGCCGATATGTTTGCTAGCCAAAAGGTAACTATTTCGCCTAAAGTTGGTGTAGAATATTATTATAAGAATTTTCAAATAAATGCATTTGCTGGACGTTACGGAATGAACCCCAATAACTATGGCAACTATTTGGTGCCCAACCTTAAGCAAGAGCAAATACAAACTGCCCAGTTTAGGGTTAATTATATATTAAAATCGAATTGTAATGTGGCCGCAAACCTGTTTGTGAACAAAGCCAGTAATATGATATCCTTTATGCAGAACAAATACTATACGGATACCTTTGTGAATATAACTACAGCAGGTTCGAAAGGTATTGAGCTAGAATTTAATTGGAAACTATTCGACGGAATGTACCTCAAATCTTATTATACCTATTTCCAGAAAGCCAACAAAGATTCCAACCAATATTCTATTGAGCAGGGTAATAGTGGGTTATTGGGTTTTGCTTCTCATAAATTATATGCTTCGTTACAATATAATTTAGCGAGTAACTACTGGGTGAACATTAACGGACAGTATTATAGTAAAATAACTGGCATACGATCGGGTATACGCACCGAGCAAAATCCTTTGCTCATGCTCGATCTGACCTTGAAATATGCTTCGCCCAAAAGCCCCATAGAAGTTCAAACTGGTATCTATAATATATTGAATAATAACTTCAAGTATTTTCAGGCATACAGTAATATGAATAATACTTCGGGCATTAATAACCCTGTGCCTGGCGGCGGACGGGAATTTTTCATCAAAGTAATTTTCAAACTACGCTTTTACGACAACGACCATCAATCATACAATTATTCTAACCCAATTATCTTTTAACACTTACCATTATGGCTAAAATTAGATTTGGGCTCAACGGCCAGATATTCACAGGGTTCTTCATCCTCGTGTTCCTGCTGATGTTATATGCTATCGTCAGTTTTTTTGCACTGAAAGCAAATACCAATATATCCGAAAAAATATCTACGGTAGTTGCCCCCTCGTTGGAAGCTGTAAACGATTTCGACAATATGGTGGTAAAATCGCGAATGCTTACCATTACTTGGGTTTTATCGCAACCAAATGATTATGATAAATCGGCACTAAAAAAACTGCACAAAACCGAATACCGCCATATAAAAGAACGGATCAAAAAACTGATGGTGAACTGGGAAGACCAAGAAAGTTCAATAAAAGAAATGGATTCTGCATTCAAATTATTTGAAGTAATTCTTGGATGGGAAAAAGAAATTATGGCCTACCTCCCCGATTTCAAATCGTATGAAATAGCCCAAGCCAAAGCCGAAAGTAACTTTTTATTGAGCGATGTAATAGAGCAATCAGACGAGCTTGCAACAAGGGTAGACAAGATTAAAAAATTAAAATCGAAAGAGTTTGCCGAGAGTCAATTGATACTGTCGGAAACTGCCGATAACTTAAGATATAGCATTATTGGACTTTCTATTTTGTTCAGTATTTTGGGCGTTATCATATCAATATATATGGGCAACCTCATTACCAAACCTGTAGTACAATTGCGTAATGTGATAACCCGTGTGAGCCGTGGAGAATTATCGAAATCGGACTTAAAAGTAAGCGAAAATGAAATTGGCAAAATGATACAATCGGTTGATATGCTTACCGAATCATTGAAACAAAAAACACAGTTTGCAAACTCGATAGGAACCCGCAATTACGACGAACCTTTTAAACCCATCGGCCCACGCGACGATTTGGGAACTGCACTCATATCGATGAGAGATAATTTAAAACGTAACGAGTCACAATTGATTGAAGCCAAAGATGCGGCTGAGTCTGCAGACAAAGCCAAGAGCCAATTTTTGAGTAATATGAGTCATGAGATTCGTACCCCAATGAACGCCATTATTGGTCTCACGGAATTATTGTTACAAGAAAAAGAACTTGAAGAAATTCAAGCCGACAACCTCCGCTCTATCCAACTCTCAGCCGATAACTTATTAGAAATCATAAATGATATATTAGATATTTCTAAAATTGATGCAGGCAAACTCAGTCTGCAAACTTCGGAATTCAACCTGAACGATGTATTGCAACAAGTAATGCGTGTGGCTAGTGTGAAAGCAAATGCCAAAAAAATACAACTCAACAAATCTGTCGACACACGTTTGCCGCTCATGCTCAAAGGTGATGCAGTAAGGCTAAACCAAATACTGATTAACTTGGTAGACAATGCCCTCAAATTTACTGAAAGTGGATCGGTAGAAGTGAAACTCACCGCAAAATCGCTCGATTTACAAAACTCAAAACTGATTTTGCATATAGAAGTTGTTGATACTGGAATTGGTATACCCCGCGAAAAATTCAATATCATATTCGAGAGCTTCCGCCAAATAAAAGACGAGCATAACCGTCAATATGGAGGAACAGGTTTGGGGCTTGCCATCACCAATAAATTGGTAGAACTTATGAAAGGCCGTATCTGGCTTGAAAGTGAGGTAGACCGTGGTACTGTATTTTTTGTGGAACTGCCATTCGAAATTTCGGAAAACTATATGAATGTGGCCCAATTTGTTCAGTCGCCGGTGAAAATGAGCCCTGTGATGGCCAACGCCACAAACAATAAAAATTTTGCGGGCAAGCACTTCTTGGTAGTAGAAGATAACCTCATCAACCAAATATTGATGAAAGAAATTTTGAAAAAATGGAATGCCACTTTTGAAGTTGCTTCCAATGGTGTAGAATGCCTAAAATACATGGAACAAAAAGAATATGATGCCGTATTGATGGATTTGCAAATGCCCATCATGGACGGTTATGAGGCTACCCAAAAGATAAGACAAAGCCAAACTTTTAAAAACCCTCAAATCCCTATCATAGCTATATCTGCAGATGCCTATGAAGCTACAAAAGTAAAGGCAATAGAAACAGGAATGAACGACTATATATCAAAACCTTTCAGTAACGACGGGCTATATAATATCATCAATAAATGGATAGGCCGCAAAGCAGCGTAAAACTCAACTTATACCCTACTTTTTTTATTTTTTTAATACCGATAGTTGTATTACTTGCCTACATTTTAGCGTATAGCAATGAAACTGTTTTTCTATATGTGAACAACAATTTTCACTCCACTTTTTTCGATGCACTGATGCCATATATAACTATGTTGGGCGAATGGGTTACTATCATACCTATTATCATCATCTTTGCCTTTATCAATTATAAAAGAGCATTGGGAGTTGCTTTTTCAGGCATCTTATCATTTTTGGTGGTGCAAGGATTAAAAGAATTTGTATTCGACCAAGTGGCCAGACCTGCTGGAGTTTTTGCCAATGATTTATCGGTGCTGCATATTGTAGAAAATACCGATTTGCATTCCAGTTATTCATTTCCTTCGGGGCATTCGGCAGGGGCATTTATTTGGTGCCTATCATTGGCGTTTTACTTTCGCAAGCTCTATATAACTGTCGGCTTGTTGATGCTGGCATGTTTAACTGGTTGGTCTCGAATTTATCTTGCCCAGCACTTCCCGTTGGATGTGGCAATTGGTGGTATTATTGGCATTGCATCATCATTCTTAATTGAACTTTGGATTTCAAAAACAAAGAAATTCCAAGGCGAGTCAAAATTTATGACACTTTTTCGCAAAAAATAATTAGCTGAAAAACAACACAGTATCTTAACATTTGAAATTATCAAAATCAACTCATATTGCATAGTACCATACTAAGCATACATTTGTCAACGCAAAAAATATAGAAATCGTATGGATGATTACAACCAAGACAGGAACATTGTATTTTCGAGAAAGGTAAAAGCTGGTAAAAGAACTTACTTCTTTGATGTGAAAACCACCAAAGGCAATGACTATTATATAAATATTACCGAAAGCAAAAAGAATTTTGACGGTGGCTTTATGAAAACCAAAGTGTTTTTATATAAAGAAGACTTTAATAAATTTATGGATGGCTTGCAAGAAACAGTTTCTTATGTAAAAAATGAACTGATGCCCGATTATAATTTTGATGAGTACCAAAGACCCGAATACACAGCCCCACCAGCCTCTGACGAGGAAAATAACCAAAGCTAATCCACCAATTGTATATAAAAAGAATGCGGCTCAACAGGGTCGCATTTTTTTTGCACCATTTTTTTGATTAGGTTTGCAACATTACATGACCGCATACGATATTCAGGCCGCAAATTACAACGATGACATTAGCCATCTGTTGGACTTATATATAAAATTGGCCGATCGTGAAATGGCTTATGCACTTTACGACCCCAAATTTTCATCATTCATCGCGTTGAAATCGTTCCCGCTCTCCAATCCCGATGACCTGCGAGACATTGTAAACCACGAATTCACAAAGACGTATAGGAACTCACGCATTATCATAGAAAACAACCAGCAGGCCCTGTTCCCCGAAAACTTGTTTGACCGTAGCAAGGCCAAAGATATTTTTTCTTTCACTACACCCTATAATGCAAACGAAGAAACATTATATACTGACCACATTAAAACAAGTGGGATGTTGAATGTTTTCAAAATATCGAATTTACTTAAAGATATTATTAACCTATATTTTCCACAGGCAAAAATTACCCATTACGCAACGGCACTGTTATCAGGTCTATTGGTGAATAGTGAAAATGAAACTGAGTTTACTGCCCATATCAATCCCGATTTTTTTCATATCGTTATTACCAAAAACAACAAACTCATTTTTTGTAATTCATTCGAATATGAAACCATCGAAGATATATTATATTATATCCTTGCCAGTTACGAACATTTTGAATTATCGCCCAAAACCCAACCTTTGAAATTATATGGTTCCATCAGTCGTTTCGATGAACTGAAAGATTTATTGAATACTTATATCATGTTTACCGAACTAGGTGAACACCCAGCCAACTTTGCCTTCGACAAGGCTTTTGATGTTTTGCCCGAGCATTTATATTTCCCGCTTTTATCTTTGCCCTTGTGCGAATCATAAGTGGCAAATATCGTGGCCATGTGCTGAGGCCTCCTACAGGATTGCCTGTTAGACCCACTACTGACCGAGCCAAAGAAAGTTTGTTCAATATTTTGGAAAACAAATATTACTTAGATGAAATTAATGTTTTGGATTTGTTCAGCGGCACTGGAAATGTAGCTTTCGAATTTGCAAGTCGCGGTGCTACCGAGGTAATATGTGTTGACAAATACCCAAAATGCTGTAAGTATATATATAGTGAAGCTCAAAAAATGGGACTTGACCAAATACATACCATTACGGAAGATGTATTACACTTTATCAAAGACTGTCCCACGCAGTTTAGCATCATCTTTGCCGACCCGCCTTATGAAATGGCGAATCAGGAGACCATAATCGGCCTAATATTTGAAAAAGAATTACTCAAAGAAAATGGGATGTTGATATGGGAACACCATAAAAACCTCTCTTTCGAGAATCAGAAATATTATATTGAAACTAGAAAGTATGGTGATTCGGCTTTTAGTTTTTTTGAAAATAAGACAAATATATACTCAAAACACAATGCTAAATAGATTTGTCATGTCTCTCGATAGCTATCGGGCGAAGGAGATATCTTCTGCTTCCTATAGCGACGCACTAAGTTCCAACATTGTACCCCTCGGCGGCGGGCCTCGCCCACTTGGGATGACAAAAAATATCAGATGCTTATTCCTTTCTCAACTATATATGCTGAAATTAGCGATAAAGAAACTATATAATACCATAATGAATTTAATTCAAATAATATGTTACAAATCGAATCTCAAATTTCAGATTCTTTCATTCTTCTTATTATATAATATAGTCTGCTTTGCACAGACTGATTCTATAATTACTATATATCACAATGCCACGATATATACAGTAGATAGCCAGTTTACCAAGTGTGATGCGATGGCAGTATTAGAATATCCAACCACTGAGAAAAAAAATAAAATTCTGGCAACAGGTAAATTTGAAAATCTAAAGACTAAATATCCTTCTGCAAAATTAAATAATGTAAAAGGCAAATATATTTATCCCGGTTTTATTGATGCCCATTGTCATTTTTTTGGTTTGGGAGTGAGTATGCAAATAGTAGATTTGGTGGGTACAAAAACTTATGATGAAGTATTAGAACGCTGCAAAAAATATAATATTACTAACAAAGGCAATTACTTGATGGGTCGAGGTTGGGACCAGAATGATTGGCCGAAAAAAGAGTATCCTACCAACGAACAATTAAATATATTATTTCCTGATATTCCTGTAGTATTAAAACGTATTGATGGCCATGCAGCATTAGTGAATAATAAAGCCTTGATTCTTGCAGGAATTAAAAAAGGAACGAAAATTTCGGGTGGCGAAATTATATTAAAGGGTGGAAAACCAACTGGTGTTTTAATCGACAATGCCGTTGATTTGGTGATGAAAGTAATTCCAAGAATGAATGATACACAAATTCAACTTGCAGTAGAAAAAGCTGAAACTAAATGTTTATCTATGGGCCTGACCAGTGTGGTAGATGCGGGACTAGAAATGGATACCATATATAAAATTGCAAAATTTTTGAGCGATATCAATGTATACGCAATGCCCATGTTCACACCCGAGTTTATTGAAGCCCATGATGCGAGCAAAAATTTAAATTTTGACAAACTACATTTGGATGGCGTGAAAGTATATATAGATGGAGCATTGGGTAGTAGAGGAGCTTTGTTATTAAAATCTTATTCCGACAAAGCAAAAACTTATGGATTTCAGTTAACAAGCTATAAAGAACTACAAAGAGTATTTTTGTGGTGTGCCGAGAATGGATATCCGCTCAACGCTCACTGCATAGGCGATTCAGCCACACGTATATACTTTAGATTGATAGAAGAATTGAAACCCATACTGAGCAAAAACATATATAAATGGCGTATTGAACATGCACAAGTAGTTGATACCAATGATTTGAAAAAATTTAAAAAGTATGGTATTATACCTTCTGTGCAACCTACCCATGCCACCAGTGATATGTATTGGGCTGAAGAACGATTGGGTAAGCAACGTATAAAAACTGCATACGCTTACAAAGACCTTTTGAAAGCCGCAGGACTGGTTGCACTCGGCACCGATTTTCCAGTAGAAGATGTGAATCCATTATATACATTTACATCTGCAGTGTGGCGAATGGACAGCAACGAATTCCCCAAAGGTGGATTCCAAATGGAGAATGCCTTAACAAAAGAAGAAGCATTACGCGGCATAACCATTTGGGCAGCCTACAGTGTGAATGGTGAAAGATATACAGGCAGCTTAGAACCCAACAAACAAGCCGATTTCATTATCCTGGACACGGACTTGATGAATGCCACATTTAAGGAATGTAGGAAAGCGAAAGTAGTCGGGACTTATATAAGAGGGAAGATGGTTTATAGTATAAAGTAGCAAGCCCGCCTCGACGGGAAGTAAAAAGACAATATATAGAATGGCCTCTTTAATAAAATATAAAAACAAGGTGTATATAATATCACTAGCTACACTATTATATATAATCCCAAACACTATTTTCGCACAGCAAGCAAAATTCAAAGCCAGTTTGGGAATTAGTCTTTCACAGATTGATAATGACGGCATGAGCGGATACCACAAAAATGGGCTCACCGCAGGTCTCATGACACAATTCCCACTTAAAAAAGATATGCTATGGTCTATAGGAATGAAATATGTGAACAAGGGCAGTAAAAAGATATATGGAGAGTTTGGCCCCATTGGTGGAGATGGAAAATGGGAGAAAGCAAGTTTGCATTATGTTGATCTACCAATTATCTATACTTATATATTTAAGAAAAAAATCTATATAAGCACAGGCCCCGTAGTTGGAATTTTAGTGGGTGGAAATATAGAGTTTACGCCATTTACAAAATATGATGCACGTGATACTTTTAAAAAATTGGAACAAGCCTGGGTTTTATCCGTTGCTTATAATTTCACCAAGAATTGGTTAGTACAAGTTTCTACTGAAGCTAGTTTTATATCTACCGCCAAAGGTAACAACCACATACATCCTAGCAGATACTTTGGTTATGCAAACGATAATATACTCATCGAATTGGTGAAAATTATTGATAGCAAGTAGTATTATACTTTCTTCAATTCCAACTTCTCTCCATCAAACACAGCATAGGTGAAATGCGAAATCCAATCGCCCAAGTTTATATATCTTGCTCCGTTGCCCAAATCCAGTTCTAGCGGATGATGTCTGTGTCCATATATCATATAATCGTAATGGGTATGTTGCAATAACTCTTTGGAGTATATAATCAACCATTCCTTGTCTTCGCCCAAAAACACTTTGTCTTTATCAGCATTTACCCTGCGACTACTAGTACTGAAATAATTGGCCAATCGTATTCCCATATCAGGATGCAATTGCCTAAACAACCACTGACAAAAAGGATTTCTAAAAAGTTTTTTGATGAACTTATAACCGTGGTCACCTGGGCCTAAACCATCGCCATGGGCTATGAAAAATTTTTTGTTCCCGATTTGTTTTACCAACGGATTGTGATGCACTTCCATATTAAACTCCTTGATAAAATAATCCTTCATCCACACATCATGGTTGCCGCTAAAAATATATATCTTTATTCCCGCATCACTCATACGGGCAAGCTGACCTAAGAATCTTGTATAATACTTTGGAATGGCATGCTTGTATTCAAACCAAAAATCGAATAAATCTCCCACCAAATACAATTCTTTGGCATCAACTGAAATCTCCTCCAACCAAGCCACCAACTTACGTTCACGCAGCAAACTACTTTCGTAATCGGGCACTCCAAAATGAAAATCGGATGCGAAATAGTATTTGGTCTTTGTGGACAATGACTGGTTAAATTATTTGCAAAGATAAGGCGAAAGGAATAAGGGGTAAAGACCATTCCGCAGAAGCTACTTATCCCTTACTCCTTACTCCTGTTTCTCACCCCTAACTCACCCTGCCCCAATCCCCATTCTGCCTAGTGTATAATTCAAAATATTTGGAAGTATTAATATGCTCGGGCAATTGCAATAATGGATCTTTTAATAATAATTCCTGTGCTTGTTTGCGAGAAAGCTCTACCCATTTTTGGTCATGTATGATAGAAGCCAATTTCAAATCGAGCATGCCTGACTGGCGTGTTCCTTCCAAATCGCCAGGGCCACGCAGTTCCATATCTACTTCGGCTATCACAAATCCATCGGTGGTATCTACCATTGTTTTAAGGCGTTTGCGAGTATCGGCACCAAGTTTATCGCCTGTTACTAATATACAATAACTTTGGTCGGCACCGCGGCCCACACGGCCTCGCAACTGATGCATTTGAGCAAGACCAAAACGTTCGGCACTCATCAACATCATCACACTGGCATTGGGCACGTTCACGCCTACTTCTATTACCGTTGTTGCAACCAAAACATGTATATCACCTTTCACGAAATTGCTCATAACATTTTCTTTTTCTTTGGGTTTCATCTTGCCATGCACCATGCCCAATCTATATTCTGGCTCAGGAAAAATTTGTTTAAGCTCTTCATAGCCACCCATCAAATATTCAAAATCTAGTTTCTCCGATTCTTCAATTAAGGGATATACAATATATATTTGTCTACCTTCGGCAATTTGTGTTTTAATAAAACTATATACATCGCTCAAGCCACGCAGGTAGCGGTGCACGGTGCGAATAGGCTTTCGACCCAAAGGCAATTGATCGATAACAGATATATCCAAATCACCATATAAGGTCATGGCAAGTGTGCGTGGAATTGGTGTGGCGGTCATCACCAAAATATGCGGAGGTTCCTGATTCTTTTTCCAAAGTTTATATCTTTGTGCTACACCAAAACGATGCTGCTCATCTATTACCGCCAATCCCAAGTTTTTGAACTGTACTTTATCTTCAATTAATGCATGGGTCCCAATTAGTATATTAATTTCTCCATTCATCAAATTGTCGTCTATATCTTTTCGTTCACTTTTTGAAGTAGAACCTGTGAGCAATCTACAATTGAGGCCCGTACCAAAAAACATTTCGCTAATAGTTTTATAATGTTGTGTCGCTAAAATTTCTGTGGGAGCCATGAGGCAACATTGATAATTATTGTCGACCATCATCAACATACTAAGCAAAGCTACTATAGTTTTACCACTACCCACATCGCCTTGCAGCAAGCGGTTCATCTGTTTGCCCAAACCTAAATCGGTGCGAATTTCTTTTAATACTTTCTTCTGTGCATCTGTTAATTCGAAAGGCAATTTGGTATTATAGAAATTATTAAAATGCTCAGCAATTGTTGTAGCTATTATATTTGTTTTTTGCGAACTTACCTGCTGTTTATAATGCAGAATTTTTAGTTGCAAGAAAAACAATTCTTCAAATTTGAGCCTATCAACGGCGGCATTGGACATATCTATATTCTCGGGAAAATGTATATTTTTCAAAGCCATTTTCCTATTCACCAATTGCAGATTATCTAATAAATATTCAGGTAAATTTTCTTGTATATAATACTCGGGATGGTGCACCAAAGTATAACATATTTTGGCCAAGGCACGATTGTCGAAAGCACGGGCACGCATTTTATCAGTAATGGAATACACAGGCTGAATGCCCGTTTCAAACTTTTCTCTTTCGGGCAACGACAATTCGGGATGGGTGATTGATATAATATTTCTATATACGGAAGGTTTGCCAAAAGCTATATAGGTTTGTCCAGTTTTTACAAAATCGTCCAGCCATTTTAATCCTTGAAACCAAACCAATTCTACATGTCCGGTTCCATCGTTCAAAGTGGCCTTTGCACGCATGGTTTTGCCTGTTCCTTCTTTCTTATAGTTTTGCAAAACACCTTTTACTTGCACGTAAGGCATCTGATCATCGAGGTCGCGGATAGCCCAAATTTTTGAACGGTCGACATATCGAAAAGGGAAATGCATGAGCAAATCTCTGTAAGTGAAAATTTGTAATTCTTTCCTAAGCAGCTCAGCACGGGCAGGCCCCACGCCTTTGAGAAACTCGATAGGTGTTTGCAGAAAATTACGATAGGTATTGCTCATTAGGGGTGCGAATTTACAATTTGGAAGTTTATTATTGGTGTGAAACTTATAGGCGACTTTAGAAATCGGACTATAAAACAAAATCACTTGGCCAAGCTGCGATATAATAAATAATCTATCGCATGTGTTTCAAAAGCTTTAAGGGCATACTCATCAAAGGCCGTAGTAAATATAACAGCAGGCGGATTCTCGGTCAATTCCAACATTTCAAATCCATTTATTTTGGGCATTTGTATATCCAAAAATATAAGTTCTGGTTGTAATTGTTGTATAGCTTTCATTCCTTCAAAACCATCATTACATTCAGCTACCAATTCTATATCTGAATGATTTTGCAAATATTCTTTTATAATGGATCTCGCCAAAGGTTCGTCATCTATTATAATAGTTTTAATCATCGTTGGGGTATATTAATTTGTGTAATAAATATATTCTCTTGCACCTCTGTACTCAATAAATTTTGCTGTCCAAAAATAAGATACAACCTGCGGTTAACTGAGGCCACGCCAAAGCCAGTTCCCTGCTTGTGCCTTGTAGTTTGAGGGTCGAATGGGTTTTTCACTATAATACCTAATTGGTTTCTAATATTTTTTGCTTCTATGATAATTGTTACTTCCCCCACCGTATCATATAATCCAAATTTGATGGCGTTCTCCACAACTGGTTGCAAAATTAATGCAGGGAGCAAGCAGTCATCACAGGTTTCATCAACTGTAATTTGGGTATTTAATCTTTGTCCAAAGCGAACTTGTTCAATATCTAAATATAACTGCAACAATTCAAATTCTTCTCTTAGCGAAACTAGTTTTTGTTCGTCTTTACGCAAGGTTCCTCTGAGAAAATCAGACAATTTTTGTATCATGCTTCTTGCTTCCTCGGGCTTGCTGCCTATGAGATCACTAATAGAATTGAGGCTGTTAAATAAAAAATGAGGTTGTAATTGTTGTCTCAAATTTGCAAGCTCTGCATCTTTAGCCAATTGTTGTGTTATCGCATTCCTTTCCGTAATTTCCTTCTGTTCCTGTATATAATACCAGACCCAGCTCACCAATTCAGCACAACCTATTAATAAAAATGCAATGCAAAATCGCACCAACATCGAGCGTTTCAATATATATATATATATAAGGTTCATTATCCGAATATATATTAT
>Ga0163151_10004170_pt1 | contig 19801 bp, 23 predicted proteins | sample OliLakLV19MP5IB2_FD_145596 | JGI IMG/M metagenome (GOLD analysis project Ga0163151, IMG submission 145596) | Freshwater microbial mat bacterial communities from Lake Vanda, McMurdo Dry Valleys, Antarctica - Oligotrophic Lake LV.19.MP5.IB-2 | ecosystem: Environmental > Aquatic > Freshwater >... | reverse complement strand
GTCTCGGTGAGCAGGCCGATCATGTTGTGAAAATACACGGTGGTGCGGAGGCCGCCGTTCCACCACGTGGAGAACACGGAGCCGCGCTTCATGGTCGTGCCGGGCATGTCCTCGGCGATCCAGCGGCTGTGCATGGCCGCGCCGACGGCGTCGAGCGATGTGATGATCAGCGGGTCGTAGAAATAATTGAAGGGATCGCGGTAGGGGGGACCGGCGACGATGGTGCCCTGCGGGGCGGTCTGGTGGTGGTTGTAGACGATCTGCGGGAACCACTCGAGGTAGAGCTGCCGCGCGATGTTTGCGGACTCCTTCATGTTCGTCATCATGAAGTCGCGGTTGTTGTCGTGGCCGGCGTATTTCTGGTAGAGCCGCGGTTCGCGGTCGACGACGCGGGAGGCTGGGTCGGGCCGGCGCATATACCACGAGCTGATCAGCTCCTGGCCGTCGGGGTTGGCGTGGGTGAACAGGATGATGACGTGATCGAGGATGCGGAGGGTTTCCGCGTCGTTGCGGCTGGCGAAGGTCCAGAGCGTCTCAACCAGCTGCGCGGCGCCGAGCGTCTCGGTGGCGTGGAGGCCGCCGTCGATCCAGATGACGGCCTTGCCCTCGGCGGCGAGGGCGCGGGCCTGTTCCTCGGTGACGCCCTCGGCGCGGGCGAGCTGCGCGGCGATTTCCTTGTAACGATCGAGCTGGGCCAGATTGGCTGGTGAGGTGCAGACGACCATGTATTGGCGGCGGCCTTCCTCGGTCGGGCCGATATCGACGAGCTTCAGGCGGTCGGACTCGGCGGCGAGTTTCTTGAAATAGGCCTCGGTCTGCGTGTAGGTGGCGAGCTGGTAGTCGTCGCCGAGGTTGAACCCGAAGTGCTCCTTCGGCGAGGTCAGGGCGAGCGCGAGTGGCGCGATGAACAAGGCGGCGGCCAACAGACCTAGGCAAGGGGAAGGCATTTTCATAATGGGAAGAATGGGTGGAACCCGACCTCCGGGCGGGTTGGGCAACGCGCGCGGGACAAACCGGTCCGGAGGCCAGGTTCCACCTCTGATCAGGGATTCTGCAGCTCGTGGCTCAGGATGCTCAAGGCGTAAACCGCGGCGGTGTCGCTGCGCAGGACGAGCGGCCCCAGCGTGATGGGCGAACAGCCGGCGGTGATGGCGGCGGTCATCTCCGCCGGGGAAAAATCACCCTCGGGCCCGACGAGCCAGAGCACCTGGCGCGGGGCGTGACCGTGTTTGGCGGAATAAGTGGCGAGCGCCTTCTTCAAAGTCGTGGTGCCGGCGTGGAGACTGGCGACCAACTTGAGGTCGTAGCCGGCGGCGGCGGCAAGGAAGGCGGCAAAGGTCTGCAGCGGCGTGATCTCCGGCAGCCAGGGATTGCCGCATTGTTTGGCGGCCTCGATGGCCCCGGTGCGCCATTTCTCGACCTTCTTGTCCGCGCGGTCGCCGTCGAGGTGCACCTGCGTCCGTTCACTGAGCAGCGGGACAATGCGGGTGGCACCGATCTCCGTGGCCTGCCGGACGATGTCGTCCATGGTCGCGCCCTTGGGCAGGGCCTGACCGAGCGTGATGGCAAAGGAGCGCGGCTTGGCGGCGCGGGCTTCCTTCACCCGCAGCACCGCGGAGCCTTTGCTTGGGTCGGTGCATTCGGTGAGCCACTCGTGGCCGCGGCCGTCGAAGGCCGTCACCCGGTCGCCGCGGCCGCACCGGTTTACCGTGACGAGGTGGTGGCTCTCCTCGGGTGCCAGCCGGATTTCCGTGGCATCGGCGGCGGCAGTCGGAGCGTAGGCGCGGAAGTCAGGCATGACGTTGTGAGTTTCACGCGGAATGGGAGAAGGTCAATGACAGGGCTGGGAGGGCTCGCGTCCCTGCGAGCCGGCCCGCCGAGATGCGGGCCCTCCACAAATCAGGCGGGATCAGCGATCCCGCCCTACCCTTCAATCATGGCCTTAAGCACGGCCGGGTTGCCGGAGATGTCCTTCGGGAAAACCGTCGGCGTTTCGGCGAGCTTGAAGCGGTGGGTGATCCACGGGCGGGTGTCGACCCGGCCGGCGTCGCGGAGCTGCATGAGCGCGGGCCGGGTCTCGTTCACGATCTGGTTGAGATCGGCGAACTCGATGTCGTGGCAATGCAGGACGTCGATGTAGTCGGTGCCGAGGCGGGCGCAGCTTTCCTCGAAGCTCTGCGTCACGCGCGTGGCAGAGAAGTCGAAGTTGCCCGCGCCATACTGGCCGACCTTGGTGGCGAGATAGTAGCTGTCGCGCGGCACACCCTGCAGCGCCCGGCCGAGGACGGTCTCGGATTTGGTGGCGCCGTAGTGCGGCGAGGTGTCGAGGAAGTTGATGCCCAGGTCGAGGGCGGGGCGGACGGTGCGGATGCCCTCGTGGTCGTCGATGGTCCGGAAGGCGTTGCCCAGCGGGGAGGCGCCGTAGCTGAGGATGGAGACGTTGAGGCCGGTGGAACCGAGCTGGCGGTAATGCATGGTCAGGCGGACTCGATGATCAGGTTGGCGTAGGGAAGGGTGTCGCCGGTGCGGATGAGGCCGATGGCACCGGGCACGCGTTGCTTGAACTGCACGTGCGGCTCGAAGACGAGGGGCACGCCCTTGCGGCGGGAGGTGAGGGCGGTGCGCCTGACGGCGGGGTTGGTCTGGATGAACTCGCGGGCGGCGAAAACGCGGCCGATGAAAAAGTTCGGCCGGATGGCGTCGAGCACCTGGAGGACGGTCGGCACATCGTCGACGAGCGAGAGATCGATGGTCTCCAGCTGCGGCCAGAACGGGAAGCCGCGGTCGGCGATGACGAGGGTGTTGGTGTGCCGGATGCGGGCGAGCAGGTGGAGGACGGCGGGGTTAAGCAGGCCGGACTTGAGCATGCCGCAGGGTGCCGGTCCGGCGGCAAGCACCGGGACTTCTTACTGTAATTAATCGGGGTTCTTCGCTCTTTCCAGCGGGTGAAGGCAAAGCCGACGGCAGGTCCCGAGCTTGGTTTTACCACTAATGGCGATTCATCAACGATGAATCCTACAAGCAGAGGCTCCGACTGATCGCCTCCGCCACTGGGCTTCGGGGACCGGCTGCCTGTTGCTGCCTGCTGGCAGCCCGGGATCAGTCGCGCAGCCTGCGCCGCGGCTGAAATCGCCGGTTGATTCCCCCAGTCTGCGATGAGCCGACCCCAGGAACCCAAACCGGAGACGATTAGTCGGAGGGGTGTTTCAAAGTTTCGTCCTTGGCGAAACTCATTAGTGGTTCCTCCCCTGCTGGGGTTGGGGCAACTCACTGAAGACGGCGAGGAACCTCAATCGGAGTCCAACTGGGCCGCTGATGCCACTGGCGAAAATACCGATCCGGCCTATGCTGGCGGCCATGATCGTCATCCGCCGCCTGGTCGACCGGCACCGCGCTTACACCGCCATCTTTTTGCCGGGGGAGGAGCCGCGGGTCATCCCGACGACGGATTACGAGCACGGCCGGATCCTGCAGGTCTACAAGCAGGACCGGCCCCACGCGGATGTGCTCAATGACTTCACGGATTACGGGCTCAACCGACCGGACGTGTCTCGGGATTAGCCACACGTATGTATTCGGGTAGGAAAGGCCCTTCTGCGCCAATTCGGCGGAGGAAAGCCTTCGCTCCGCTTCGCTCGGCGACCTGCGGCATTTCTTCGCCAGCTATTGCGTGATGTCCCGGATCCACTTCAAGCCTATCGCGAAGTGGCTCGGTCACGAATCCGGCACCGGCTTGATCGACAAGTTTACGGACACCTCGCCGCCGACCACAAGCGCCGCATGGCACAGAAAGTGAGCTTCAGCCTCGCGGAGCAGGCTTCGGCTGCGGTGCCACGGCGGCCACCCCGCCAGCGGCACAGGCAGTGGCAATTCCGCAGACGGGGTCGGCCGAATCGATCCACGCCGGCCCGATCATCCGGTTGCGAGTGTGCCGTCCGCACCAGCCATTGGCCAGACAGTGTCGGGCGAATCCGCGTCCAGCATTCACGTCATGCCTTCACCGGTAGCCCACCCTGAATCCTTTCCTCCCTCTGAACTCGTCTCGTGACCACCATCCATGAAGCAACCCCCAGGATGATTTCCGGGACCATGTTTCGGAAATTGATTGAATGGCCGGTGCGGCGCGAACCGCTCGACGACATCGAGGGATGCCCCTGACCCAGTTACTACTTATTGCTGGTAAAGTGATAATACTCCCTTAAAGGAGTAGATTGACATTACTCCCTTGGAGTAGTATCTCCGATCAATGAACTACCCCATCGACACCCCCGCGCAAGCCCGGGCGGTTCTGCGCGCCCTGCGGCACGGCCGGGGCCTCAGCCAGGCCCAGGTCGGCCAGTTGCTGGGGGTCAGCCAGAAGCGCGTGGCGCGCATCGAGTCAGCGCCCGACCGCACCAGCTTCGACCAGATTGCAAAGCTGGTGGCGATCCTTGGCGGTCGGGTCGTCATTGAGGACACCGCTGGCTCGTCCACCCCCAAAAAACAAAAAACGGGCCGAGCCGGTTGGTAGTTTTCCATCCCCATGCCCAAATCCACGCACCTTGTTATTGGGATGAATGGCGCACGCGTTGGGGTGTGGGCGCAGCCCCGCGCCGGCTCGCCTTCATTCCAGTATGACTCCGCCTGGGTCTCCTCCGCGGCCGCCCGTGGGCTTTCGCTTTCCCTGCCGTTTACCCCCGGCAACGCACCCCACCGCGGCGAAACCGTCACCTACTTCTTCGACAATCTTTTGCCCGACAGCGACGGCATCCGTGCCCGCCTCCAGGCCAAATTCGCGACGGATTCCACCGGAGCCTTCGATCTGCTCACTGCGGTCGGCCGGGATTGCGTGGGTGCGGTGCAACTGCTGCCGGAGGGCGCGCCCCCGCGGGGGTATGATCGGATCGAAGCCGAGCCCCTTGATGACGCCGGCGTTGAACAAGCCATTGGGGCGGCGCTCACCGGCGGCCGGGTCCTTGGACAGGCCGACGAAGATGATTTCCGTATCTCCATTGCCGGCGCGCAGGAAAAGACGGCCCTGCTCTTCCACCGCAACCGCTGGTGCCGGCCGAAAGGCTCCACCCCCACCACGCACATTCTGAAGCTGCCGCTCGGGCTGGTCGGAAACCTGCAGGCGGACATGCAAGACTCCGTCGAGAACGAATGGCTCTGCTCCCGCCTGATGCAGGCCTTCAGCCTTGAGACCGCCCATTGCGAAATCGCGCATTTTGGAGAACGCAAGGTGCTCGTCGTGCAACGCTTCGACCGCGCTTGGCAGGAAGGCCGGTGGATCGCCCGCCTGCCGCAGGAGGATTTCTGCCAGGCGCTCGGCCAGCCGGCGCGGCTCAAATACGAGGCCGAGGGTGGGCCCGGCATGAGCGCCATTCTGCGCGTGCTGGCCACGAGTTCCCGCGCGGAGCAAGACAAGCGGGCCTTCGCCAAAGCCCAAATGGTGTTCTGGCTGCTCGCCGCCACGGATGGCCACGCCAAGAACTTTTCTCTCTTTCACGAACGCGGCGGCACCTACCGGCTCACTCCTTTCTATGACGTGTTGTCGGCGTGGCCGATCATCGGCAACGGCCCGCGCCAGCTCCCATGGCAGAAAGCCAAGCTGGCGATGGCTGTTCGTAGCCGCAACGCCCATTGGAAACTGAAAGACATCATTCCGCGCCACTGGGCTGCGGTGACTCGCCTCGCGGGCCTGGGTGATGCGGCGGACTTGATTGCTGAGGTGCTCCGCCAGACTCCCGGGGCCATCGCCGAAGCCAACCGCCAACTGCCACGGGGCTTTCCCGCCCGCGTGAGCGACCGAATCTTTACCGGCCTGCAGGAACAAGCCAAACGGCTCGGCGGCGAGACTTGAACGCACTTTTCTTCCAGTGCAACGCCCATCACGACCCTGACGTCATGGAAACTTTTATTCCATTAGTATGTGTGTATACCTTGGCCGTCAGATTCGCGTCTGAGTGGCCTAGAATGTCCTGTGCCGCCCTCTGTTAGCCCGGCATATTACAGAAGGGTCTCCTTTAACCTAGCCCGTCCCGCTGAATAAAAATATCATTTTCCTGTCCCGCTAGGTGGCTGGACTCAAAGCCGAGCCGGACTCATGCAGTTGCCCAGACTTTACCAGCAGACTTTGGAAACGGATTGATGCCACGGTGGGCCAGCCCGCTCGCGGGCGCCTTAAGAGCGCGAGCATCAGCCTTCGCCCGGCCTACGGCGGACAGGAGCTCGCTGGCCCACGGCCCACTGCATGATCCCGGCTGAGTAGTTATGGAAAGCATCTCCATGCCGTGTTGACGGTGCTCTTCCTGACGCAGATGCCCGTAGGTTTTCATTGCCAGAGCACCGCCGTCTGATGACGCATGCCGGCAGATCTTGCCTCTGAATGAGGTAGTTCTGTTCCCTAACCGTTCCCTGTAAATCATCTGCCTAGGAAGATGGTGCCCGGGGTGGGGGTCGAACCCACATGATCTTGCGATCGGCAGATTTTGAGTCTGCAGCGTCTGCCAATTCCGCCACCCGGGCAACTGAGCCGGCGAGAGAAACCCACCCTGACGGGGATGTAAATCCGTTTTTGTCACAGCGGTCATACAGAACGGCGCGAGGGCTTTAGGCGCCGACGAGTTGCAGGCACGAATTGCGGAGTCGGGGCGTAAAGCCCCTCCCATCATCGGGAGCACCGAAAGGCGGGATCAGCGATCCCGCCCTACAATTAGACTACTTCGCCGCGACCTCGAGGTATTCGCCGAGGGCACGGTAGCGCTCGTAGCGCGCATCGCGCAGCTTTTCGGTGTCGAGCTTGGTCAGTTCGTCGAGATGGCGGATCAGGGCCTGCTTGAGCGATGCGACCGCGGCGGCCGGGTCGTTATGCGCACCGCCGAAGGGCTCGGGGATGACGTCGTCCACGACGCCAAGTTCCTTGAGGTTGGCGGCGTTGAGCTTGAGGGCCTCGGCGGCCTGGGGGGCGTTGGCGCGGTCCTTCCACAGAATGGCGGCGCAGCCTTCGGGCGAGATGACGGAATAGTAGGCGTTCTCGAAGATGAGCACGCGGTCAGTGACGCCGATGCCGAGCGCGCCGCCGGAGCCGCCTTCGCCGACGATGATGGCAATCGAGGGGACCTTGAGCATGGCCATCTCGCGGAGGTTGACGGCGATGGCCTCGGAAACGTGGCGGGCCTCGGACTCGACGCCCGGATAGGCGCCAGGGGTGTCGATGAAGGTGAGGACGGGCAGGCCGAACTTCTCGGCGAGCTTCATCAGGCGGAGGGCCTTGCGGTAACCTTCGGGCTGCGGCATGCCGAAGTTGCGGATGATGTTCTCCTTGGTGTCGCGGCCCTTCTGCTGGGCGATGATCATCACCGAGCGACCCTCGAAAAAGGCCGTGCCGCCGACCAGCGCGCGGTCGTCGTTGAACTGGCGGTCGCCATGTAGCTCCTGGAAATCCTGGCAGAGCGCGGCGACATAATCGAGGGCGTAGGGGCGCTTCGGATGGCGGGCGACCTGCACGCGCTGCCACGGCGTCAGGTTCTCGTAGATGTCGCGCTTGGTGGCGTCGATCTTGGTCTCGATGGCCGCCAGTTCGGCGGACATATCGATGTTGTTCTCGAGGGACTGCTGGTGGAGGGCTTCGAGCTGTTTTTCGAGTTCGCGGAGCGGTTTCTCGAATTCCAGCAGGTAGGCGGGACGATCCATGGGGAAAGGCTACGGGTGGGCGCGGACGACTGTCAACGGGCCTGTCCAGGCCGTCTGCAAACTGCTGGCATGAGCAATGGTAGGAGGGGCTTTAGGCCCCGATTTCGGCATGGCGCTGCGGGCGAGTCGGGGCGTAAAGCCCCTCACCGTTCAAAATCCGTCCTTGGCGGCCTCGGGGTTCTTCAACTGGTCCTTCCAACTGAGGATCTTGGCCTGGGCGCCGTATTTCTCGGCGGTGGCCTTGTCGCCCTTTTCCATCCAGATGCGGGAGAGGGTGGTGTTGATGAAGAGGTCGTCGGGCCGGAGCGCGAGAGCCGCGTCGGCGGCAGCGAGGGCGGCATCGAAGTGGCGCAGCGAGAAATTGATCTCGGCGAGCGCATGCCAGGCCTCGAACGCCTCCGGGGCGGCGGCGGTCGCCCGGGCGAGCTTGGCCAGCGCGGCATCGTGGTCGCCCATGGTGTAGTCGAAGGTGGCTTCCTCGACGAGGGACTGGACTTGCTCGGGGTTCATGGGGACTTGGGGGCGGCAGGTTGCTGGAGTTTGGCCTCGATACTGATGGCCAGTTCGACCTCGTCGGCGATGGAACGCTCGGACTTGCCGACGCCGAAGTCGGTGCGGTCGATCGTGGTCACGGCTTCCCAACCGGTGAGCTTGGCGCCGCGCTGGCCGTCGGCGAAACCGAGGAACTTGACCTCCAGCACGAGCGGCCTGGCCTGGTCCTTGATGGTGAGGGTGCCGGTCACGGTGTAAGCGCCAGCGCCGGACTTTTTCCACGACTCGCTGGTGAAGGTGGCGGAGGGGAATTGGTCGGCGAGGAAGAAATCGCCGGTGCGCAGGTGCTTGTCGCGGGCCTCGTTCTTGGTGTCGATGCCGGCGATGTCGACAGCCGCGCTGATGGAGTTGCGCTCGAAGTTGTCACGGTCGACGGTGAGCGTGCCGGTAAACTTGGCGAAGGTGCCCGGGACCTTGGCAAGGAAATGGCGGACATTGAACACGACCGAAGAGTGGGCCGGGTCGATCTGGTAGGTCTCGACGGCGGTGCGGCCGGCGAGAGGGAGGAGAAACAGGAGAAGCAGGGGGAGGCGAGGCACGGGTCAGACGATAGGCGACTGGAGGGAAAAAGAAAGGACGGCCTTGCGGCCGTCCGGTGAGTAGGAGCAGGGCGGTTGAGGGCAACCGCCCCTACCGGGAGGGAAATCGATCAGGCTTTCGGAGCGCCGCCGACGATGGCGAGCGAGAGCTTCACCTCCGGGTTGACCTTGTCCTCGTTGCTGCCCGGCTGGATCCCGTAATCGCCGCGTTGGACGGTGAATTCGCCGCGGATGACCAGAAGATCGCCGCCCAGCTCGGGTTTGTTGAGGCGCTTGCCGTAGACGCCGGCGAGATAGGTGAGCTTGACCGGGACGGAGATGTCCTTGGTCACACCGGCGAGGGTAAACTTGCCCGTGGCGGTGGCGGTGGTTTCGTTACCGGAGGTCTTCACGTGGTCGAACTTGGTGAGCGCGAAGACGATCTCGGGGTTGGCCGGGGCATTGAGCCATTTGTCGCCGCGAAGATGGTCGGTCATCATGGCGTTGGAGACCGTGAGCGAGCTGGTGGCGACGACGATCCTGCCGGTGGTGGCGCCCGGATTGGCCGGATCGAACGAGACCGAACCGGTCACGCCGCCGGCGGTGCCGGAGATGGGCTCAAGGACGGAGTCGAGGTGGAACTGCACGGCGTTCACGCCCTTGGGGTCCTTGAAGTCAAAGGACTGGGGCGCGGCGGTGAGGGCACCGGCGATGACGAGACTGAACAAGGCGGGGAGGATGGCTTTTTTCATGCGGATGGGTTGATCGTTTTACGTGGGACTAAAAAAGAGACGGCGAACAGGGCGGCGGCCGCGCCGGCGCCGAGGCCGATGAAGTCGAGACCGGGCACGTAGCGTTGCTCATAGGTGACGAACTCGATCCCGGTGATCTCGTCGGTGTTTTTGCTGGGCACTTGGTTCATGGTCCAACCGGTGTGGGCGCCCTTGGCCGCCCAGAAGCCGGCGCTGACAAGCAGGACGACCAGGGCCGCCAGTCGCAAGCCATGGCGCCGGGGCCGCTTGGCGGAGGATGGGGTGGCATTAGACATGGCGGGGGTATTCAACCCAGAATCCTTCTATGTGCAAATAGTCGCCTGAACTATTTACCCACAGGTCAGAGGATCAGCATGGCGTCGCCGTAGCTGAAGAAGCGGTATTCGCGCGCGACGGCCTCTGCGTAGATTTCCTTGAGCCAGGGAATGCCATCGGTCGAACCGGGAGTGAGAAAAGCAGACACCAGGCAGAGCAGGGTGGAGCGGGGTTGATGGAAATTGGTGATGAGCGCGTCAACGCCACGCAAGGCGCGCGGCGGGTAGATGAAAATGTCGGCCTCGCCGAGGAAGGGGTGGAGCGCGTTGCCCTCAACGCGCTCGAAGCGGCTTGAGGGCAAGCCGCTCCACCTTTTTTCCAGAAAATCCTCGATCGAGCGCACGCTGGTGGTGCCGACCGCGATACGACGCCTGGCGGGCTTGAACAGCGCCTGCTGGGTGGCGGCGGGGATTTCATACACCTCGCGATGGATGGGATGGTCCTCGACGTGTTCCGTGGCGATCGGCCGGAAAGTGCCGAGCCCGACGTGCAAGGTGAGATCGGCGGTGGTTATGCCTTGGGCCGCCAGTTGGGCGAGCAGTTCCGCCGTGAAATGCAGGCCGGCGGTCGGGGCGGCCGCCGCGACCTGGTGGGCGCGGTCGGCGTAGACCGTCTGGTAGCGTTCGCGGTCGATGGCGCGCGCTGCGTCATTATCGTGTCCGGTGATGTAGGGCGGCAGGGGCATGTCGCCAATGCGGTTGGCCACCGCGAGGATGTCGCCGTCGTTGGTGGCGAACGAGACCCGCACCGGACCATCGGCGGTTTTTTCGCGGACCGTGGCGGTGAACACGCCGTCGAGGCCGAAGGTTGCGCCGACGGGGAGTTTTTTGCCGGGGCGCACGAGGCACCACCACTCGGTGGCGGCCGCGGCGGGGCGAAGAAGCAGGCACTCGACCTGACCGCCGGTCGGCCGGATGGCGTGGAGGCGCGCGGGAATGACGGCGGCGTTGTTGCGGAAGAGACAGTCGCCGGCCTGCAGATAGCCGGGCAGATCGCGGAAATGCCGGTGCTCGATCCGGTGCTCCGCCCGGTGCACGACGAGCAGACGCGAGGCATCGCGGCGGTCGGCCGGTTGCTGCGCGATGAGCCTGTCAGGCAGTGGGTAATCGAAGAGATCGGTCTTCAAGACGGGCAGGTTTAGGACCCCGCGGCGCTGACGGCAACAACGGTCATGGGGGTGCGAGGGAAGAGTTACAAAAACGAGCTTGCCTCACCCGGGTCAAATCCGCCGAATGCCGCTTCAATTTTCGCCGCTTTAGCTCAGTTGGTAGAGCGACTCATTCGTAATGAGTAGGTCGTCGGTTCAAATCCGACAAGCGGCTCCAGTTTCAAGTGATCAGCCAGGGTGTGTTTTCAAAATCAATCAACTTGGCCTCGGCCGATGGGGGAGGGGCTTTAGGCCCCGACGGTTGCGGCTTCGCGCATCATTTTGGCGGGGCCTAAAGCCCCTCCCACCTGATCTTGAAGACACAGCCTAGGCACAAGTAGCAAGGTCTGGCGGGAAAATCCGCCGTTTTTGGTCGAGTGCTAGGAATGTCGATGTCCGACCAAAACAAAACCGCCATGTGGTTGTTCGAAAGTTTCGAGCGCTACAAAATCGAACCCGCGCGGGGGCTAGCTGACCTCACCGCGCACTATACCGGCACTGTCGCGCCGCCGCTGGGCCTCGCCTTCGCGCAATTTTTGAAACGGCGCGAAACCAAGGGCACCGGTTGGTCGCAGCGTCGCCCCCGGAAGGCCGCCCTGGATGATTTTGCCGCTTCACCCACTCACCCCGACGTCTCGCTCGTGACCGAGGACGAGGTTCTGGCCGACTCGAATGGAATGACTGGGCGATCAACCAATGCAACGATCCTGCTCGGGGGATCGGGCTGTTGGCCAACCGTATCTAGACTGACACCTGAGCCAGCGTTGCAAGATCAAGGGCCAACCTGGCAGGTAATAGGCCTCTGCCCAGGCCCCCGCCAAAGTTACAATTGGACTGCCCACGGGCCGGTTGGGCTCCACCCTCCGGCTCTCCAGATAATGCGCAGCATAGTTCAAAATGAAATGAATTAACTCCCTAACCGTGATCAGCTCAGGGCCAATGGTGAGTAAAGAAACACTGACGGGGCAGGTGGAACCCGGCCTCCGGACAGGTTGATGGAACTTACACTGGAGAAAACGCGTCCCGAGCCCGCATTCCACCTCGCGCCAGTGTCCGGACTGAAAGGTGGAACCCGGCCACCGGACGGGTTGATGGAACTTACGCTGGAGAAATCGCGTCCCGAGGCCGCGTTCCACTTCGTCGCCGTGCCGGGGTTCGTGCGAACGACGGTCCGCCGGCGAGCGGCGACCCTACATTCCGGCTCACCGTAACGTCTTTGGCCAGAGCTTCAGGCCCTCGGCGCTGGCGGCCTTGCCCTGCCGGCGATCATAGGTGACGAACCAAACGGCGCCGGATTCCAAGGCGAGGCCGATGTGCAGGGCGTCCAGCGAGCGCAAGCCGCGATGCTGGCGCAGCAGGTGGATGGCTCGGGCAAAGGTGCCTGGCCAGTCGGCCGTGGGGCGGGCGAGCACGCCGGTCGTCAGGTCCTGGTCGAGGGCCGCCGTGATCTGGTTAAGTTGGAGGGTGGTGAGGTCGCCCTCCTCGCGCCGGCGTTCGAGAGCATGGGTCAGCTCGAGTTCGTGCAAGGAGGAGAAGGGCAGGGGTGGCGCATATTTGCGCACGAAGGCGGAGAGTTCGGTGGTCTCCGGTTCCCGCACGTAAAGTTTCACCAGGGCGCTGGAATCGAGGTAGAGATCGAGGGCGGGCATGGTGATACGGGTGAGGGGGGAAGGCCGACCGAGGCCCGGTTCATTTTTCAGCGTTCAATGTTCAGTGTTCAATTTCTGCCGGGTCGGGGCCTGAACTGGGGGAGCGCGCTTGAGTGGATTCTCGAAAACAGGTGGGAGGGGCTTGATGCGCGGGGGGCGCATGATCCGCGCAGCCCAAGAAGTCGGGGCGTGAAGCCTCTCCCCCATCAAGGGCGGCCAGGTTCATTGGTTTTAATTACACGCATGGCTCGCGCCGCTCAATCGCGTTCGGCGAGGATGGTCGAGCTGAGCGGAGCGCCCTTGATGCGGGCGACGCGGGCGGCGAAGTCCGGCCAGCGGGCGCGGGTGCCGGCGGGCGCCATGGGCACGAGCCGGGCGACGGCGCGGCGGCGGCGGGTCACGAGCACCTCGTTGCCCTGGTCCACGTGGCGCAGGACGTCGCTCAGGTGGTGCTGCATATGGCGGAGCGTGACGGATTTCATGTGCAACATAAAGACGCACCAACCGACGGGTTGTCAAACGCTGGGTTACGGGGGATCCGGCCATCGCGGGAGCATGTGCGTCCGAACGACGCACGAGCTCAGAGGCCAGGGGTTGGCTGCCTCGCATCAAGCAATGAACCTCACGACGCCGTCCGATTTGGTCCCCCCGGTAGGGGGCGGGGCCCCTGACGCGCCGGGGCCACTTGGTGGCGCGCGTTGTCCTCAACGCGCCAGGGCGCCAGGACATGTTGGATGATGGGCTGGACTCCCGCACGTGATCCACGGCGTTGACCCCACCTTTCTGGTGCAGGTCGAGCTGCTGGAATGCCCCGGCCATGCCGCCGCCCGGGCCTGGCTCCATGCCGCGATGACGCAGGGCAGCCAGCCCTTCGCGCTGGCGCCTCAGGTGCTCACGGAGTTTGTGCACGTGGTGACGGATCCCCGCCGGTTCAGCCAACCGCTTTCGATGGATGCCGCGTTGGACAAGGCCCAAGGCTGGTGGGAAGCCAGCGAAGTGCGGCCGGTTTATCCGACCCTCGATTCCACCCGGCTGGCGCTATTATGGCTGCGCCAGCACCGGCTCGGTCGCGAACGCCTGCTCGATCCGCAACTCGCGGCCACCTACTATTCCGCCGGCATCACCCGCCTGCTCACCCTCAACTTCACCGACTTCGAGATTTTCGGCGTTTTCAAATCCGCCCGCTGACGGCAGTGCGAAGCGAGTCGCAAAGGGCACCCGGTGGAACCCGGCTTCTCCTTCGTGCGCTTGGCGCACCGTTATCCCTTAGGCGTTGTTTGTTGTCGGGCGTGGGAGGCGGCTTTACGCCGCGACTCTGCCCAGCGGGGCGACGCCGCTACCATCGGTCGGCCGGGAATCCGACCCTCCCATGCTTCCCCTTCAGCTTTCTCTGCCTCGGTTTCGCTAAGCGAGAACCGCGGACAAACGCCCCGGCGAAGGCCGGTGGACGAGCCCTGGGATGTCAGCAGGCAGCAACCGGGTACACCGGGAGGCCAGCCGGCCTCAACGGCGAGCTCTCAGCTTTCAGGTTTCCGCCGAGCAGCGGCCGGCCTCAACGGCGAGATTTCCGCCGGGCGCCCCAGAACCCGCCCACTCGCCGGGGAATATGACTTGAATAGGAATCCTTTTATGGCAGGTATGGAAGCATGAAAACCACGATAGACCTTCCGGAAAATGAGCTGAAAGAAGCACTCCGGCACACCGGCGCGAAGACCAAGACCGAGGCGGTGAGCTTGGCGGTGGCCGATTATAACCGGCGGCAGCGTCTGGCCCGGCTCGCCGGGCGCATGGGGACTTTCACCGACATGATGACCCGCGCGGACCTGCGCAAGATGCGGGAGACGGACTGAGATGACTCTCGTGGACACTTCCAGTTGGATCGAGGCCCTGCGGCGGGATGGCGATCCGGCGGTGCGGGCCCGGGTGCAGGCCCTGATGGCGACCGGTGAGGCCGCTTGGTGCGATTTTGTGCGGCTCGAACTCTGGAACGGTCTGCGCGGTGCGGCCGAGCGAAAACAGATGGAAGCGCTGGAATCCGATGTGACCAATCTACCGACGACTGATGCGGTATGGGCAAAGTCCCGGGACCTGGCCCGCCGGGCGCGGGCCGCCGGAGTCACGGTGCCCGGAGCCGATCTGCTGATCGCCGCCTGCGCCTGGGAACATGGTGTGGCCATGGAGCACGACGATGCCCACCTGAAGGCCTTGGCGGCCCTGTTCGATTAGCCTGTGTCTTCACCGATCAATCAACCTGGCATCCCTTGATGTGGGAGGGGCTTTGCGCCCCGACTGTTTCGGCTTCGGGGTAAAAGCTAAAGCATGGCCCCTTTGATTCGCTCCAGTGAAAGACTGTTGCTTGTATCTGCCTTTCTCTCGGGCAAGCCACGGAGGTCTTCGATTATACTGACAGGCTGGTCCGATTGGATTTGGCCGGAGGCTGACCCGACGGAGGTAAAAAAGTGAACCACGAGTATTTTACGTTCGTGCGTTCAAACGACGCACGAGCCTGAGCGTCGCAGGAAAAGAGGTGAGGCGAAAAAACCAGAAACGCGCAACCTGCCCGGAGGGGAAAGCGACTGAGCCAGGCGAGGCGTGGCAAGTGCGGGGAGCCGGCGGTAGGGGAGAGCCTGGAAGCGCCGAGCGCCTAAAATATAGTTCATTTCGAAATGAAACATCAGGGTTTTGCTGATTCGAGATAAAGCATGGCCCGATCTTCCAGCGCTCCTGCGCCTGATGCTCCGTCAATTTCGCATCTGGTTCTACCTGGGGACCGGGACCCGACCGTGGTCGCTTTCGAGGGGCAGGTCGTGGACTTTTTCGTGGACGCGGCCGACCTGCTCGGCGTGCCCAAGTCCGTCGCGGCGATTTACGGCATCGTGTTCGCTTCGCCCGAGCCGCTGAGTTTCGCCGAGATCGAAGCCCGACTCGACATCAGCAAGGGTTCCATCAGCCAGGGCCTGCGAGTGCTGCGTGAGGTCGGAGCCCTGAAGGAAGTTTCAGCCGATGCCGATCGCGCCGAGCTCTTCACCCCCGATTTGGAGATGCGCAAGCTGGCCTCGCGTTTCTTGGAAAAGCGGCTGGAGCAGCAGCTCGAGGCGAGGCAGCACCCGCCTGACGACCCTGCAACGGGCGTTGCCGACCGGCCACTCCGCCGATGCCGACGTGCTGCGCAAGCGCCTGAGTTCATTGCAAGACTGGCATCGCAAGGCCCGCGCTCTGCTGCCCATCGCCAAGACATTTCTCAAGCTCGGTGCCTAGTGGGGCCGGGCCGGCCTCATGGCCGCCAACCATACACCCAGTCAGCGCCCGGTCGCTCTTCCCAGAGAAGCGACGGAGCGAAGCTCTGCCAGCGAAACGGGCAGAGCTTCGCATCGCAGGGGCGACGAAGCGCGGAGGGCGAAGAGGGTAGGCTCGCTCTCGAGCTGGCCCCGGAGTTTAAGTGCAGGGGTGACCGTTGCAGGTGCTGTGGGGTGGCAACGGGAACAAGCTGGGTCACGCAACCCAGAGGGTCACTTGACGCTGGCCATTACTTGCCGGTATAGAGACCTCTGAGATGAGTCCGATTTTAATCCAGCATCGACAAGCCGTTGCGGACACGTGCCGGCGATTTGACGTGGAGAAGCTGGAGGTATTCGGCTCGGCCGCGAGATCCGACTTTGATGCCAGGAGCAGCGACGTCGATTTGATCGTGCGTTTTCACCAGCCGGAACGGCCCGGCTACGCAGAACGCTACCTGGCGCTGGCGGAAAGTTTGGAAAGTCTCTTGGGCCGGCCGGTCGACCTTGTAACCGAAAGATCTTTCCGGAATCCTCTTTTTGTCCGTAAAATCGCGCCTGATCGCACCACCGTTTATGCGAGCTGAAGCGGCAAAAAGACTTTTAGATGCCTATAGGGCATGTCGCGCGATTGATTCGTTTACCGCTGGATTGGATTTTGCCGCCTTCGGTGCCAGTGCGCTGATTCGCTCTGCGGTCGAACGGCAATTTGAAATCGTTGGCGAAGCCCCTGGCCGCGCCATCAAGGATGAGCCGAGTCTTGCAGATTCGATGCCTGATATTCCGCGGATTGTCGGTCTACGTAATCGGCTGATCCATGACTACGACAGCGTTGATGATCAGCTCGTGTGGGATTTGGTCCGACATAAATTACCGACACTCAGCGCTGCTCTTGCCCAGAGTCTGACAAACGCTGGATATGGCGGGAAACTTTGATTCACTCAAAGCTTAACCCTTAAAACCTCATGTCCACCTATCTGGTGACCGGCGCTGCCGGCTTCATCGCCTCCAAGGTCTGCGAAATGCTCCTCGCCGCCGGCCACACGGTGGTCGGGATCGATAATCTGAACGATTATTATGATGTGAGGCTGAAAGACTGGCGGCTTTCACGCCTGCTGGGAGCCGCGAGCCGTGAGCTGGGAGCGGATCCAAAGAAGTCTGTTTATGCCGGATGCACAAATCTCGAAGCTCAAGGCTCAAAGCTCATAGCTGCAAAATCCGGACGATTCGTTTTCTGCCAACTGGATATAGAAAACCGGGATGCGATGGACCGTCTGTTCGCGCAGTGGGATTTTGCCACTGTCTTCAATCTAGCGGCCCGCGCCGGGGTCCGTGCCAGCTTGGAGAATCCGGAGATTTACCGGACCACCAACGTCCTCGGCGAGGAGAACGTGCTCAAGTGTCAGGTGAAATACGGGGTGAAGAAGCATGTGCTGGCGTCGAGTTCGTCGGTCTATGCTGGGTGTCCGATGCCATTCGTCGAAGATGCGGTGCTCGGCAAGATGCAGTCACCCTACGCCGAGACGAAGCGTCAGGCCGAGCTGCTGGCCCTCGATTACCACCAGAAGCACGGCCTAGATGTTTCGGTGCTGCGCTACTTCACGGTTTTTGGTCCGGCGGGCCGGCCCGACATGGCGCCGTTCCGTTTCATCAAGTGGATCGACGAAGGCACGCCCATCACGCTGTACGGTGACGGCACGCAGGCCCGCGACTTCACCTACGTCGACGACATCGCGCGCGGCACGATCATGGCCGGGCAATTGTTCGGAGGGAAGATGTTGGAGATCGGAGATAGGAGATGGCCGATGCCTGGCAGCTCCCAGCCACTGGCTACGAACTCCGAGCGGTCCTCGGGTTCCGAGCAGCCAGTTTCCAGCGCCAAGCTCATTGCCCCCAACTCCGATCTTCGAACTCCCCTCGCCGAACCTCAAACCTCTGGGTTTGTGGTTATTAACCTCGGCGGAGGGAACAATCCCATCACCCTCCACACGATGATTAAGTGGATTGAGGAGGCGTTAAGCGCCGAGCGGGCAAAGAATCCTCAGGTTTCAGGTTTCAGGTCTCAGGTTTCTAGGAAGGCGATCATTAATCGCCTGCCTCCCAGCGCCGCCGACATGAAGGAAACCTGGGCCGACATCACCAAAGCGAAGCGCCTGCTGGACTGGGCTCCACAGGTGACCCCGGCGGACGGTTTCCGGTGGACGGTCGAGTGGTATCTGGAGAATTCCGAATGGATCAAAGGGATTAAGCCATGAGCCGGCGGGCCAAGGCCGCCGCGTTAGGGGCAACGCGCTCCACCTTCCGGCATCGGTAGGGGCGGTTGCCCCCAACCGCCCGGGCGCACCCGAGGCGCACTGCACCTTCGGAAATCGCTCGCAAGCCAGCGCGTTGAGGGCAACGCGCTCTACCTCAAGATTTCGGCCAGAGCTTCAGGCCTTCTCCGGCGGCTGCCTTGCCTTGGCGGCGATCATGGCTGACGAACCACACGGCGCCGGATTCAAGGGCATGACCGATGTGCAGGACGTCAAGCGAACGCACGCCCCGGTGCTGGCGCAAGAGATGGATGGCGCGGGCAAAGGGGCCCGGCCATTCCGTGGCGGGCCGGGCCAGCCCGCCGGCGGTCAGGTCCTGGTCCAAGGCGGCGACGATCTGGTTCACGGCGATGGTCGAGAGATCTCCTTCCTCGCGACGGCGCTCCAGGGCGTGGGTCAGTTCCAGCTCATGCAGCGAGGAGAAGGGCAGGGGCGGAGAGAACTTGCGGACAAAAGCGGAGAGTTCGGCGGTCTCGGGCTCCCGCACGTAGAGCATCACGAGGGCGCTCGAATCGAGGTAGAGATCGAGCGCCATGGTCAGTCACGTTCGGCCAGGATAGTGGCGCTGAGCGGGGAGCCCTTGATCGGGTGGTGCGCGCGGCGAAATCCGGCCATTTGACCCGGGTGGCAGTGAAGGTGACGGGCCCGAGGCGGGCGATCGCCCGGCGGCGGCGGGTGACGACGACTTCCCGCCCCTGGTCCACGTGGCGCATGACGTCGCTCAGGTGGTGCTGCATGTAGCGGAGGGAGTCGGATTTTATGTGCAACCAAATGACGCATGAACTGTGGCGGGGTCAAGCGGCGAGTCGGTCCGAAGGGAGGCGTCGTGAGCCAGTGCGTCTGAATGACGCACAGGCTCCTATGAATGGAATGGTTCGAGACACCCAAGTTCAAGCCGGGGGAGTGCAGGTGGATCCGACAGGTGCTCGGAGCGGTCAATTTGGCCCGGCGGACCGGCCCGACATGGCGCGGTACCGTTTCATCAAGTGGATCGACGAAGGCACGCCCCTCACCCTGTACGGCGATGGCACGCAGGCTCGCGACTTCACCTGCGTCGACGACATCGCGCGCGGCATAGTGTTCGCGGCAAGGACTTTCGGTGGACAGTCGACGGAGGACGGAGGACGGTGGGCGGATGGCGGAGGGCGGTCGTCGGCCATCAGTCGTCGGTCGTCAGCCGTCAGTGCTCGGCGGAGGTCGGACGTCAGCCGTCAGCTCCCGGCTACAACAACCTCAACCTCGGCGGCGGGCGTCAGCCACTTTCTCTCGTGACCGTGATCGGCTGGCCAGAGATCGCTCCCGAGTTCAAGCAACTCGAAAGCTTGAGATCTATTCTGCAAGCCAACTACAAACTACAAAGCCTGACCCCATAGCTCCGTCCTCGAAAGCTTGAGATCTATTCTGCAAGCCAACCACAAACTACAAAGCCTGACCCCATAGCTCCGTTTTTGTGACCGTGATCGGCTGGCCCGAGATCGCTCCCGAGTTCAAGCAACTCGAAAGCTTGAGATCTATTCTGCAAGCCAACTACAAACTACAAAGCCTGACCCCATAGCTCCGTTTTTCCAAGCGCCAGCTCTTCAGCC
>Ga0163151_10004167_pt1 | contig 19807 bp, 24 predicted proteins | sample OliLakLV19MP5IB2_FD_145596 | JGI IMG/M metagenome (GOLD analysis project Ga0163151, IMG submission 145596) | Freshwater microbial mat bacterial communities from Lake Vanda, McMurdo Dry Valleys, Antarctica - Oligotrophic Lake LV.19.MP5.IB-2 | ecosystem: Environmental > Aquatic > Freshwater >... | reverse complement strand
TCTCGGGGGCGGTGTCTTCTCCATGATCACACCGAGAAGGCCCCCCTTCCCCTTAATGAAGGGGACCGCGCACCTCGACCTGCGCTGCGAGAATGCGCGCGATGAGCTTCCGCGTCTGCACGAGCGGCCACCAGTCGTAGAGCAGGACCTCGATCGGCCGCCACATCGCGACCCAGCCGGTAATGACGAGGCCCTCGCGCAGGATCTCCCGTGCGTGCCCGACCGGAAGTCGCCGCGCTAACTCGGCGAGGCTGAGCAACGTGACAAGCACCGAGAGGCCAACGGCGAGCGCCACATGGCCGAAGCGACGCTGCTGGCGGAGGCGCCGATTCACCTGCGCGCGCTCGTGTTCGAAGTGGGCACGAATCGCGGCTTCGATCTCCGCATCGGACAAGGATACGGCGGTGGGCTCCTCCAAGAACAGCACCAGCTTCAGCGGCTTCGGACCCGCAATCTCCTCGGCCGCGGAGTAGATGTAGTCGACGGCATTCGCATCGAGATCCCGTTCGCGAAAGGGCGCCGGGTCACGTCCATCGAAGAGCTGCTGCGCGCTGCGCAGCCGGATGTCGATGCAGATCTGATCGCCTTCGATGCGGTACCGAGAGGGTGGTGATTGGGTGGTCATGGGTCATGCGGCCTCAATTCTACGCGGCCCGCGCCTGTGTCGGGCCTCAGCGAGCGCTCCCTGGATCATCAGGAACTCTCCCACGTTCTCCATCGTGACCATATCCCGACCAGGCCGCCGTTGCGCGTCACGGGAAGCGTGTGACACGCGCCGTTGAAAGCCGCGCCGCCACGTCTTCCAGCATCTCGTGGACCTCTGCGGTCGCGAAGTCCCGGCGCATCACGTCGCCCACCCGGCCGTCCTGTCCTCGCTCCACGAGTGCCTGCAGCAGGTCGGCGCGGGTGAGGACGCCGACCACGCGCGCTCCACGACCGGGAAGTCCTGCGGGAAGCCCACGAGGATGTGTCCGCCACCGCGCGCGACAGGGGCTCGTCGGGCGAGAGGGCGCCAAGCGCGGGGAGGATCACGTCCATGTCGGACCAGCCGTCGAAATGATCGGGAATGATGTCGATGCTGCCGCGCTCGCGGCGTTCTCTACTTCTTCGTCCCCGCCTACCTCGCGAACATGGCGCCGGTGGTGGCGCGCGGACATCTGGAATGGCTCGCGCACCCCATGGAGGTCGTCTGCCTCGGCAGCATCGCGACGACGGTCATCGGCTACTGGCTCGGCATGAAGGAGGCGTGGATCCGACACCATCGCCCTCCGCGCGTGGCTTACGAGCGGCATAGTACGCAACACACTCCGACTCGCGTCCGCGCACGACGCGCCGGCCGCCGAGCGGACCACCCGTTTCGGTGACCACCGTCGCCTCGCGCTCCGCGAGCCCGTCGTCGCCGTAGAGCACCACCCAATCGTCCGTCTTCCGGAGCGCGTGGGCGCGCGCCGTGTTCGCGAAGAGCGCCGTGTACTGCCGGCCGTCACGCGTGGTGCGGAGCACCGGGAGCCAGCTCCGGTGCTCCGGATTGAACCGATGGGGAGCAATGCGGATCAGCGCGCCGCTCGCCGCCTTCTCGCGGTACTCGCAGTCCACGTCCAGCAGCTCCGCGATCGGGAGCGGCGGACGGGGCGACATCCCCGGCCGGGGCCGGCGCCCGAGCCGGCCGGCCAGCGTCTCCACGACGGCACGCAGCCGCCGCGACCCGAACCCCGGCAGGCGCGCGAGCCGCCCGTCGTGCGCAGCCGCGTCGAGCTCTTCCACGGTGTGCACGTCCAGACCTGCATGCACCCGCCGCGCGAGCACGGGGCCGAGCCCCGGGACGCTCGCGAGCCGAGCTTCGCATCGGCTGTGATCCCGACCGCGCAATGCCGTCGCGAATCCCCTCCCGACCATGCCCCTTTCCACACGCAAGATCCTTGCCGCCCGGAATCCGTGCGACGACGCGCCCGCATTCCTGGCGCCGTGAACATCCGCCCCGCGCGGATTCCCAGATGCGAGAAGCCGCGCGGGTGGAGCCGTAGGCCACGAGGTCGAAGAGCTGGCGCACCGTCATGAACGACGAATAATCGCCCACTGGCCCATCGCCTCGGAGTAGCCAATGCGGCCCGCCGCCTTCGCGACGCCGTCCATGTCGTCGCGACTGATCGCGGCCACGATGCCTTGGACCGCCATCAGGTGTTCGCGCATGTTCTGCTTCTGATGCTCGGCCATCATGGCGAGAAGGGGCAGCGGCGCACGCCGGTCCATGCTTGCCGCCGGCAGCGTATGACCTTGATCATCGGCGTCACCGTTACGCGAAGACGCCAACGGCATCAGCAGCAGGACCACGACCGCCAACAGCGAACGCCCGGGGATCATCGGCTACCGATACGGCGAACCATCAAGGCGGTCGAACAGTAGTGCGAGTCGATTCGCGATGCCTACCGCGGAACCAGGTGTAAAGGACCGCGGGCATCCGCTCGCCACGTGAGCGGCCAAGACGTAGTCCATGTTGCACGATGGTCTGCCTGCTGACGCTGCTCGTCGTCGCGGTGCTCGCGACGTTCTCGGCGCGGTATCGGCCTCTCGCCCGCGAGGCGTTCGGCTGCGTGCTGCGGCGCATGACGCTGCGCAAGTGCACGACCGGTCTCGACGATCGGGTGCGGGCCGCGATCACCGGGCGCGTGATGCGCACCCACCCGGATCTCGCCCGCTTCCTGCACCGGCATCTCGAGGCGCTGGCGTGGACGTTCGTCCTTCTGTCCGTCGCCAGCACGGCACATCTCGCCTACGGCTTCTACAACTTCGCCCACTACGGAACCTGCTCCGGTCCGGTCCGGCGGGGATTCTGCGTGTTCGATCCGACGGGCGCCCGCAGTCGCTACAGCGGGATACGAACCGGCCATCACGAGCCCGCAATCGCGCCCGGAGACGGTGACGCGCCCTCGCTCGGCGCGCCCGACGCCCGGGTCGTCGTGATCGAGTTTGGCTGTTACACGTGCGCCTATACGAGGGCCATGCAGACGGTCGTCGATGAGCTCGCGACGCGGGCGGCCGATCGCGTGCGGGTCGTCTATCGCCACTTCCCGCTCGACGGCCTCGCGGTGAGCGCTGGCGTGCCATGCGAGTCGCCGTCGAACGATTGGTGGCCTTGGCGTGAGGAGGCACCCGCCGCCGCACACCCAGGCGCGACAGAGGCGGCAGTCGCCGCGGCGTGCGCTAGGGTGCAGGGCCGTTTCTGGGCGTTCCACCACCTCCTGATGACCCGCGGCTGCAGCGAGCTTGGCGAGATCGCCGTCGAAGCCGGGCTCGACGTGGCTGCGTTCGCGCACTGCCGCGCGGACCCAGGGTCGCTCGACGTCGTGCGCCGCGACTTCGAGGACGGCGTCCGCGCGGACCTGTATGGAACGCCGACGTTCTTCGTGAACGGGCGCATGCTCGTGGCGCCGTCGGCGCAGGCGCTCGAGGACGCGGTGCGGGCGGCCCAGGAGGAGACGGCCCGATGACGTTCGACCCGGAGAGCGTGCGCAAGGATTTTCCGGTGCTGCGAGCCGGCGGGCTCGTGTACTTCGACAACGCGTGCATGGCGCTCCGCCCCGCGACCGTGGTGGACGCGCTCGTGGCCTATCATTCCGAGTATCCGGCGTGTGGGGACCGCAGCCTGCACCGGCTCGGCCGCCGCGTCGACGAAGAAGTCGCACTGAGCCGGGAAGCAGCCCGGCGCCTCCTGCACGCGCGCCGTTGCGAGGAGATCGTGTTCATCCCGAACACCACCTACGGCATCAATCTCGTCGCGCATTCGTTTCCCTTCGTGCCGGGCGACGTCGTCGTCGGGTCCGATCAGGAGCACAACAGCAACCTGCTGCCGTGGCTCGCACTCGCCCGGCACGGCGTGCGGCATCGGGCGGTGCCGTTCGGCGACCTCGATGCGCTCCGCGCGGCGCTTACGCCCGAGGTAAAGCTCGTCGCGATGGTCATGACGTCGAATCTCGACGGTGCGTCGATCGATGCCGGAGCAGTGATCGACCTCGCGCATCGGTGTGGGATCCCCGTGCTGCTCGACGCCGCGCAGGCGGTACCCCATCGCCCGGTCGACGTGCGCGCTCTCGACGTCGACTTCCTCGCGTGTTCCGGCCACAAGATGCTGGGGCCGAGCGGCACGGGGATTCTGTACGGTAAAGGCGAGTGGCTCGCACGCCTGCGGCCGACCCTCGTCGGGGGCGGCACTGTCGTCGATTCGACGCTCGAAGGCGCCACGTACCTCGGCGCGCCCGAGTGCTTCGAAGCCGGGCTGCAGAACTACGGGGGGATTGCCGGGCTCCGGCCTGCCATCGAGTACCTCGAGCGCATCGGACACGCGGCCATCGCGGAGCACGAGCGTCGACTGACGCAGGCGCTCGACGCCGGCATCCGGCGCATTGCGGGCGTGAGCGTGCTCGGCCCGTCGCCGGACCGTCGCGGCGGCATCACCAGCTTCACGCTCGCCGGCGCCGACGTGCACCAGGTCTGCATGCTCCTCGACCAGAGCGCGGGCATCGCCGTCCGCTCCGGCCAGCACTGCGTGCATAGCTGGTTCGCGCGGCGGGCCGTCGCGGGGACCGTTCGGGCGTCGCTCTACCTCTACAACACACTCGGCGAGGTGCAGACGTTTTGCGAGTCCCTCGACAGCGTCCGGCGCGTGCTCGCCTAGAGCACCAAAGCAGACCGAGACCGGCCAGAGCGAACCGCGGACCCACGCGAACGAACCTTCGGCGCGAAGCGTCCCAAACTCACCAGATCCTTCGCGCGGCGCTAGCCATCGCGAGACCGGGCCAGGTGTGTTAGCCGTGACTCGTGCTGTTCCGTCAACTCTTCGATCCGGTGTCCTCCACCTACACCTACCTCCTCGCGGACGAAGTCACGCGCCGCGGCCTGTTGATCGACACGGTGTTCGAGCAGTTCGACCGCGATCGCGCGTTGGTTCACGAGCTCGGTATCACCCTGACCCACACCCTGGAGACCCACGTGCACGCCGACCACGTCACTGCGGCGTGGCGCTTCCGCGAGGGGCTGGGTTCGAAGATCGTGCTCTCCGGGCGCAGCGGCGCCACCGGCGCCGACGTCTACGTCGACGACGGCGCCATCATCGACGCGGGCACGGCGACCCTGATGGTCCGGCCCACGCCGGGGCACACCAATGGCTGCGTCACCTACGTGACCAGGGACCTCCGCATGGCATTCACGGGCGACGCCTTGCTGATCCGCAGCGCCGGGCGCACCGACTTCCAGCAGGGGAGCGCTCACACGCTCTATCGTTCGATCAAGGAGCGGATCTTCACGCTGCCGGACGAGTGTCTGCTCTATCCGGCCCACGACTACGCGGGCCGCACGGTCACGACGGTCGGCGAAGAAAAGCGCTGGAATCCGCGGATCGGAGGCGAGGCCAGCGAGAGCGACTTCACTGGCTACATGGACAACCTCGGCCTGCCCCATCCGAAGCAGATCGACGTCGCGGTACCGGCCAACCTCGTGTGCGGTCGGAAGGAAACGACGACGAGCAGCGACGGACCGACCTGGGGACCTGTCGTGCACACCTTCTCCGGCGTGAACGAGATCGACCCGGTATGGGTTTCCGAGCATCGCGCGGCTGTCACCATCCTCGACGTGCGCGAGCCGAGCGAGCTCGGCGGCGACCTCGGCCGCATCGAGGGGAGCCTCCACGTTCCGCTCGCAGAGCTGCGAGCGCGCATCGCGGAGGTGCCTCGCGACAAGCCGCTCGTGTGCATGTGCCGGTCGGGGCGACGCTCGGCGCAGGCGTGCGCGATCCTGGAGAAGGCCGGTGTCCAGGAGGTCGCGAACTCGGCGGGCGGCATGCTCCGCTGGCGCGCGCTCGGCTTGTGATTCGCGCGCTCGCCGCCTCGCCGCTCGGCTTCCTGGTGGGGCTGTCACTGGGTGCGCTCGGGAGCGGCGGATCCATCCTCGCCGTCCCGGCCCTCGTGTACGCCGCCGGCCAGACGCCGCAGGAAGCCACGGCGACGAGCCTCCTGCTGGTCGGGATCGCGGCCCTGTCGGGGCTCCCGGTCCATCATCGCGCGGGGCGCGTCAAGATCGCACCCGGTGTCGCCTTCGGCGTGACCGGTATCGGCGGGTCGTTCGCGGGCACCGCGCTCAACCGCCGGCTCGACCCCGACCTGCTGCTGCTCGCCTTTTCGGGACTCATCCTCGTTGCCGCGTGGCGCATGGTCACGGCTTGTCCGACTTGCACGCGCAGCGGCGAGGCCGAGGCGCTCGAAGCGTCCGCCGCCAAGAGCGAGCCCACCCACCTCGACGTCGAGCACGTGCTCATGGTGCTGGCCGCCGGCACTGGCGTCGGATTCCTGACGGGACTGTTCGGCGTCGGCGGTGGCTTCGTGATCGTACCGGCGCTCACCCTCCTTCTCGGCTTCGCGATGCCCCAGGCGATCGGGACCTCGCTGCTGGTCGTGGTCATCAATAGCGCCACGGCTCTGCTGGCCCGGATGGGCTCGGCGCACATCGACTGGCTGGTAGCGGCGGCTTTCACGGTCGCGGCCGTGGGCGGGGTGCTCACCGGGGGACACATCGCGGGTCGCATCGACGCCGAGCGCAGCCTGCGGGCCTTCGCGGCAGGGTTGGTCCTGCTGGCGCTCTTCACGGCCGGTTCGGCGATCGCCGCTCTGGTTTGAGAGGTCGACGATGGAACATTTCACTCCGCTTTCGTCGCTGCTGGGGGGGATCCTCATCGGCGTTTCGGCCACCGCGATGCTCGGCCTGCTCGGTCGCGTAGCGGGGATTAGCGGCGTCCTCGGAGGCCTGCTCGCAGGCGACACGAGCGGCGGACCGTGGCGTCCCGCGTTCGTGGCGGGGCTGCTCGTCGGAGGATTCCTATTCGCCGCCGCGGAGCCGGCGGCGTTCGCCATGACTCTGGATCGTTCGCTACCTGCCCTCGCGGCCGCCGGCCTTCTCGTGGGGTTCGGATCGCGCCTCGGCAGCGGCTGTACGAGCGGTCACGGCGTGTGCGGTATGGCGCGCGGCTCGAAGCGCTCGATCATGGCGACCCTGATCTTCATGACGACGGGCGCGCTCACCGCGCTGTTCGTCACGCAGATCCTCGGAGGGCGGCTATGATGGCCGGTATCCTCGCCGCGTTCGGGTGCGGACTCGTGTTCGCGTGCGGGCTGGTGGCCGGGGGCATGACGCAGCCCTCGAAGGTCGTCGGTTTTCTCGACTTCACGGGGGCGTGGGACCCGAGTCTCGCGCTGGTGATGGGGGGCGCCCTCGGCACGCACGCGCTGCTGCGCCGCTTCGTGACGACGCGATCGCGGCCACTGCTCGCACCCGCGTTCTACGTCCCCACGAGGAAGGACCTCGACGCACGTCTGGTTGCGGGAGCCGCCATCTTCGGGGTGGGCTGGGGGCTCGGCGGGTTCTGTCCCGGACCTGCCGTCGTCGCGCTCGGCGGCGGCATGTCGGCGGCGCTGGTGGTCGTGCCGGCGATGGTGGCCGGCATGCTGCTGCATGATCACTGGTTCGCAGCGGCACCCAGCGCAGCCACTCCCGTGGTGGCGAACGCCACAGAGGTGGGACGCGATGGTTGACGGTCCATCGTCGCTTCCTCCTCCCGATCCGCGCGCTGCCGGTCAAAGCGGACCAGCAGGACGGATGGGGGGCTCCTTCTTGCTGCGGTTACGGACGCGGCACGCCGCGTCGCTGTAGCGGCCTGTGCATAGTAGGCGAGCGCTCCGCTCACCGGGGCGGGCGACCGTATGTTGGTCGCATGTCCCCTTCTTCTGGGACCGATCTGGGCGCTCGGTTACGGACGGCGGCGCCACCCGGCCCACATAGGGACGCCGCTCGTGTCGCGCAGCATCAGGGTCTCGTTCCCCTTGTGCACCTCCGCCGCGATAATCGCTGGTTTGGCGTCGAAGGTGACGCGGGAGCCTTTGACCTCGATCTCGTCCTTGGGCTCGATCTTCGTGTCCTGATGCTCGATGTACCAGCCGGGCCCCAAGTGGACGGCGATCGTCTCGGTCGCCGTCTTCACGCGCAGGTGGACGCCGTACCCCATGCCCTTGTGGGGGGTGATCTGGTCGACGCTCACCACTTCGCCTTTGATAGTCTCCACGGTCTTGGGGTCGTACATGCGCCCATAGGATCCGCCCGGCCCCCAGCCGCCGCCACCGCGCCAATGCGGACCGCCTTGCGCCATGGCATCGGTTGCGAGAACCACCCCGAAAACGATGATGGTGATCACAACTACGGTGTTCTTCATCACGAGTTTCCTCTCCTCGCCCGAAGTGGTCGGCGATGTGATGCATCTCTCCATGGGAAGGCTGAGAGCACGAACCGTGCCCGTGAGGGCGTCTCACGATGCTCGAATTCGACGGGGTGGGGATGGCAATCGTTCCCAACACTGGCAAAACGAGCCCTCAAAGCTTCTCACAGTCTGGAGCGACGAGAGCCGGTCGGTTGCAGCACGTCCCCTCTCGCGCATTCCTCAGCTCCCACACTTTCGTACTCAGGCGCTACGCCTACCGCGCGTAACACCTGGTACGTCACCTACCCTCCCGAGAGGTTCGCGGCACGGTGGCCACGTTGCAACAGGGAAGTTACGTCATCGATTCTCTTCGATGTCGACGAGCCCTTGGGGCACGCAGCCCGTGGGTCCGCAGCCACCGGCCGCGTCATCCGGGGCGACGGTCGCTCCCGCCTGCTGTCCGAGAAAGGTGCGCAGCTGCAGATCGGAAGCGGTCTCCGCCTCGACGTCTGCGAGGAGCGTATACTGCTCCCACGGCACGCCGTCCGCGTCCTTGACCCAGAACTTGTCGGCTTTGGCGTAGCAGCAGGTCGTTCCCTCCTGCTGGAAGAGCGGTACCTCGGCCTGCTTGGTACGCACCATCTCCGAGGCCACGTCGCCTGTGCCGCCATAGCGAATTCCGAGATGGCTGAGCGTTCCCGGCGCGCCGCCGAGATTGAGCGAGAGAATCACGGGCGGGTCGGCGATCTCGAACTTGGCGTAGTCCGCGCGCACCTTGGCCGGCTCGAGACCGAGGAGCTTCCGGTACTGCGCGACGGCAACGGGAATGTCCAGAACGTACAGCGCCACATGAAAGGTATTGGGCATCGGCTTCCTCCTGATATCGATATTGGTCGATGTTGCGCCAGACATCGACGTATGTCAATATCCTCGTCATGCCCACCTCGAACGTCGCCTCGTGCTGTCCGCCGATCTTCCAGACGCTCCTCGACCAGGACGATGCGGCAGAGTTGGCCGTAACCTTTCGCGCACTCGCCGACCCCGCTCGTCTCCGCCTGCTGAGCTTCATCTGGTCGCAGCCCGGGGCCGAGGCATGCGTCTGTCACCTGATCGAGCCGATCGGGCTCTCACAGCCGACGGTGAGCCACCATCTCAAGCTCTTGAACGAGGCCGGGCTGCTCGAGCGCGACAAACGCGGGCCCTGGGTCTACTACCGGGTCGTCGCCAGCCGACTGGAGGCCGTCCGCAAGGCACTCGCGCCGCACGCCCCGCGGATACGGACGCCGCGGGCGAAGCGGGCATGAGGGCGAACCGACTCTCTTTTCTCGACCGCTATCTGACGCTCTGGATCTTCGCGGCGATGGCCGTCGGCATCGCGCTCGGCTTTCTGCTGCCCGCGTTCGCGACCGCCCTCGACGCGATGAGCGTCGGCACGACGTCGATCCCGATCGCGCTCGGCCTCATTCTGATGATGTATCCGCCGCTCGCGAAGGTGCGGTACGAGGAGCTCGGCAAGGTCTTCCGTCACAAACGGGTGCTGGCGTTGTCGCTGGTGCAGAACTGGATCATCGGGCCCCTGCTGATGTTCGGCCTGGCCGTCCTCTTCCTGCCCGATCGGCCCGAGTACATGGTGGGGCTGATCCTGATCGGCCTCGCCCGCTGCATTGCCATGGTCATCGTCTGGAACGATCTGGCGCAAGGCGACACCGAGTACTGCGCCGGGCTCGTCGCCCTGAACTCGATCTTTCAAGTGTTGTTCTTCCCGGTCTACGCGTACTTCTTCCTGACGATCCTGCCGGCGTGGTGCGGCCTCCAAGGGGCGACCGTCGCCATCACCATCGGCGCGATCGCGCAAAGTGTCGCCATCTACCTCGGCATTCCGTTCGCCGCCGGGTTCGCGACCCGGCGCGTGCTCGTCAGCCGCAAAGGGCTCGCGTGGTATCAGGCGCAGTTCCTCCCGCGCATCGGCCCCCTCACCCTCGTCGCGCTGCTCTTCACGATCGTCGTGATGTTCTCGTTGAAGGGGGAGATGATCGTGCAGCTGCCGTTCGACGTGCTGCGCATCGCCGTGCCGCTGCTGATCTACTTCCTCGTGATGTTCGCCGTGTCCTTCGTCATGAGCAAGCGCGTCGGCGCCACCTACGCCGAGTCCACGACCCTGTCGTTCACGGCCGCGTCGAACAACTTCGAGCTCGCGATCGCCGTCGCCGTCGCCACTTTCGGCATCCATCACGGGGCCGCGTTCGCCGCCGTGATCGGCCCGCTGGTCGAGGTCCCCGCGCTGATCGGCTTGGTGAACGTCGCGCTCTGGGCGCAGCGCTTCTTTCCCGCCACGACGTTTCAGGTCGTCGCGCCGCCGTGTGCGGCGGCGACCGGGGAGCGCTGACGTGGAGGCGCTCACGAGCCGGAGCATCCTCTTCCTCTGTGTCGCGAACTCGGCGCGGAGCCAGATGGCGGAGGGTCTCGCGCGGAAGCTCTTCGGCGATCGCCTCCGGGTGCAGAGTGCCGGCAGCAAGCCGTCGCGCGTGAATCCGTACGCGATCGAGGTCATGCGCGAGGTCGGCATCGACCTCGCCACGCACCACTCCAAGTCCGTGGACACCGTCGACGCCGCGGCGGTCGATACCGTGATCACCCTCTGCGCCGAGGAGGTCTGTCCGGTCTTCCTCGGCCAGGTCCGTCGTCTCCACTGGCCCATCCCGGATCCCGCCAGCGACGATCCGGCGATTGCACGGGACGAGATGCTCGCGAGATTCCGCACCGCACGCGATCAGATTCAGGGGCGGCTCGAGTGCTGGCCGCTCTCCTGAGGACCCGCAGCTCGCGCGACAGAGCATCTCAGAACTGAGAATGCGGATCCCGATTTTCGGAATTCGACCTGCGCTCGGCGCGAAAACTGCCGCCGATCACGCCCTCAGCTCAGGCCCGACCTTTGCAACCTGCTTTTGGATCAGGGACCAAAGGAGGGACCGTCTTTGCAAGCGTACCCACACCACTATGAGGTCGACGCCGCAGCGGAAGCAGCGGGAGGAATTGTCCTTCTTCGTGCGGACGGTCTCCCCACGCTGACGACGGCACCGCCCGCCCAGTTCGGGGGACCTGGGGACCAATGGTCTCCCGAAACCCTCTTCATCGCCGCAGCGGCCGACTGCTTCATCCTCACCTTTCGCGCGATCGCAACGGGATCGAAGCTCGCGTGGAACCATGTCGCCTGCCACGCCGATGGTACTCTGGATCGCCAGGATGGGGTCGTCCGGTTCACCGCGCTGCACCTGCGAGCCCGACTCACGATTCCTGCGGGCGGGGACGTCGAGCGGGCGAAGCGACTCGTCGAGAAAGCCGAGGCCTCCTGCCTGATAACCAACTCCCTCGCCTTCCGGTCCACGCTGAACGTCGAGGTCGTAGCGGAGTAGGGCTCGCTCGAGCCCGAGACAGCGCGAAAGTGCAACGGTCACTGGGCCCACCTTCCCTTCCACACTGGAAGAACGATCGGTGCCACGCGCTTGCGCACCCTGTCGCATCCAGCCTGAGGCGCGACCCCCACAGCCCGATCCGACGCACCCTGTGGCGCTCTCCGCGACGTGGACCTAGTGCGGCAGGCGGGCTAGAACCCCTTTCCCAGGAAGGAGATTTTCCGCATGCCGATTTCGGTTCGCATCCCCACTCCACTTCGCAAGTTCACCGCCGGCGCCGAGAGCGTCAGCGCGAGCGGCGCCACCGTCGGCGCCCTCGTCGAGGACGTCGAAAGCCGCCATCCCGGCCTGAAAGAGCGCATCTGCGACGACGCCGGCAAAGTTCGCCGTTTCGTGAACGTCTACGTGAACGGCGAGGACATTCGCTTCCTCGGCAGCCTCGACACCCCGGTGAAAGACGGCGACGAGATCTCGATCGTCCCCGCCATCGCCGGCGGCACGCGCGCCTGAGCCGACCATAATGTCGTCCGGCGCCTCAACGCCGAGCGTCCTCGACCTGGTCGGCAACACGCCGCTCGTGCGGATCCGGGCGCTCGCCCGCGATCTCCCCGACGCGGTGCGCGTCTACGCCAAGCTCGAAGGCTTCAATCCCGGCGGCTCGGTCAAGGATCGCCCTGCCCTCAACATGGTGCGCGACGGCCTCGCGAAGGGGCTGCTGCGTCCCGGCAAGACGATCCTCGACTCGACCTCCGGCAACACCGGTATCGCGCTCGCGATGATCGGCGCCGCGCTCGGGTATCCCGTCGAGCTCGTCATGCCCGACAACGTGAGCATCGAGCGCAAGAAGATCATCCAGGCCTATGGCGCCAAGATCATCTTCTCGAGCGGGCTCGAGGGCTCCGACGGCGCGATCCGCCTCTGCCGCGAAGTGCTGAAGAACGATCCGGACAAATACTTCAAGCCCGATCAGTACTTCAACGAAGCCAATCCGCAGGCCCACGAGCTGACGACGGGGCCCGAGATCTGGCGCCAGACCGACGGCGCCGTCACGCACTTCGTCACCGGGCTCGGCACCGGTGGCACGATCATGGGCACGGGCCGCGCGCTCAAGAAATTCAATCCCGCCATCCAGATCATCGGCGTCGAGCCCGACGACGCGTTCCACGGTCTCGAAGGCCTGAAGCACATGGCGTCGTCGATCGTGCCCGGCATCTTCCACGAAGAAGAGCTCGACGAGAAGCTGCCGATCGGGACCGAGGAAGCCTACGAGATGGTCTACAAGCTCGGCACCGACGAGGGGCTCGTCGTCGGGCAATCGTCGGGCGCGAACCTCGTCGGCGCGTTGCAGATCGCGCACCGGATCGAGCGCGGCACCATCGTCACGATCTTCTGCGACTTCGGCGTCCGCTATCTCAGCACCAATCTCTGGGCGAGTCGGTAGAGAGGCCGAGACGACGCGCCTGAACGACGAGCAGATCGAGCGCTACAGCCGGCAGCTGATCCTGCAAGAGGTCGGGCCGCTCGGCCAGGAGCGCTTGCTCGCGGCGCGGGTGGCGGTGATCGGAACCGGGGTCGCGGCCGAACGCCTGGTCGCGCATCTCGCGGCGGCGGGCGTCGGGTGGATCGCGGCGGAGCCGGCACTGCACGCGTTCGTCGATCCGGAGCAACCCGACGTGAGGATCGTCGCGCTCGGTGACCCCGCTGCTGGCGAGGGGCTCGGGGCTGCGGTCGTCGTCGCAGCGTCACCCGAGACCGCGGCCATCACCAGCGAGCGCATCGAGCACACCGCCGCTCGTACTCCGCACGTCTTCTGGATCGCCGACGGCCGTGCGGCTGCGACGCCGCCCTGCCCGCGCTGTGCCGCTGCGACGGCGCCGAGCGCGCCGCCGGTCCCCGCCGAGCTGCTGGCACTCCGCGACGCCTTCCTCGGCACGACGATCGCGACCGAGGTCGTGAAGGCCCTGCTCGCGATCGGCAGCGGGCTCGCGGGCAGCGTGCTCGGCTACGACCCGACGACCGCCACGGTGACGAGCACGGTCATCACGCGCCAAGCCGGCTGCGGGTGCGCGGGGGACGCGGCGCGCGGCTGATCAAGCGGCAGCGCCGCTCAGTCGCCGGCGCGCCATGTTCACCCACACCAGCGCGAAGAGCGTCGAACAGAGCACGAACGGCACCGCCGGGGTGCAGCTGCTCCGACAATGGACGGGCGGCCTTCGCCATGCGCCGTTCCGCTAGCACGCCACCTGGCCAAACCTCCACCGATCTGCTGAAACCGCGCGATGCAGAAATCGATCTTCATCACCGGTGCCGCGTCGGGCATCGGGCGCGCCACGGCCGAGCTGTTCGCGTCGCGCGACTGGCTCGTCGGCCTCGTCGACTTCGACGATGAAGGCCTCCGCCGCGTCGCCGCCGGCCTGAAGCCGCGCAAGGTCTGGATCGGCGACCTCGACGTCACCGACTACGCCGCCTACGAGCTCACGCTCGCGAAGTTCGCCGAGGAAACCGACGGCCGGCTCGACGTGCTCTTCAATTGCGCCGGCGTGCTGCGGCAATCGCCCTTCGAGGAGCTCGATCGCGACGACGAGAAGACCATCCTCGCGGTCAACGTCCTCGGGGTCACCAACGGCATCCACGCCGCCCTGCCCCTCCTCAAGAGCACGCCAGGCGCCCACGTGGTCTCGATGTCGTCCTCGGCCGCCATCTACGGCGTGCCCGAAGAGGCCATGTACTCCGCCTCGAAGTTCGCCGTGCGAGCGCTCACGGAGGCGCTGAGCCTCGAATTCGAGCAGTACAGCATCATCGTCTGTGACATCATGCCTCCCATCGTGCACACGCCGATGGTCGCCAATCAGGCCTTCGCCGCCGCCGTCTACAAGAACCTGAAGGACGAGGGGATGACGGCGGACCAGGTCGCGCGCGTCGTCTGGGACGCCGCCCACGGCACGAAGCTGCACTGGCTGCCGACGCCCGCGGTCCAGCGCTTCGCGCGGGCGCATCGCGTCTCGACCCGCCTCGCGCGCTCGCTCATGAAGCGCGTCGCGTCGCATCGATAGGCGTCGGAGGCGCGCATGGCTCATCCCGCTCCCGCCGCGTTCGATCCCAGCATCGGCACGCCGATCACCACGCTCGACGGTGCGCGGGTCGCGTCGTCACCGACCGAGCGCCTGCGTGAGATCCGCCGGCGGGCCGTCCGGTTCCGCGACGAGATCCAGACCTCGGGTCGCGTCCGCTTCTATCGCTCCTTCGGTCTCGTCCGCGCGCCCTACCCGACGCGCTACGCGTTCTCGAGCGTGTTCGCGATGGCGAGCGTGCTGACGCCTCTCATCCACATCCTGAACCGCCTCTTCGTGCTGCAGTACGACACCCCGGGCGGGGTGAAGACCCTGCTCTTCTCGCCGACCGACGTGGAGCGCAATCGCGAGACGCCGTTCTTCAAGCGCCTCGCCGACATGGCCAACGTCTTCGGCGAGATCGGCCAACGCACCTTCGCCCCGGTCCTCGGCGACGTGCAGGGCTGCCTCGCCTCGACCGGCATCCGCCCGGAGCAGGTCGACTACATCTCGTACGACCATCTCCACACCCAGGATCTGCGGCGCTGGCTCGGGAGCGGCGACGAGCCCGGCGTGTTCCCGAACGCCAAGCTGCTGGTGATGCGGCAGGAATGGGAGTCGGCCCAGGCGCTCCTGCCACCGCAACGCGACTGGTATTGCCCGAACGGCCTCGCCGGCCTCGACCCCCGGAAGATCGTCCTGCTCGACGGCGACCTGCAACTCGGCGACGGCGTCGCGCTCATCCGCACCCCCGGCCACACCGAAGGCAACCACTCGCTGGTGGCCTCCACGTCGGCGGGCGTCCTGGTGTCGAGCGAGAACGGCGTCGGTCCCGATGCCTACGCTCCGCAGAAATCCGCGATCGCCGCCGTCCGCGACTACGCCATCGCGACCGGGATGGAAGTGATCCTGAACGGCAACACGCTCGAGGGCGGGCTCGATCAGTATCTGTCGATGATCCTCGAGAAGGAGATCGCCGGCCCGGCGCCCTCCAATCCCGACTTTCCGAACGTGGTCGCGTCGTCGGAGTTCACGAGCTACCTGCTGTTCCCCGGCATGACGCCGACCTTCAGCTTCGGCGATCTCACGCTCGGGGCGCCACTGCTGTAGCATTCGCAGGGTTCCTGCCTCCAAAACCAGCACCGCTGGGTACGAAGGAAGCACGATCCGCCCTCGCAGCGCCTGGGGCACACGCCAACGCGGGGAGTTGCGACACCCCCCCTTGGGCACACCCCTTGCTCCCTCCGAGCTGCGATGCAGCTGCCCGCCCTCATCCACAGCACGGCATTGTCGTGCACGTTGCTAGGTCTCGCACTGCTGAGTCCGGGCACGGCCGCAGCGGGATCGTGGTCGCCGCGGTCGGGACAGCTCATCGGTCAGGGCTCGATGCACGCGCGCGTGGTGCGCGCGCCCAACGCGCGGACGGAAATCGCGCCGGCGGCGACGGCCCGACAACAGGCCACGCCGCCTCACGCAACCGCAAAGTCCCAATCGACTGCGGGCCATTCTTCACTCAACGAGCAAAGACTCGAACGGCATTCGCAGCGTGATCGCATACCCAGCACCCAGGCTGCGATGGCGCGCTTGGGAACCACCTCGCTACCGGATCGACGTGCCGGCACGGCAGCGCTCGCCCGGCTTGCAGGCATCTTCCACGAGGCTCACGCTCCGCCGGCTCTCCTCCGATCGTGCAGCCTTTGAGCCGTTCGCCCACTCGGCGAGAGGCGTCCCGCGTCTCGCCATCATCTCAGCCATTCGAGGAGGAACAATGATCAAGAAACCCCGCCTGTGGGTTGCCGCCGCCGGAGCTGCTTTCGGCATGCTACTGCTAGCGAAGCTCGGTCACGCCGAAGAGGCCGCCGAAACCACGGTGGCTTTCACCGCCGCCATGGCGGAGCAGATCGCCAATACCAAGATCGCGCTCGACACCGTGTGGGTGCTGATCGCGGGCATGTTGGTGTTCTTCATGAATCTCGGGTTCGCGATGGTCGAGTCGGGCCTGGCTCGCTCCAAAAATTGCGTCAACATTCTCGCCAAGAACTTCGTCGTCTTCGGATGCTCGTCCCTCGCCTTCTACGTCCTGGGCTGGGGCCTGATGTTCGGGAACGGGAACAGCATCATCGGCACGGAAGGCCTGCTCTTCGTGTCCGGGGTCGACAACAGCCCGGCCATGGGCGACGCCTACCAGGGCGTGTACACGTCGATCGCTTGGGCCGGGGTACCGATCTGGGCCAAGTTCTTCTTCCAGCTCGTGTTCGCCGGCACGGCCGCGACGATCGTCTCGGGCGCCGTCGCTGAACGCATCAAGTTCCTGTCGTTCATCGCCTTCAGCTTCGTGATCGTCGGCATCATCTATCCGATCACGGGCCACTGGATCTGGGGCGGTGGGTGGCTCCAAACGGCCGGCATGTGGGACTTCGCGGGCTCGACCGTCGTGCACTCGGTCGGCGGCTGGGCGGCACTCGCCGGGGTGATCATGCTTGGACCCCGGATCGGCAAGTACACGAAAGAGGGCCACGTCAACCCGCTCCCCGGTCACAGCATGACCTCGGCTACGCTCGGCGTGCTCGTCCTGTGGTTCGGTTGGTTCGGATTCAATCCCGGCAGCACGATGGCCGCTTCGGCCGGCGACATCGCCCGCATCGCGGTCACCACCAATATGGCGGCGGCCGCCGCCGCCATCAGCTCGACCGCCGTCGCCTGGTTGCTGCTGGGCAAGCCCGACCTCAGCATGATCCTGAATGGCTGCCTTGCCGGACTCGTCGCCATCACCGCACCGTGTGCCTTCGTCAGTGTCGGCAGCTCGGTCATCATCGGCCTGCTCGCTGGGGCCTTGGTCGTCTTCGCCGTGCTCTTCTTCGACAAGGTCCATCTCGACGACCCCGTCGGGGCGCTCTCGGTCCACCTCGTGTGCGGCGTCTTCGGCACGATCTGCGTCGGCCTCTTCGCCCAGGACTCGATCATGCCCAACACCACGGGTGACGGTCTCCTCTTTGGCGGCGGGATGAAGCTCCTGATGGCACAGAGCATGGGTGTGGTCGCAGCGGGCGTCTACACGCTGACGATCTCGTTGCTCTTCTGGGCCATCATCAAGGCCGTCATGGGGCTGCGCGTCACGCCGGAAGAGGAGATCGAAGGTCTCGACATCGGCGAGCACGGCAACAGCGCCTACCCGGACTTCAGTCACTCCGTGCCGGGTGGCATGCACGCCGTGGGCAGCGGCGGCCATTCGCAACCCGCCTATGCCGCGCAGATGAGCACACAAGCAGTGCGATAACCGCGACCTGGTCGCGTGACGAAAAGCGCCCGGTGGCCACCTGCCACCGGGCGCTTTTCTTTTGCGTCGTCGCGCCGCTCAGGCGGCAGCGTGCTCGCGGAGGCGCTTCCCGCGCCGGACGGCCAGCTCTTCCCCGTACCCGCGCACGTACGTGCCGAACAGGCGATCGGGGAGCGGTGTGAAGCCGGCGTAGTTGCCCTTCACGCGAGCGTGATGCGCGTCGTGATGACGGGCGCCGTCGTTCCCGGGAATGAAGTGGCTGGGCGTCCACGGAAAGTCGTAGCCGCAGTGTCCCTCGGCAGCTTCCCACTGGCGCCATACGAACCACAGCCAGACCACCGCCACGTGCGAGCCGAGCAGCAACGGCCCCGTCATCGCGATCGTCCCCGTCAGCGAGAGCTCGAGCGGGTGCATGTAGTTGCCGGTGATCGCCCACGGCGTCACGATCCGGTGATGCTTCGAGTGGATGCGCTTGTAGAGCCACGGCCGGTGCAACGTGCGGTGCGACCAATAGTAGAGAAAGTCGTCGAGATAGAAGAAGAACACGAGCTGCGCCGCGATCACCCACCACGCCGGCAACGCCCCCGCGTGCACGCCCGAGAGCCGCAGCAATGGCCACGACACGACCGCCCCGAGCAGCGTCCAGGAATTGTTGATCGCCCAGCTCTTGATCGACGGCCCGACCAGCTGCTGTGCCCGCGGCGGTCGCGACTGGATGCGATAGGGCCGCGCCCATTCCGGATCGCGCGCCGCGAGCAGCGTCAGCGGCACCGCGAACACCATGAAGGAGAAGGCCGCCAGCAGGTTGGTGCCGACGGCGAAGAGCCAGAACAGCGGCTCGCCGTACCACGCGAGGATCGTCTCGAGCATAGGGGGTCGCGGGGAGTTAACGATAGCGCGGGGTATCGTCAAATCGTCGGTGGTGTCGCCGGCGGGTGGGTCGGGGAGTGCTCCTACGGTCGCCGGTTCGCTGCCACCCGGCGCCTACAACTTGCCGGTGCCACCATGGCCGGCGCACACGCGAGCTGCGGCTCCCCGGACACTCCCCGACCCACCCGCCGGCGATGCATCGCAACAAGGACGATCGGATGCGCAAACCGCACCACCACACCGACGGCTCCAACGAGATCGAGTGATGAAGCAGCAGGCGGGCAGGTCGGAGATGGTCCGGGGAGCCGCCGCCTTGACCGTGCCACGAGCACCGCGTACCACCGCCCCCATCCCACCCGTCGGAGGCTTCGAAATGATCAAGCTCTACCACGCGCAGCTCACCCGCTCGATTCGCATCATCTGGTTGCTGGAAGAGCTCGGCATTCCGTACGAGCTGGCGACCGTCGCCTTCAAGCCGCCGCGGCATTCGTTCGAGCAGGACACGCCGGCCGGAAAGTTTCCGACGCTGGAAGACGGTGGGCTCGTGATGTTCGAGTCGGGCGCGATCCTGGAATATCTGACCGAGAAGTACGGCAACGGGAAGCTCGCGCCGGCGATCGGCACCCCCGACCGCGGTCTGTATCTTCAGTGGGTGCACTTCGCGGAGGCGACTGCGTTTCCTCCGATCGGCGACATCGCCCGTCACACGATGTTCCTCCCCGAAGCCGAGCGGATTCCGCAGGTCGCCGCCGACGGCAAGGTGCGCGCGAAGAACGCGCTCGACGTCCTGGAGCGCGGCCTCGAGGGCAAGGAGTATCTCGTCGGCGGTACGCTCTCCGGTGCCGACATCATGATGGGCTACTTTTTGATGGCGGCCCGCATGCTCGGCTGCGTCGGCGCCGATCATCCGAACATCGCCGCGTATTGGGAGCGCCTTGCGGCGCGCCCGGGATTCCAGAAG
>Ga0163151_10004166_pt1 | contig 19810 bp, 16 predicted proteins | sample OliLakLV19MP5IB2_FD_145596 | JGI IMG/M metagenome (GOLD analysis project Ga0163151, IMG submission 145596) | Freshwater microbial mat bacterial communities from Lake Vanda, McMurdo Dry Valleys, Antarctica - Oligotrophic Lake LV.19.MP5.IB-2 | ecosystem: Environmental > Aquatic > Freshwater >... | reverse complement strand
GTCACTACCACGGCGATAGCGGGAAGTATTACTAATGATGATGCGGACGTTACTCTCGCCATCTCACCAAGTTCGGTCACAGAAGACGGCGTCACCAACTTAATTTACACCTTCACTCGTGCTGGGATTACCACTACTCCCCTCACGATTAATTTCAATGTGGGTGGTGATGGAACTTACAACACCGACTACACTGTTTCCGGTGCAGATACTTTTAGTGGAAGTACTGGTACTGTCACTTTTGTCGCTAATTCTACCACCGCTACCATCACCGTTGACCCGACTGCTGATTCAACGGTTGAACTAGATGAAACGGTTCAATTAACTTTAGCGACTGGTAGCAATTACAATGTTGTCACTACCACGGCGATAGCGGGAAGTATTACTAATGATGATGCGGACGTTACTCTCGCCATCTCACCAAGTTCGGTCACAGAAGACGGCGTCACCAACTTAATTTACACCTTCACTCGTGCTGGGATTACCACTACTCCCCTCACGATTAATTTCAATGTGGGTGGTGATGGAACTTACAACACCGACTACACTGTTTCCGGTGCAGATACTTTTAGCGGAAGCAACGGTACTGTCACTTTTGTCGCTAATTCTACCACCGCTACCATCACCGTTGACCCGACTGCTGATTCAACGGTTGAACTAGATGAAACGGTTCAATTAACTTTAGCGACTGGTAGCAATTACAATGTTGTCACTACCACGGCGATAGCGGGAAGTATTACTAATGATGATGCGACGGTTGAATTTTCCCAAGCTAGTTATCAAGTCAACGAAGATGGTACAGTAATTGGTGCAACTGTCACCCTTAATCGCACTGGTTTCACCAACAGCACTGGTAGCGTTCAAGTGCAGTTCGCCAACGGAACTGCTACAGGTGGAACTGATTTTACTAATACTACTCAAACTATCAACTTTGCCAGCGGCGATACCAGTAAAACAGTCACGATTCCCATCAACGACGATATTTTAACAGAAGGAACGGAAAACTTTACCATCTCGTTAGCAAATCCCAGTTCCGGCGTTTCCATTGGTAGTCAAAATTCTGCCACTGTGCAGATAATTGATAACGATGTACCTCCGACTCTTTCCATCAGCGATATCTCTCAAGCAGAAGGAAATAGCGGCACAACTAACTTAAACTTTACGGTTAGCTTAAATACAGCGGCGGGTCTACCTGTCACCGTCAACTACGCCACCCAAAATAGCACCGCGACTACCGCCGATGGCGACTACACCAGCGCTTCTGGTAGTCTCACTTTCAATCCAGGGGAAACGCAAAAAACTGTCTCTGTTGTCGTTAATGGCGACACCAAATACGAAACTGACGAAACTTTTGCGGTTAAACTCACTAACCCCACCAACGCGACGATTGCCGATGATACTGGTGTAGGAACTATCAGCAATGATGACCCGTTACCGGCAATTTCCATCAGCAATCCTACTGCTCAAAATGAAGGAAATAGTGGCACTGTTAATCACAGTTTCAATATCACTTTAAGTAATATCAGTTCTCAAACTATCAGCGTTAATTACAACACCGCTGATGGAACTGCTACTACCGCAGATAGCGATTACACCAGCACTTCTGGGAATCTGATTTTCAATCCAGGGGAAACGCAAAAAACAATTACCGTTGTCTCAAATGGTGATAACAAATATGAAACCAACGAAACTTTCAATCTAAATCTCACCACTCCCGTTAATGCAGCTATCACTAACGGCGCTGCTGTGGGAACTATCAACAATGATGATAGCATACCGACAATTGCGATTGGTGATGTTAGTCAAAATGAAGGTCAATCTGGTACTACCAATTTTATCTTCCCCGTTACTTTATCGAATCCTACCTATCAAACTGTCACGGTTAATTACGCGACTGCTAACGGAATTTCCACTGCTGGCGTTGACTATAACAGTGCATCGGGAACTCTGACTTTCAATCCAGGCGAAACTCAGAAAAATATCACTGTTGGGGTGATTGGTAATACAACTGTAGAAAATGACAAAAATTTTCTGGTCAATCTTTCTAACCTTAGTAATGCGGCGCTTGCTGATAATCAAGCTGTTGGTACAATCCTGAATGATGATGGCGTACCAACAGTTAGCAATATCACTAAAACTGCTGATGAAGATACCACTATCGCCTTTGCTGCTACTGACTTTACGAGCAAATTTACTGACCCGAATGGCGATAGTCTCAACAAAATCAAAATTACTTCTCTTCCCAATAACGGTACGTTGCAATTAAGTAGTAGCAATGTGACTGTTAATCAAGAGATTTCGGCGAGTGATTTAGGGAATATTCGCTTTATTCCTACTGCTGATTGGAATGGAAATACGAGTTTCAATTGGATTGCTTCTGACAGTGCTAATTATGCGCCAAATCCTGCTGCTGTTAACTTGACAATTAACCCAGTTAATGATGCACCTTTTGTCAATGCAGCAATTCCATTTCAAACGACTAATACCAATAGTTTGTTCAATTTTACTTTCGCTACTGATACTTTCAAGGATATCGATTTTGGCGATAGTTTAACTTATAGCGCCACACTTGCTAATGGCAATACTTTACCGAATTGGTTGTTCTTTAATCCTTTCACTCGCAATTTAGTTGGTATTCCCACGAGTAGCGATGTGGGGACGATTGTTCTGTCTGTGAAAGCTACAGACTCAGGTAATGCTAGCGCTAATACATCTTTTGCTTTAATAGTCAATGGTGCTACTGTATCGACAGATGCAGATTGTTTTTGCGAGTCGATTGTCCGTCCCGATATTAACAATCTTCCTGGTGTTTCGGTGGCGCTGAATCTAGTTGATATAACTCAATTTGGGAATGACAGCAATGATACCCTGATTGGTACTACTGTCAATGACGCATTTTACGGTAACGGTGGCGATGATTTGCTGTTAGGGAAAGCAGGTAACGATAATTTATACGGCGGTCAAGGTAATGATACTGCTTTTGGTGGGGCCGATCGCGATTGGATTTCCGGTAATCAAGGTAACGACGTACTCAACGGTAACGCTGGCGACGACATTATAAACGGTAATGAAGGCAATGATACCTTGCGCGGCGGTCAAGATAACGATTTAGTGCGCGGCGGTCAAAATGATGACTTGATTTATGGCGATCGAGGTAATGATACCCTGGGTGGAGATAAGGGTAACGATACCATTTTTGGCGATAACGACGATTTATCTGGTATCGATTTAATCTTTGGTGGTAGCGGCGATGATTTGATTAATGGTAATGCTGGCAATGATACTATCTTTGGCGAAGATGGTAATGATACGGTACGCGGTGGTAAAAATGATGACATCGTATTTGGCGATGCTGGCGATGACATATTGTACGGAGATTTAGGTAATGACAGTTTGTGCGGTGGTGATGGAAATGACACGATGTATGGCGGTAATGGTAGTCCGACTCCGATCGGGCCAAATGGCGATCGCGATGAACTCTGCGGCGGTGCTGGCAATGACTTGCTTTTTGGCAATGAAGGAGAGGATAAGCTGAATGGGGAAGATGGGGATGATACCCTCGTCGGTGGTAAAGATAATGACACGCTGATCGGTGGTGCTGGCAATGATGTGCTGATTGGCGATTTAGGTAATGACCTGCTGACAGGTGGTAGCGATCGCGATACATTTATCTTGACATCTGGTAAAGGAAGTGATATAATAACAGACTTCCAAGATGGTCAAGATTTAATGAGTTTGGGTGGTGGTTTGAGTTTTGGGCAATTGGCGATCGGGCAAAGCAGCAACAACACTATCATCACCGTAAAAAGCAGCAACGAACTGTTAGCTACTTTCAATGGAATACAGGCTAATTTGATTAACCAGCAAGATTTTATTTAGCTTCCTAACTCACCTCTTACACCATTCTCAATCAGGCTGAAGAAACCGGGTTTCTAAGCTTTGCTTTGTTGGGTTTCGCTTCACTCAACCCAACAAAGCAAAGAAATGGCTACAAAGCTATACAGAAACCCGGTTTCTCCAAAAAACCCGGTTTCTAAGGTTCTAGATGTAGATTGTTAAATCGACCAGGCGGTTGGAGTAACCCCACTCATTATCGTAATAAGCGAGAACTTTGACGAAGTTACCATCAAGTACGCTAGTCGATCGCAAATTCACAATTGCGGAGTGAGGATCGCCTACACAGTCGGTAGAAACCAAGGGCAAATCGCTCACTTTCAGAATTGCTTTCATCGAATTGGCGGCATACTTGCGGAAGGCGTCGTTAACTTCCTCTGCCGTTACCGACTTTTGCAATAACGCATTCAAGTCGGTGACTGAACCCGTGGGAGTAGGTACGCGCAAAGCGATCCCATCAAGACGCCCTTTCAGTTCGGGTAAAACCAACCCAACTGCTGTAGCTGCACCCGTTGTAGTTGGTACAATGTTCTGAGCGGCAGCGCGTCCGCGAGCCCACTCTTCGGGATGTCCCATATCTACCAGACGCTGATCGGCAGTGTAGGCGTGTATTGTAGTCATCCAACCTTTATCAATGCCAAATTCATCGTTGAGGATTTTGGCTAGAGGCGATAAGCAATTGGTGGTACAGGAAGCAGCTGAGATGACATCATCTCGCTCTTTGTCGTATTTTTCGTGATTGACGCCAAATACGAAGGTGGGGACTGCCTCGCCCTTGGCAGGCGCACTGATAATCACTTTTTTGGCCCCAGCTTGCACGTGCAAACCAGCTTTGTCAGCGCTGCGAAAGACGCCGGTAGACTCAATTACGACATCAATTCCCATGTCTTTCCAAGGCAGGGCGGCGGGGTCTCTTTCTGCCAAAAGGGGGATTTCGCGATCGGCAATCTTAAGACCTTTTTCGCCGGGAGTCACTTCATCTGCGGGGAAGCGACCGTAGATCGAGTCATACTGCAATAGGTATGCTGCTAAGTCGGGTTTTAATGCAACGTCGTTGACGGCGACGACTTCCACATCCGGGTTTTGATGCGCTATCCGCATAAAAGCCCGTCCAATCCGTCCAAACCCGTTAATTGCTACTCGTTTCATGTCTTTCACCCCATCGAAATATCTAAATCTGCTGAGTTATGCCAGTTTCTTAGTATCGGGGGATAATAAGCTCAAGTTCTTGAGTCGCCCCAAAGTCTTGACGCATTCTCAAGCAAACCAGTGTTAAGAATACTTGGCTATGGGGAGAAAGTAGAAATGCTTTATAAAAGTTTTAGACATTTGGGCCGATCGGAACTGGTTTTGCATTTAACGCATAGCGCGATCGCATCAAGCAAATGAAAAGAAGACGGATCGTTACCTTTATCGCTGGGATAGCTGCTGTAGTGCTGTTAGCAGTCGGCTTCGGTTATGTAAAAACGGGATATTTTGCGATCGCGCAGGGGCGATCGCCATTAACCGTATCCGCCGCCATTAGTCTCACCGAATCTTTGCAAGAAATTAAGCGAATTTATACCCGCAGCAAGCCGAATATCGCCGTTACGTATAATTTTGGCGCTTCCGGTGCCCTCCAGCAACAGATCGAACAAGGGGCCCCCGTTGATGTGTTTTTCTCAGCAGCAGCTAAACAAATGGATGCTTTGCAGGAAAAGGGATTGCTGATTACAGAAACTCGCAAAACTCTGCTGAATAACCGCATTGTTTTAATTACACCTAAAAATGCGCCTGCACTAACGAGTTTCAGAGATTTAACCAGTTCGCAGGTGAAGCGAATTGCGATTGGGGAACCCAGAAGTGTACCGGCTGGACAATATGCACAAGAAGTGCTAAATAATTTGGGTATTTTCGAGCAAATCAAACCGAAAATTGTTTACGCCAACAACGTGCGTCAGGTGCTTACCTACGTGGAAACGGGAAATGTGGATGCTGGGATTGTTTACATAACTGATGCGAAGCAATCTAATGGAGTTAAACAGGGGCCGATCGCACCCGAAAATTTACATTCTCCTATTGTATATCCGGTAGCAGTGCTGAAAAACAGTAAAAACATCCCTACCGCCAGGGAATTTGTGCAATTTCTCTCTAGCAATCTCGCCAAAGCAGTATTTGAGAAGTACGGTTTTACAATGTCTAATAGCTAATAACGTAAGTTGCTAGTTATTAGGTTATGGGTTACCTAAAAAATTCTTGTTCTTATTCTTATCTGCGTGCATCTGCGTGCATCTGTCTACCCTACGGGAAGGCGAAGCGCCTACATCTGCGGTAAAAAATTAAACCAAACGATGACAACAGATAATTTGACGAGAGCAATCTTATTAAAATCTGCAATTTAAAATTTCCCAATGACTAATGACTTATCCCCATTATGGATATCCCTAAAAACAGCTTTCATCGCCACAATTATCACCTTCTTTCTAGGAATTGCGGCAGCAAGGTGGATGCTGGGATATCGCGGCAAAGGTAAAGGATTAATTGAAGGAATTTTTATTTCTCCTCTCGTTTTACCACCGACAGTAGTCGGCTTTTTGTTACTATTGCTGCTTGGTAAAAACGGCCCGATCGGACAAATATTATGGCAATTGGGAATAACAATTATTTTCTCATGGCCTGCTACAGTTATCGCGGCAACCGTAGTAGCTTTTCCATTGATGTACAAAACAGCATTGGGAGCATTTGAACAAATCGATCCTAATCTTATTAGTGCTGCCAGAACTCTTGGAGCTTCCGAATGGAGAGTGTTTTGGCGGATTACTTTACCTTTGGCATTACCAGGAATTGTAGCGGGAACAATTCTCACTTTTACCCGTGCGTTGGGTGAATTTGGTGCAACTTTGATGCTTGCTGGCAATATTCCAGGACAGACGCAAACTATCCCATTAGCTATCTATTTTGCAGTAGAAGCGGGGGATATGAATCTAGCCCTAATTTGGGTTTTGGTTATTTTATCTATTTGTTTATCAGTTCTCACGGCTGTTAATTATTGGTTGGAGAATCGGAAATATGGAATAGGCAAAAAGAAAAATTATCAATACCAAATTCTCCAAAGCCAATTCCATAAGCACAATTCACAACTATTTGTGAATATCGAAAAGCAACTTTCAGACTTTTCCCTATCAGTCGCATTCAACCTAGCTGGGGAAACGTTGGGCGTGTTGGGTGCTTCCGGTGCTGGGAAAAGCATGATGCTTCGCTGCATTGCTGGTTTGTCAAATCCTACGCGGGGACAAATTGTTCTCAATGGGCAGGTTTTGTTTGATTCTGAAAAAGGAATTAACTTACCCAGTCATCAGCGACGAGTTGGATTTCTGTTTCAGAATTACGCTTTGTTTCCTCACATGACTGTGGCTGAAAATATCGCTTTTGGTTTGCCAAAGTTATCCAACTTAGAACGAAATCAGCGAGTAAGAGAACAACTAACTTTGGTGCAATTGCAGGAATTGGAAAACCGATATCCTCGCGAACTTTCTGGTGGACAGCAGCAGCGAGTCGCTTTGGCGAGGGCTTTAGCTATTGAACCAGAAATTTTGCTGTTGGATGAGCCTTTTTCTGCACTCGACACTTACTTACGCAGTCAGTTGGAAAAACAGTTAATTGAGACGCTTTCTAATTATCGAGGCGTGACGTTATTTGTTACTCACAATTTGGAAGAAGCTTATCGAATTTGTCAAAATTTGTTGGTGCTTTCGGAAGGCAAAGTTGCTGCTTATGGTGGGAAGGAAGATATTTTTGAGCATCCCCGCACTTTCACTGTAGCTCAATTGACTGGATGCAAGAATTTCTCTCGCGCAGATGTCTGCCAAATCCACTTTGATAAGGAGGGGCTAAGAGAGGTTAAAGCTTTAGATTGGGGTTGCACTTTGCGGGTAATTGAGCCAATTCCTAACCCGTTGGCGTATGTGGGAATTCGCGCTCATCATTTCACTTTTCCAGAAGATGATAATAAAGAGAATACGTTTTTGTGTTGGGTGGTGCAGACGAGTGAAACTCCTCACAGAATCACTCTTTATTTGAAGCTGCACGCGCCGCCAGTAAATGCTAAAGATTATCACTTGCAAGCGGAGGTTTTTAAAGAAAAATGGGTTGTTCTTAAAGATAGACCTTTGCCTTGGTATATCCGTTTAGATCCGCTGCGGTTGTTTTTGATGGAGGGGTGAAGGGTGCGATTCAGCTTCGGGAACTAGCAGCGTCTCCAATCTTGCTCCTAAAGTTAAAACTACCTCTTGTGGTGCTGTTTGCAATGATTTATAAAATCCTGCCGGATGCCAAAATTGTTTGGGGAGATGTTTGGATCGGGGCGGGGATCGCGGCAGTACTATTCGAGATCGGTAAGTTCCTGCTTGGTTTCTATCTGGGGAAGACTGGTTTAACTTCTGCTTATGGCGCAGCAGGCTCCCTCGTAAGCATTCTTACCTGGGTTTTTTATTCGGCTCAAATTTTGTTTTTGGGCGCAGAATTTAGCCAAGTCTACCAGAAAAGCTACGCCAAAGAAGTTATTGCTGCCTCTAGCGCCCAGCCGCCTGCCTAAAAAGTGACTATCATAATAGTAGCGATCGCCCTCTGCCTACAGGTAGATTAAGCTACCGGAAACTTTGGTTCGATCCCCAACGTCTATACTTCACACACATAATGACCCATCCCAACGCAACTTGTAACGCCATTACTTACCCAATTAGTGTGTCGGGGATCACAAATTATCGGTAATTTGAATTGATGTTGCATTTGCTTAACTTAAGTAGAGTTAATACTAATGCTTGTGTAAATTACCTTCATGATTTTTTGTAATGAAATGCAAGGTTTTTATAGCAAATACTACAATTTAAGCAGAGTTGTAAAATTTTGCTGCATACTTTAAAAAAGGTTGGCCAGTTTTGGCATGAAAATACTTTTAAAAGGAATCCTCTTATGAAAACCCTAAATCTCCCTGTTTCAGCGTGCAAGTATTGTAAATATTACAACCCCATTGGGCGGCGGGGCGGGTCTTGCGAAATGCTTGGCGTATCAGTGCAAGGTGCGTGGAAGGGTTGCCATATAGGAACTCCACTATTTGCAGCCGAGCAGGAAAGTTGCGAAACTGCACAAGAGAACTGTAATCCAATACACAAAACCTCTCAAAAAGAAGCCCAGGAATTTTCAGAATTACAAATAAAAAGCTTTAATACTGCCGATTTAATCGTCTCCTGAATTTTTGACTTCCGCGTAGCGGCCCTAGCCCCTTTTTGGCCCAGTCTTCGGCTTCTGCACCGGAATTATTGGCGATGCAGAAGCCGGTTACTCCCTTTTGCCTGGGGTCAGCTATGCCTCCGGCGGGCAGCACCATATAGCTGCCTAACAAGCCTACAAGCGTAACCAGCGTTGCAAAGAATTTGGGATACCAAAAAAAGGCATATCTTGCTGTCATATTACGGTTTTTATCAAAAAACGTCTCTACTATATTGAGAGATCCACGCCCAGATCTGGGAATAATACAACAAAGAGTTAATTTTATTCGTGGAAACGTATCAAATTAACATTTTTTCAGTGATCCAGGTCATGCCTTCCCAGCCTAAAGATGGGGATACTGCCAGGAAGGGCGTTTTTGAGAGGTAGCATATATGGACAGCCAGGGTCGTCAACCAGACCACAAGCCTATAAAAGGTATTCCTGAAAATGAGCGTACAACAATTGCTTTCTTGTTGGAGGGAGACGAGGTAGGCAAACTGCGGGAGGAAACGGAAAACAACAAACTGGCCCAGGCAAACCGACTGGTAGACCAAGGAATCGAACAGCATCAGGCTAGCCAATTTAAAGCGGGATTACAGTATTTCCAGCAGGCACTCTCGATCTACCGGGACATCGAATGCCGCCGGGGAGAGGGAAAGGTGCTGGGGAATCTGGGAAATGCTTGCTATGCTCTGGGTGAGTACGTTAAAGCGATTAATTACTACCAGCAATGGTTGGAGATCGCAAAAGATACCCAAGATCGTCGTGCGGAAGGACTGGCCCTGGGGAATCTGGGAAATGCTTACCGTCACCTGGAAGACCACCTCAAAGCGATCGAGTATCAGCAGCAAAGCTTAATAATTGCGATGGAAATTCAAGACTGCCGAGGAGAGGTGGCAGCACTCAACAATCTGGGACTTGCTTACAAGGCTTTGGGAGATTACACCAAGGCAATTGACTACCAGCAGCAAAGCTTGACGCTGATGCGGAAAATCAAAGACCGCAAAGGAGAAGGTCAGCTGCTGAGAAATTTGGGAAATGCTTTTTATTCCCTGGGTGATTACCCCACAGCAATTGAATACTACCAGCAGCGCTTGGCTTTGGCGCGGAATATCCAAGACTTGCGGGGGGAAGGACAGGTGCTGAGAAATCTGGGCAGTGCTTGCTACGCTCTGGGTAATTATACCCAAGCGATCGAATACTACCAGCAGCGCTTGACTCTGGCAAAAGATACTCAAGACCTTCGAGTAGAAGAACAAACGTTAGGAAGCTTAGGAGTTGCTTATGAAGCTTTAGGAAACTTCGATCTGGCGATCGAGTGCTACGAACAGCGCTTGGCTTTAGCACGGCAAATCCAAGACGATCGCGTTGAACAGCAGGCACTAGGAAGCCTGAAAGTTGCTTGCTATGCTTTAGGGGACTACGCTAAAGCTTTTAAATATCAAGAACTGCGTTCCACAATTACATCCAACGTTAGTAATTAGTCATTGGTCATCGGTCATTAGAAAAATACAAAGGACTTTGACAAAATGACAAGTGTCAATTTTTCACAACTTTTAAGGTTCGTAAGGTTGGATCTGTACAACCGCTAATCGTTCCGCCCATTGCTTTAATGGTTGATAGGTATTCCAGGGCGGTTGAGGTAATCACTTCACCGGGCATCAAAATGGGAATCCCTGGTGGATAAGGACAAACCAGTTCAGCACTAATGCGTTGGCTTATCTGTTCAAAGGGTAATGTTTCCGTCGAAGCAAAGAAAGCTTCGCGGGGTGAAATCAGGGGCATCTCGTAACGATCGGGCATCTCAACGAAATCCAGACCTCTCGTCTTCTTAACAGGATAACTCGCTGTTTGATATTTTTTGGCTAATGTGGCGAAAGCTTGCACTAATTTCACAATATCTTCTTCTTTATTCCCCAGACTGATAATAAAAGTTAGATGTTCCATTGATGGGAACTCAGCTATTACACTGTGTTGATATAGTATTTCATCCACTTCAAATCCCGTCAAACCTAAGCGGGAAACAGTCACAGTCAGGCGCGTTCGATCGATCGCCACAAAACCTGGTGTATATGTGGTTTCTAAAACAGATAATCCCGGAATTTCGCTGATTCTGGTTCTCGCTTCATCCGCTAACTGCAATGTCCTCTTCATCAGCTGTTCGCCATGCAATCCCATCTGCTGACGCGCCGCATCTAGGGAAGCTAGCAATAAATAACTGGGACTGCTGGACTGCACTAATTGTAAGGCTTTGCAGAGGCGATCGCGATCGACTCTGCTACCCCGAATGTGTAACATGGATGCCTGAGTTAAGGCGCTGAGAACTTTGTGGATAGATTGGACTGTCAAATCAGCGCCAGCTGATAAGGCTGAAGGCGGCAAGTCGCGATGAAAGGTAAAATGGGGGCCGTGGGCTTCGTCCACCAGCAGAGGGATGTTGTGTTGATGGGCAAGATGTGCGATCGCTTCCACATCTCCACAAACGCCATAATAAGTTGGGTAAACCATCATGACTGCCTTAGCGTCTGGATGCTGCTGTAGTGCATCTGCCAAGGAAGAAGGCGTAATACTGTGGGCGATATCTAGGTTGGGGTCGTATTCTGGATTAACGAAAATCGGTATAGCACCGGAAAGGATTAAACCTGCGATCGCAGACTGATGTACATTTCGAGGCAAAATAATTTTGTCCCCAGTCCGACAAGTCGCCAAAATCGCCGCCATCACCCCAGCAGTCGAACCATTCACCAAAAACCAGGTAAATTCGGCTCCAAACGCCGCTGCTGCCAATTCTTGCGCCGATCGGAGCGTATTTTCTGGTGCAGACAGATGATCCAATCCCGGCAACTCGGTGAGGTCCGATCGAAACACCTCATCACCCAGTAATTCTAAGATCTGCTGAGAAACTCCTTGTCCCTGCTTGTGTCCCGGCGTGTAAAACGCCGCATGGGAATTGTTAACATATTCCCGCAGGGCGTCCAGCAATGGCGTTTTTGCTTGAGAATCTGAGACAAATGACATGAAACTAATCTTACTGCTACAGTATTAAATCTGGATACACTATTCAAAGGGAATATGCTAGGGCGTAGCTATTCAGGAGGATGCAATTTTAGCAGTTTTTACCTAATTTGATAGGGTCGAACGATTTAATGAAGATTCTCGTCAGCACCCCGCTCTTGCATAGACGGAGCATCATGCCTCCAAAATGCAAGGTAGCTGACCAGCCTCAGTCCCGCAAGGAACTACATTATTGGCAAGTGTTAAAGTTCCTACCTACGGATGCGTAGCCAGTCCGTAGCTCTAGAACCAAATGGTTAAACAGTTTTACGAGGGGTAAAACAGTGCTGTTTGGATAGTACCGACCGATAACATTGGCGAGGCTCACTTTACTGGAGTAGCAAGGCATTCCCGGCTTACAGGGAAATTGGACAAGTACTACTCCTCTACTTGTCCACCCTTTTAAGGGGACGGCATTTAAAAATGCCGCGTCGCATTTCCTCCACCACTTAAAAGATGGTGGTTTCCATGCTCCCACGAGGTTTTAGATGATTAATCCCAGTCCTCTTCCTTTCCCCGAACCGCAGATTCCCAGTCCCATACCAGAACCCATACCCAATCCCATTCCCGAACCGCCAGTACCAGAACCTGTGCCTGGGCCAGTGCCTCAGCCAATTCCAGCACCTGTGCCAGAACCAGTACCAGCACCCATTCCCCAAACGGTTCCAGGGCCAATTCCTCAAACCGTTCCCTAAACAGTCTAAAATCAAATTTACCCAGTTTTTACCCCCAAACTAAGATGCTAAGAGCCGGAATTGTTGGTCTTCCTAACGTTGGTAAATCCACCCTATTTAACGCCTTGGTTGCTAATGCCAAAGCGCAAGCAGCCAACTTTCCATTTTGTACCATCGAACCCAATGTCGGCGTCGTTGCAGTGCCAGATGAAAGATTAAATGTTCTGGCTAAAATTTCCAATTCCGACCAAATTGTTCCAACTCGCGTCGAGTTTGTAGATATTGCCGGGTTGGTGAAAGGTGCTAGCCAGGGGGAAGGACTGGGCAATCAATTTTTATCCCATATTCGAGAAGTAGATGCCATAGTTCATGTAGTGCGTTGCTTTGAGAATGATGACATTATCCACGTTGCCGGTTCTGTAGAACCAGGGCGAGATATTGAAATCATCAATCTAGAGTTGATTTTAGCCGATTTGTCGCAAATTGAGCGCAAGATAGATCGCACCCGCAAAATGGCTCGTACCAGCAAAGAAGCCCAGATTGAATTGTCAGCTTTGGAGAAATTAAGTGTCGTCTTGAATGAAGGTAAACCAGCCCGGCAGGTTACTTTAACTGAAGAAGAAGTTGAATCAATTAAGGGTTTGGGTTTGCTCACTTATAAGCCAATAATTTATGCCGCTAATGTGTCTGAAGATGACTTGGCTACGGGTAATGAATATGTAGAACAGGTGCGGCAAATTGCGGCTCAAGAAAAAGCTCAAGTCGTAATTGTTTCCGCCCAAGTCGAATCGGAATTAGTCGAATTACCAGAGTCAGAAAGGGGAGAATTCTTGGCATCTTTGGGCGTTGAAGAAGGCGGTTTAAAATCTTTAATTCGCGCCACTTACGAACTATTGGGATTGCGTACTTATTTTACCGCTGGGCCGAAGGAAACTCGCGCTTGGACGATTAACGCTGGAATGTTGGCACCGCAAGCTGCTGGTGTGATTCACACGGATTTTGAGCGCGGTTTTATTCGCGCTGAAACTGTTGCTTATAAAGATTTGGTAGCAACTGGCTCAATGACTGCTGCGAAGGAAAAAGGTTTAGTTCGCAGCGAAGGAAAAGAGTATGTTGTGCAGGAAGGAGATGTGCTGTTGTTCCGATTTAATGTGTAGGAATGTGTAGAAATGTGTAAAATTTGAACCTGGTGAGTAAATGGGTAAGCACCGAGGATAAAAAGTGCGATCGCGTTAACTACACCTACTCCTGCAAAGCAAGGCATCAGCCACTTCCACCACCTACATACACAAATGAACCCATATTTTCATCATCTGTACCTACTATTACGCCACCCCCTGCACCCGGTACGAGTTCGATCGCTTCAATCTTGTGGTAGTCATAGCGGTACAGGGGAACAAGTTCGGGGTTTTGGCGAAATTCAATTCCATTTCCACTAATCTCAAACGCACCTGCAACGTAAACAGCAGACTCGAATGGCCCATCGTTCCCAGGATCGCTTGCTGACGTAATAAAAAGAATTCCCGCCCGGTCTATCTTAAGATCGGAAATGTGGCGAACATTGCTAGTAGGCCACGGCACTTTCAGATTAACAGAACCTGTTTTTGTAATTTGATATGTAGCTGGATTTAGAATCCCCCAATAAATTATTGCAGCCTCTTCACTTTTACCCCGATGCGCCCAAACAGCTAATAATTTGGCGTCGATTTCCTGTAAAGCAAATGCTTCAAAATTACTTCGATCGGGAATATTCTGTAAATTAAATACTTTGAGAACCGAAATATTTTTGGTGGAGTTATCCAGCTTAATATGATATATTTTCCCCGAACTGCTAAGAGCCATGAAAGAAGGGTTATAACTTCCTGGAACAGATGTTATGCCCTCCAAATCGATCGGTAAATCTGTGTTCTTTGGCCATTGCAAGGGAAAATATTCAGGTTGATTTTTACCCTTGATAGTAATAATTGCTAAACGACCCTGGTCTTTTTCTTTATTATCATGGACAATCAGCAAATCGAGAGAATCGTTTTGCTGCTGAATCATAGCCATGCCGCTAATACCGAAAAGGATACCGCCTCGGACGGGACGCCACTGTTGTGCCAGCACTTGCTGGGACACAAGCAACAATGAGCCCAAGATAGCTATAGTTAGCAGTAACTTTAGAAATCGACCCATCTTAAATTAGACCAGCACATTTCTTAGTACAGCGGCTTGCGAGTGGGTGAGGTACAGGTAAATTGTAGGGGCGGGTTTTGCCCTGCTTCTTGTCGGTTAGCCACAAATTATCTGCCAAACCCGCCCCTACGAACTCTGAAGAAAATCATTTTATCGTACTTGACGCGGCTGCAAGCCGCTGTAATGCAGGGCTTGCGTAGAGATCCCCCCAACCCCCCTTTTTAAGGGGGGCTTTCCGCTTCTCCCCTTAATCGCCCCTGGAAAAATCAAAATGTCGCCGCGTATGTTAACTCAAAATCTCGATAAATCGTAACGCGACAAGAGTTAGCTGGTTCCTTCACCAATTCATAATCCAATTTACCTGTAATCGTGCTAACAGGTCGCCTCAATGGTTTATTATCATACTGACTCCGCTCCCTTGTACTCCAATCAATAATTGCAGCATCAAGCGAATTCTGAAATTCTGCCGCTAACATCAAAATTTCAAACTTATCTTTGATTTGCCCAAGTACAGGAAACCTAATAGAAACCAACTGGCTTACTATTGGTTTTATATCATTAGGTGTCATATGAGTTTGGCACTCCCCAAACTCTAAATCATAAGGTTCCCATTTGAAATTTTCTTGCTGATTCCCAAAGTCGAATTGCATCTCCTTGAGAGATTTGTCTATATGCGGTAACAGTCCTAGATTAGGGTCAGATAGTAGCTTACGAATGTTGGAAGTTTCGGTCATAAAATGGTTTCTCAATTGAACTTAGTTCTGTTGACGCAAAATTTTCTTAGTCGGGGCCTTCTCTCTACTAACGCAAGTTGCTAGTTGGCAAAGCCCGCCTGGGGTTCAAACCCCAGGCTAATAGCGAAAGTCCACTCAAGTGGACTTAATACTAATCTTACAGTCCATTTTAATGGACTTTCGCTATTAGCCCTGCACTTGAGTGCAGGGCGGGTGTGGGCGACACCACCGACTTTGGCAACAGCATCATTTATTCCCAGATGGTGCAGGTGTCGAGCCGAGAGCTTCTTTTAGCAGAGCCCTGACTTTTCGACCTTGATCCCACCTTAATAATATGACACTTTTGACACCTTTAATTAAGAGAATTTTTACTAGCTCCATTTTCATTTTTTGGCGTAACTCGGCTGGAAGTGTTTGATAAGTTTTGTTAAAAATAATTTTTAGCCATACTTTATAAATCTCAAACAAAGTTCCGATTTTATTTTCGCCAAGGTTTTTGCTGGTTGCTTGATTGGTATGGATACGAAACGAAGCTAGTGTTTCGTCAATAAATCCTACTTTATAATATACCATAATCCGCAGCCACATCTCTAAGTCAGCGAGTTGCTTAAAAGCCGGGTCGAATAAGCCAACCCGCTCAAATACTTCCCGGCGAATCAAGACATTGGTAGGTTCGCCAATTTTGTTGTAGGGAGGTTTAAAAAAATTAGGGTCTTGCAGAAGAGTAATACCAGATTGGCTCGATTGGATTTTAGACCAATGTTTGTGTAAATCTTTCATGCCGGTGACAAATTTTATGTCTATAGGCTGTTCGTAAATTAAGTGGCGGCAGCTAAAAACAAGACCTATTTGTTCGTCTTGTTCCGCCATTTTTACCATCTTGGTAATACAGTCGGGTTCGAGAGTATCGTCTTGGAATAAGAACTTAATATATTTGCCTTTGGCTTGGGAAAGGCAATAATTCCAGTTAGGTACTAAACCGTATCTGGAATGAGTGAAAATATGGGAATTAGCTAAGTGCGCCTCACGAAGCAAACTCAGGCTTCCATCTTGAGAATCATCATCAGAGATAATAATTTCTAGATTGGGATAAGTAGTTTGACGGATGGTGTTTAAAAGCGATTGAATAAATTCAGCGCCGTTATATACAGGTATACAAATGCTAACAAGTGGATAAGTAGACATTTATGGCTGTCCCGTACTTGTGGTAGAAAACCCGGTTTTTGGGCATGGGGCATTGAGCATTGGGCATTAGAAATCTGTATGTCCGTTCGATTTTTGCTAACATTCATTAACAAAAACTTCCTGTTTCATCTGGGACTGTCGGCAGCACCCCATCCACAAGCAGACACGAGAGAACTTCCCGCGTTAATTTCTCAATGTTGATTGCCGCATTAAAATCTCTATCCAATTCTAAGCCACAATCACATCGATAAACTCGTTCTGATAATTCCAAAACCTCTTTGACTTTTCCGCAGTTTGAACAGGTTTTACTACTTGGCTTAAACCTACCAATCACTACTAGCTTACTGCCATACAAGGGACATTTATATTCCAATTGCCGACGAAATTCATAAAATCCCATATCCCCGATCGATGCAGCTAAACAATGATTCTTCATCATGCCTGACACATTCAAATCCTCAATTCCTACTACCGCGTGGTTTTTGCTTAAGTAGTTAGTCAGTTTATGTAATGTGTCCAAGCGGATATTTGCTATCTTTTGATGCAGACGCGCTAAGGCTTTGACTGCTTTAACCCGGTTGGCAGAACCTTTTTGACGACGTGCTACAATGCGTTGGAGTTTCGCTAATTTATCTTTGGCTTTTTGGTAAGACTTTGCACCTTGAAATATCTCTCCTGTCGATAGGGTTGCTAGGGTTTTTATTCCTAAGTCTACTCCCACTACATCACGCTTTTTCGGTGTTGATTGAATTGGCTTTTCTATTTTAAATGAGATAAACCAGCTGTCTGCTTTTCTGCTAATGGTGACTGATTTCGGTTTTGTCCCTACTGGTAATCGCTCAAAAGTTTTCAGCTTTCCTAATATTGGTACTTTGATGCTCTGGTGTTCTATGTGGATAGAACCATCTAGAGTAAATGAGTCTGATTGACCTTTCTTTTTGAATTTAGGAAAGTTTTTTATACCTTTGAAGAACTGTTTAAATGCTAAGGGTAAATGCCTTAAGGCATATTGGGGGGCGCATTTACTTACTTCGTAATACCAAGGATTTTGGGGTTTTATTGATGCTACTAGCCATTTATGGAGGTCAATGGGTGTGGGGAATTTAATTTTGGATTCTGGATGAGAACGGTTGTGTTCTAAGACGGCAAGGCATAAAGCCAAACCTTGATTCCAGGCGTGACGTGCTACGCCTGCGTGTTTGGCTAGAGATTGCCGCAGCGAAGAGTTGACTTTGATTTTGGTTAATAATCCCAGTAGCATAGCTAAATTTTACTATGGGTTTGGGCGAGTGTGGTAAGTCTGGGAGTAAAAGTGAAGGATTGTAAGTAAATGTTAGTAAAGTTACAACTGTTGATTAACCTCTCTTGCATCGTATCCGGTTAATTGGCGATCGCAAAACCTCCCTTGTGTCCCCCCGTCCGCCGAGCCGACCGGGAAACACCCGAAAATTAACGGCATACTGGAAGAGAGCTTGCAACCTAACTCTCCGTAAAATCTGGTAAACTGCACGAGCAACCATGAAACGTAAATCTACAGCCGCCGCCTCTCAATCCTCCATCTTTAATTCCACCACCCTGGCAATTATTGCAGGTATATTTATTCTGGGAATTGGTGTCGGCATTGCCTTTAGCACCACAGCCAATACGAGCATCGAAAATGTGGCATCCCGCGAAGTGATCGATCGCAGTGCGCCCAACCCCGATATTTGCGCTCAGTATGGAGCCAGCGCGATCGTCTCCGACACCCGCATCTTTGTAACATTAAACCCCTTCACCGTCTACGTAACCCAGCCGCGTATGCAACCTGGATGCGTCCTGCGAAGCAATAACTGGGCAATTCTGGAGAGTAGAAAACTGGTGACCTCAGAGCAGGTACGAGAGTGTAAAAACCGGATGAACACCTTTGGCTACACCAACGCTCTAGAGAATTCACCCGAAATTGACTGCCTCTATCAAACCGACGCCGATAAAAATCGCTTCTTCAATCAACCGGGAACCGGCGCTCCTCCAGCAGAAACAGGTAAGTTCTGATCTGACGCACTCAGCAGATCTGAAAAATTGCTTTAAATTTCTGCATTCCTCCCCTGGGGGATGTATATTGAGGAAACTTTAAGTTAAAGCAAACAGATGAGCCAGCGACCAACATAAAACTTCGCGCTCAGTCAATAGCATCAGGGTGCCCAGACTTCACTTAGTTTCACTTAATTTCACAGAAACAAAAATTACACTTTTGTTGGCGCTTTCCCCTAGATCTAGGGGCAATTCATGAATTGCCCCTACAGATGTAGTAGGTGAGCCGACGGGATGCGTAAGTCTTAAGAAAAACGAAGTTTTAGGGCGAGAGGCTCATCCTCATTGATGGGATTGAGTCCTTTTAACACAGTATGTTTATTAACACATCCAGCGACGAGGGTGCCTCAGATCTGGCACAACTAATTCGTTTTAGCAACGAGGTAAGAACCTCTAAACCTGCCAGAGCATCCCGTTGGCAACGGGTCAACCAGATAAATGAGGAAGCTGAGACTACAATCAGCACAGAATCATTTGCAATCCTAGATGGTTACGCCTCACCTTTTACGCCTCTGAGAGAAGGAGACTTAAAAGCTCTGGCAGCACTATTTGACCGGGAAGATAGCGATGAAATCGAAACAAATATTACCAGCTATCTGCTCCTGTTATGGCCCGATCCCGGCTGGGAAAACGATCGTTTTGATTTTTTGCGAGAGTATCTGTGACATGACTCCGACCTAAAGGTACGGAGCTTCTAAGAATCACTTCTTAGTCTTCCTAGTTGTTCCCTTGCGGGTTTTCGACTTTGACCTATACTGAGATATCTCAGTCCCTGGC
>Ga0163151_10004163_pt1 | contig 19814 bp, 20 predicted proteins | sample OliLakLV19MP5IB2_FD_145596 | JGI IMG/M metagenome (GOLD analysis project Ga0163151, IMG submission 145596) | Freshwater microbial mat bacterial communities from Lake Vanda, McMurdo Dry Valleys, Antarctica - Oligotrophic Lake LV.19.MP5.IB-2 | ecosystem: Environmental > Aquatic > Freshwater >... | reverse complement strand
TCTGCTCCATCTCATCAATATTGGAATCTTCCTCGTCGGCAGCGTATGCCGTAATACAAGGAAATTGCAAAACCATCATGGCACAAATAAAAGTAAAAAAGGAGCGTCGAGGATTAACCATTTCCCTTTAAGATAACGAAACTCTTATGGAAATGGCAGGTATTATCAATAAACTGGACCGCTAACCCAAGATTATTTAAAAAGAAACTCTAGACCAACACCCAACACATTATTAAGAGAAACGGTTGTCTCGAAGGACTCAACCGGCTCATTGGGAGCTATGGTCAAGGGCTTGGATAGAACGTTGGGACCATTATAGATCATAGAAACTAGATCTAGCCTTAGGGCTATATTGCGATTAAAGTAAAACTTCATACCTAGACCAAGGTCCCCCATGGGATACATCGAGCCGCCTATACTTATCGTGCCTAAACCAGCCAGTCCGTACAAAGACATATTAGTCACGATCTTCTTACCCATGCTAACTTTGCCGTAAAAAATACTGTACTGATAATTTACTATTGCTAGATACTCGGGTCGCGGTCTATTTTTAAGGCCTAGAGTTTTCCCAACTCCCGCGTCGAGTTGCTCTGTGTAACTGGAGTCACCTTGATTCCAAAGATAAAACCGAGCTTGAATTCCCTTCACTTCATCAAAGTGGTAGTTCACAAATCCACCATATTGCAAAGAGCTATTAAAGGGCTCATTCAGTACAAAACCTGCTCCACCACCTACCGATATTCTTTTTGAAAGCGTGACATTTCGATTAAGTACTGTCTTGAGATTTTTGAAAACTGGCAAAACGGACTCTCTTGCCAGTTCATCTTTAGAAAATTTGATCTCTTCAGCGTAACCCGCTGAAAAAGTCAGAAGTACCATTAAAAATATATTTCTTAATATGGATATATACATAAGTTGAATTCTGACGACTACTGAGCCTAAGCGCAAACTGTGTTCTTGGTTCACAGACCAACGTCGAGCAAAATTAGGTAGAAATCGCAACTGCGTCAGTGCTAAGCTTCATTTTATGGAGACTTCAAATAAATTTGAGAAAGTAACAAACGTTCAGGATAAATTTCTATATTTCAAAACGTTAGCCAAAGAGGCTTCACAAATTCACGGCATTGTGGAAGATGGCACCAAAATAGTACTTAAAGCTAATCGCCTTGTAGGCAATTATTTAGAGATCTCACCCGAAGGTAAGTCGCCCTTGCTCGCAAACAGTGAGGGCGTGTTTAATTTTTTGGTCGCTAGAACTCAATTTTTTTTTCGCTCCAAAATTATGCTTGTTAATAAAAGTGAACTTGCTTTGGATATAACAGGCGACCTATTTCAACTTCAAAGGCGTACTAACTTTCGTCTGCCCATACCCAGGGAGGACCAAGTGACAGTTCGTCTTGACTCTCACAACGAAGTTCCGGTGAATCTAAAAGGGGTTGTGATTGATCTCGGCTTGGGCGGGTGCCTCATTGAGATCAGTGATTCTGAAAGCCCTCTACTTGTAGACCACATTATAACTGGCAGGCTTGTTACCCCGAGTGCTATTCTTATGAGTTTTGAAGCTTCGTTAAGGCATAAAAAAATCGATCCAATTAATAAATCTAAAATTACAGTGGGAATTGAGTTTAAAAGATTCTTAAGTGGCGGACTACCCGAATTAAATAATCTTATTATGGATCTATATCGAAAGTATTTTTCGAAGTTTTCCAATAATTTGCCTACCTAATTTTAGCAGACAAAAGATCGTGCATTCTAAGCACTCCCACCGGTTTCATAGGGGCACTCTCTTCAAATGCAAACAGAAACTGAATTCCCATTTTATCCATCATTAGTAATGCCCTTTCAGCCAATTCATCGGCGGCAATTAGCTTAGGGTGGTTCGACATAATATCTTTAGCGGAATCAGATAACGGGCTCCTTGACTTACGAAGGCCCCGCCTAACATCTCCATCAGTGATAACGCCAACAAGTTCATTTTTATCATTAACGACACCCGCAACACCCCTCACCTCTCCATCTGTCATTAGCGATAGTACTTCTACGATGGGCGTATCGCCTCTAACCAATGGCATGGCTTTTTTGGTATGCATGAGATCACGAACTCGGGTTAAAAGTTTTCTTCCCAGAATTCCACCCGGATGAAGTTCAGCAAAATCAGACTCTTTAAAGCCCTTAACTTTAAGGACCGCCATCGCCAAAGCGTCACCCATAGCTAAAGTGGCCGTAGTGCTCGCAGTTGGCGCTAGATTAAGTGGGCAAGCTTCAATCTCAACTCTGACATTTAAAAGCACGTCGGAGGCCTTGCCTAAAGTGCTTTGAGGGCTTCCGGTAATTCCAATGAGTGAAATTCCCTTGCGAGCAAGGTATCCCACTAAATGATTCAATTCTGTCGACTCGCCTCCGTAACTTACAGCCACGACTAAATCCAATTCAGATATCACTCCCATGTCACCATGAGAGGACTCCGAAGGATGTAAAAAAACCGAAGGTGTTCCGGTTGAACTAAAAGTACTCGAAATTTTTCGAGCGACTTGTCCCGATTTACCAATGCCCGAAATAATGATTTTTCCTTGGCAGTTTTTCAAGAGAAAAACGGCTCGCAAAAACTCGTCGTCAATGCGCTCTGCCAGGTCTGTCACAGCCCGAGCTTCAATCTTTAAAACTCGCTTGGCCTCATTCTTTACATCACCGTCAGTTAGTCCGCCAAAATCTAATTTAGAAACCTCAAAACCTTTACGTAGATTCACGCAGCAAATCTCCACCAATACGTTTTATCTTCTTCTTCATTTTTTTTGAGGGGCCAGCTCTTTTAGAATCAAAATTTAATGATGCCTTTACAAAGTTAGAAAACAAAGGATGTGGCGCAAGCGGACGAGATTTAAACTCAGGATGAAACTGCACGCCAACAAACCATGGGTGATCAGGAATTTCGATAATTTCAACCAGATCTCTCTCCTTGCAAATACCAGTGGCCCTCATTCCCTTTTTCTCGAAGAGGGCTTTATACTTATTATTAAACTCATAACGATGTCGATGTCTCTCTGAAATCGAGCGTTCTCCGTACACAGCATAGGCCAATGAATCTGGCTCTAATTGACAGGGGTAAGCCCCAAGCCTCATGGTCGCACCTTTGTCAGAGATTTTTTTTTGTTCTTCCATAAAATCGATAATTAGGTTTCGTTTGCCATTTTTTGTGGTGGCAAACTCTCGGCTTGTTGCATCCGCAATGCCACAAACGTTTTGGGCAAACTCCACTGCCGCGAGTTGCATTCCAAAGCATATACCAAAAAATGGAACACCTGATTCGCGGGCATACTCTATGGCGACGAGCTTGCCCTCAGAACCCCGCTCACCAAATCCACCCGGAACTAATATGCCGTTAACGCCGCCTAATATTTTCGCCGCGTTTTCTGAGTTCAGTTGTTCCGAATTAATATACTCAATTTTTACCCGGCAATTGTTAGCGATGCCCCCATGAACAATAGCTTCGTTGAGCGATTTATAGCTTTCATGAAGATCCACGTATTTACCAACAATTCCAATGGCCACAGAGGCCTTTGGGTTTTTTAATATCTCGACTATTTTATTCCAGCCCTCGAGGTTTGGTAAAAGACTTTTGAGTTCAAAATGTTCAACCACTCTCGTGTCAAAGCCCTCGCTATTTAGCTGAATGGGAACTTCATAAATACTAAAAGCATCCTTAGCTGAAATCACATTTTCAGGTCGGACAGAGCAAAATAGACCTATTTTAGATTTAATTTCTGCCGAAATTGGTCTTTCTGAACGACAGATCAAAATATCTGGCTGAATCCCCACTTCGCGTAACTCTTTGACCGAATGCTGAGTCGGTTTACTTTTCAGCTCTCCTGCGGCAGCAATAAAAGGAACAAAAGTTACATGCACAAATAAACTGTTCTTAATCCCTAAGTCCACACGCATTTGACGAATGGCTTCAATAAATGGAAGACTTTCGATATCTCCTACCGTTCCACCAATTTCAACAATGATGATTTCTGCCCCTTGAGCTGCCTCATAAATTCGAGACTTAATTTCATCGGTAATGTGGGGAATTACTTGTACAGTACCTCCCAAATAATCTCCACGACGCTCTTTTGAAATGACACTTTCGTAAATTTGGCCAGCAGAAACACTATTAGCACGATTGACCAATCCCGAAGTAAATCTCTCATAATGTCCTAAATCTAAATCAGTTTCGGCGCCATCTTCGGTTACGTAAACTTCGCCGTGCTGGAAGGGCGACATCGTGCCAGGATCAACATTGATATAAGGATCACACTTCATGAGAGAAACTTTAAATCCTCGCGCCTCCAAGAGCGCACCAAGACTAGCTGCAGTTAAACCTTTACCGATACTAGACACCACCCCACCGGTAACAAAAACAAATTTTTGTTCCAACGGAGCTGGTTTTTTTCTGGTTTTTTCTTTGGGTTTTTTTATTTTTTTCGCCATGTTACTTCCTTGAGCTCAGTATTTTCTCTATTTTGACAACGTCTTCGGCTGTGTCCACACCGGTTCCCGCATAGACGGTACTAACAACATGAATTCTCTCTCCCATATACAGGGCCCTTAATTGTTCTAAACTTTCGGCCTTTTCAATCTCAGTCACTGGCTGTTCACAATATTTCTTCAAAAATGATTTCCTATAAATATAAATGCCAATATGCTTTCGGACTATAGCTAATGACTTACTCTCTGCGTTAACTCGCGAAAATGGTATAGGTAGGCGACTAAAATATATAGCATCGGCCACTGAGTTGATTAAAACTTTAACAACGTTCTTATTTTCTAATTCTTCCAACGTAATGGGTGCGGCTAAAGTTCCCATTCTTATTCTCTCGTCCTGTTCAAGTGGGGCAATTAAGGAATCCAGCAGATCACCAGAAACTAGGGGTTCATCACCTTGAATATTCAAAATAATATCGGCGGAATCATTTTCAATGGCCTTCCAGACGCGATCACTTCCGGTCGGAATTTCACTCGCCGTCATAGCAGCCTCAACTCCTAAAGACTCTACTAAAGCGGCAATTCTTTTGTCGTCAGTGGCAACAATAAGTTTTTCAATTTTGCGACTTGTGCGCACGCCTTCAATTACCCACTCAATCAGAGGCCTTCCTAAAATTTTTACCAAGGGTTTTTCGGCAAGTCTAGATGAGCCAATTCTAGCCGGAATGACACCAATTATTCTTGGTCTAGGCATTTTTTACCCAATTTTTAAAAACAAACTCTTCAACTTCTTTGATGCCAGTACCTATTGAGTTACTGACAAAAAAACTTGAAACGAACTCAGGCTGCTCCGACAAAATCTCATCTTTAGTTTTTATAAAATCTTTTCTATTCAATTTATCCAACTTAGAAAACACTACCGCGATTGGAACTCCATAGTGAGAAACATATTTAATGAGATCGAACTCGTCATCTGTCCAGCCTCGACGGATATCTACCACAATGATGGCCCCCTTGAGCCGAGTCGCCTGGCTTATATAGCCTTCAATCATTTCTTGCCAGCCCGATACTACATCTCCATGTCTAGCTGCATAACCATAACCAGGAACATCAACCAAACAATATTTGTTACGAATTTTAAAGAGATTTAGAAGTATAGTTTTACCGGGTGTTTTACTGACATGGGCAATTTTTTTTCCACCAACAAGGCCGTTTATCAACGAAGACTTTCCAGCATTTGACCGACCAAGAATAATAACCTCGGGCATCCCACTGTCGAGATGGGGTTCAAACTTAGCAATGGATTTGATATATCCAGTATTTAGATGTCCTTCCATGGCTACCGGTAATAACATGAACGACTAAATTCCTCTAGCTCCAATTTTTAGGTCTCAGGAATTGGACTTAGGACCACAGATTACCCACTAGAGTCCATTTATACGATTTAGCATCGATTTAGCTTCGGCATGCCTATTGATATATCAACGAAACAACAAACTGGGGGTTACACATATGGAAAACGAAAATACTTACTTAGTAATCGAGGATAGATCAGGTTCAAAATCGTATTCGATTGGAAATTTTTTCACCATTGGGCGATCGGGAGAGAACTCATTTTGCATCGACGACCCCAATATTCAACCTCGACACAGTCGCATCGAAAAAACAGACAAGGGATTTGTCATACAAGATATGCGAACACAAACAGGCACCTTTGTTAATGGCACAAGAATTATGGAAGCCTATCTTAAGCCGATGGACCAAATTAGACTAGGTCCCGTGATCATGACCTTTTCGCCAAAAACTGAAAAGATCAATAAGGAGCGTCTGTTACCCAAAAGCAAAAATCCCAACTGGAAAAAACTACTTGAAAAAGTGCCTAACTACGCCCAAAGCGAGTATCCAATTCTTATTCTGGGTGAGTCAGGCTCCGGCAAAGACGTTCTAGCCCACACCGTACATGATCATTCAACGAAAAGCACCGGTCCTCTCATTAGCATAAATTGTAGCGCTCTTTCTGAAACCCTCATAGAGTCCGAACTCTTTGGCCACTCAAAAGGTAGTTTTACAGGGGCTATTAGTGACCGTAAAGGGGCCTTTGAGCTTGCGCGTGGCGGGACCCTTTTTTTGGACGAAATCGGCGACCTGCCCTTAATTCTTCAACCAAAACTCTTGCGCGCATTAGAGAACAAGGAGATTTGGCCGATCGGAAGTGATAAATGTATAAAAACTGATGTGAGAATAATCTCTGCCACAAACCACTCTTTGCCTCAAAAAATTCATAATGGAAACTTTCGAGCCGACTTATTTTATCGCCTTAATCTTATATCAATTAAAGTGCCCGCACTCTGTGAGCGGATGGAAGACTTTGAAGATATATTATTTGGCCTTGCTAAAGAGATGCGAGTTCGTTTTTCTTATCAAGCCATACAAAAAATAAAAACTTATTCATGGCCCGGCAATATTCGTGAGCTCAAAAATATGGTTACTCGAGCCCATGTTGAATTCGGCAATAGGCAAATCGAACCTGAGCATATCGAGCAACTAATGATTACTCTTCCTAATAGTGAAAACGAAGCTAGAATTGATACCAGAAGCGCGCCTCAAACCAACTCTAAAAAAGTCTCGCTTATTAAAGAGCTAGAACGAGAAATGATTGTGCAGAGACTCATTGTAAACGAAGGAAACCAACGGCGAACCGCCAATGAGTTGGGTATGCCGAAGAGTACTCTACATGATCGACTTCGTTGCTATGGTATCGACGTTGACAAATTTAAGAGAAAGTTTTTTTAACTCTCAAAAAAAGATTGGATTTCTGAAAGGTCATCAGAGAGCTGCATTGACAGCATTTGGGCAAAGACATTTAGAATTGTGAGCGAATTGGCATCCGCATCGCCGGTAGCTATTGACCGAATTCGATTTAAAATACCTTCGTTTACTTTTTGTACGTTGACATACAACTCGTCCATTTTACTTAGTTCAAAGTCAGGCTTTCCGCCCTTTCTGGTTACAAAATACTGCCCCAACAGATAAAAAGATGTTGAACGCACCATAGTCTCTTGAAAGCTTGAGAAGGGCAGATGAAACCGGGCCATGGGGCGCAAAAATTTTAGATGAGGACATTTTGTTGCAGGCATTATTAGGCCAAATATACTGTATAAGACCTCTTGCAAGGTAATCTGTTTTGAGTAATTTCGATTGGAGGTCTCTACTTCAACATAACAGGTTTCAAAGGACTTTAGTTGCTTGTATTCATCGACAATCGTCGCCAAGTTTTTAGCCACAGGGCAATGGGGAAAATCTTTAGAATTTAAGGGGCAGTGGTCACACTTGCGATGTTCTAAGTCAGCCCATTTTGGAGGAGTATCTGATTTTTCTTCGATAAGTTCAAGCGTCGTTTCATCAAGTCGGATCAAGTAGGTACGAATTTTCCCGTCGGACATTTTTAATTTATAGGTTACTTTGATCTCTTCACTCATACTGGCTCCCTGCATTTCTCTAGCGTTTTAAAATTATCTCTTGAATGTAGACTCTCTTAACCCGACCTCGGTTAAGAACTTCATTCAGTTTCATTCTGACTTTGATTTTCATCAAATTTTTACCTTCGGTGGTATTCACGATATCGTAGGGCATTTCTTCAACTGTTCGCTGAACTAAATCCGCAATTTCCTTTTCTCGATCCAACACTTCTATTGCTGAATCTTTGTTTGAAGTTTCAAGACTAAGCCGCAAATAACCCATCGGGTTAACTGAGGTCTTTTCGCTCATTCTCAAATTAACCACTATTTTATTCAAAGTGACCGTGTGATTGGGTAATCTTACCGTGCTTTCAAATTCTTCCCAAGTTGCTGACTTGGAGTCAAAATCATAGACACGATTGGCTACCTGCCCTAGAGAAGTAACCTCTAAATTTCCTATTCGGGGCAAGGGATTCTTCATGCTAAAACGCTGCGCAATTTTAGTTAATCCAAAACTGGATACAATAAAAGTGACGATGTAAAACTTTTTGAGGCGAGATAGATTCCACACGAAACTAAAAATTTCTTTAAAGCGTCGGACAATTTCCTTGCCCAATATTTTTAAATCTCTCAAGGCATCCTTGTTAAGATAACCCAAAAAGGCTTTAGCCTGAACTTTGGTTCCCTCGCCCCATTCTTTTAAAAGCTCAGAATATTTTAAGCTGCGCCTACGAAAAACATCTTTAGGATTAGTAGCAAGGCGTTTTAGTTTAGCGAAAATCTCCTTTAAAAAGAGCAGTGCTTTGCTCGGAGCTTCGGGCTCCCTAGGCTTACTAAAATCTTCGGGATTTTCGATTATAAGGTCGGGAGCCTTTTCTGCCAGAAAAGTTTCTAAGTGGGCTTCGGAATCTGGACTTTTTAATTCTGCTGCAGGTGTGGTTTCTGACGCGGCTGCGGGAGCAGGCGTGGGCTTGGACACCACAACCGGTTTGCTCAACGGGGCATCTAAACTTAGGTCAAGATCATCGAGAGAAACCACGTCTTCTTTTTTTTCGCTTTCGTCGTTCAACTAATTCTCCTCATCTTATGATCTTGCCCTAAATGAATAAAATTTAAATCTCATTTTCGCTCAATTTGTTATGAAAATATCCGATAATAGGGATGGTAATGTGGTAGCGAAAAAAAACCTGGACCTTAGATATGAGAATATTAACATTTTTATCATTATTTCTTCTTTTAAGTGGCTGTACTTTATTTGGCAGAAGCTCAAATTATGGACCCGATATCTATGAAGCAGATCCGGAGCTTTTAGATTATTATCACGAAAAACAAAATTTAGAAAGATCCCAGGCGAAGGCCCAGGTTCGCGCTCTTTCACCTAAGGGTGAAATTAGCGATGCCGCTATAGAGCGGAAGCAGTTACTAAATCGCCTAGAGTACCGAATTGCGAACAAAAAGGAATCTGAACTTTATTATCGTTATAAGCCCTATTTCTCAAGCGATTCGCAACGAATTCGGTTTCTACAGACCGACAGCTACGATACGAAAATCGATTGGCTACGGCATTATAAAATCACCACTGAAATTGAAAAGTTTCAACCACAGGTTCAAGCCATGATAGACGCGAGCGACATCACCCTAGGTATGCAAAAAGAGGCCGTGGTGCAGAGCTGGGGTGAGCCTGAGGCAAAAGAAATTTCGGGCAATCCCACTTATGGTAATGAACGATGGAAGTACGTAAAACATGTACCTGAAAATGCCAACTACGGTTTAGAAACACGCTACGTCTATTTTGAGGGCGGACTAGTTTCTGGATGGGAAAAATACTAAAGTGAGTGCGCACCTTTAATGTGCGTCTTCCCAGCTCTCACCTTGAGAAATGTTAACATTCATAGGGACTTTTAAATCCACAACTTTTTCCATGGTATTACGGATCGTTACAATTTCACTTTCTGAAATCGATTTTTTACATTCAAACAACAGTTCGTCATGAACTTGTAACAACAGATCAGTTTTTACATCTTTAGCCGCTTGAATCATTGCGAGCTTTACTAGATCACTCGAGGAACCTTGAATAGGCGCATTAATGGCGGCACGCTCACCAAATTTTCGTATATTTTGGTTGTCGCTCTTAAGTTCTGAGATGTAGCGACGTCGTCCAAAAATTGACTCGACATAGCCCTTCTTTTTTGCCTCTTCGATAGTGTCGTTCATATAATCTTTAACGCGTTTAAACTTGATGAAGTATTTTTCAATGATATCCGCACTTTCTTTGCGACCAATTCCCAATGACTCTGCTAAGCCAAATGCACCCTGGCCGTAGGCTATTCCAAAGTTTACAGCCTTAGCCATCCGTCGCATTTCTGGCGTTACCGAATCTAAACCTACGTTAAAAATCTCACTCGCTGTGGCCGCGTGAATATCTTGGTTCTGGGCAAAGGCCTTACATAAACCCTCGTCACCTGTAATGTGCGCCAAAATCCTTAATTCGATTTGGCTATAATCGGCAGAAATAAATTCACAATCGGGGTCAGCCACAAAAGCACTTCGTACCCGACTACCTCGCTCGCTGCGAATCGGAATATTTTGCAAATTAGGATCATGACTAGATAATCGGCCGGTGGTCGTTCCAATTTGATTAAAATGTGTGTGTAACCGTCCGGTCTCCTGGCTCACTAATAGCGGCAGAGAATCCACATAGGTGGATTTTAATTTGGCGATTTCTCTGTGTTCGATAATTTTTTTACAGACGGGATATTCAGCACTTAATTTTTCGAGCACATCGCTATCTGTCGAAAAACCCGTTTTAGTTTTTTTGACAGGTGGGATCTTAAGCTTATTAAACAAAACGTCAGCCAATTGCTTGGGGCTCGCTAAATTAAAACTCATCCCGACTTCAGCTATAATTTCTTTTTCGATTTGTACCATTTCTTTATGAAGTGATTCGCTCTGGCGCTTGAGTTCATCCTTATCGAGTCTTATGCCCTTTTGTTCCATTTTATAGAGAATGGGAACTAACGGCAAATCTATCGTATTTAAAATGGGCAAAAGTTTTTTCTCTTCAAGTTCCTGCAGTAATCCCAAATGAATCTTTTGAAATGCCTGATAGTAATCCTCTGGACCGGCAAGTTCTGGGAAGAGGCCACCCACATATTTCATAAAAAGCGACTCGAAACCATCCGTCGTGCCACCCTTTATAAGATACTCTGCCAGCATAAGATCCATCTTTGCCTCAGGCGCATTTATGCGAATTGTTTTCCAGAATTTTTTGATGTCATAACCCATCCACTGAATTTTTTTGTCTCTTAAAACTCGGCCAACCTCATGAGCATCGCCCTGAATGCTTAGAATGTTTTTATTTTGTGCCAAGTAGAGCCCCCGAGGCGTATCGATGGCCCAGACTTCGTCGCCCAATTTTAATTGTTTTTCTAATTCACTCACATCCACTTTTTTTTCTAAAAACTGCGAGATGACTTCACTCTGCTTGGCGACGACTTTAGCTTCAAACTCCACTTTTCCGTTACTTTCGATATTGCTACCAACCAGGTTTTTTAGAAAAGAGTGAAATTCTAGCTCTTCTAATAGGGGGGCTAATTTTTCTTTATCAATTTTGTGAAACTTAAGCTCATCGAGTCCAATATCTAAATCCACATTCTGTTCAATGGTGACGAGTTTTTGCGACAAAAAAGCATCGGCCTTGCCGTCTTGCAGTTTTTTCTGAAGATTTATGTTTTTGATTTTGTCTATGTGTTCATAAATGCCCACGAGACTTTCAAATTCCAATAAGAGTTTTTGCGCTCCTTTAGGACCAATCCCGGCAACTCCAGGTATGTTATCGCTGGCGTCTCCAGTTAGCGCCAAGAAATCTATAAACTGGTGAGGTTTGACTCCCCATTTTTCTTCGACTTTTTTGGGATCGTATTTAACATCTTTTAGGGTATCATACATAGTAACATGGGAATCAATAAGCTGGGCAAAATCCTTGTCTCCACTGACAATAACAACATCGATTCCCTTTTTTCGAGCGCGATCCGCCAAAGTTCCGATAACGTCGTCAGCTTCAAATCCCGGCTTTTCAAGGACCTTGATTCCCATGGCATCGGTTAATTTTCGCACGTAGGGCACCTGAGGTTTGAGATCCTCTGGCATTTCGGACCGATTAGCCTTGTATTCACCATAAATTTCTTTGCGGAAGGAAGGTTCAGGTCGGTCAAAACAGTAGGCTAAGTAATCCGGTTTTAGGTCTTTAAAAAGCTTTACCGTCATAGATAAAAAACCAAATAATGCATTGGTCGGAAGGCCCTTTGACGTATTGAGTGGCCGGATCGCATAGTAGGCCCTGAAGTACATGGAACTCACATCAACAAGATAAAGTTTTTTCATAACCAGACATTTACTGGGATAACCAATTAGAAATCAAGAAAGGAATATTCTTATAGTACTGTGTTAGCGAGAATTTCTACATTAAAGGCTTCTGGGCCCTGTTCAGTTTCGATGAGATCAAATTTGACTGCCATACCGTTAAAGAGCGTTACGTTTTCTTGCTTTTTTCGATCAACAATAGAAGTGTAGTGCACATATACATCTTTGCCTGTGGAGACTTCAATAAATCCATGTCCACTTAAATCGTTGAACCATTTTATCTTGCCACTAATCACCGAGCGCCTCCTTGCCTCTAATTATCAGAAAAAACAAAAATTAATTCTCCCTCACTCGCCAGATCGAGTCGATCACGAACCTCATGTTCGATAAAATCGGGGTCATTGACTCGACGAAATTGGCTGTCTAGCACCTTAAAATCGTTATTTAGTTTACTCACACTTTCAATCATACGGATTTCATCATGATAAAGGTTCCACAATCTAAAAAGACTGCCTTCTCCCAACAAGAGAACGACACAGCTAAAAAAGCAGATCCATAAGATCTTAAAGGGTGAGTGTAAAATATCGGATAGCCATTGAACCATGATTTATTATAGCGAATTTTTTATTTAAATTCCACCAGTCTTGTGGCTAGAAGGCGTCTTTACCCCAATACTGAGCCTTAGAACCCAGTGTTTCTTCGATCCTTAGGAGTTGGTTATATTTAGCGATACGGTCGCTACGAGAAAGGCTTCCTGTTTTGATCTGCTCGCATCCCATTGCCACCGCCAGATCAGCAATAATATTATCTTCAGTTTCACCGCTTCGGTGGGACATAATCGTATGAAAATCACTTTCCTTCGCCAGCTTTACGGCATTGGCGGTTTCAGAAAGAGTGCCAATTTGGTTTACTTTTACCAATAGCGCATTGGCCGCTCGCCTCTTGATTCCCTCCAACAGACGTTTGGGATTTGTAACAAAAAGGTCATCTCCCACGATTTGAATTTTGTCGCCATGACTCTTGGTAAAACTAATCCAACCATCCCAGTCATCCTCAGAAAAACCATCTTCGATACTTAAAATCGGAAAATCCTTAGCCCAATCAGCATAAACCTCGGCCATTTGCTCATAATTCAGACGATTACCTTCCCAGTTATAGGCACCTTCTTTATAAAACTCGCTAGCAGCAACATCCAATGCAATATAAATATCTCTACCCAATTGATAGCCGCTTTCTGTTATGGCCTCAGAAATTAATTCCAGAGCCTCACGATTGGCCTTTAATCGTGGAGCAAAGCCACCTTCATCACCCACGGCCGTTGAATGACCTTTTTTATTTAATATCTTCTTGAGCGCTTGAAATACCTCTGCGCCGGCGCGCAATGATTCACGAAAACTTCCACCGACCAAAGGGACAATCATAAATTCTTGCACATTAAGTCCATTATTAGCGTGAGCGCCGCCATTCAAAATGTTCATTAGTGGCACCGGTATTTTGTAGTGATCGCGGGCACCCAGGTATTGATACAGGGGCAAGCCCCTGTCCTGGGCTGCGGCTCGAGCGACAGCTAGAGATACTCCTAATATGGCATTTGCCCCCAGCTTCATTTTATTTTCAGTACCATCAAGCTTCAACATAAGCTCATCAATTTCTGACTGTTTTGAGGGATCAAAACCTATCAGTTTGGGCGCAATGGTCTCATTAACACTCTTAACTGCGATTAAAACCCCCTTGCCCAGATATCGCTTTTTATCATTGTCGCGAAGTTCACAGGCCTCATGGGTGCCCGTCGAGGCCCCGCTCGGAACTGCCGCACGTGTTAAAATTCCGTTTTTTAAAGTGACTTCAACTTCAACAGTGGGTGTACCCCGGCTATCAAGAATTTCACGACCCCAAATTTTTAAAATATTAGAAGACATTACTGCTCCTTTTGCTAATTGACTGGCAAATCGATGGAATAGGTCGCGCCAAAACCTGGCACATGGGATATTCTTAAAATTCCATTGTGTTTCTTGACGATGGCCTTTGCTTCGCGAAGTTCAAAGTTGCGATCAATCACGCGATCAGTACTAGAATCTGAAATCTCTAAATGCGCTACATTTCCGTAGGGGTAAGCGGCAATTCGTAATTCGCCCCGACCCTTAAGAGATTGGATGGAATAAGAAAGGATATTTGATAAAGCCGTTGAAAGTCCTTTGGGATATGCCTTAATTTTTTGGCCAAGACTTAGCTGTGTTTCCACTTTTACATCACTCGGGATATTGGACCTCAAAGTTTCAAGGGCTGATTCAATCACCTGATTAAGATCTACACTTTCACGATCTTCGCCGGCAGCATCGCCTCGGTTATGGTTTTGGTGCTTTTCGAGCGTCTCGCGAATATATTGAAGTTCGTCCGAGGCCATCTGTACCGATTTTGGAAAATCTCGCAACAGGACTTCCCAGTCCAATTTTGCCAGTGCCCGCATAATGGGGTCAGATTTTTTTTGTTTACCAATAAGCAATGTAATCATCTGTTGGGCTCTCACTAAATAATCAGAAAGCTTTAAAACTTGGCCGCGAGTTTTTACTAAACTTGGCAATACTTGAGTTAAAATATCTGTTTGCGGCGGACCTTCTGTGACCTGCAATCTTATCGCTTCTAACTGAGAAGTGAGCTCAGCAATTTCTTTTTGTTTAACCACAAGCTCACGGTTTTTTTCTTCAACCTCTTTTTGTGTATTTTCAATGACCATTTCTAACGAGCTCATAAAGTCCGGGCTCATGTGACGTTCCATTTGTTCGTCGGGAAACAAGTTTCCTTGGTCTTTCGACCAAGAAATTTCTATTTTAGTGCTTTGCCACTTAACGGCGGCCACATTGGAACTTACAAAAACCGGTAGACTCTCTAGCGCCGATTTAATGAATAACTAAGTAAACGGAAACTCTTCGGGAGTCAGAGGAATTGTAAAAGACACAGAATCATCTTTTCTAGAAATATCACAAATAGGCGGGGCCGGAGAAATAAAGTAGGATAAAAATCTTTGTGGTTGCGAAAACATATCCTGCGGCTCTTTCATCATACGCAAAACGCTATCTAAAACTCCCCAAGACTTTAGTGTGGGACATAAATGGCCAATCTTGGTGATGATACTTTGTGTTCCTTCGGTAAAACTAAGATCAACTTCGCGCAAAAAAGTTTCGATCTTAGCGGCATCTAGCCAATAAGAGGGGTCTTCGAGGAATTCCTTAGGAACATCAATGGCTTCGATAATCGGATCGAGGTCCTGGCCCTGACTGTGGAGGTGGCGAATGACTGAATTGGTAATCTTGCAGCTAAAAAACACCCGATATTTTTAACGCATTTGTATCAGGTATGACAAGGTCCTTAAGTGGAGTGCGAAATCTTTTGTGTGAATTTGCCCCGATGTTAGGCAGTGGCCACAAGGCGATAAATTTAAGACGCCTTATTGACTTGAAATTTTGTACGCGGAAATGGAATTTTGTTTTCTTCGATTTCAGAATAAAACGACGGAAGAGTGCCTGTCGGCTGAATAGTAGAGAGGACTTTTCCACCCTCACCTCGAAGCATGTTTGGAAATTTATAAATGTCCTGAGTTTGATAATTACCTTTATCATCAATACCGCTGACCTCTGTTATGTGGGTCACCTTTCGAGAACCATCTGATAAGCGTGAGATTTGCAGAACAATATTCACGCTATTGCTAATTTGCGTTTGCACTGCCTTTTGACTTATTTTTGAACCGGCCGCCATAGCAAGCGACTCGAGTCTGACCAGTGCATCGACGGGAGTATTTGCGTGAACTGTCCCCAAGCAACCTCTATGCCCGGTATTCATGGCTTGAATGAGATCATAGGCTTCGGCACCACGAACCTCGCCCACGATAATGCGATCCGGTCTGAGGCGCAGCGAGCTTTTCAAAAGATCTTCGATAGTCACTTCCCCTTTTCCCTGAGCATTGGCCATACGAGTTTCGAAAAATACCACATGCTCATAGTGAATCTTAAGTTCGCTGGCATCTTCAATAACGATAATGCGTTGGCCTTTGGGTATGCGGTTACATAAAATTCCCAGTAAAGTAGTTTTGCCAGATCCCGTTCCACCACTGACTAATATGTTTTTACCTAGAATCATGCAAATATCTAAGAATTGAGCAGCCTCTGTTGTAATCGCGCCAAATGTTAAATATTGCTTCATGGTAATTTCAGTTTTTGAAAACTTTCTAATACTAATCGAGGTTCCTTTGCGGGCGATTGGGTAAAGAACGGCATGCACGCGGTAGCCATCTGGCAACCTGGCATCGAGGCGAGGGTTGTCTTCGTCAATACGTCGTCCCACACTCTGCGCAATGTTAATTACTGCCGCCATTAACGCGTCCTCATCAGAAAACTTGGCGGAAACACGAGTCAGCATTCCAGCTTTTTCTACAAAGATTTCGTCAAAACTATTAACTAAAATTTCTGTAACAGTTGGATCCAAAAGATACTCTTGGATTGGAAAGAGAAATTTCTCTAAAGACCCGTCAAAAATACTCTTGCTAGAATCATTCACAAAATTACCGTCACAAAATTACCACAGAGATGCAGGTTTGCGAACTGTGGGACCGGATGGAGAAAAAATGACCAACTTGCCTTCGACAGCCGTTTCGGGACACTGGTACGAAAAAACGCCTTCTTTTTTCGGCTCGATAGTAACGGTTTTAACCTGGCCAAAGTAAGTACCATGATGTTCAGAAAAAGCATCGAGCATAAAACTTACGTTTTTTTCTTTTTCATTAATGTTAACAATGTGCAACTGGTACCTAGCCCCTACTTTTAGTCTCACAGTATTGGGCACAAATCCCTTTTCGGTATTTAAAATAACTACTTCGTTTAACGCGCCATCAGAAGCTATGAAATCAAAAAAACCAATGTTTTCATCAGCTTTTTTTTCATTTTCATCGCTGACTTCGACTGCCTTAGTGAACGTTTTCTGACGACGAGAAAGATCCAGCTGCCACTCAGCATTAAGTGGCAACGCCAACCCAACAATCATAATGAACGTGAGCCGGTTAATGTAATGTTTTACGCCAGTGATAATCCGCATATTCTTTCGCTACCTCCATGGCTAAAAAACCAAGAGTTTGTTTATCAAACTCACCTAACTTTTGCTGTAATACCGAAGGAGTTTTGTTGTATTTATTAGCGATATCGATAATTTCGTTGACCACATTTTCAAACTTTTCTTTTGCGGCAATTTTTTTCTGCCAATCCATTTTTAATACGGGGTCAATAACCCCTAAAAAGTAGAGGGCATCAAACACTGCCTGTAGATTTCCTTGTAGTAACATTGAACCCCCACTCCTGTTTTCTCTATAGTTTTTATCGGCGGGGCCTTGGCAAGAGTGTAGTATTGAGACATAGAACTGGACGTTATATTCGAAAACTTGTAACGTTACCTGATGCTTGAAATGCGAGTCGTAAAAACATTACTGGACTATCCTCCTGCTCGTGACAATCTGCGGACGAGTCTTGTATTCACGACCTTACTTTTTGTCCTTACAAGTATTTTTTGGCGTCTCGAAATGGCAACGCAGGATTACTTTTATGGCATATCTCAAGAGGTGTTTTCTAATAAAGAATACTGGCGAATTTTTTCGGCGGTTTTAATTCATAAAGATATCGGCCATTATGCCTCAAACGCTGTTGCTATTTTAGCTCTGGGTTACCTCCTGTTAGGGTGGTTTAGCTGGCGCGTTTATCCCGTGGGTTGCTTTTTGTTGGCTGGACTCACAAACGCTTTCGCTTTATGGACCTACGAACCCGAAGTGAGGCTCTTAGGGGCTTCGGGACTGGTTTACCTTATGGCAGGATTCTGGTTGATGAGTTATGTTTTAATTCAACGCTCGCAACGTCTGGGACGCAGACTTATTCGCGCGGTTGGGGTAACACTCGGTACTTTGTTTCCAACGACTTTTGAGCCTGCGGTAAGCTATCGCACGCACGCGATCGGTTTTGTTATTGGTTTAGTTTTTGCCGCTGTCTGGTTTTATTTTAACTTTAATCGCATTCGCGGCTTTGAAATACTCGTGCCGGTAGAGCCTGAGGGGTCAGAGGATCTTGGGGAGCCTCGGGAAATTTGAGAGCCTTTACCGCTGATTAATAATACTGCCCCAGAGAATTAGCGCATGTTTAGCGTATGTTTAGCGGCAATTCTTATCACCTATCCGCCCTCCGCACCATTGTCCGCCTCTAGTATCAATGCATTTAATCCAAAGCTAAATAATCGCGTTTAACCGAGGTACTGTATTTGCACTTGATTCTTATATAATAATACTGCCCTTCAAAGAAAAAAACAATTGGGCGAAAGTAAATTAGGAACAGTGAAAGAGAATGGCGAAGCAATTGGAATTTTTTAGAACGAAAAAAAATCCTCGCCTGCATGGAGGGGAAATCGGTTTAAGAAAAAGAAAAAACCGAAGGCCGATAGATGTCAAAAAACCACTTCATGTTGTTTTACGATCAGACCGAGCAAAAGGAAAGCTAAGTCTTCTCAACCACCAGTTCTTCATAAATAAATGTCTGGGACGATTTGCCGGTAAGTTTAATATTTCGATCTACGAAAAAGCAATTGTGGGCAATCACATCCATTTATTAATTCGTGGCAAAGAAAGAAAAAATATTCAGGACTTTTTTAGAACTATTGCTTCGCTTATAGCGCGTCACATAACCAAAGCGAGACGGGGGCATCAATTCGGAAAGTTTTGGTCGTACCTATTGTTTTCGCGACTATTGAACTCTTGGAAAAGAGAGTTTAGCCAAGTAAAAAACTACATCGTGAAAAACACCTTGGAGGCGCTGGGCAGGATCCGGTATATTCCACGAAAACCCAAAAGTTACGCATTGTTTTAAAGCGAAGTTTTGGCAAGTTGAAGTGAAAGTCTCGCCAATAGAAACAACGTCTACAAGACCATTCCCTAAAGTATATTCGCGGCAAGCTCGGCGAGTTGTGAGCGCTCTCCCTTAGTTAATGTTACATGCGCAGCAATCTGCTGACCCTTAAATTTTTCAACTGAGTATGTGAGACCTGAACTCGCAGAGTCCACATAGGGATTATCAATCTGATAACAGTCACCGGTAAGAACCACTTTGGTTCCACGGCCGGCACGGGTTACAATGGTTTTAATCTCGTGAGGCGATAAGTTTTGCGCTTCATCGACAATCAAATACTGATTGGGAATACTTCGACCCCGAATATAAGTTAAGGGCTCAATATTAAGCATACCCTGGTTGATCAACTCTTGCACTCGACCCGAAGCTTTTTTGTCAGCTCCCATTAAAAATTCTACATTATCAAAAACGGGTTGCATCCATGGATTCAATTTTTGCTCAATATCGCCCGGCAAATATCCAATGTCTCGTCCCATCGGAAAAATTGGCCGACTCACCAACAATCTTTGAAACTTACTCTCGTCGAGAGTTTTGTACAGACCAACCGCTAAGGCCAAAAGAGTCTTTCCGGTTCCGGCCTTCCCGACAAGACTAACAAATA
>Ga0163151_10004162_pt1 | contig 19817 bp, 10 predicted proteins | sample OliLakLV19MP5IB2_FD_145596 | JGI IMG/M metagenome (GOLD analysis project Ga0163151, IMG submission 145596) | Freshwater microbial mat bacterial communities from Lake Vanda, McMurdo Dry Valleys, Antarctica - Oligotrophic Lake LV.19.MP5.IB-2 | ecosystem: Environmental > Aquatic > Freshwater >... | reverse complement strand
CCTTGCTGACGGTTTCCTGGTACTCCGAGGTGGGCACGGAATCGGCGACGATTCCGGCTCCGGCTTGAATGTGGATTTGACCGTCTTTGAGCAGAGCGGTTCGCAACATTATACAAGTATCCATATTTCCATCGTAGCCCACATATCCGAGCGCCCCGGCATAGAAGCCGCGTTGCGACGGTTCATACTGCGCGATGATCTGCATGGCGCGAATTTTCGGTGCCCCCGAAACGGTTCCCGCCGGGAAGGTTGCCCGCATCAGGTCGTAGGCGGTGCGGCCCGGTGCAATCTGGCCTTCAACTTGGGAAACGATGTGCATCACGTGCGAGTAACGCTCGACCACCATCATCTCGGGCACCTTCACCGAGCCATACTGGCAGACCCGGCCAATGTCATTGCGCGCCAGGTCGACCAGCATCAGGTGCTCGGCGCATTCCTTTTCATCGGCGAGAAGTTCCTTCTCCAAGGCTGAATCTTCCGCGGGGGTCGCGCCACGTCGGCGGGTGCCCGCGATCGGGCGAATCTCCACCAATCCATCCGTGAGCCGCACGTGAACTTCCGGCGACGCTCCGACAATCGAGAAATCCCCCACCTCGAGAATGAACATATAGGGCGACGGGTTCACCGTCCGCAGAGCCCGATATAAATCGAGCGGCGACTTGCTGAACGGCCGGGTGAACCGCTGGGAGGGGACAAATTGAATGATGTCGCCGGAGCGGATGAATTCTTTGCCTTCCTCGACCACTTGCTCAAAACGCTCCTGGGTGAAGTTCCCCGGCGGGACTTTGATTCCGGACGTGTCCGCGAGCGGCGCCGGCGCGAGCTGACTGGGGTGGCGCAGCAGCGCATACAGTTCGCGCAGCTCGTTGACGGCGGCATCGTAGGCTGCGCCGGGATCGTCCTGTACGTGGGCGTTGACGCAGAGACGGAGGGTTTGTTTCGCGCGATCAAAGATCAGCAGCGAATCCGACATCATGAAATAGAGCAGGGGCGTGCCGAGTTCGTCCTTCACTGCCGCGGGTACGGTGCGTTCGATTCGAGTGACGTATTCGTAGGCGATGAAACCGACTGCGCCGCCTGTGAAGCGCGGCAGCCCAGGGAGAACGACGGGTTTGAACCCGCCCATCTCCGCCTCGATCAGCGTAAGCGGGTCGGCTGGCGTGGCAAAGGTCTCGGTCGGCAGGCCGGGAACGCGCACATCGGTGGTGGTGGGACCGCAGACAAAGATTTTCCGGGGGCGGCAGCCGATGAAACTGTAACGGGATAGGGTTTCGCCGCCTTCGACGGACTCGAGCAGGTAGGAGGGGCCGGACTCCTTGAGTTTGGCGTACGCCGAGACCGGTGTTTCGAAATCCGCCATCAAATCGGTGTAGACAGGAATGACGTTTCCCTGCGCAACGAGACTCGTGAATACTTCGCGGGACGGATGGATAATCATCGGCGGAGCGTCGGTTAATGCGCACCTGTCCCGGCCCCCGCAAGGCGAATGACTTCGACTGTGCGGGTCGGCTTTAGTCGCGGGTGTGTTCCGCGGCAGGATTGGGCCCGCAGTTTGGACGACTGCCGCCTCGACCGGGGCTCCTCGGCCGGGGCCGGGGAAGGGGCCCGTTCACCAAAGAGGAACGCCTTACCGTGCGCCAGTCGTCAGTCGCGCGATCAGGAAGTCGTGCAGCTCCGGGTGCTTCACGTCCGGGGCGCCTGGATACACCAGTTCATTCGGCACGCCGCTTGCGCGCAGTTTTTCCTGCAGTTTGACGCCGAAATTGGCGGTGTGAGTGGGGTCGCGCTGGTCCTGGCCCAGAGCGGGAACGGCGGGATAGATCAGATAAACCGGCGGGTCGTCGGCGGTGACGTGCTCATATGGTGAATACTGTTTGATCCATGGCAGGAGGCGCTCGCGTGCCGCCAGAAATGCGGCGAATTGGGTATCACGGGTTTTCAGATCTTTCGGGTCAGGCATCAATCCGAAGGCATGGCCGCCGTAACGGCTGTTGGGCGTCCATTCGTGCATCTGTTTTGGATCGAGCGTGGTCTGGGCGCCGCTGACCGCCGCGCCATAGAGGCGGGTCGATTCACGCGCCACCGGATCGCTGCTTTTCGGATCGGCGAGATCATTGTGAAACGCCAGCCACAAGCTGGAGCACGCCCCGGCTGAACCACCGGTGGCGGCGATGCGGACCTTGTCGAGGTTCCAGGCGCGAGCCTGGCTGCGGACGAATTGCAGGGCCCGGGCGGCGTCGGCCAGGGGCCACTGCACGGGTGGTTGCACGCCTTCGATGATCGCCTCGGTGACGTAACGGTAATTGATCGAGACGACGGAAATGCCGGCGGCAAGATAACGTTCGAGATTCGCGACCCGCGCCTTGTCGCCCGTCACCCAGCCGCCACCATGAATATGGAAAACGACGGGCGTCGGAGTGGCGGACTTCGCTCGCCAAACGTCGAGCACCTGACGCGGATGCGTTCCGTATGCCACGTTCGCATGCGTGGGCGCGGGTTGCGGCGGAAGCGGCGGCGGAGCCGCTGGAGTGGCGGCAAACGCGAGCGCGTTCAGGGAGATAAAACCGATCCAGGTTTTCAGCAGAGACAGCGTCTTCATGGGGGTGGACGAAAATCGAGTGGGGAATGCCGGCGAAGTCGATCCTGCGTCGCGCCCCATCTGTGGCCAGCGCTCGGCGGTCAGTGTTCAGCGGACGTGCGTCGCGCATTCTACAAATTAGGTGTTCTCAGCGCGCCTAAAACACCGCCATGCTCAGGATGTGAACCCCAAGCTCCTGCTCGCTGTTGCGTTGTTCATTCTCGTCGAATCCCTGGCCTTCGCGGTGACGGAGGTGGTCCACGGGCCGATGCTGGGTCGGGTCACCGACTCGAGTATCGTGGTCTGGGCGCGGACGGCCCGGCCCGGAACCTTCGCCGTAAAGTACGGAGTGCATCCGAGCGAACTCGGCGGACGGTCGCCCGAAGTCGCGACCGTGCTTGGACGGGATTTGACCGGCTCGGTGCGCATTGAAGGCTTGAAGGCCGACACGCGTTATTATCTCCAGGTGATCGGAGAAGGACAGGAGCAGGGGCCGCGAGGTGAATTCCGGACCTTGCCGAATGCGGCGCATTATCATCATCCGACGTTGAATCCGCGCGGGTTGTTTAATTTCCGTTTCGAGCTCGGTTGCTGTCAGACGCAAAATCCCGCGAGCGGCCTCGGGCCCAGCTTGCCGGCGTTTGCGACCATGCTGCGCGAACGCGTACCGGAGAAAATCTACTTCGCGATTCTCAATGGAGATTGGCTCTATGAAGACGTGCGTTCCTACGCGCCCGCGGATTGGGCGCAGCAGGTCGGGGCAGGTCCGGCGGACATTCCCTCGATCGTGGGCCTGGCGCCGCCGATTGTGGGAATGTGGGAGAACTATAAAACGTATCTGCGGGCCGCGCCGAATCTCGTGGAGTGGCATCGCCGCGTGCCGACGGTGTTCACCTTCGACGATCACGAACTCGTCAACGACATCCGCGGAGCGGGCACGATTGGTTTCAAAGAGCGGCGCGCGGTGTTTCGGGACATTGGCGTACAGGCGTGGTTCGATTATCTCGGCTGGGCCAATCCGACGGAGCACGCGCAGGGAATTCACTTTGGGCGGGCGGAGCTGAAGCGAGGCAGCGATGTGCTCTTCGATGCGAAGGCCGATTTCACGCGCATCGACCTCAAGCAGACGGCGAACCTGCACGTGCACTGGGACCGCCCGACGGCGGGTGAGGATATCCTGGCTTTGGATACGGAACCGCCGGGCAATCCCAATGCCGGGGTGTATGCGATTCGCGAAGTGCTCGATGCGAACCGGGTTCGTATCCAACCTGCGGCTACGGCCGACAGTGTCGGCGGTTACTCCATCGGGCGGCGTTCCTACGGCAAGTTTCGCGTGGGGAACTGCGAGTACTTCCTGCTCGACTGCAAATCCCACCGGGAGATGCACGACCCGGCGGATCCGCAGAAGCGAGGGCTGAGTATGCTCGGCGCCGAGCAGAAGGAATGGCTGCTGCGCTCGATGCGCGAGAGCGACGCGGATTTCTTCTTCATCGCGTCATCGGTGAACTTCACGATTCCGCATGATGGCGCGGGAGGTCATGAAATGACGGCGGGGAAGGATGAAGCGTGGACGGCGCTGATCGATGAGCGCGAGCAGCTGATTGCGGCGTGGGAGGCATTGCGGAAGCCGGTTTTTATAATGACGGCAGATCTCCATAATAGCTTTGTCGTGAAGATCACCGATCTCATCTGGGAGATCTCGTCCTCCCCGCATAATTCAGTGAACCATACCTTGAACGATGAAGGGCGCCGGCCGATCAACGGGCGGTTTAAATCCGGGCCCCGCTCGGTCGATATTCGTTGGTCCAGTTTTATGCTGCCGGATATTCCGCGGACGCAGCGTCTCTATCCGTATTACTGCATCGTGCAGGTGAATAATGTGGCGAACAACCCGCTGCAGCTCGGGGGTGAGCGCTGGGTCGCGTATCCACAACCCCAGGTCATCTTTCAGTTCCACAATGGTCGCACCGGGGACCTCGAGTACGCGGAGGCGATCACGACTGCGCGGTAACGGAGGAAAATTGGAAAATCGGAAAATCGGGAAAATCGGGAAAGCGGAAAATGGGGAAACTTTTAAGGCTCCCGGGCAATCAGCCACCCCAAGCGAAATTCAGTCACTTCCTCTGCCTGAGTTTTGAGCTCTGCGCTCTCTGCGACCTCCAGTGAAAAGTCCGCCCCTTCGTGGCCTCACTCCACCGTGACGGATTTCGCGAGGTTGCGTGGCTTGTCGACATCGCAGCCCCGTTCGACCGCGATATAATAACTCAGGAGCTGGACCGGAATGGAGGCGACGATGGGCAGGACTGCCTCATGGCAGTCGGGGATCACGATCACCTCGTCGGCCAGACCGGCAGGAAGGTCGGCGCCTTCGGTGGTGATGACAATGATCGGACCTTTACGCGCCTTGATCTCCTGCATCGAGGAAACGACCTTGTTAAAGATCTCGTTCTTCGGCGCGAAGAACACGCTCGGGCATCCCTCGCTAATCAAAGCGATGGGACCGTGTTTCATTTCCGCCGCGGGATAGCCTTCGGCGTGAATATAGGAAATCTCCTTTAGCTTCAGCGCGCCTTCCAGCGCGATGGGGAAGAGGGAAAGTCGGCCGAGGAAAAGCATGTCCGTGTGATGGGCATAGCGTTTGGCAATTTCCCGGATGTGGTTAGCCTGGTCGAGTGCCTGGCGCACGAGGTCGGGCGCGCCTTTCAGCGCCTGGACCATCTCCACGCCGTCACTGAAGCTCATGTCGCGCAGGCGGGCGACGTAGAGCGCCAGCATCGCACCAATCAGGAGTTGCGAGGTGAAGGCCTTGGTGGAGGCGACGCCAACTTCGGGGCCGACGTGCTGGTAGATGCCGCCATCGGCTTCGCGGGCGATGGAGGAGCCGACGACGTTGTTAATCGCGAGAACCTTGTAGCCCTTGCGCTTGGCTTCACGGAGTGCGGCGAGCGTATCGATCGTCTCGCCCGACTGGCTCATGACGAAGAAGAGCGTGTTGCGGAACAAAGGCGTGTTCCGATAGCGGAATTCGGAAGCGTAGTCGCACTCGACAGGAATGCGGGCAAAGCGCTCGATCAAGTGTTCGGTGACCATGCAGGCGTGCAGGGCGGTGCCGCAGGCGCAGAACATGAACCGTTCGATGCCGCGAAACTCGCTGGCACTGAGGTTGAGCCCGCCGAAGTTCGCGGTGCTGCCGTCCTCGGAGAAACGACCCCGCATCGCGTTTTCAAGCGCGATGGGCTGCTCGAAAATTTCCTTCTCCATGAAATGCGCGTACGCGCCCATCTCCGCATCGGCGATCGACCACGTGACCTGGTCGATCACGGGTTGAACGGTTCCGGAGGTGAGGGTGGTGATCGCGAAATTCTTCGGCGTGAGGTGGGCGATCTCTCCGTCCTTCAGATAGACGACATTCTGGGTGCGGCTCACAATGGCCGCGACATCGCTCGCGACCAGGCTTTCGCCCTCACCGAGTCCGAGAATGAGCGGAGAGCCCCGGCGTGCGGTGACGAGTTCGCCGGGAGCATCGACCGCCATGATAACGATGCCGTACGTGCCCTCGGTATGCAGGAGCGCCTTGCGGACGCTCTCGACGAACCGGCTGTCGCCGTTGTTTCCCTGCGGCTCTTTGGCAAAATGATAGGCGACCAAATTGCAGAGCACTTCCGTGTCGGTCTCGGACTTGAACGTGTAGCCCTTGGTGAGGAGGAAGCGTTTGATCTGGGCGTAATTTTCGATGACGCCGTTGTGAATGAGGGCGATCTGGCCGTCGCTGCTGACATGCGGATGGGCATTCTCGTCGGTCACGCCGCCGTGAGTCGCCCAGCGAGTATGGCCGATGCCGCACGAGCCATTGAGCTGATGGCGGGCGACCTCGTGTTCGAGGTTCATCACGCGACCGATCTTTTTTGCCACCTCGAAGGCGCCGTTTTGTAGAACCGCCACGCCGGCTGAGTCATAGCCGCGGTATTCGAGGCGCTTGAGGCCCTCGATGATGAGAGGAACTGCTTTTTGTTTACCGACGTAGCCGACGATGCCGCACATGGTTTGAAATGGGTTTGGATTTAGAATGCCGGAATCGGCGGGAATGCTGCGTCACGCAAGAGCTCAGTGAACTCCAAGTGTGACATCTTCATGGCGGTATGAAACGAACGCTGTCCGGAAAAATCGAGGCCGGCAGACTCAGCCCGCGCGAATAAGTTCCGCCAGGCCCTCTGCGACCGGCATCCCGGCATGGAAGCCGAGATCGCGGGCCGCGGCCTGCGGGTCCCCCAGCGAGTGGATGATGTCGCCCGCCCGAGCCGCCGCGTGACTGGGTGCTGGCACCGCCGGGTAATGAGACTGAAAGATCCCGGCGATTTGTTGGAGCGAGGTTGCTCGGCCGGTGCAAATGTTGGCGACTCCCGAAAGGATGTCCGGGCGCGTGGCGGCGAGGACATTGGCGCGAGCAACATCGTGCACGGAAATGAAATCGCGGGTTTGCTGGCCATCGCCGTAGATCGTCACGGGTTGGCCTTTACGATAGCGAAGATCGAAAATCGAGATTACGCCGGAATACGGCGAGGCGGGATCCTGACGGGGACCGAAGACATTGAAATAGCGCTGGCAACGCACGGTAAACTCAAACGTTGCTCCGTGGCCGAGGAGCAGTGCCTCGCTGGCGAGTTTAGCCGCGCCGTAAGGGCTGATCGGGTCTTTGGGGGCGTCCTCGCTCACCGCCCCGGATGGCGCGTTGCCATAGACGGCGGCGGACGAGGCAAACACGACGCGCGGCACGCGATGGAGGCGCGCCGCTTCTGCCACGAAATGTGTCGCTTGCACGTTGAGCGTATAGTTGAGCGCCGGATTCGCGACGCTCTCCTGGACGCTGACCAATGCCGCCAGGTGAATGATCGCGTCGGGCCGTGCGGCCTCGACCACGCGGTCCAGAGCCCCGGGCTCGGCCAGGTCTAATTCCTCCAACGTGAAACCGGGTTGGCGTGCGGCTGCCGCCAGATTTATCCGCCGTCCGGTTCGGAAATTGTCCACCGCCGTGACGCGATGTCCGGCGGCGAGCAGTTCATCCACCGTGTGGCTGCCAATAAAGCCGGCGGCGCCGGTGACGAGAACGTGGGTCATTTCTTGGATACGACGGCGGAAAAAACTGGCGAAACCTGTCGCCCATGAGAACGTCGGGCAAGGATTTAGAGCCCCGGTCTTTTTCTTCAAACCCCCGTTACTTTTTAAATTTCCAATGACGACTCAGAAACGTGTTCTCGCCGTGATCATGGGTGGTGGACGTGGAACCCGCTTGCATCCGCTTACGCTGGAGCGCTGCAAACCCGCGGTGCCGCTGGCGGGCAAATACCGTCTAGTCGACATTCCCATCAGTAACTGCCTAAACAGCGACATCAACCGGATGTTTCTGCTGACGCAGTTTCAGACGGCTTCGTTGCATCGCCACGTGCAGAGCACGTATCATTTTGATCCCTTTGGCGGCGGTTTTGTGGACATCCTCGCGGCGGAGCAGACGGAACGCGGATCCGATTGGTATCAGGGAACGGCGGACGCGGTGCGGCGGAATCTGCTGCATTTTCGCGCATTCCCTCACGATCTGGTGCTCATTCTCTCTGGAGATCAGCTGTATCGAATGGATTTTCGGAAGATCATCAACGAGCACGTCGAGCGCGGGGCGGACGTGACGCTTGCGACCATTCCTTTTCCGGTTTCGAAAGTGGAAGGACTGGGCCTGACGCAGGTGAACGATGATCTCTCGATCGCGCGTTTCGTCGAGAAGCCGAAGGATCCGAAAGTGATTGCCGGTCTGGCATTGAGTCCGGCCTTGGAAGCGACGCTGAAGTCGAAGTCGACGGAGAAGCACTGCCTGGCTTCGATGGGCATCTATGTTTTCAACCGCAACGTGCTCGCCGAGGCGCTCGACAACACGATGACGGACTTCGGCAAAGAGGTTATTCCCGGGCTACTGGGGAAGAAGAAACTCTTTGCGCACATCTTCGAAGGTTATTGGGAAGACATCGGAACAGTCCGGGCCTTTTTCGAAGCGAATCTCGCGCTCGCGCAGCCACTGCCGCCGTTTAATTTCTTTGAGCAGAATGCCCCGATTTACACGCAGGACCGCCATCTGCCGGCTTCGAAGCTGAACAAGTGTGCGATTGACCATGTCGTGATCGGCGATGGCTCCATCCTCACTGACTCGACGCTGCATCACTGCGTGCTCGGAACCCGCTCGTTTATCGGCGAGGGCAGCAATCTCGAAGACACGATTGTGATGGGTTCGGATTATTACGAAACCGAAGAGCAGCTCGACGCTAACGTCGCGCAGGGGCGGCCTAATCTTGGGGTCGGGAAGAACTGCCGGATTCGTGGCGCGATCATCGACAAGAACACGCGCATTGGTGATGGCTGCGTTCTTTCTTCGGAAGGAAAGGCAGACGGACTCTATGCCGACGGCTTGGTCATCATTCGTGATGGGGTACTGGTCGTGGCGAAAAATGCGATTCTGCCTCCGGGCACGGTCGTTTAGTCGCGGGCCGACCGGGAGGAGCTTGCGGGCACAGCGTTTTGCCCGCAATGGGCGCGGGCTGACTTTAGCCTCAAAGGGCAACCGAGCTTAGGCTCAGGGCAGCCCAAGGCAACGCCTTGGACTCTGATTTTGAAAGGGACGGAGTTCTCGTCGGGCGGCTCAACTTCGAGTGGCTCCGAGGCGTTTGGTCGCGGCGCCCAAGCCCTTCAGGTCTTGCCGGTCGGTGCGGCTCGTCGCGACCAAAGAATCAGACCGATTCCGCCCACGATCAGGAAAACGGAATAGAAGGTTCCTCGGCTTACGCCGAAGAGCAGCGAGGCATCGGGTTCGCGGAAGTGTTCCCCGATCATGCGCAGGATGGCGTAAGCAACCAGGAACTCGCCCGTCAGGCGCCCGGGCTTCATTCGCGCGTCGCTTCGCCAGAAGCGCCATTGCATCCACGCCAGCAATACACCGCCTTCCAGTGCGGCCTGATAAAGTTGCGATGGGTGTCGCGGCTCGATCAGCAGCAGCGGCGTGTTCGGCGGCGCGCTTTGCGGGAAGATCACGGCCCACGGAACATCCGTCACCTTGCCCCAGAGTTCGCCATTGATATAGTTGGCAATCCGACCGAAGAGCAAACCGGCCGCCGTCACCGTCGAGACCAGATCCGTGACCTGCAGCAACGCGATGTTGCGCTTTCGCGCCCACCACCACACCGCCGCCAGGACGCCGAGGAAACCTCCGTGACTGGCCATTCCGCCTTCCCAGACGCGAAATAAAACCAGCGGATCCCGCGCGAAAGAACTGGTTTGGTACAGTAGAAAATAGCCGAGCCGGCCGCCGACGAGCACACCGATGATCAAGTACGTCAGCAGGTCGGTGAGCTGGCCGCTCTCGAGCGGCGAACGCCCTTTCCGATAATACAGATGGAGGAGAAAAACCGCGGCGGCAAAGCCCAACAGGTAGGCGAGGCCGTAATAGCGAATACCGAAGCCTTCGGAGAACTGGATTAAAAACGGGTCGAGATCATGGACCCGGTAGTCAGGCTGCATTCCTTTTATTGGAATGGGCGCACCCGTGACGCAACCCATCTGATTGGGATTGCGACTCACGTGTGTCCGCTATCCTTCCCGCTCATGAGCGACCTCAAGCGCACGCCTCTTCGCGATTTTCATGCGGCCCATGGCGCGCGACTGGTCGATTTCGCGGGGTGGGAGATGCCGGTGCAATATCGGAGCATTCTTGAGGAGCATAAAGCGGTGCGCCGGACTGCGGGGCTCTTTGATGTCAGCCACATGGGCGAGGTCAACGTGCGTGGCCCCGACGCCGGACGGTTTCTGAATCACCTCGTCACGAATGACGTCGCCAAATTGTTTCCCGGGCGGATCGTCTATTCGCCGATGTGTTATCCCACCGGCGGCGTGGTGGACGATCTGCTGATTTATATGTGCGCCGTGGACGATTACCTCGTGGTCGTCAATGCGAGTAACATCGAGAAGGATGTCACTTGGATGCGGGAGCACACGTCCGGGTTTAATGTCATCGTGACGGATCGTAGTGACGAGTATGCCTTGCTCGCCATTCAAGGACCGCGGGCCGCAGAGATCGTGCAGTCGTTGACCGGAGCGAAGCTCGGTCTGGTCAAATACTACCACTTCACTGAAGCCACGGTTGCTGGCGTGAACTGCCTGGTGAGCCGCACGGGCTACACGGGAGAAGACGGTTTTGAGCTTTATCATGCTCCGGGTGATGCGGTGGCGCTGGCGACGGCGTTGCTGGAAGCCGGAACCCCGCGTGGCTTGGAGCTGGCGGGACTGGGCTCGCGTGACAGCCTCCGCCTGGAAGCGGGGTATCCACTCTACGGGCACGAAATAACCGCCAATATCTCACCGCTGGCAGCCGGGTTGGGGTGGACGGTCAAGCTTGAGAAAGGGGCTGACTTCATTGGTCGCGCGGCCCTGCTCGCGGAGAAGCAGGAGGGGTCACCGCAGCAGATCGTGTTCTTCAAAACCGGGGACCGTCGAATCATTCGCGCGGACTCGTCGGTGCTGGCGGCGGATGGCACGCCGGTAGGGCGGGTCGTATCCGGAACGTTGTCACCGATCCTGAATGAAGCGATCGGGTCGGCGTTGGTTGCTGCGACGGCGGTTTCGCAACCGCTCGCGGCTGACGTTCGTGGGACGAAGTTGAATTTGCAACTGGTCAACCCCCCGTTTGTGGAACTAAAAAAAACCTCTGCATGAGCACCATCCCCGCCGAACTCCATTACGCGAAGTCACACGAATGGCTGAAGCTCGAGAGTGACGGCACCGTCACGATTGGCATCAGCGACTATGCGCAGAATTCGCTCGGTGACATCACCTACGTGCAGGTCCCAAAAGTGGGCGCGAGCCTCAAAGCAGGCGAAACCTTTGGGGTGGTTGAGTCCGTGAAAGCGGCGAGTGATCTCTATGCGCCGATCGCCGGAACTGTGGTGGCCGTGAACGGCGCCTTGGAAAGCGCTCCCGAAACGGTCAATCGCTCGCCCTACGGCGAAGGTTGGATGCTTTGCCTTCAGCCGGCGGAGGCGGGGGCGGTGAGTGAGCTGCTCGACGCGGGCGCGTACGAAAAACTCGTGAGTTGAGCGCCGGCGCCACCGATCCTGCGCTCGAAAAAGGGCCCAAGATCAGGGGCGTGGTATTATTTTGGCACCCGGACGGCGCGCTGCCTGCTGATCTCTTTTCTGGGATATGCTTTTTGGCGTGCAACGATGCACCCCCCGGTGCGTCCTACTGCTTCTCAGCGCTTACTCTCCCTAAATTTCTGCTCTTCTGATGTCGGTTTCTCTGTTCTCCCGTCTGCGTTCGATGTCTGTTTTCGGCCTCTTGGTCGCTCTCCCGCTGGGCGTTGTGCCCGCCCGGGCCTCGGGCACCGCGGCGATCCCGGATAACAAAGAGAAAGGTTCGGGAGCGGTGAAGACCGGGAAGGCGCCGGAAGGCAAGGGGACCGCTCCCGAAGCGAAGGGCGGCAAGGCAGCTGCCGGTCGTGGCGGCCGCGGCGGCGCGAGCAGTTTGCCGCAAGCCGTCGAAGTGACGCCGCTGAAGCGTCGGGATCTTTCCGAGACGCTGCGCGTGGTGGGTTCGCTGGCGCCAAATGAAACCGCCTCGATCCGGCCGGAGACGACCGGGCTGATCCGGTCCATTCATTTTGAAGAGGGACAACGCGTGAAGAAGGGCGATCTGCTCGTAAAGATCGATGACTCGGAATTGCGCGCGCAACTCGCGCAGAGCGAGGCGCGCTACGAGCTCGCCAAACTCAATCTCGCGCGGGCGGAGAATTTGCGGCAAACGCTTTCAAACACGCAGGCGGACGCGGATCGGTCCCGGAGCGAGTACTCCGCGGCTCAGGCAGACTTGCAACTCTTGAAGGTCCGACTGGCCCGGACCGAAGTGCGCGCCCCGTTCGACGGGATGATCGAATCGCGGACTTTGTCGGCCGGCGATTACGTGAACACCCAGTCCGTGATCAGCACCCTCAACGATATTAGTAAGCTGAAGGTCGAGTTTCAGGTTCCCGAGCGTTATTTGCCCAAGGTAAAGGCCGGAACGCCCTTCGAAGTTCGCTCGACCACGATCGAGGCGTCCGAAGCCGTAAAGGGTGAAGTCTATTTTGTGAACTCCGTCATCGACCGGAATACCCGTTCCGGCGCCGTGAAGGGTTACCTCGATGCTCCTTCAACGATTCTTAAAGCCGGGATGTTTGCGGTGATCGAAATTGTCCTCGAGGTGCGCAAGGGCGCACTGACAGTCCCCGAAGGCGCGATCCTGATTGAGCAGCGCGGCCCGCAGATCATCACGGTTAATGACCTAAATGGCGATAAGGTCGCCGCCTTTGTTCCGGTCGTCCTCGGGCTCCGAGCGCGGGGCCTCGTCGAAGTGCGCGCCGTCACTGGTGAGCTCACGGAAGCGACCGAAGTGATCGCGGCGGGTATCGGATCCCTCGCGTTATTTCCAGGGGCCAAGCTCGACCCCCGTCCTCTTCGCGCTGAGTTCCTCATCAGCGATTAATCGAATTTAGAATGATGTCAGGCCTCGGAGTCGTCCCGTCACTTGTCAGCTCATGATTCTTTCGGATATTTCCATTAAGCGCCCGGTGGTCTGCCTGGTCGCTTCCATCCTTATTGTCCTTGTTGGAGTCATTGCCTTCGGGAGGCTCCCGGTGCGGGAATATCCGAGCACCGATTCTCCGGTCATCTCCATCGAGGCGAGTTATCCCGGGGCCTCCGCGGAGGTTGTCGAATCAAAGGTCACCGAGGTGATCGAAAAGGAGGTGTCCGCGATCGATGGATTGCGCATCATCCGATCGAGTTCGAGTGAACAGCGCTCCCGGATTTCCCTTGAGTTCAATATCGATCGGAACATGGACGAGGCCGCGAACGACGTGCGCGACAAGGTCGCCCGCGTTCGCAGTCGCCTTCCTTCCGAAGTCGATGATCCGCAGATCTCCAAGTCTGACGCAGATTCCGATTCGGTCATTTCGGTTTCATTTCGGTCGGAGATGCATAGCCGACTCGAGCTCACCGAGCTCGTGGAGCGGCTCGCCTTGCAGCGCATGCAAACCATCCCGGGCGTCGCCACGGTGGAGTTGCGCGGCGAGCGGTATGCCATGCGTTTGTGGGTCGATGCCACCAAGCTCGCGGCCTATGGCCTGACCGTATCCGATCTCGAGCGCGCCCTGCGGCAGCAGAATGTCGACCTGCCGAGCGGGCGGATCGGATCCCTTACTCGCGAGTTTCCCGTTCGTTTGCGCGGCCGGATGGACGATCCTCGCGAATTTGAGAATATCATTCTCGCGAGCCGCGAGGGCTACCAGGTGAAGTTTAGCGATATCGGCCGGGTCGAACTCGGGCCGAGTGATTATCGCAATCAGACTTACGTGAACGGGAAGCACGCGGTCAGTCTTTCGGTGGCGCGGCAGGCGCAGTCGAATCTGCTGGACGTGGCCAAACGCGTAAAGGAGCTGATTCCGATCCTGCGGGCGGAACTGCCGGAAGGTGTCGAAGTGATGGTCTCATACGACACGAGTGTATTTGTCGATCGCTCGGTCCGGGAGGTCTACAAGACGCTCTGGCAGGCGGCGGTCCTGGTAATCCTGATGATTTTCCTGTTCCTGCGGGACTGGCGCGCGACCTTGGTGCCGTTGGTTTCGATTCCGGTGTCGATTATCGGCGCGTTCGCGGTGATGCACCTCCTGGGGTTCACGGTCAACACGCTCACCCTTCTGGCCTTGGTGCTGGCCGTTGGCCTGGTCGTCGATGACGCCATCGTGATGTTGGAAAATATCTATCGGCGGATCGAAGAAGGTGAAACGCCGATCCACGCCGCCATCTTCGGTGCCCGGCAGGTGGCGTTCGCCATTATCGCGACGACGTTGACGCTCGCCGCGGTGTTCCTTCCGGTGGCCTTTCAATCGGGCAACACCGGCCGATTGTTCTTCGAATTCGGGCTCACCCTCGCGATCTCCGTTTCGGTCTCATCCTTTGTCGCCCTGACGCTCTCACCGATGCTCTGCTCCCGCATGCTGCGGGCCAAGATCGTGAATGGGAAGGCGCAGCATGGCTGGCTTTACGAAAAGACTGAGCCGCTTTTTGTCTGGGTGAACCAACTGTTCGAGAAGTCCCTGAAGGGAGCAATCCGCTTTCGGCTCTTCGTACTTTTGGCCGCGTTGGTCTTCGCGATTACCGGCCCTTATCTGTACACGAAACTCCAGCGTGAACTCACCCCGATGGAGGATCGCGGAATCTTTACGGCGAGCTTCGTGCCCCCGATTGGTTCCACCCCGCAATACAATGCCGTGTATTCGCGCCAGATGGAACAAATCGTCCTCGGCATTCCTGAGGTCGATCGCACCTATCATCGGACTGGAGACGGGCGGGCGTTTATTTTCGCCACCTTGAAACCGTGGGAGGAACGCCAGCGCACGACGCAGGAAGTGGTGGAGGAAGTCCGCCGTAAGTTCCGGGCCGAAATCACGGGGGGCCAGTCGTCGCCGTCGCCCGTGCGGCCCTTTGGCGGACGCCGCAGCAGCTTCAGTTCGGGCGTCCAACTTGTGCTGCAAGGCAGCGATTTCGATAAACTACAGGAGTTGGGGCAAGAGGTGCTCAAGCTGATGCGGACCAATGGCAGCATGTTTCTCGTGCCTCGGATCGATCCTTCGCCAACCAAACCACAGATCGATGTTAAGATTGATCGGGCAAAAGCCGCCGATCTCGGAGTGCCCATTTCCGATGTCGCCGGGACGCTCGAGACTTTGCTGGGTGGCCGGCGGGTGACCCAGTTTCAACGAGGCAGTCAACAATACGATGTGCTCGTCCAGGTGGAAGACTCGAACCGGACCAGCCCCTCCGACCTATCGCGATTGTACGTGAAATCATCCAGCGGAGCCCTCGTGCAGTTGAGCAATCTCGTCACGTATGATGAATCGGTGGTGCCCGAGAGTTTCCCGCATTTCAACCGGCTGCGGTCGGTGACGGTGTCGGCTCAGGTTACGCAAGGATTCACTACAGGTGATGCGGTGGCGCTGCTGTCTGATGAAGTTAGGAAGATCCTGCCGCCCGGTTACGCATTTACGTGGGACGGCGAGGCGCGGGAATTCGTGGAGAGCGCCGGTGACACCTATATGCTCTTTGGGTTGGCGCTGCTGTTTACCTTTCTCGTGCTCGCGGCGCAGTTCGAGTCATGGATCCATCCAATCACGATTTTCACGGGCATCATCCTGGCGGTTTCCGGTGGTTTGATTGTCCTCTATTGTTCGCGCTTTTTCGGCACGGCGCTGACGGATAATATCTTTTCGCGATTCGGGCTGATCATGCTGATCGGCATGGTGGCGAAGAACGGTATCTTGGTCGTGGAGTTTGCGAACCAGCTTCAGGTGGAAGGCCGCAAAGCCTTTGACGCCGCGTTTGAGGCCTCGGTGGTGCGATTCCGTCCGATCTTGATGACGTCGATTTCGACGGTGCTCGGAGCGGTGCCCGTGGCGTTTGCGACGGGTGCCGGAGCCGAGACGCGGAATGCCATGGGTATCGTGGTGGTGGGAGGGTTGACGATCGCGACGTTCCTCACGCTGTTTGTGCTCCCGATTGTGTACGTTTTGATGGACAATATTTGTATGAAACTCACGGGGCGTTCCAGTGCGCACGGCCTGATTCGGGCCGCCGAGATCGAGCGCGAAACACTGAATGCGGAAACCCCGACTCCGGTCGCGGCCCACAGCTGAATTTGCGAGCGCCGGGCGCTCGGTGAGAGGGCGGGACGACTCCCAAATGTCCGTGAAATCCGCCTTGCACTTTCGATTCGGTGCGTTTGCCTCCTGTTTTCTGTCCGGAGAGGTGGCTGAGTGGTCGATAGCGGCGCTTTGCTAAAGCGTTGTACGGGTAAAACCGTACCGGGGGTTCGAATCCCCCCCTCTCCGCCAGTTTTCGCCAAGCCTACGGATGGCGTGGCCATCCCTAAAACCGCTCTCCGAGTGAAACGGATGGCAAGCACGCATTGCGGCGAAGGATGCCCTCCATAGGCTCGGTGACGGAGGGCTTTTTTTTGGAGCTACACCTTAGTCTCGGATCTATCCCATAGTTTTGGCACAGCCGTGATCGGAGAATCCAGGATCCCTTTCATTTTTCCGCGGCGACTTCAGCGACTACGGTTCGGAGACGGGGGGCATTTGGGAATAAATCAGTGACGACGGCATCTGCTCTTTAGCAAGGGCTGGAGGACAACCTCGGCTTCAGGCGGCCACCCGAGTTATCAAGACCCAAGCCCATTCACGAATTGAACCCCACCCCATCTTCCTTGCGCGCTTTGATCCTTTGTACCGGCAATTCAGCACGCTCGATTCTTGCCGAGTATTTGCTCCGCCATTTCGGGGAAGGGCGCTTTGAGAGTTTCAGCGCGGGATCCAAGCCAGTCGGGAGGGTGAACCCGTTGGCGGTGCGCGTACTACGGGAGGTTTATGGCATTAATGCCAGCGATGCTCGCTCGAAGTCATGGAATGAATTCCGGGGGCAGGCCTTCGACTCTGTGATCACGGTGTGTGACCATGCAAGGGACGCCTGCCCGGTGTGGCCCGGTGCGTCGATCATTGCCCATTGGAGTTCTCCTGATCCGGCGGCAGTTACCGGGACCGACGAAGAAAAGTTTCAGGCTTTTGTGGACGTGGCGTCGGAGATTGAACACCGCGTCAAACGCCTCTGCGCCCTCTCGCCCGAGGATGCGCGCTCGCCAGCGCTCGTACGCGCGATTGGCGCCGCGTGAGGCCAGGCGAAAGCGACCTGCCTCCTTGCGCATCCCGGACGTCGGCCCCTTTGCCTTTCCCCCAGCGGCGGGAGCGCCGGAGAGTCCTCCCACTCCGAGAGCCGTTTCCCGCTCATTTGCGATCCCCTGCTGAATGGTACAACCCCTGACAGGAAGAAGGCAAAAAATGGTGTTTACTTGCGTCAGGTGATTTCGCAAAACCTCCGTTCCCTTACGGGCCTGTAGCTCAGTTGATAGAGCGCTTCGTTCGCAACGAAGAGGTCGTCGGTTTGATCCCGATCAGGTCCACCAATTTGGAGATTAACGCAGCTGTCGTTACGTCCGTATTCCTGAAACCGCCCGCGGCCCCGCCACGAAGCGGTGTAGACTGCTCCAGTGATATTCGGCCAACGTGTCACTGGTGACGTTTTCGCCGGACAGCGGATTGAGATGGATGTAATGGGCCACCTGGGCGAGGTCATGCACAGAACGGCGTGACCAGGCTCGACGTGAAACGCCTTGTACCGGCCCTGAAACGGCCGACCAACTACCCGCCGAAAGCTGATTGAAACGGGTCGTCCCGGTACCCTGCAGCTATTTCATTCCCACGCTCGAGTTTGGCTTAGGGGCTCGGTCAGAAATAAACGCGCAGAGCTGCGCCGGGATTGGGTCGCCAGCCAGGGCGCTGGCGACGAAGCCTATCTCCGATCGGTGACTGAGCCAGCAACGCCGGATGGCGACTCAAGCCCAAGTAGATTGGAGCGTTTATTTCTGACCGAGTCCCTTAGGCGTTATCAGGGCGAGGTGAAGGTGATTCGCCATGACAACATAGGCATAAATCAACCAATGGAAGCGCGTGCAGGCCTCATCGAGGCAGCGTTCGAATGCCGCCGCCGCACCCCTGCCACGGAACAGTTGTCAAACTGGCAAGATGAGATTAAGACGGCCTCGATTACATCCGCGAAAACGGCTCAAAGCGTTGACCTTCCCATCGCAGTTCGTGCGGTTGAAATGTTCACTCGTCACTGCGCTGCGAACTGCTTCAAATCCGTCGTCAGCTACCCCAACCCTCCCTTGATCGCCCCATGATCTCCGCTCTCCCGGTTAGATTCTCACTTGGCTTCTGTTTGCTCTTGCTCGCGCTCGGCGGACTAGCCGCCCGCAGCGCTGCAGCTGCACCCAAGGAACTACCCAACGTCATTCTTATCTTCGCGGATGATCTCGGTTACGGCGATGTAGGTTGTTTTGGCGCGAAGGATATCCGGACGCCCCACCTTGACCGACTCGCCGCCGAGGGCACGAAATTCACCCACTTCTACGTCGCGCAGTCGGTGTGCACCGCTTCCCGCGCGGCCCTGATGACGGGCAGCTATCCGAATCGCGTTGGGTTGAGCGGTGCCCTCAATCACACGAGCACCACGGGACTCCACGCGCGCGAAGTCCTGCTCAGTCAGCATTTCAAAAAGCAAGGCTACGCGACCGCAATTTATGGCAAATGGCATCTTGGCCAGCAGCCATCGTTTCTGCCGACGCGCCGCGGCTTCGATGAGTTTCTCGGCATTCCATTTTCCAACGACAATGGCCCCCTCCATCCCGTGACCCGCGGGATTCCTTCGCTGCCTCTGCTAAAGAACGAAGACGTGGTGGAGGTTGATCCGGACCAGTCGCAGTTTACGCGACGTTTCACGGCGAGTGCCATTTCGTTCATCGAGCGTCACCGCGATGAACCGTTTTTCGTTTACCTGCCCCACGTCATGCCGCACGTGCCGATCTTCGCCTCCGAGGCGTTCCGCGGTAAAAGTGCCCGCGGACGTTACGGCGACGTCGTGGAAGAACTCGATGCGTCGGTGGGCGAATTGATGGCGGCGCTGAAGCGACTCGGACTGGACGAGCGCACGCTCGTTATTTTCACGTCCGACAATGGGCCCTTTCTTTCCTACGGCGATCACGCCGGGCTCGCCGGGCCGCTGCGCGAAGGGAAGCTGACCACGTTTGAAGGCGGCATGCGCTCCCCGTTTCTGGCTCGGTGGCCGGGGCACGTACCCGCGGGCCGGGTAAGCGAAGCCATGTTCACGTCCATGGATCTGAACGTGATGCTCACGCGTCTGATCGGCGCCACGCCCGCCGCCACGAAGCTGGATGGCGCGGACCTGACGCCGCTGCTCCTTGGCCACCCCGACGCGAAGGGGCGCGACGAACTCTGGTATTATTCGGGAGATGAGTTGCACGCGGTGCGCCAGGGAGACTGGAAACTCCACGTTCCCCACGAGTATCTGACGGTGGCGGCTGAGCCCGGGCGCGGCGGCAAACCGTCGAACTGGGCCAACATGAAACCGCAATCGATCGAGAATTCCGGAATTCGCGGCATCGCCAGCCGTCATGGCTATCGGGTCGAAAAACTGGAGCTGTCATTGTATAATTTAAAAACGGATCCCGGTGAGAGCACAAACGTCGCTGCGGCCCATCCCGG
>Ga0163151_10004161_pt1 | contig 19818 bp, 20 predicted proteins | sample OliLakLV19MP5IB2_FD_145596 | JGI IMG/M metagenome (GOLD analysis project Ga0163151, IMG submission 145596) | Freshwater microbial mat bacterial communities from Lake Vanda, McMurdo Dry Valleys, Antarctica - Oligotrophic Lake LV.19.MP5.IB-2 | ecosystem: Environmental > Aquatic > Freshwater >... | reverse complement strand
GATTAGAATATTAAAAATGGCATCAAATCGAACTTGATCATTCCCTGCTCCGGTACTTCCATGAGCTACATAATCAGCATTCAATTCCTTTGCATAATTGGCAATGGCTGTAGCTTGTGAAATTCGCTCGGCACTTACCGACAATGGATAGGTATTGTTTTTTAATACATTTCCGAAAACCAAATACTTGATTACTTTTTCGTAATAGTTTTTTGTTTCATCTATTACTACAAATGATTTTACACCTAATGTTTTTGCTTTGTTTTCTATTTCTATCAATTCTGTTTCAGAAAACCCGCCTGTATTTACAAGTACAGCATGTACATCCAGATTCATTTCCTTTGAGAGATAAATCGCGCAATAGGACGTATCCAATCCACCACTAAAGGCTAAAACAACTTTCTTTTTCATGATTAAAATGTTAATATTGATTTTATTAATTGTTTGTTTAAAAATTTGAATAATTTGTTCTGTTTCATTCTCATGAATCGTTCATACAGTTTTGAATGTTTTGCAAAATTCCATTTCCATGCCTTATCGGCAGGCAGATTCTTTTCTTCAGGATTAAACAACATGGCTGTGCACATACAATTCTTACGCTCTTTACTTTTCAGAATTTCAAAATTCACACAACTTTGACAGCCTTTCCAGAAAGCATCATCCTGAGTAAGTTCCGAATACGTAACAGGCTCGTATCCCAATTCTGAATTTATCTTCATCACCGCGAGACCGGTAGTCAAACCAAATATTTTTGCATCTGGATAGTTCATTCGCGATAACTCAAAAATTTTCTTTTTGATTTCACGAGCCAAGCCACTTTTGCGAAATTCGGGAGCGACAATCAATCCTGAGTTGGCAACATAGTTCCCATGACTCCAGGTTTCGATGTAACAGAATCCTGCCCACACACCATCGTTAGTGATTGCGATTACAGCTTTGCCTTCCAGCATTTTGTTGGTGATGTAATCCGGAGAACGTTTTGCAATGCCTGTTCCACGGGCTTTTGCAGATGCTTCCATTTCATCACAAATAAGTTGTGAGTACGATGTATGCTGCCAACCAGCAACAAACACCTTAACTACTGATTTTTGCATCAGTAAAAAAATTAAGAATGAAACATAGAGAGAATAGCTACATAGTGAAACTATGCTCTCGAAATTTTAAATAAGATTTTTGAAAAATGACCTCTAAGTAAGTGGTCGGATTAGAATGTACGACTTAACGTCTCGGGAAATAAGATACTCGGATCGTAGCAGGAGAAGCAACGATTTTGAAAGTAAACAAAACAGCAATCACACTGAACATCTTGTCAGCTGCTGAAAGGAAGTCGAAAGACAACTTTACTTTTTTCATTTCTTTTTAGTGTAAAAGATTAAAACTTTATTGAATTATTTTTTATTGCGATGCAAATGTGATACATTTTTTTTAATTATCAGCAAATTTATTTTTGCAAATTTACTTTTTTCAATGTTTTCAGGCCTTATCGCCCTAATTCAAAATCTGAACAATTAACGACCAATTTTGTTATATTATTAAAACAAAGCCAATGCATTCTCTGACCAAAATTACAGTGATAGATCGCCCGCTTGCGGAAGTATTTGAATTTTTCAGCAATGCTGAAAACCTCAACAAGATTACACCTTCCGACCTTCAGTTTCGGATCTTAACCCCATCTCCTATCATAATTAAAAAAGGCACACTCATCGACTACAGGATAAAGATAAACGGGATATCATTCAAGTGGAGAACAGAGATTAGTGAGTGGGAATTCAATAAGCGTTTTGTTGACAGGCAGCTGAAAGGGCCATACAAGGTATGGATCCACGAACATAGCTTTGAGGAGCGTGATGGAAAAACCTACATGAAAGATTATGTTCAGTTCCTTTCACCGGGTTGGTTTCTGGAACCATTGATAAATAAATTATTTGTGGAGAAAAAAGTAAAAGCAATATTTGAACACAGAGAGAAGGTTCTTAAAGAATTCTTTGCATAAAAAAAGGTTTCCAGAATTTCGGAATCCTTTTGAAGTTTCATACCTTTTGGTTAAAAAATCATGAAAAAACCACGAACTGTTACCATTGTATCAGAAATTCTTAGATGCAATGATCAAAGGAGAGCGCCTGCAGAAAAACGGTCATCTCATCCGAAAAACAACGATTAGAAGTTACGAGGGATTGCAAAAAAATCTGGAAGAGTATTCCCTGCTAAAAAGTAAAGTGATTCGTATGAAAGATTACGAATCCCTAAACACCACATTTCGGGTCATAGAGCAAATAGCATTTCATTTTACAGATACGTCAGCTATTCTGATTCCTTTATGGATGATGAAATGGAAGCATTTCATGAGAAGTTGATGACATACCAATTTAAAGAATAAATAGCTGAGTGAAATAATTGCATAATCATGCAGTTATTTCACTATTTTTGAATAGTAAAATGTTCTTTGAATTCTGCACTGAATAAGCCTCTTCACCAATATGACGTTAGTGTACCTTTGGTGCATTAATGCCGGGCAGGTCTTATACGTCTAGCACGGGATACCGCTACGGGTTCGGGTCGCAGGAAAAAGTGGATGAAATATCGGGTGCAGGAAATCACAATACTGCTTTGTATTGGGAATATGACACTCGTTTAGGTAGAAGATGGAATATTGATCCTGTTGAAAAAATTGGAATGAGTGGCTACATGTGTTTTAGTGGAGACCCAATTAGTCATACTGATATAAATGGCGATGATGATGTTTTTGACAGGAATGGGAATTTTCTATTTTCAACAAAATCAGGTAGTTTAATCAAAATTGTAACTCCTGAGGGAATACAGTTGCTTTCACAATTTACCTCTGAAAAAGGTCATTCATTGCCAGCCGCTAAAATAGTAGACTATTATAAAGTTGATGCAGGATTTAAAAAGAAAGATAGAGTTGGTGTAAGTCCCAATTATCATGGCCAAGGAGCAGCATATACTAATCGAGGAAAAGGCGGTGGAAGTTTTTTAAATACTAATGGAGGTTCTGATAAATTGGCAGACGATTCTAAGAATTTAGTAAGTATTATGAACCATGAACACAAACATAAAGTAAATGGAAGCGTTAGCTCATTCCAAGATCATTTAGATGTATATTCAGCTCAAATGGATGATAAAACATTTGAAGCAACCACTGCAGATTTTAAGGTATCGATGGCAGGTTCATATGCCAATTATTTAGCAGGAGGATATTTACAAGGAGAATTTCAACTTGGTCAAGTTGCTCAAAAAATTGTCGATTTTAACAAGAAGTATGAACAGTACAATATTTCTATAGTTGACAATACTACAATAACATATCAACTAGGTATAACATTACAAGCAGAAGGTAAAGATGATGAAGGGAAACCAGTAACTACTGCATCGGAACCAAAAACTGATCCACACTAAAAAAATTTAAAATGCACTTAAAATTTATTTACTTACTTATTTTTTCGGTATTGTTTGTGTCTTGTAAAAAAAGTAAGCAAGAAGTTACAGCTAATTACCTAACTGGAGGTTCTGAAAAGTTCTGGACTTTAATTATGGATTATCCAATAAAAAGATATATTGGAGTTAGTTATAACATTAATGGAAAATACGATGAATATATAATTTCGGATTCTGGAATCAGAACAAAAAGGATATTATATTCTTTACCAGTTTGGCAGTTACTTAATGACACGACTATGATAGATGGCAATGCAGATACTTTGAAAATTGAGTATATCAATGAAAATGTTTTAGTATTCAACAATATGTCCTCAAAGAGTAGGAAATTATTTGTATTGTTAAAATCTAAAGACCAGCATACAAAACCTGTTGCTGACACAACTACTAATATGAACAGTATAGATTTATAGTTTGACAGTATTGGTTAAAAATATTTTCCAGGTAGGCGGTAAGATGAAGCGTTTACAATTTGTGTAAGGTTCTTGTGTCTTTTTTTGCTTGCATTTGCACTTGCCACATATAGTTTGTGCATAAATTTACACGGAGAAGTGATACCAAAGAGTACGAATATTCGTTTTTGTATTTATAAGAATTTCAAATTCCCCAAAAGTGAAAAAATGAAGATTCAAAAACCAAAAACAAAAGAAAGTAAATCAAAATAGAATTTCTGAAACAACAACCTTTTAGTTTCCTGTTTTTATGATTAACTCGGAGTGCAAACATCGCAGAAGCGTCCTGCTTTATTCTTTTCATAACGATTTTTTCTTGCCTGTCGGATATTTTCTTTGAATCGGTGTTTGTCAATAATAGCACCCTCAAAAACTTCTTGTGGTGTACATCCGTACAAAACACTAAAAGGACCTGGAAGATACAGGCAAAAAAGATAACGGCAGCAACATTGTTTGACACTTAAATACAACAGGGTCGCTGTTGTATTTAGTTGGAGGGCTTAATGATACCAAAGCTTTTAGGATGGTTTTTAGACATTTAAACTTTTAGTCGGTTGTTAGATTAAACTAATATAAATAGAACCCAATTTTTATCCCCCAATTTTCGATCTTGTCATGCTCTTTAATAAAATTCTCTTCGACAAAAGTCGAAAGTGGCGCAGTGTTAAATGTTGAGTATTTCAACGAAAGCCTTTCATAATAGAGACTGATCGTAAGGTATTTGTAATACGATCTAATTTTTTGAAAATAAGACATCTTTTCCTGAGAACTAAATAGAATAAATGGTTTGAAGACAAGTTCTGCAGAATAACACTTTCTCAAGGTGAGGAACACATTTACATTATTGGTATTATACAAGGCATCAGCACCAGGGCCAAAAAATGGATAAAGACGATTTCCTCTTTTAATTTCTAACATAAAGCCACCATATTTCTGAGGAAAAGGGGAAAAACACAACCCTATCCCAGAATACATATTCCCACCTACTCCATGACCATTTGTTCCATTAATTCCATTTTGAAGTGTATATGCTCTTAATGAATCTGTTCCATAGGGTTGAGAAACCACATAACTATTATAATTTTGTATGAAGCTATCAGAAAAAGAAGGGGCAGTTTTTGATGAAATCGACTTTCTTTCATAGCATATACCAAAAATAAATTTTCGTGTAAAAAAGCGGGCTAAATTAAGGTTGACTTGTAAGTGAAATCCAGATGTATGAAAAGAACCATTTTGGGGTGTGTAAAGATATCTAAAGCCACCACCAAGTAATGCTGCCTGAGATTCTTTTGAGGGACTACAAAGATAATTAAGGTATTTATGATCTTTAATAAATGGTGCTAAACGAACTGAATCAACCTGAGCTAAAATGTTAAGAGAGCTAGTCAGGCAACATACCACAAAACAAGTCGCTCGCAAAATCACTTTCATAATTCGGTCATAATTTACTTATCATTGCAGTACCCAATCATTTCGCTTTTGGAAATTTCAAGGCCAAGATCCAAACTTTTTGCAAGGTCAGCACATGCGGAAGTTTTCTCATTTATTTTTTTGAAGGCAAGTCCACGTTGATATATAATATCCCTGCTATTAGGGCTTGCATTTATTACCTGTGTAAAATCATTTATAGCACTTCTAAATTCTCTCATTTCAAAATAACACATTCCGCGATTGGCACGAATAGTTTCGTTGGGCTTAATAACTAAAGCCTTATTGAAGTCGCTAAGCGCAATGTCAAATTGTTTTAGCTGAAATTTAGCCCAGCCCCTATTAGCAAAGTAATCCGCTTTGGTTGAATCAATGCTAATTGCTATCGTTTCTTCAGTTATTGATTTGTCAAAATCTCCATTTTTTGTGTATATAATGCCAAGATTGTTGTGGACATCAGAATCTAATGAATTCATTGAGTTTGCCTTAAGAAAAAAATTTAATGCTTGGTCTGAAAAACCACTTAGAAGATATGCTCTTCCATAATGGTAGTACAACTTATAATTAGTTGAATCGAGTAATTTTGAGGAGTCCAAATCAGATAGCGCATTAAATAGATCTTTTGCATAAGCTTTGGCGGCACCGCGCAGCATATAGGATTTTGCCTGATCCTGATTGTTAATAATTGCTTCTGTAAAGAAAGTAATAGCACTTTGGTAGTCATTTTTTTTATAAAAAGAATAGCCCTTTTCAAATGAACTCTGGCTGTAGCACGAACAGCCAACAAATAACATTAACAGCAAACAAAGAAATTGAATTTTTAACATATTATTATACATTTTTAATCGTTATTATTGCCTCCACCACCCAAAACCACACCAAATGTAACTGAGGCTGTTGTTAAATTACCAAAATTAATCTTCCCTACGTTTGTAGACATCGCCCAACCATGCAACCCAGTAAGACTCCCCTGAATGTATACCCCCATGCCTTCGACTGCAGTATAACTTAACGTAACTATAGCTGTTCCACCCGCTGCAACTGGCCAATATCCGCCATGAAGGATATGTCTGTGTGGATCTACACTTACATCTAGAACATCTGCAACAGCAATACCACCAAAAGCACCCACGCTAAGGGTAAACGCTGAGCTTCCAAGTTGAAGCAGGCGATAATCCTTCATTCTACCAAAAGCAAGAAGCGATGTAGCTTCAAATTTAATCGCGCCTACTGGCCTTTTTTTCTGTTTTGCGTAATACAATCCCCATCGATTATAGATAGCCAGAGCCTGGTTGTTTGGCTCATCTATTTTGAATGGGGAGTCTGGAGTTTGCTTCCATTGAGTAGAATAGAAAACCGCGTCTCTCTTTCCATTTAATTGCCATATCAATGGATCATTTTCTTGATTTAGATTCCCTGCCGTCCCACCAAGATACAACTTTGTTTTGTCGAGCACATTTCGAACTTTTTTGACATCTGGATTATTCCACACTTTAATCATCGCAACTTTAACATCCGAACTCCCATCTTTATTACCGTTATTGTTTCCTCCTGGGGTTTCGTTAATCGTTTCAACGGCTATTACGTTATCAAGACATTCGCTGTCCCCAGTACATCCTTCATCAGCTTTAGAAATTCCATCTCCATCATCATCATGCTTATTATTCGGATCCTTTTTCTTTTCTCCTTCAAGACCGCTAGGATCAGCAAAGCAAATAGGGTTATTGTTGAAACAAGCATAGTAAGATTGGAATTCGTATGCTATCGGATCCACATTCCACCTTCTACCCAATCTACTATCGTACTCCCAAAATTCAGCCGAAGTGTGTGCCCCTTCAACTCCCGAAATCTCATCATCCTTCTCCTGTCCGTTTAGCCCGTATCTGTAGGCGTTGGTGTTGTATTTACGTCCCGGCATTAATGCACCGAACGTTGAGTAATCTTATTCAAAGAACTAAGTAAATATAAAACAAAAAACACCAGCCTTTTCAGCTAGTGTTTTTCTTTCTCATTGTTTAAATCTGCTTAAAATTAAATTCATTTTCAAAAAAAACCTTCGTATCTTCATACCTTTACCCCGACCTAAAAGACGAGGCTATTGAAAATTAAACAACTTCATTTTTCAGTACTTTGTGCATGTGCGAAATAGCTCCACCAAAAAAATGATATACCATCCATGTCATAATCATCTTCTGATATTAATTGTTTCATATAATTGTTTTCCTTTTTTGATTCCCACACTTTGATTCTAACCTTTTTTTCGAAAAATATTTTTTCATCTTCTATAATTTTCTGTACATTACTTTTGTTAAGATTAATTATAGAATCGATGTTGCTTGCCATGATAAAAACATCATAATCAATTAACCCGAAATCTTTAAAAACATACAATTTAGAACGATTATTCTCTTCAACTAAAATGTGTGACAATGAAGGTTTTCCATCAAATAATTGAAAATATATATCATATTTTTTATTTGGAAAATAATAAATTATGCTTTTGCCCTCACCTCCATCAAATGTTATAATTGAAAATGGAATATTGTTATTATTATAATTAATCTTTCTTATTAAATGATAATTAAAATCCCAATATGCAATAAACCCAATTATTTTATTTTTTACGGAATAAATAGCTACATAAGGATACTCCCTTTTATTATTGCTTAAAATTTCGCTGGATCCTTTAAGTGTATATTCGTCAAATTTTTTATAATATTTAACAAGTGTGTCACCTAAAGAAGAATCAACACTCTTAATGTATGCCTGTGGCTTTAATAATAACCATGACAATACAAGTATTGTTATTACGACCGATATAGCTAACAAGAAATATTTAAATTTTGGAATCATTTAATTTATTTTTGTTTTACATTAGACTTTATTGGATGTTTCTCTTTCCATTCTTTATTAAATTTAAAGTTTCCTTTTGAATCTATTGAAATCACGGGAACAGTTTGGGTTTGATATCCAGATTTTAATTTAGGAGATGGTCTAGCAAGTGTCCAAAATCCTGCGTTATTATACGCATAAGAATTTTCAACGTTAAAAGGATGGTTCAAATCAACATGATTTGTTGCTTGGTCCCAACCTCTAAACATACTAGCCCCTATACTAAAAGATTTATTTGCTAATACATTTCGTCCCGTGTTTTTTGCAATTTTGCCAAGAAATGAATCGAATTTTCCTGTATGGCAAGTAGCAATAATAATTACTCCATTATTATCCATATAGCTTCCAATTTTTTTTAATGCAGATATTGATTGATTTAAATTACTTACATGACCAACAGTTGCTTTGGTAGGATTACCATGATAATTAAATATAACATTTTTTATAGATGCCCCAGCATCATATACACTTCTCAACTCTTTTTCAGCATTATTAAATACATCATCACCAGTAAAATAAATCAACAAATTTTGATTGGATTTTTGAGATTCGACAGAATTTAAATATGCGTCCCTGATGGCATCGTCTTTTTTTAGTGCATTATACTTAGGAAAAAAAACGACATTGTATTTTTCTCCCTGCTTTATTTCAGGGTTTACATGTTCTGGTTCTGCAAGTTTAGTCTTGCCCTTTTCACCATCTTTCCCTTCTTCTCCTTCTTCTCCAATTGGATCATTATAATTAATAGGATTGTTATTAAAACAAGCATAAGGGCTTTGCCATATATATGTTTCTGGATCCACATTCCACCTTCTACCCAATCTTGCATCATATTGCCAAAATTCAGCTGTATAAGAAGTTCCGCCACTATTATTTATTTCAAAATCGCTTTCTTGTCCACCAAACCCATAACGATATGGCTTAGTTCCTGCGCTGGTATTATCAGGTGAGGTTTGGGTAGGTTGTGTTCTAGTACCCGGCATTAGCATTCCAAAGCAATAGATTTTTATTCAAAGAACTATTGTAAATATAAAACAAAAACATCAACTTATTCGGTTGATGTTTTTAGAATTCGGATTGTTTAAATTTAATCATAAGAAATTTCATTTTCAAATTTTTCGTTTGTATCTTCATATCATTTACCCGCCTTAAAAGACGGGGCTTGAAAATTAAATACCTTTACCCCGACCTAAAAGACGAGGCTATTGAAAATTAAGTTATCAATTCCACATCGTAATTGCATGCCAATTTTAGACTTAAAGATGTATGTAAAAAATTCATCAATCTGCATGTCCAACTTTTGTATCAATCTTTACTTTATCTTTTGTGCAATAATAATAGCCCGGTATCGGTCCAGATAAATAGCCTCGTTGCATTTTCACTCCACAAACTGGGCACTTTCTTGTTCTATAGATTTGATAAAGAACGAGTGCAAATGGTACTAAGGCCAACGGGATTCTGTACGTTCCTATGTCAAAAAAATAAAATACAAATCCTACAATAACAGCTGTCAAAAATGTAAACATAATGACGAAAACACTTTTCCTATTATTTTCTGTAACACTTTTATAATTTCTTACGTTCTCCTTCATTGTATTTCAAATATATGAAAATTATCTTAATTATGGTGTAGCCGTTGTGGGCGCTGGGACAGGAGGAGGTTGCACTAGCATAACAACTTTCAAATTTGGGTTTGTGCTTCCTACAGCTTGGACACCAAATTCTATTGATTCAAAGCCACCTGAAGGAATATTGAAATTTGTTTGAATATAAAAATTGCCCAAGTTTATCGTCCCTTTTAATTTTATTTCGGAACTTGAAGGACTATTCAAATTTAATTTCAAATATGCCTTTGCATTAACACCAAGTCTTGTTTGGGATGTTAATTCGGTCTTTGAATATGCATTTGTCTTGTCTAAGCCACTTTCATCGTTTACTTTTGCACCGACAGTAGTCTCTGTACTCGCTACCGTCAAATTTGCCTTTACACCGCCTTCCGCTGAATGAATTGGACCTTTTCCCTCCATACTGGCATTTGAAGAACCAGGTCGAATAACACGTTCGGCAAAATCTGCTATTGAATGTTCTTCTGCGTAACTTATTGATGCTATTGAACAAAACCACTTTGATGGCATAGGAAAACCTGAACCCCTCAAACATAACTTATCCGGTTGTTGGTCTCGTAGAATAAATCAAGAACACCGGATTGTTTATGAAGTAACTGACAATAAAATTTTAATTCACTCCCTCAAAGGGCATTATTAGTAATATCTCCCATCGCACCCGGATTGTAAATCCTTTTTCTATTTGGTTGGGATTACCTTACACACCAATGCTATCGCACCAAATCCCGACCAGCCGGAGAATTTATCCTCACTGTCTGCCCTTCATCTTAGCGCCTACTTGCGGCTACTTTGTTACTAAAGTTACCTATTCTGATATTCAGTTGAATCTATATTTAAAATGGATTTCTTCTCCATATCAATCGTTACACGAAGATAATTTAATGTTACGATCTCCTCATTAATTGCTCCATAGCCCTCCACTGTTATTAGACGTATATTCCTTTTCGGGGTTGGGAATACTTTGTATTCTAAATTTGGATAAAAGTGAGGAGCTGTGTTTTTCCTTTCTTTAATAAGTTTGAAATTCCTAATGTAAGGATCGGAATCTACAATAAAGATCGCATTCGAGTCTAGAGCGTATAAACTATCTACTGAAAAATCAAACCTTTTATTCCAATCCTCCCCCCATTTAGAACTAAGGAGACTGTCAGTGAATTTATTATGATTTTTAATGACATTTCTAAGCGAATCTGTAATTTCACAATTACCGACACTTTGATAAAAAAAATTATACTTCTTACCAATAGTTTGTCTTTGCGTGAATTTTGAATCTGCCAGTCCATAAATCAGATAACTAGGTCGAACATGTGCTCGCAAATTTGATTGCTTTTCAGCGTCTATAACCTTCGAACTATTATGGTCATCACTACAATGACAAGACACAAAAGTTATAGTTATGATAAGTATTAAAATCCTAAATTTCATTTATATTTCTTATTTTGTTTTACGTGGTTCATTAACAATCGTTGCTCCTTTATCTGAAATGGCTTGTTGGTCTTCATTAGATTTTGAGTTTAATTTTGAAGCACCCTTAACAACACCTTTCCCGTCCTTTTGATGATCTCTTGTAATTCTCGGACTGCCGTATCTACTTTTACTTGAATTGTAAATTCGGTAAATTTCCTTTAATAGTAAAGCATTTAGTATTGATCGTTTTGATGGTATTCTATGCAGCCACTGATAATAGCCACTTTTGCTTACTTTCAAAACTTTACACATCCTCTCAATCGTAAATTCTTCCTTATGAACATTAATAAATTGGAACCTTACCGATCGCTCTTGGAGAAGATGCTTACCGCCTTTTTTAAGATGTCGCGCTCCATTGTTATGTTGTACAACTCTTTTTTTAGCCTTGCGATTTCTTCTGCTTCTGGGCTCTTGGTTTTTACTGCAGTTTCATTAAACCGGCCTTCTTTGTACTCTTTCTTCCACCTCTTTAGGTTATCGTAGCTTACACTTAACTCTTGCACTACACTTACCAAATCGCCTCGTTGGTTGCTTAATTCTACAGCTTTAATTTTAAATTCTCGGCTGTACGTTTTTTTCTCTCTTGTCATTTTGTAAAGTTAGGGCCAAAGGGCTTAACTTTTTCGTCCACTCAAAAGTAGTAACTCCATTGTGGAAAACAAAAACATCAACTTATTCGGTTGATGTTTTTAGAATTCGGATTGTTTAAATTTAATCATAAGAAATTTCATTTTCAAATTTTTCGCTTGTATCTTCATACCATTTGCCCGCATTAAAAGACGGAACTAAAAAAAATAAGTTCATCTTTACAATTCTTCTCACTGAATTTTTCTATTCATTGGTGGTATTTCAATAATTTTAGCAACAGGATATAATTGAATTTCTATTCCCGGAGATGAGTTAGAATAGTTATCATTGTAAACTGAAATTATTCCTTTGGTTTTACTTAACAAAAAAGTTGTATGTAGCAAAAAACCGTAATTTGGATATGGAGTTCCCATTTCAAATGAGTATATTGTGTCATGTAGTCTCTTATTGTATAACTTATCAGTACATTTGATTTTCCTTGATAATTTATTAGTATAAAAGTAAAAGGTATTGTTGAACTTATGGCAACCTTCAAACAGGAACAAAACTTGTTCGCTCTTGTTTTGATATAAAAATATCGTATCACCTGAAGCTCTCATAAAACCATCTAAACCAAAACTACCAGTGAACTTATAATAATCTAGTCCATTAATTTTTTGAGAAGCATCCGATAAACCCCAATTAGTTAACCCTTCATAATTTTCATTTTCATTTTCAGAAAACAAATATGTAGGTTTCATAGATATGAAAAAAGTTCTTTTTTTTATATCTTGGTTACAAGATAATATTATAGTTAATAAAATCCATATGGATTGCTTTTTTATAGATTTTAGTATTGTTATCATAATATAAACAATTAGTGAAAAGGACTAATATGATGATTATTTGAGCTATTTTGTTAATTCCCATTTTGCGGACATTTGCAACCACCTGCCTTTTTTCCACTCCCTTGATTTTTTCCATTTTCATTTGAACCACTTTTATCCTTTTTATTATCAACACCTTTTCCCTTGAGAATGCCCGTTTCTATTTTATTTAAAACTTTTGTTTCTTTTTTTATTTCAAGAATCTGTTGCATAATTTTGAAAGCAGGAGAATAACTTTGTACGTAGTCATAATCAAAATATATAACAGTGCTCCCATCAACATTATTCATTTTTCTTTCATAATCAGGGGTGTTTGTTTCTTTTGTAATATAAAATCCATAATAAGTCTTTCCATATAATTCATGTGCTTCATCTGCGTTAAGTCCACCAACATTCACATGTGCCCATATTTCATGATAAATAGTTTCTGCTAATTCGTATTTATCTCCTGTCCCATTAAAACTGCTTTTATTTAAACTAACTTGACTAATTGCACCTTTGCTTTTGCTGGCATCTTTTCCTTGAAATCCTTTATGTTGTGCATTAAATTCATTTGCTCTTCGCTTCGCATCCTCAATTGAAGCCTCCATAGAAAAATGTTTTGGCGTCCTAGAATATTCAAACTCACCACTTTTATTTACGACAGAAGGCCCCACATTGAATATTGTTGTTGCGACCGCATCATCCTTCTCTAAAAAATCATTCGCATTAATATAGATATCATGAGTATTACTTTTTTCATACATAGATAAAATAGTGTTTCCTGCGTCTGTCTTTTTTAACAATGTATAAGCCTCTTTGAAAGATAGATTATCTATTTTGTCAATATTTTCAACAACAGATAAATCCAATACGGCACCATCCTCATTAATAAAATATATCTTCTCACCATCTTTATCAATAGCCCAAATTGGAGTGTTTCCCGCAAAAGCATACGGTGTCTCAAATGAAAACCCTGAATGAACTGGGTCTGTTCTTAAAAATCTTCCCAATCTACTATCATACATCCTAGCTCCGAAATCATCATAAGCCCCTTCCACGTTAGCAATCTCATCATCCTTTTCCTTACCATTAAAGCCATAACGGTAGCCATTAGAGCTGAATTTGCGTCCCGGCATTAATGCACCGAAGGTACACTAACGTCATATTGGTGAAGAGGCTTATTCAGCGGAGAATTCAAAGAACATTTTACCTTATCAAATATAGATAAAAATTACCTTTTTCGGCAATTTTTTGCTTCATTCCATTTATACCGATACGGAATCTGTAATAGTCCAATCCGAAAAAAATCGGATGGCCTCTAACAGCTTCTCTGTCGGCATTTACAATACTAAGCATGAAATAGCCTTTGGACTATTTCTTACTAAGTATTGGTATTACTTATAATCTGCGCAAGGTAATGGTTTCAAAAACCGTATTTCTACTTGGTATACGCATTAAAATCCCTGACCAATAGTCCATAAAAAAAGGCTCCCGGAATTCGGAAGCCTTTTGAAATTTCAACTATATCTATTTCCTATAATCCCAATACAATCTCATTCGGGTCTTTACCTCCAAACAACATTTTAGTTGGGTTCTCCAGCATCTCTTTTACTTTCACAAGGAATCCAACCGACTCACGTCCGTCAATTATCCTGTGATCATAAGACAATGCAACATACATCATTGGGCGAATTACAACTTGTCCGTTTACTGCTATCGGACGATCAACAACATTGTGCATTCCTAAAATTGCACTCTGCGGAGGATTAATAATTGGAGTACTCATCATAGAACCAAATACACCACCATTGGTAATTGTAAATGTTCCTCCGGTCATATCATCCAACGTAATTTTATTGTCTCTTGCTTTTAACGCTAAATTTTTGATCGCAATTTCTATTTCTGCCAAGCTCAATTGTTCGGCATTACGAACAACAGGAACCACTAATCCTTTAGGAGCGCTTACAGCAATTCCGATGTCAGCATATTTGTGATATACAATTTCTTCACCGTCAATCATTGCATTTACGGCCGGAAATAAAATTAATGCTTCTGTTACTGCTTTCGTAAAGAAACTCATGAATCCTAAATTGGCTCCGTGTACTTCTTTAAACTTCTCTTTATATTTTGCACGTAAAGCATAAATAGCGCTCATATCCACTTCATTAAAAGTAGTTAACATCGCAGTTTCGTTTTTAACAGCTACCAAACGTTGTGCTAATTTTTTACGTAAAGGCGACATCTTAGCTCTCTCCCTATCTCTACTACCTTCAGATTTAGAAGCATCAAAACCTTTTGATAATATGCTTAAAACATCTGCCTTCATTATTCTTCCACCTCTTCCTGTGCCCGTTACTTTACTTGCAGGAATTTTATTTTCATCCATTATGTTTTTTGCTAATGGAGTAGAATTTGCTTTTTCAGAAACTGTTTCTGTTTCTTTTTGAACCGTTTTTGGAGTAATTGTTTCAGCCTTCACAACCGTTTCTTTAGCAACTTTTGGTTTTACATCAGCACTTTTCTTTTCAGTTGGTTTAGCGCTGGTATCAATCGAAAAAACTACCTGACCAACTTTTACTGTATCTCCTTCTGCTGCCAATAATTTAATCGCTCCGGCCTCTTCTGCATTAATAGTCAAAGTAGCTTTGTCAGAATCTACTTCTGCTACTTCTTCATCTTTCTCAACATAATCGCCATCCTTTTTTAACCAACGTGCTATCACTACTTCTGTAATTGATTCGCCAGGACTCGGCACTTTCATTTCAACTATTGCCATATTTTCAGCTATCTTATTTAGTTATTAATTGTCTCGATACTATTGCATCAATAATTCGTTGTTGTTGTTCTCCATGAGATTTTGAAAAGCCGGTAGCCGGACTTGAACTTTCTGCTCTTCCAACATATTTCAAAGTCACGCCTTTTGTTTCAGGATATTTCAAAAAGAAACGCATCATGTGTGCCCAAGCTCCCATATTTTCAGGTTCTTCCTGTGCCCAAATAAAATCGACAGCTGTTTTGTACTTTTCAATTATTGCACCTATTTGTTTTGCCGGAAACGGATACAATTGTTCGATTCTAACAATTGCAACATCATCTGCTTCCACTTTTTGTTTTCCTTCAATCAAATCGTAATAAATTTTACCGGAGCAGAAAACAACTTTTTTTACAGCTTTTGCACTTGCCGAAACATCGTCAATTACTTCCAGGAATCCGCCTGCAGTAAAATCTTTTATCGCAGAAACGCAAGAGGGGTAACGCAATAATTTTTTAGGAGTGAAACAAATCAAAGGTTTTCTAAAATCTCTTAACAGTTGTCTGCGTAAAACATGAAATTGATTTGCAGGAGTTGTACAATTCACTAACTGCATATTGTTACCTGCACATTGTTGTAAAAAACGTTCCATTCTGGCACTTGAATGCTCAGGGCCCATTCCTTCGTATCCGTGTGGTAGCAACATTACCAAGCCACTCATTCTTCTCCATTTCGCTTCCGCGGAAGTAATAAACTGATCGATAACAATTTGTGCTCCGTTAAAGAAATCACCGAATTGTGCTTCCCAAATTGTTAATGCATTTGGCGCTGTTAATGAATATCCGAATTCAAATCCAAGCACTCCGTATTCTGATAACAAAGAATTGTAAATACTTAGTTTACCTTTCGCTCCGAAATTATTCAAAGGCGTATATTCTTCTTCCGAATCCTCAAATTTTACAACTGCATGTCGATGAGAAAAAGTTCCACGTTCAACATCCTGTCCGCTGAACCTAACATCATGACCATCTTTCATCAAACTGGCATAAGCCATTAATTCCCCCATTGCCCAGTCGAAATTATCATTAGTGATCATGGCAGCACGATCATCAAACAATTTTTGAATTTTATTGAAAAACTTTTTATCTTTTGGTAATTCAACTATTTTTTTAGCAATTTCTAAAAATGTTTTCTTATCAATAGAGGTATCAGGCGACTTATCAAAAGCACTGTTATCAGCCATTTTTAAGCCAGACCATTGACTTTTCAGAAACGAGGTAACTTTTGTTTTACCAGATTTTTTCGCTTTTTCCAATTCTCCTTGCAAAAGTTCTTTGAAATTTTTCTCTGTTTCTTTTGCAAATTCTAAATCAATATCCCCTCTCTCAATTAATTGTTTAACATAAATTTCTCTTGGATTGGGATGCGCTGCAATTGCTTTATACAATACTGGTTGAGTAAAACGAGGTTCGTCACCTTCGTTATGTCCATATTTACGATAACACAAAACATCAATAAATACATCTCGGTGAAATTTCTGACGGAATTCCATTGCCAATTTAACTGTGAAAACTAAAGCTTCTACATCGTCTCCATTCACATGAAATACCGGTGAAAGCACTGTTTTTGCAACATCCGTACAATAAGTACTGGAACGTGCATCATGATAATTGGTTGTAAATCCTACTTGATTATTGATTACCAAATGAACCGTTCCACCTGTTTTATAACCATCCAGCTGACTCATTTGCAAAACTTCGTATACAATTCCTTGTCCCGCTATTGCCGCATCTCCATGAATTATGATTGGACAAACTTTTTTAAGATCTCCGTTATGAAAATTATCAATTTTAGCACGTGCTATGCCTTCTACTACAGGATTAACCGCTTCTAAGTGAGAAGGATTAGGAGTTAAACTAATGTGGAAAGCATTTCCATGATCACTAATACGATCGCTTGAATAACCTTGGTGATATTTTACATCTCCGTCAAAATCTGCTTCTTCGCTTAAGAATCCCTCAAACTCCGAAAATATATCTTCATACTTTTTATGTAAGATATTGGTAAGGATATTCAAACGACCACGATGTGCCATTCCAATTATGAAATCCTTTATTCCCATATCAGCACCAAATTCACAAACGGCATCCAAAGCCGGAATGGTAGCTTCTGCACCTTCTAATGAAAAACGTTTTTGTCCAACAAATTTTGTATGTAAAAAATTTTCGAATAATACGGCCTGATTCAGCTTATGCAAGATCATTAACTTGTCGTGCGCTAAAAAGTTTGGTGTATTCTTGCTGCTCTCCATTTTCTCCTGCAGCCAACCTATAATTTCAGGAGATCGGATATACATATATTCTGCGCCAATCGACAAGCAATATGTTTGTTCTAAATGTGCAACAATGTCTTTTAATTTAGCCGAACCAATTCCGATTTGTGCTCCTGCATGAAAAATAGTTTCTAAATCAATTTGTTCTAAACCAAAATTTTCAATGTCTAAATTCGGTTGATATTGTCTGCGCTCACGAACAGGATTTGTTTGAGTAAATAAGTGACCGCGACTACGATATGCATTTATTAAACTAATAACATCAAATTCCTTTTTAACATTCAAAGGAATTTCTCCGCTGTCTTCATAATTTTTTCGTGCAAATTCAAAGCCGGCAAAAAAATGCCCCCAAGCAGGTTCCACCGAATTGCTATCTTTTAAATATTGCTGAAACAACTCTTCAATTGCTACAACATCTCCATTACCTAAATATGAAAATTTGTCCATGATGCGTCCTTTGTATTAACGGGCGCAAATTTAAGCATTTTACAGCGAAAATGGAAAGAATTTCGAAAGGAGCAATCTGAAACAAAATACTGGCTAACAAGATGTTAAGCCTAGATTTCTTATCTCAAGCCTGCGTTAATATCTTTAAGCATTTCGGAACCAGGACAAAGTTCCGCCTTAGTAAATGTATTCAAAGGACGGTCAGAAGTTTGAATCATGTGATGCAAATCCTTTGCTTCTGGGTTGATATACAATAATCCTGTTAAGATTTCGCTCTTTGCTTTTGCATTCATTACTGCATTCATTGCCGATTGTCTGTTCAACGGATCCCACTCTTCCGCCAACTTATGCAATTGAATAACCGAACCATCGTGCATCTTTACTTGCTTTTGAGTTCCTTCTCCGTATTCCACACTAATCTCTTGCATCTCGGGAACAAAATCTACTGTTGCGGTAGCTTCCACGTGCTCACGAACATAATCGTACGACTTTGTAGAGCCCATATTATTATTGAATGTAACACAAGGAGAAATTACATTGATGAAAGCAAAACCAGGATGTTTCATAGCCGATTTAATCAAAGGAACCAATTGCCGTTTGTCTCCAGAAAAACTTTGAGCCACAAATGTTGCTCCTAGCTCTATTGCCAAACTTGCTAAATCAATTGATTCAAACAAATTCACATTCCCTGTTTTATTTTTTGAACCTTTGTCAGCTGTTGCAGAATCTTGTCCTTTTGTTAATCCATAACAACCATTATTCATCACAATGTAGGTCATGTTTAATCCTCTTCGTATTGCATGAACAAATTGTCCCATTCCAATACTTGCTGTATCACCATCTCCAGAAACCCCAAAATAAATCAAATCGCGGTTTGCTAAATTTGCTCCAGTTGCAACGGATGGCATTCTTCCGTGGACAGAATTAAAACCATGTGAATTACTTAAAAAGTACGCAGGCGTTTTTGAAGAACAACCAATTCCAGACAGTTTCGCTAATTTATGTGGCTCCACATTCATTTCGTATGCACCTTGAATGATTGCTGCAGAAATAGAATCATGCCCACAACCCGCACAAAGCGTGGACAATGCTCCTTCGTAATAATCAACCGTGTATCCTAATTTATTTTTTGGCAACTCAGGATGACGAAATTTTGGACGTATATATGTCATATTCTTTTAGAATTATTTAAAAAGATTCTATAAAACTATTTTCTTTTTTTTGATGCTTTTTTATTATTGCTTTTCTTCGCAATAACTTTCTTTTTAGCAACTACTTTCTTTACTATTTTTTTTGGAGCCGCTACTTTTCTTTTTGGTGCAACTTTCCTGCCTGACTTACGAACAGGCTTTTTCGCTGCCACTTTCTTTACCACTTTTTTCTTCGCTTCTACTTTCTTTTTCGGAGCCGGTTTCTTCTTAGCAACAACTTTTTTAACGACCTTTTTCTTAGTGGCAGGTTTCTTCGCTGCTTTTTTCGGAGCTGATTGCTTTGCCACTTTTTTTGTTGCTTTCTTCAAAATCGGCTTTTCTGA
>Ga0163151_10004160_pt1 | contig 19838 bp, 23 predicted proteins | sample OliLakLV19MP5IB2_FD_145596 | JGI IMG/M metagenome (GOLD analysis project Ga0163151, IMG submission 145596) | Freshwater microbial mat bacterial communities from Lake Vanda, McMurdo Dry Valleys, Antarctica - Oligotrophic Lake LV.19.MP5.IB-2 | ecosystem: Environmental > Aquatic > Freshwater >... | reverse complement strand
ACCCCATGCAAGCCGCCGCCGTGAATCCAGAACACGATGGGGTGATTCTCGCCACTGGCCGGGGAGAACACATCCAGGGTCTGACGTTCCGTCTTTGGCTCGGCGTAGGCGATGCCACGGCGAATCTGCGGTTCAGCGGCCAGATTCGGAGCGGTCAACAGCAAACAGACGACGGCGGCTTGCATGGGGTCACTCTCCGAAGATTGCTGTCAAGCAGACGACTGGGTGCAGGTCAGAATCTTACCAAGCGACTGCGAGGGATGCGTTGTGGAGGAAAAGCGATGCTTGGCTGGACCATTTGGAAAGCGTGTTGGGGCATCACCACGCTTTCCAACTCCGCTTACTTGGCCTTCTCCCGTTCGAAGGTCACCAGGTTGAACTCGCTTCCGGCCGGGGAGGTGAACTCTGCCGGTCGACCCTTCCCCGGAGGAGCAATACACAGCTTGCGAGTCTTTTCACCGAGTTCGTAGATCCCGAGATGCAGTTCGCCCTTGCCTTCCCCCTCGGAGGGAGTGAAGTCGATGGTCTTTGGTTTCATCGTGGGATCGATGGTGCTGGGCCCCTTGCTGACCTCGTTGCCATCGGAACGGAGGCTCCAGGTGCCGTCGTTGCCATTGACCACGGAGAACTTCCTGGCGGCTTCTCCCTCCAGCTTGTTGCCATCGATTTCGACAGCGATGACCCTCCAAGTGCCTTCGATCAGCTTGCGATCCTTCTTGATCGCTTCATCCTTGGCATCGACGGCAGTAGCTACGTTTTCGGAAGCCTTTGTCGAAGTCTCGTCGCTCGGAGCCGATTCGCCGGTGTCCGTCGGCTCTGGGTTTGTTGCATTATTGGCGTGCAGTGCCAAACCAAGCTGCTTCAGATTGTTGACCACATGTTTTCGGCGGGCTTCCTCTCGGCTTTCACAACCGGCGATGCCGACGAGCGTGACCAGAAGCAGAATGTTGAGAAGTCGCATTACGATTATCTCCAGTCCGGCAGACCCTTCGTCATGGCTTTGGTGGCTTGCTTGGCATCGAACTCCTTCGGATCGAAGCCGCCTCCCCACTCCATGAACTCATCATGCCGCTCGTGCTCCGGGTCGGCCAGTGCTTCAAGGAAATCGTAGAAGCCGCCCATGCCGCCTACATCCTCGGGCGGGCAAGCTCGCTCCCCTTCCAGGCAAAGCGGGGACTTCGTGCCTAGCTCCTTCTTCGGGGTGCCCTCGAACAGGATCTCGTGGGCCCAACCGTCGCCGAAGTCGTACTCGTAGGTGAATCTGAATCGCTTGCCCGCATTGGGGACGATCTGGCTGAGCTTGGTTTTTGTCGAATCGACAGAGGTGAAACCATCGAAGCCGTCGTCGAGCAGTTCGGGATTCCCGTATCGTTTTTCGAAGATCTCGAACTGGTGGAGATGCGAGTTCGTCCAACCCATCGCCGTCTGGATGTGCTCGTGCAACTTGTCGAGCGTGCAGTCGGCCACCTGAATCCGTCGCCAGATCGGAGGCTTGGAGTCGATCAGAGTGATCTTGAACTGGTAGACAGTGCTTGGATCGGCTTTGGCCTTTGGCTCTTTCGCCTTGCTGAGTTCGATTTCGCCCAGACCAGCAATCCCTGCTTGGAGCCGATCAACGAGGTGTTTGGCGACATTCAGGACGGCAATCTGCTTGCGGGGATCGCCTTCGGTCAAAACTTCAGCCAGGGCCATCGTCATGCTGGCGACTTCGGCGACCGTGAAGGATGAGTTGCCCTTCGCCAGCTTGTTCTTAATCACCTTAGAAATGTCAGGCACGTCCAGCAGGATATCTCGCTGGGCCGGTGACAGAGTGAAGTGGTCAAGGGGCTTGGTCTTGATCCTCAGTGACTCGGCGGTGACGAGGGCCTGTGCGCCAAATGTCGCCAACTGCACGGCATTCTCGGCGAGCAGCTTGGCCTTCTTGGCGGCATCGTCGGAGATGGGCTGGTGTGTCTCCGCAGCGGCGGTGGTCTTCTTCCGTGGCATCGTCAGTCTCGTTCGAGGGCCGAGGTTTCTCAACTGCTCAGCGGCCCAAGTGTGCGGGTGTAAGTGCGACGAGAGTATCCACTGCGTTTGTGCCCTTGGGGATCACGTGACTGCTGCGAAGCAACTGGACATTCAGATATCCAACTGGATTCGTGCCCCAGCCACCGTCATTCCGCTTGTAAAGGTAAAAGCGACCGCCATCGGCGAGGAGAATCTTCTTGCACGAGGTGAGGGCGTGTTTGTCCGCATATTCAATGGCTTGCTTGAGGACTCCCTGCAACCCGTGCCCCATCGCCTTTGCTTCGCAGATCAATTCGCAATGCTCCTTGTCAGTCGGCGTTCCCCAAAAGACGGCTAAATCGATCTTGTGCCACTCCACGGCAAGTAGCTGTTCCGACCATCCAAGAGCGCTCATCAGCGGCAGAATCACATGAGCCACGATCTCGTGCTCGCTGGGGCGATTCGTCGCAAGTCCCGACAGCCTGTACCAATCCAGCAGCCGCCGCTGCTTTTCCAGAGCCATCTTCACCTTCCGCACGGCATCAAACGCAACGCCTTGTGAAAAGAGTGCCTCTCCAAACTCATCGAGTGACATTGCCTTGGATGGAGGTGGCGGCAACGTCTTCAACGGACGAGTCACGCATTTCCCAAAGAGGTGTCGAATCGGATCGAGCACTGCATCATCTCCGACGCCGGTGAAGGTCGGGATCTGCTTGCGGCCAGCAAATAGCCGTTTCGTCTTCTGAAGTGATTCGATTTCGTCGCCAAAATGCTCCTGCCAAATCACTCGATGTGTGTGCTCCAAGTCCCATCCATAGATGTCGTCAAATGTGGGGTTGTGAGCGTAGCCGCACGAATCCACGACCCCAATCGAAATGAGCTGATGTCCTGAACGGAGAAGAACAAGATCTCCAGGCTGCACTTGTGTCGCAAACGCCCGGACTTGCCCAATCTTCTGTGGCGAAAACCAGCCTTTTGCGATGGCAACGCTGTAGTTGGCCTCATTGAATGGTCCGAACTCACTTGGTCCACAGAACATCACGTCGTGTTCGAGGAACAGGTCGGTGTACTTCCGACCGAGTTCACCGCTTCCGATCTGCCAAATGCTCGCCATGAATCAGTCCGTGTAAGTCGATGCCTCTCTTACGTCACCAGCACTCTGTTCTTCATTGGTCTCAGCACCCCGAGTGCTTTGGCGATTAAGCCGAATCCTGCTTCGTTCTTGAACGGCTCGATCTCGGCTTCGAGCTTTCGGAGTTTTACCTTTTGCCACGAGGACGTGGCGTCATGATGCTGTCGGATGAACTCTCGGGACAGCGTGTAGAACTCTGGTTCTCTGGCACCGGTTGTCTGACCGATGACCCGTCGAACCGCGTGCCGCTCGATCCGCCGGCCGATTACGATCCCGCCCGGTTCGAGCTGCTGGGCCGGTTCATCACCGCGGCGACACAGGCCGGGCAGCCGCTGACGTTGCGGTCGTTCTGCAAGTACGATCCGCTGCCGAACCGCAAGTTCGACTTCAACAACCGCTGGCCGATCTCGACGGACTACCTCGGTGGTGCCGACCGCTGGCCCGACGCCGACGCCGACGAGCGCCGGCGGATCGCCGACGAGCACGAGCGTTATCTCCGCGGGTTCCTGCACTTCCTGGCGACCAATCCGCGGGTACCGGGGCACGTCCGCGCGGAAACCGCCCGGTTCGGACTGCCGCGCGATGAGTTCGTCGACAACCGTCATTGGCCCCATCAACTCTACATCCGCGAAGCCCGGCGGATGGTGTCGGCCCTGGTGATGACCGAGCACCACATCCACAACCGCCGAACTGCCGAGCAGTCCGTCGGCCTCGCGACCTACGGCATGGACATCCACGCCGTGCGGCGCGTCTATCACGACGGCAAGCTGTACAACGAAGGCTTCGGCGGCGGCAGCGGCCAGCAGCCCGCGCCCATCGGCTATGCCGCCATCGTGCCCCGCGAGAGCGAATGCACGAACCTGTTCGTGACGTTCGCGCTCTCATCGTCGCATGCGGCGTTCGGTTCGATTCGCATGGAGCCGGTTTTCATGGTTCTCAGCCAATCAGCCGCGAGCGCCGCGTGCCTGGCGCTGGATGACAACAGTAGCGTGCAGCAAGTGCCGTACGCCAAACTCGTGCAGCGCCTGCAGCAGGACGACCAGATCGTGCAGTGGCCCGTGCCATGAGAATTGTCTCGGCGTCCTTGTGCTCCAGGGACCGGACAGCGGAACCGTTCCATTACGCCAGTCGCGAGAAGACCGGCTCGGAGGCTTGGATGTGCCAGAGGCGGTGATCCAAGGGCTGAATCTCGGACACCAGCCGCGGGTCTGGCCGGCGAACGTCACTCATCGCCTCAAGGTCGGCAATTGCTTCTTCGACGTCGCAAATCGTATCCATCGGCTCGTACATGATCTTCTGCCATTCCTCCACGGGCGATCGGGGACGGCATATTACTCTTGGATACCGGGAAGGCAAGTTGGGTTCGCTCCTTTCTCACATACAGACATGTAGGCATGTTGGTGTGCCGATCGAATGTCCATTCGTGCCAGTGGTAATCATCGTCCTGGCGAATGGATGTCATCGAACACGCCTACTGTCCCAAGAAGAGACGACCAAAGGCGGACTGGTCGATGGGTGGCGGAGGCGGTGCGGGCGGAGCCAGCAGTGAGACCTGATGTTCGAGCTCGCGAATCTTCCGTTCCAGGTACGTTCTGGCAGCGCCGTTGTTCACGGTATGGCCCTGCGCATCGACGATTTGCAGTTGCGCGCGCAGCGTTTGGAGCTGCGATTCGATGGTGGGCGGGACTTCGATGGGAATCTCCAGCAGAATTGCGAGCGCCAGAGGCTTAGTGAACGAGACCTCCGCCCATCAGGACGGGGCGTTGAGAACCCCCTGGACAATCTCGTTGACCCGCTGCCACCCGAGCTTGCGGGCAGCCCGCAGCAGATCATCCACACCATCACTCTTGTCTGTGGTCGCGGGCTTAGCCGCTTGGACCGTGCGCACAACCTTGCGGTTCTTCCGGCTCTGCTTGCTCAGGACGTGGTAACGGTAGGTGGCGGCCATCTTGGGATTGATGTCGATCCCGTGTTTGGCCTTCGCTTGTTCGCTGATGCCACCCGCCTTGGCATTGGGATCGTTGGCGAGAATCTGACGAACCACTTCCATCTTGCTCAGCGGCTTGCCGTTCGCACGGCTCTTCTTCTTGGCCATCAGGGCCTCCTTCGTAAGGGTAATTATATACTTGACTCACCAGCGGTCAAGCCTGCCTAAGTGACCGGCGAATCGCCCGGAACACGCCTGCGATCTACTCTTTCGACTTCGCGGCGTCATGCTCGGCACGCTCGCGGCGGGCGAGTTCTTCCTTCGATACATCGACCAGCTTCCGCATCGCCGCGTCGAACGCTGGCAGCGCTTTAGAGAAGCTGTGCCGGTCCTTCCGTGGCTGCGCTGGTTCTTTCTTCGCTGGCATCTTGCGACTCCATTCCGACCGATTTTTCTGGCATTCTCTGCCGAATGGGCGACGATGTTGGGGTGCTGAACTTTTTCGGCAAATGCTCTAGCGCCCTGTACGGGTGTTTCGTATAATTGGTGATGACATGGCAGGTTTCGGCCGCTTCCGGTATCGGGCCATTTACAACATCGACCCCATCACGGGAAGCCCCAACGAGGACTGGAGCAAGCGGAGTTTTGGCTATGTGCCAGCTTACCACAAGCGCCCGTGGCACGAAACGCCGTACCGAGTTCCGAACGAGTACATCTGCACGCGGCTCGGCGAGTTCATTGGCCTGCCAATTCCGCCGTGCGTGTTGGCGACCAGTGAGATGTTGGATGCCCCGGCGATCTTCTCGGAACTCAACTTCAACGCCTACGGAGACAATCTGCCGCGAGTGTTCCCCGACCTATGCGTTAAAACACATGGCGGAGGAGTGCGCCGGGGTGCTGATGTTCGACATTTGGATCGCGAATGAGGATCGACACGACAAGAACCTTGCGGTGGACAACGTGGCAATGCCAACGAAGATGGTCGTGTTCGACCATGACATGGCGCTCTTCGGTGGATGCGGGACGGTCGGAATTGAGCGGCTGAATCAATTGCAGTTTACGCGGCTAGGGGTCACTGGCGGGACCGTGACCGGCGGCAATCGCCACTGTCTGCTGGACGAGATGAAAACGGCCGAGCATTTCGACCAGTGGCTTGAACGAATCGCGACCGTGCCGAAGCATTTCATTATGTCACTTTGTCGTGAGGCCGTCCGCTTCGGAGTTGCATCACAGGCAGAAGCCGACGCGGCGGTTGAGTTCCTAGAGTTCAGAAAACGTAACATCGGCCTATTGGTCGAGATGAACCGCGACGCCTTCACGGGCATCACGGAATGGAAGAAGCCAGGGGAGCTATTCTGATGACTACGCCACGCTTCCTGATTGCGAAATACGCGCCTGATCTTCGCCGCATGGAACCCCGCAACTTCGGCGTCCTCGTTTGGAACGAGGGCATCATCAAGTCGAAGTTCGTGCAGGATCGTGCGAATGGACTTCGACGCCTTCACTTGAACGACCCTGACGCCTACCGTCAATGGCTGACGTTCTGGGACATGCAGTGCCAGCGTCCAACAATCAAGCGTGATGACGGGACGTTGGCAACGCGCGAATCTCCTGAATTCGTCGATGCGCTAATGTCCACGGCGTCGGGGCATTTCATGCTGTCGGAGGGCGGTCGAATGATGGATCGCGTCCCCAAAGAGGAGACTGGCGACCTTCTCAACGAACTGTACTCAACGCTGGTGTTCGACAGCGATGGCGCGGACGAACCAGTCGAGTACAGCGAAGCAGAACTGCTCAGTCGCGCTATGCCGAAAATCCTGAAGCGGTCTGGCATCACGGAGCGACCCGGTTACCGCGACGGATACGACTGGATTTGCCCGGTTGGCGATACGATGCAACCATTCCACTTCGACCACGGTATTCATACCGATGCACCCAAGGCCGTTATCCAGAAGGTGCATCTGCTCCGGCAGGCCACCGTCCACCACGCCGCATTCATGTTTGAGGCAATGCAGCGAACCTACCTTGCGCACGATCAGTGCGCGTCCCTCGTGTATGCAACACCGTCCGATCTTAAGAATGACGATGCTCGCGCAGCATACCGCCTCCTGAAGTCACTTGGGCGTGTTGTGAATGTAGCTGATGAGGGCGCGTCAACTGAATCACTGAAGACGTTCGCGCTCGGTGTATGACATACCGAACGATCGCCGCCGAACTCTCTAGTCGATGAGTTCGGCGTAGGTCAGACGGCGACCGACAACGCGGGCCATGACCTCATCGAACCGCTGTCCGTCCGTCAGTTTGCGTTCGTTGAACCGGAAGACTTGCTCGTCAACGTAGCGGCACAACTGCCACGGCATGACGGCGATGTACGTCCCGTTAATGCAGCGCTTCAGCAGCGACCAGAAATTCTCCATCCCGTTCGTGTGGACGTTTCCGCGAACGTACTCGCGGGCATGGTCAACGGTGTCGTGCAGGTAGGCATCCTCAAGTCCTTCGTATGATCGAAGCGCGTCCGTGTAGATCGTCGCCCCCGCTTCGACCACGTTGCGGATGTTCGGCTGCAACGTCTTCCGCTTGGAGTTCTCGACCACACCCGCGATGACAGCGCCGCCGCGTTGCAGGACACCCTGAACGATGGTCTTGCCGACAGCGCCGCGGCCCTTGATCTTTTCCTTCCGCTTGGCGGCGTGCATGTTCTTCGCAGCCCCGCCGACGAAAGTTTCGTCGGCTTCCACGGTGCCGGACAGCTTGGTCATCGACCCCTCTTGCATCGCGAGCCGAACGCGGTGCAGCATGTGCCACGCGCTCTTTTGCGTCACGCCAAGATGACGGGCGAGTTCGCAACTGCTGATGCCGTTCTTCGCGTTCGTGATGCACCAGACGGCGACGAACCACTTGTCGAGTCCGAGGGGTGAATCCTCAAAGATCGTCCCGACTTTGTAGCTGAACTGCTTGCGGCAGCCTTTGCACCGCAGCATCTTCCGGGTCTCGATCTTGCCGACGCGCTCACTGCCACACTTCGGGCAGGTGATCTTGCCGTCCGGCCACTTGATGCCCACCATGTACTGATTGCAGACATCGGCGTCCGCGAAGAACTTGACGGCTTCAATTAGCGTTGTCGGGGTGGAGCACATGGGGGAACCTCTTGGTTACTGGCGTTATGCCCCCATTCTATCCCCGGTCTCGTGGTGAGTCAAGTATATAATTACCTTCGTAAGAGTAGGCCATGACTGTAGTTCACCGTCAATGGACAATGTGCTCAACCTGTGCCGTGGTTGCGAACCGGTGCGGCCGGGCACGTCGAGCGCTGGTGTCGCCGCGAAGAAGTCACGGAGGCAGAAGGAGTGTCTGCCAGGGCGTTCTCGTTTGGTAGGATATCACCACGGGAGCGGGGCAGGTGAACAGCGAGGGCTTGCGCCCTTGAATGGGAAACCGTCTCGGCGGCCTTTCGGGGCCATGTACCAGCGACAGACCCGTAGCGATTGTCACTGAGCGCCCCGCCCCCGATTGATGCGCTGCCGTGATGTCTGATCCGCCTGAGTACGATCCTTTGCCGCCGCACGTCCGGCGATTCGCGCCGTGGATGTGGTTCCCGTGGATGAAGCCGTGGCAACGGTGGACGCTCGCGGTGACTGTGGTGCTCGCAGGATACGTGCTGTGGCCAGTGCCAATGCTTTGGGTCGTACAACGGCTGGGCGGCGTGGGTGCTCGCGAGACCATGACGTTCACCGTCTATTTGCCGATTGTGGCAATCTGCGAACTGGTGCCGTCTCTCGACCGTGACTTCTATGAGTCGCAGGACGATTGGTTGCGGAGCGTGATCGGCGAGCCGTGAACACAGAGGCGGAGGTGAGCGCGCCTCCCGTTGAAAATGGACCACCACCATCCCGTGCGAGCCCCTGGTTTTATCCCCATTTACAAAACATCCAAAGCGTGTTTGTTCGCAAGGACGCCCTGCTACAATGGCGGCCGACGCGAATTGGAATCAAGGACCTCTCTGACCGGACGACCGGCATGTTTTCCTTTTCCGGCTCCCCAAGAACGCTCTGCGACGGCATCACCCGCCGCGACCTGCTGCACCTCGGCGGGTTGGGGATGTTCGGTTTGTCGCTGAGCGACTCTCTCCGATTGCAGGAGCTGCAGGCGGACGAAACGGTGGAGTCGATTGGCGGATTTGGAAAGGCGAAAGCCTGCATTCTGATCCATCTGATCGGCGCGCCGCCACAGCATGAGACTTTCGATCCTAAGCCGCTCGCCCCTGCCGAGATTCAAGGGGAGTTGAAGGCGATCTCCACCAGTCTGACGGGCGTAGAAATCGGCGAAGGGCTGCCGCGGACGGCGGGCATCCTCGACAAGCTGACCGTCATTCGATCGCTGACGCACCACCTGCCGTTTCATCACGTCCATTATGCGATGTCGGGAATTCCCGACTTTCCCAAGACGGAAGCCGATCCGAACGATCGTTCGCTGTGGCCGTGTATTGGGTCGGTGGTCGACTATCTCGACCAGCAGCGAGACGGGGACCGGCAGACGGAGATTCCGCGGCACATCGCGATGCCCTACGTGATGTATTCGCGTTGCCAGTTTCGCCCGCTGGGCGGCCCGTACGCCGGATTTCTCGGCGGCCGCTACGATCCGATCTGGACTGAGTTTCACGCGCAGGGAACGCGCGCCGTGCCTCCGTCGCTTGCCAAAGGGACGGGAATCGACTGGTTGGACCCGTTCGCCGGAATTCGGACGGAAGACCGATTTGAAATTGCCGGACCGACGAACCTGAGCGCGGAGATGAGTCCCCAGCGGCTCGGTTTGCGGCGGGCGCTGATGAGCCAGTTCGACGCGTCGCGGCGGTGGATGGACGCGCAGGAACGGGTCCGCACGCTGAGCCGTCATCAAGAACTGGCGTGGTCGTTGCTCTCGTCGGGGAAGATGGCATCCGCGCTCGACATCCAGCAAGAGCCGATCGCGGTCCGCGAACGGTATGGAATGAATCTGTTCGGCCAATCGCTGTTGGCGGCGCGACGGTTGCTCGAAGCGGGAGGCCGCTTCCTCACCGTCTTCTGGGATGCCTACGGCCATTTCACCGCCGGGTGGGACACGCACTATCAGCACTATCCGCGGCTGAAAGAGTATCTGCTGCCGGTTTTCGATCTGTCGTTCACGGCGCTGATGGAAGACCTGGAGTCGCGAGGTCTGCTCGATGAAACGCTGGTGCTGTGCATCAGCGAACACGGTCGCACGCCGAAGATTACGAAGAATGTGCCCGGAGCCGGCCGCGAACACTGGTCGCGCGTGTATTCCGGCGTGATGGCCGGCGGGGGAATCGCCCGAGGTAGAGCGGTGGGGAAGAGCGACGCCATCGGCGGCGATGTCGCCGAGACCCCCATTTCTCCCAAAGACCTGCTGGCCACCTCGTTCCATCTGCTGGGAATTGATCCGCACACGATGGTCCACGATCAACAAGGACGTCCGTTTTCCATCGCGGGGACGGGAACCATCCGTCCCGAACTGATTGGGTGACGGCTCGCACGGGATGATACCCAGCTTGCGGGCCTCGGGGAGTTCGCCGAACGACTCCGCCTGCTTCTTCACCCAGGCGGCGTTCCGATGCTTCGTGGACGACGAGACAATGTGGTCCGCCTGTCAAGGGCTGATCTTTTTACGAGTGCTTTTATGCCTTCGGTTTGATGAACAGAACCTCCGCGCGCTCAATCCATCCCTTCCGCAGGTCCACCCGGAACCAGCCATCGCTGTTTTTCGGATGGAAGCGGACAGGAGATCGCGGCCCGAATTCGGCCAGGTCGTACTGCGCCCAGGTTTTACCCAGGTCCGGCGAGATTGCGATGCCCGTGGCATAAGTAGACGCGGGAGCACAATGGCCCGCCAGGATCACGCCGTCTTCGATGATCATGTTAGCCAACTCGAATTCCGAATTAAAAAGCAGGGTGTGAGTCTTCGGATCGGCCAGATCCGCCGGAGCACAGCGGAAAATACCACGGTCGTGTTTCTGGTTGGGCAACTTGGGACCATTTGCATCCGCCGCCCAGTAGAGCTGTCCATCGACGAAGTTGATGCCGCCCGACTTGTAACGCGAGTTCGAGTTCACGGATACCAGCACCATCCAGTCCCATGCGTCGGCCCGTGCGTCGTATACCCCGCGCAGCCAGTGACATTCGTTCCCATGTCCGCGATTGATGTCCCCAGTGCAGGCGTAGAATGCCCGCTCAGCCGGATGAAATGTCACCGCGTGAATGTGCCGACAGATGACCGGGTTGCCGGGATCGCCGAGGAACGACCTGGGCTCGGCACCCTTCTCCTGAAAATGGGGATTCCGCCCGAAGGAATAGGCGATCTTGACCGTCTGCCCGCCGTCCGTCGAGTAGTAGATATTCACCGGCACCGGCCCACCGAGCACGTTGCAGTAGTTTCCCCACACGAGCATTTCCGAGCCGTCGATGTCCCAAGTATGGACGCCGTCGAGCGGATGGAAATACCAGCCAGGCTGATCCGGTTTCTGCGGCGTGTGCGGCAAGTAAGGAGTGCCGTCGCGGTTTGTGACAATGATCTGCCGGTAGCTCGTGAGATTGTCGGTGCTCAGGAACAGCTTCTCGCGCGTGGCGAAGAGGATATTCCCGTTTTTCAGAAGGCAACTGAAGGTGATGTTCTCCGAGTCGGGAAACGCCGTGCTATGAGCCCAGGACTGACCATTGTCCTCCGACAGAAAAACCTTCCCGTCGCCGAATCCGAAGGCTTTGTGAGCGCGCTGCGAATCGATGTAGGGCCCCGCTGGCGCGCGGCGATACCAGAAGTGCTCGGTTTCACGGGTCATGGAGGCGGCCCGCAGCGTGGATGCACTAGAGTTCAGCAAGCCGGCCGCTGTGGCCGCCGCCGCGGCCGTTCCGAGAAATCGGCGGCGATTGAGAGGTGATGGTGGGTTCAAGGGCATGAGACTTCTCCGCCGAATGGGACAACGGGGCTTCAAGTTTAGCGGTTCATCCCGTAGACGGTTTCCCCGGCGCTAGGCCAGTCGTTGCTCGCACAGAGGATGAGGTCTGGTGTCAGCAATGACGTCGTGGCAATAGCGGCTAATAGGGAACGAGGAGCGATCATAGCGGTTCGAATCCGAATTTGTTGATTGCCACTTCTATTCATTGAGAAACACTCGCCAATAGATCGATCACGCCGTCGCGGATCTTGGAAGCTGCTTCGACCTCCAGATACGCCGACCGGGCAGGCCATGTTTCATAGCCTCCCCAGGCCTGCTGCCTGGGCGTCGGCAGGTAGCCGTTGTAGCCATTGGCCAGTTCGATCACGAAGGCCGGCTTCATGGGGCTGCGCTGTTTAATGTCTAAACCGGTTTCGGCGAACACTTCGCAGGGGATCGCAGCGATGCCAATTTCTCCGATGCGCATGGCTTGCAACAGCAACGGGACGCGCTCGGGGCCTGCGGCAAGCGCAATCGCTTCTTCCGCGTAGACCTGAGGGCGGGTGAGGTTGTTGGGGTGTTCAATGCCCTGCAAGACGGTGCGCGCCCAGCGCAGGCGTGCTTCATCAGGGCGGCGGACCGCCAATTCCAACTCTTTGGTCGCGACGCCCAAGGACAATGCGTCGCGATAGGGAATCTGTCGGCAGAGTTGGGCCGCTGCTTGCGCCAAGTTGTCAGCGACCGTCTGCATCTTTTCCCAGGGCGGGTTGCGCTCGACGAGTTGCCGACGATTGACATTGTTCACGTCGCCGCTGGCGCCATTGGACATCATGGCCACAAAGGGCGGATCGCCCGCTTCGACGCCGAGCAATTGCTGGAGACGCTCCGCGAAAACGGCAAAGTAGTCCGCGCTCACGCTGCCGGCTGAGTAACCGCCCACATAGTGCAATCCATAGTTGGCGAGCACGGCCAAGGGGCGCCCATTGGCATGCCGCACGCTCAGGACGCTCAACTCCGGATCGACGGGCCCCGCCGGTTCCAGCACTTTCTGAGCGGCGGTCGGATTAGTGATGACTGTGTCCTTCGTCTCGCCAAACGGATCAGGCGGGGCGGCGCCGGGCTGCACCTTCCAGCGCCGATTAAACACGTGCTCCGGCTTAGGAACGCTTCCCCAACCGATTTGAGCGGGGGCCAATTGCGCGGCGGCCCGACGAATGGCGTCCGCGATCCGTAAGACGACAAAGTCGGCATACCAGCGGTCAATAGGGGCTTGTTGGATGTTGACCAGCCCTGGTGCGGCATGGGTATGTGTGGCAGCAACCAGCATGTGGTCGGCGGGCCATCCTAAGGCCGCCGCAGCCAGCGCTTTGGCGCGGTCGACCAATTCCCGGCTGATCATGCGCAGATCACAGATTACCAGTGCCAGGCGAGTGGCGCCGTCGTCTAGCACAAGGCAGCGCGCGTGCAGCTCATCGTGGACTTGCTTGGCGGGCCCGCCTCGCAGGATGATGCCGCCGTTGTTGGCGCCCAGCGGCAGCGTTATATTCGCCTTCGCGGCTCCCGCACGCAGCCCTCGTCCGGCGGGCGCCGCATGAAGCGCAGGGCCGACGAGCGGCACAGTCGAGATTGCACTTAGGAATCCTCGTCGTGTCCAGTCTCGCATTGACACGATCCCCAAGAGGCGTTTGCCTGGTTCGCTTACGGCCGGGACCGCGGCTCGGTGCGTATCTTTTTAAGCAGCGCGTCCAACTCCTGGACTTTTTCGGCATGATCTCCGATCACGTCTTTCTTTTCCCCCAGATCATCGGCCAGGTTAAACAGTTGCGCGGGAATTAGCGCGGCTTTTTGTCCGTCTTTATTCGTGCGTTGTTTGCCGCCGGCATAGCTCGCCGGGCTGTATTTCCACGGTCCTTGTCGCACGGCCAGCCTTCCCGGAAAACCCGCCGTGTGGTTGATGAGATGATTGCGGACGGGCTTCTCGGCCGTGCCCAATAGTGCGGAAAGCACGTTGAAGCTGTCAGGCCCCGCATCGTCGGCGAGTTTCTGATGGGCGGCGGCTGCAAAGGTCGCCAGCATGTCGACATGGCAAATCAATTGGTCGGTTGTGGTCCCGGCTTTTATTCGGCTCGGCCATCGCGCGACGAAGGGAACGCGGTGACCGCCTTCGAATAAGTTTCCCTTAATGCCCCGCAGGGCGCCGTTCTGCAGGTGGCCGTTGTTCGTCTTTTCGGTACCGGCATTGACGGTGTCAGGGCCGTTGGGATCGAGGACGCCGCCGTTGTCGCTGGTGACGATGACCAAGGTGTTCTCAGTCAATTGCAGTCGATCGAGCGCTTCCAGAACGCTGCCGACGGTCGCGTCGAATTCCTGAATCACATCGCCGCGCACGCCGGACTGGCTTGAACCACGAAACCGGTCATGCGGCACCCGAGGAACGTGCGCGTCGTGGGTGGCCAGGTACAGGAAGAACGGAGAACTGTTGTGCTGCTCAATGAATGCGACGGCTTTCCTGGCGAAGGTATCGGCGATGTCTGCATCGGACCAAAGGGCCGCCTGGCCCCCTTTCATGCCGCCGATTCGCGGGATTCCGGCGACGACGGATTCGGGATCGCCGCGACGAACGGTGTAATCCAAACGGATCGGGTCGGCCGCGTCATAACCCACCACGCTGTGGTTCTCCACAAAGACGCATGGCACGCGGTCCCCGGTCGCCGGCAGGATGAACGCGTAATCGAATCCCGCTTCGAGCGGCCCCGGCTTGATGGCGCGGTTGTAATCCGTCTCTCGCTCGCCCAGACCCAAATGCCATTTGCCGACCATTCCCGTGGCATAGCCGGCCTGTTTGAGAATGGACGGGACGGTGGGCGAACCCGGCATAATGCACAACGGCGCAATGCCGCTCAGGACGCTCGATCCGGCAGGTTGCCGCCAGGCGTACCGACCGGTCATGAAGGCGTAACGTGTGGGCGTGCACATTGCCGACGGGGAATGGGCATCGGTCAATCGGACGCCTTGTTGCGCGAGACGATCCACGTGCGGCGTCTTGATCTTCGTCGCCCCATAGCAGCCGAAATCGCCATAGCCGATGTCGTCGCCGAGGATGAAGACGATGTTGGGGGTAGCACGCGACTCTTGGCCCACGGCCATAGGGAGGCCTGCGGCCATCAGACACACAACGAGAAACAGTCGAGGCACGGGCATGAGGATTCCATAGGGATTGCTGGTCGCGGCGTCATCAGGACAACGCTTCAATCCGGCCAACTTCATCACTTGCCCAAAGTTTCTCCGCACGCCGCCAGCGCCATGCACGCATAGGCCGTGCCCGCGTGCGTGAGATAATGCTTGCTGTCTTGATGAAGCGAACGGGTGAACCATCTTCCGCTGGCGCGCTGATTGGCCTTGAGCCAGGCGATGCCTTTTTTCAATCGGGGATCCTCGGCGGGTAAGCCGGTGCGGCGCAGGACATAAATGACGAACCCTGTCCCATAGCCATCGCTGCTGGCGGTGTCCTGCGGCGTATGATCGGCCCGTTGCCATTTGCCGAGCGCTGCGGTCGACCAACCGCCGTCGGAATGCTGGAGCGATAACAGCTCATCGATGCACTTCGAGCTCTCCGCCGCAGTCTGCAACTCCAAATCCGGCAGATAGGTCGAAGCCCAGAGCACCATGGCTCGTTGATGCAGGTGCTCTCCCGGATTCTCTCGGAGGTACGACTTGATCTTGGCCAGTCCGGCTTGGGCCGCCGGCGATTGAGCATATCCGTCGGGAGCGACTCCCACGCCCACCGCGGCGATGGTCACGCCGTAATGGTCGTCCGATTCCATCGGCGGATAGTCGCAATTCAGCCACTTCCAACTGCCATCGGCACGTTGCACGGTCCACATCCGGTCCAGCGCTTGCTTCGAGGCCGGGTGCAGCTTGCCCGTCGTATGCGCATCGTTGAAGGCCAGGATTGCGCCTGAGGCAACGACCTCGGTCGGCCATCGCGGTCCCCGTTTTTCCCAACGATCGACAACGATCGTCTCCAACGCCGCGCGAACGAATGTGTGTGCCGGAGCCTTGTCAGACGGTGCGGCCGAGATCAGCGGTCGCGCCATCAGGTAGGAGTAATTTGTATGGCACGTGAAGCAAGTGCGTTTCGTGGTCCAATCGATTGCCGCGGCATCAAGAAACCGAGCAGCCGCTTCCAGCGAGTAGGTCTCCGCCAAAGGCTCGTCTTTACTGTTCGCTTCTGGCGCGACGTAATTCTCGGCGGTGACTGGTTCAGACGCAGCGCAGTGACCACACCAAAGAATGGCATAGAGCAACCAAGTCGCAATTGAACGTCGCAGCATGTGGTGAACCTCCAAGAAGAAACGTCAGTATCAGGGTAGCCTGTTGAGCTTCTTCGATGGGCGTGCGCCCCATGAGGATTAAAGCCGACTCGGCGTGACAAGGGGGGAAGAAATCGACTCCGGCAGCCTGCAAGCAGTCGACATCAGTCCATGCGGGACTCTACCAGACGAGACTGGCTGCTTCAACGACGCAGCAAGTCGGCCGGGAGCGCTGGGGGTGGTACACTTTCAGATTCCCCGCCTAGTAGATCGTATCCAGCACCACCAACCAAGCGGAGATGGTAGGGAACACCCGAACGCGTGTGGGAGCGTGGAGGCGTCAAAGAAGAACTCGTCGATCGAGTAGTATTCCACTGTTGGACTGACGGCTTGCAAGATGGCAAGCATCCGGCGGGACAGCACTTCGTACCAACGGAAGTCGCGTTTCAGGAACACGGCCTCCGGGCACAGCGGCACGGCTTCCCAGATCGGCATCCCCGTCGTGACACCGCACGCCTTGAGTTCGTAACTCTTGGCGATGACGCATGCGCCCTGATTCCCGATCACGCCCGATGGGACGCCACGGAGGTGTGGGAACCGCGCCCGCTCCGCGGAGACGTAGAAGCAATCGGCGTCGAGATGCCCGATGACAGATACCATACGGGCGGACAGTAAAGAAACGGGCGTTCACTGTCAACCGAGGTCGTCGAACAGGCTTTTCTGCTTAGGAATCTCTACCGGTTCGGCCGGTTTGATCCATTCCGGCGAGTCCGGCTGCCATTCCTTCTGTGACTCGGCGACGGCTTGCAGGACCACGGACCCATCCGGCGGCGTCCGCAGCATCGGGCGAATCTCATCCGGTTCGGTGATCGTCGGATCGAGATACCGGGACCACACATCGCGCGGCAAGATCACCGGTTGCCGGTCGTGGATTGTGGCCTGCTCGGCGTTTGGGTCGTTCGTGAGGATCGAGATCTCACCTTTGCCGTTGAACACGCCTGCCAAACCCATCGGCTCGCCGCTCTTTGGCCAGACATGCCAGCGCTGCCTCCGGCGTTTGCCGGAGTCGGTGAATTCGTAATAGCTGGTGACGGGGACGAGGCAGCGTTGCCGGCGGATGAAATCCCGCCACATCCGCTTGTCGAAGGCTTCCACGGCCCGCGTGTTGAAGATGGGCAGGCCCTTCTCCCATGATGCGGAGAACCCCCACGGCCCGATGCGGCCTTCGCGACCGGCTTCGCCATCCACGAGATAGACCACCGGGTCCGTGGGGTTGACGTTGTACCGCATTGGAAACTGCGGCACGCTCCGAACGACGTCGAAGAACTCCTGCAGCGCCGCGGGAGTCAGTCGGATGTTGAGGCGGGAGCACACGACTCGTCCTCTTGTTCGTAAATCGTCGGATCGTCGTCGCGCAGGTCCGGCAGGTACTCCCTGAGAAGGCCGATCACGCCGGGGAAATATTCCTGCGGGAGCACGTGCGGTTCCCAGTCCTCGTCATCGACGGAACCGCCCGGCGCAACCACTCCGTCGTCGATGGCCCGCATGAGGACGCGATTGGCGATCGACCGCAGCGTTGGGGCTTCCGGCGGAATGGTCAGACGGCCGACGTGCGCGAGCCGGTGTTCGCAGTGAGCGACGACGTTTTCGACTCGCCACCGCCCGGCGCTGGCTTCCCGATGGATCGTTTCCAGGTCGGTGCGATGGTCCGCGAGCGACTCGGCCAGCACGTTGACCGTCGTCGCCACGATCTCAGGCGTGCAGCCGCTGCGGTTCAGCACGGCGTCCGCCAGCAACTTCTCGGCTCGCTTCCGGTCATCGGCACACGGTTTCGTCATGGCTTGTTCTCTCCCCACCGCCATCGCGGCGGCTCACCCTTGTGCCAACAGATCGCAATCAACTGCGCGGTGCAGACTGTCGTCCAGGCCAGGTACTGGCCGAGCCATCGCTGCGGCGGAAAGATCAGTGCGCCGATGACGATGGACAACACGAAACCTGCCAACACCGCCCAGCCGTGCCACGAATTCGGCGGTCCCCAGCCCCAGCCATACCGCTTCGCGGGGAACCAATACATCAGCGGGTTACTGCTGTCGGTCATACAGGCGAGCATACCGCCGGAGCCTGCCCTCCGGCCAGCGCGGAACCGTTCGCCCGCCCGACTCAGGGGCGCGGGCTGGAAGCGGCGACGTTCAGCAGTCCCCGATAGTGAATGCGTGCAATGGCGCCGAGCGGTTGCAGGGTTGGGCCGCCCGCTGAGCCGAGGTTGGGGCCGGCACAGTAGAGCTGGACTTCCGCGATCCGTTCGATCGGCCCCGACGACTCGTCGTCATCGATTCCCAGGCAGAGTTCGGTTCCCGGAATGAGATACGCCCACGCAAACATGCCGTGGGCTTTCAGCGGAGGGAGCAAGTCAGTGGGAACGACGGTCGTTCCAGCCAAGGCGCGCAGGCGATCAAGATACTCAGTGACCTCTGCCGTCTCTGTGGCTTGGGCGATCGCCGGCGTCATATTGATTCCGTCCTCCCGGCCGCTGACGAGAGAGGCCGGATCAGCGCGGAGTCTGGCCATCCGCCGAGTGGCCGCCTCCGCCGAAACGCTGTCGATCGTCTCCGGAATCGGCAATCGCTCGAAGCCGACGATTTCCAGCAGCGGGAAATCGCGAAAGGTGGTGAAGGCGCGGCCGCATGTCGGACAACACGAAGGCTCGTAGTCAGCAGTCATCACTTGATCCCATCGACTGTTGTTGAACGAATCGAATGCCGTGCCGGTCCGGTTGTAAACACTCGCCCTAATCGCTTGCGATCGCCGACTCGGGCGAGAGTCAGTAGTCCAACATTGAACCAGAAAGATTGCTCACCGCGGCGGCCATGGCCACTTCGCCACAACAGGGAATCAGACTCATTGTTTCGATCCCCCTTCCGCAAGGCGGTAAAGATGCACGTCCCAGGGCGCGAAAGTGTCGCGGAACGTGCCGTCCTCGACGTCGAGGCGGCGGTCCTCGCCGAGGACATCGACCCGTGCGCGCCCGGACATTCCGGCAACGCGAAATTCAGCGGCGGTCTGGCCGGGCCGCATCGCGACGGCGAACACGTAGGTGGCTCCGTCGTGCCGCTTGACGATCGCCTCCACCGGAACGTCGGGGTCCGTCGTGGTCGCCGCGACACCCTCCCCCACCGTCGGAGCGTTCAGCACCCTGGCGAGCTGCTGGATCTGCTGATTCGTCGCGGTGACGCTGGCGAGCATCTCCGGGTCGGCGAGCAGCCCCGCCTCGATGAACTTCGGCTGGAATTGATGCGAGAAGTAGATCAGGCCCCGCGCGCCGCGAATCAGCGCCATCCAGACTTCGGCCCGCACTTCATGCGGCGTGGCCTTGGCCTTCACGTTGTCGATCCGCGTGCATTCGATGCAAGTCCACACCGGCTTCCGATCTTCTGACCAGCGGCGCAGCCGGCTGACCCCTTCGGGAACGAACCACAACTTGCCGGCCACATCGGCGTGAGTGTGGCAGCCAGGATAGATGTCGAACGAGACGATGTCCGCCCCCTGGACATACTC
>Ga0163151_10004157_pt1 | contig 19842 bp, 15 predicted proteins | sample OliLakLV19MP5IB2_FD_145596 | JGI IMG/M metagenome (GOLD analysis project Ga0163151, IMG submission 145596) | Freshwater microbial mat bacterial communities from Lake Vanda, McMurdo Dry Valleys, Antarctica - Oligotrophic Lake LV.19.MP5.IB-2 | ecosystem: Environmental > Aquatic > Freshwater >... | reverse complement strand
AAGAGCGGCTGCACGCCGTGAACGATGCGTTCATCACCGACTGGATGCGGCAGAAGGAACCGAACCTCGAATTGCCGGTCACGTGGTCCCCCGAGGTGGTCCCCGGCGAAGCGAGCGCGGCGTTCTCGCTCGCCACGCTGGTGCCCCTGGTGTTGATCCTGATGACGGTGACCGGCGCGGTCTACCCGGCGATCGACCTCACCGCGGGCGAGCGCGAACGGGGCACGCTGGAGGCGTTGATCGCCGCGCCGGTCTCGCGGCGGCAGGTGCTGCTGGCGAAGTATCTCGCCGTGATGACCGTCGCCTTGCTGACGGCGGTCGCCAATCTGACGGCGATGACCGCCACGGCGTTCGCGTCGGGACTCGATGACGTGCTGTTCGGCAAGAGCGGCTTCACGCCGTTCATGCTGCTGCAAATCCTGTCGCTGCTCGTGGTGTTCGCGGGGTTCTTCTCGGCGGTGATTCTGGCCCTGACCAGCGTGGCCCGCAGCTTCAAGGAGGCCCAGGCGTACCTGATTCCGCTGATGCTGATGTCGCTCGCGCCGGGAATCATGGCGATGCTGCCGGGCCTCGAAATGACGGCGACGCTGGCCGTGGTGCCGCTCGCCAACATGGTGCTGCTCACGCGGGACGGCATCGCGCTCGCGATTGCGGCCAGCATCTTCGGGACCGATGCGGTCCTGTACGGCAGCGCGGGGACGTGGTCCGACCTGTGGCACCGGCCGGAGTTCGAGCGGCCGACGGCGACGCTGTCGCAGGGGTTCCTCGCCCTCGCCGGGCTGGTCCCCGCGTTCATCCTGCTCGGCGGCATTCCCGCGCGGCTGGAGGGCTGGTCGCTGACATCGCGGCTAATGGCGTCGGCGACCGTCACGATGCTGCTGTTCGTCGTCTGGCCGCTGATCGTCGCCACGTGGAACCGAGTCAAGGTGCGGAGCGGCTTCGGTCTGAACGGGGCGTCGGCGCTGTCGTTCGTCGGTGCAATGCTGGCCGGCGTCTCGCTGTGGCCGTTCGCGCACCAACTGGAAATCTGGACGCTCTCCGCCGAGCGAATCAAAGTGCTCGTCGAGATGTTCAAAGAGCTGGAACTGGAGCTTGGCGAGATTCCGCTGCCGATGAAACTGCTGTCATTGGCGCTGGTCCCGGCGGTGTGCGAGGAGTTCTTCTTCCGCGGCTTCCTGTTCCGCGCATGCCGCACGCAGTGGTCGGCGACGGTGTCGATCCTCGTCACGGCGGCCGCGTTCGGCGCGTTCCACGTGCTGGTCCGCGACGCGCTGCTGTTCGAGCGGTTCCTGCCGACGGCCTTGATGGGCGTCGCCCTCGGCTGGGTCGCGCACCGCACCGGCAGCACCTGGCCGGGCATGCTGCTGCACGTCCTGCACAACGGCCTGCTGCTCAGCCTGGGCGAGTGGCTCGACCCCGCTAAACACGCGTGGCTGACGGAAGAGCGGCAATCGCTGCCGCCGTGGGTGCTGGCGATGGCGGCGGTGGTGGTCGTCGTTGCCGCGGTGATCCTGCGGTCATCTCAACAGAAGCCCCGGGGTTCGCAAAGTAGGCCGGTCACCCCGTAACCGGAAGGCTTCGAGTCACGGAAACCGACCAATCATGGCCACCAGCGAAAACCTGTTGACTAGTTTGTCGGAGAGTCATAGCGTGATGGCCGCTTCGATAGTTGGCCAACCCTCATCAGGCGGAGCATGTCATGACGCGATTGTCAGTGTTGGCGTTGATTGTGGCTGCCACGAGCGCCCTGTCGATGCAAGCTCAGCAACAACCGTTGGTCCGCGGATCGCTGTTGCGGGTGGCGTCGGTCGACATCGTCGAGGCCATGAAGCACTCGGACGAGTTTCGAGAAGGAAAGGACGCCATGAAGGCGGAGATTGCCCTGGCCGAAGCAGAATCTGCAGCGAAAGCGAAGGTCGTCCTTCAAGCAACTCCCGCGAAGGTGGATCAGACGACAGCGAATCGCGATGAGTTCGAGGACTGGCGGAAATCTGTTCAGAGGCAGTTTATCGCAAAAGACAGAGTGCTTTATGAGCGGACGCTAACCAGCATCACTCAAGCCATCACTCAGTTTTCCAGGGAACACACGATTCAGGTTGTCATTCCGATCGCGCATTCACAGCCGAAACCGGGCACGACGGGCGAGTTGCTGAACACCCACATCCGCTCAGTTCAGTATCAAGACCCGGAAATCCCCATCGACGACATCACACCGGAGATCATTGTTCTCATCAATCAGAGCTATCATCGAAATAAAATCCCATAATCTTTCCGAGGAAGGCGTTCTCGACAACTTGCCCCCGGCGATGATTGCGGGGAGCTCGAAGACTCGAGCTCAGCCACGCTTGCGTAAAGTAGACCGGTCACTCCGTGACCGGCAGGCTTCGAGTCACGGAGTGCCTCGTCTACTTTGCAGGCATTCACATCTTCTCGTTGACCCCAATCCCCAGCAGCGACAGCCCCTGCTTCAGCACGCGGGCGGTGAGGTCGCACAGCAGCAACCGGCTGGTGCGGAGGGCGGGGTCGGGCTCCTTCAGCACCGGGCACTCTTCAAAAAACGTGGCGAACACGTTCGCCGTTTCGAACAGATACTGCGTGAGCAGGTTCGGGCGGCAATCGCCGACGACGTCGAAGACCGCCTCGGCGAAGCGGTTCAGTTGCCGGGCGAGTTGCCGTTCCGCGGGGGCGTCGATCCGGACCGCGGCCGGTTGCAATCGTAGTGCTGAGACGTCGATATCTCCCCTTCGGAAGATGCCGTAGACGCGGGCGTAGGCGTACTGGATGTACGTCGCCGTGTCGCCGTTCTTGGCGAGCATCTTCTCCCAGTTGAAGACGTAATCGCTGTCGCGGTTGTGGTGCAGGTCGGCGTAGATGATGCCGCCGATGCCGACGATCTCCGCGATCGCGGCCCGCTGCGATTCGTCGAGTTCGGGGCCGTTCGGTTTGCTGCTGTCGTTCTCGTCGACGATGGCCCGGGCGTGGCGGACCGCTTCGTCGAGCAGGCTTTCGAGGCCGACGGTGTCCCCCGACCGGGTCTTGAACGGCTTGCGGTCGTCCCCCAGAATCGTGCCGAAGCTGACGTGCTGGAACTCGACCCGGTCGTAACCGATCTCTTTCGCCGTCGCGAATAGCAGTTGAAAATGTTCGGATTGGCGGGAGTCGACGACGTACAGGATGGCGTCGGCCTTGAGTTCGTTCACGCGGTATTGGATGGTGGCGAGATCGGTCGTCGCATACGTGTAGGCGCCGTCGGCTTTGCGGATGATGAACGGTGCGGCGTTCCCGGCGACGAACACGCACATCGCGCCGTCGCTTTCGCGCGCCAAGCCGCGAGCGGCGAGGTCGTCGACCACGCCGGCGAGCATCGGGTTGTAGTAACTCTCGCCGAGCGTCAGGTCGAACGTCACGCCGAACCGCTGGTACATCCCTTGCAACGCGGCGAGGCATTGCGGGATGAACGCCTGCCACAACGCGAGGTTCTCTGAATCCCCCGCGTGCAGCTTGGCGGTCTCCTTGCGCGAGAGTTCGACGATCTGCGGATGTGCCTTAGCGAGCGCCGCGAGTTCCGGCGACTCATCGATCGCCTGCCGCTTCTTTCGTGCGGAGTTCACCGCATTGCGGGCTTCGGTGAGTTCGGCGTCGAGCTTCTTCGCCTGCTTGGCGAGATCTTTATCGGCGGGTTTCGCAGCCGCGGTTTGCTTCGCCGTCGCGACTTCGGCTTCCAATCGTACAATGGCGGCCTCCAGCGCGGGCAGCTCCGCGCCCAGCGTGTGATAGTCGCACAACTGATTGACCAGCCGGTACAGCCGCGCGAGTTCCTTCACCGGTTCGACGGCATACGCGGCGTCATCGCGGAAGTGCTTGTAACCGTAGATGATCATCCCGAACTGCGTGCCCCAGTCGCCGATGTGGTTGTCGCTGAGCACGCGATGACCTAGGAACCGCAGCACGTTGTCGAGCGCGTGCCCGATGACCGTGCTCCGCAGATGGCCGACGTGCATCGGCTTGGCGACGTTGGGGGACGAGTAATCGACGACGTACGTCCGCACGGGCGATGCCAGCGGCACTCCCAGCCGGTCGTCCGTCACCAGCCGGTTCGATTCGGCGGTCAACCGGTCGGACCGCAGCCGCAGATTGATGAACCCCGGCCCCGCGACCTCCGGCGGGTCGCACAGATCGGCGACGTCCAGCTTCGCGACGATCTCCCTGGCGACATCCGGCGGCGGGCGCTTCAGCGTCTTGCCGAGCGACATCGCACAGTTGGCCTGATAGTCGCCGAACTTCGGATCGCCCGCGGGCCGCAGCATCGCGGCGTACGGTTCGACGTCGTCGACCAGCCCCGCGAGCGCGGTTCGCAATCGAGATTGCAGTTCGGAATGCCAGTTCATCGGAGGAAGTCCACTCGGTGGGTGCCATGCAACGCTGCGTTCACGAATCTGATCGGCCGGCTAAGATTTCGTCCACAGATTTCACAGATTACGCAAATTCAAGACATGGGCATTTGTCTGGGCATGGTTGCTTCAGTGCGGTCTTCTGTCGGACTTCAATCTGCGGAATCTGTGAAATCTGCGGACAAATGCTTTTGACCCTCTCTCAAATTCGTGAACGGCGTTGGGCGCCATACTTGCAGCTTTGGGCAAGCATGCGTCTGTTCGAGTGGTCATTGAGAGACATGCTTGCCCAAAGCTGCAAGCATGGCACCCGAAAAGGCGGAGATTACAAGCTGGATACGGCAGCGGTGGCGGGGAGGCCGAGTTCGCTGCGCCAGTCGATGCGCCTGGCGTCGGCCCACAGCCGTTCGAGATCGTACAGCTTGCGCGTCTCCGGCTGGAAGACGTGGAGTACGATGTCGCCGTAGTCCTGCACCAGCCAGTTGGCCTCGCCGTTGTCCCCTTCGGTCCCGTGCGTGCGGTTGCCGCGGGCCTTCATCATCAGGCGGATTTCCTCGGCGAGGGCCCGCATCTGCCGCGGGTTGTTGCCCGAGGTGATGACGAAGTAATCGAACACCGGCGTGATCTCGGTGAGATCGAGCACGAGCGTGTCGCGGCCGCGGAATTCGTCGGCCGTCTGCGCACAGCGGCAGGCGTCTTCGAGGCTGCGTTGACGTTGAGTTTCGAGCGTGGGCATGGGAGCGGCCGGAGTCCGTCAAGTGTTGTAAGGTGCCGACAAAGCGGGGAGTGGATAGTGGGCAGTGGACAGACAGAAAAAGGCAGCAAGCCTGCCCCTTTCCCCTCTGTCTGACCACTGCCCACTATCCACTCTTTAATAACTGGACCGCTGTCAGCAGTGTCAGGTTCACTGCTCACGTCACGGTCACATCGTGCAGTTGATCGAGGAGCGCGGCGTACTCGTGTTCGGCGAGGCCGTTGCCGACGAGGATCGCCGAGCCGTTGGCCAGCGCGGTTTGCCACGATTGCCGGCCGTTCGCGAGGTTGGCAAGCGTGGAGACGTCGGTCTGGCAGACCGAGGCTCGTTCGGCGTGGATGCCGGTCTCGGCCCCGACCACGTGCCCGTTCTGCACGATCAGTTGCCACTGCCCGCCGCCGGCACCGCGGACGTCGAGTCCGAGCAGCCGATTCCGCGGTTGCCGGCCGGTGAGGCTGGCCCCCAGATCGAGCCACGGCTGCATCCAGCCCTGCGCATCGAACGTCAATTCGACCGGCTTCTTGCTCGGCGTCGGGAAGCCGGCGTCGATCGCGGCCCGCGACAGCTTCAGCAGCAGCGCGCGGTCCACGTGCGGGCACGGCAGATGCGGCAGCATCGTTTCGACGTTGGTCCGGTCGAACTCGGGGTCCATCCGCCAGTACGAGTTGTAGATCTTGATGTGCTCGTGGAACAGCGCTTCCGGCTCGTTCAAGTAGGACGGCTGGTAATCGACCCCCGCCAGCATCGCCCCATACAAGCCGACCGCCTCCTCCAGCACGTCGCGGATCAACCGCGTCGTCACCGGATGCGGCGGCGTCAGGTGGTACGTCTGACCGTGGCATTCCGGATGCGTGATGACGTGCGCCATCGCCGCGGAGACCCAATCGACCGGCACCAGGTGCTTGGTCTCGGTGCCGCTCAGGGCCAGCCGCACGACGTGACCGCCGACCTTGCCGGTTTCATCGCGGGCCATCGCCCCGGAAATCATGTGGACGAGTTGCAAGGCCGCGTAGAAGCCGTGATACGTCGTCGTGAAGCCGGTGCGGCTGTCGCCGATGATGATGCCCGGGCGGAAGACCGTGGTCGGTTCGGCGAACTCCGTCTGACGGACGAGCTGTTCGGCGGCGATTTTGGCCTTCTCATAATCGTTCCCCAGCGTCTGGCCGACGTCGGTTTCCGTCTCCAGGACGCGGCCTTCGCGCAGTCCGGCGATGTACGCCGTCGACACGTGATGGAACTGCCGGATGCCGGCCGCGCGGGCGAAATCGAGGACGTTCTGCGTGCCGCCGACGTTCGATCGGTACGGCTCGCCCTCGGGACTGGTCGCCTGGAACGACAGGCTGGCGGCGTTGTGAATCAGGCTGCCGCAGTACTCCGACGCCCAGCGCAGGTCGTTGGCGTCGAGGCCGAGATCGGGCTGGGAGATGTCCCCCTCCAGCACCACGGGCCGCGGCAAGGTGCGGCCGAGTTCCTCCTCCCAGTCGCACAGCAGCCCCTCGACCCGTTGCCGGGCGGACAGCTTGCGGTTGGACCGAACCAGCACGGCCATGGGCACGTCGGCGAGGAGCAGATCCCGCAGCAGGTAATTTCCGAGCAGGCCCGTCGCGCCAGTCAGCAGATAGTACGACATACGAGGATGAGGTCTCAGGGGGGAAAACCGCCGCGCGTGCGGTGGGGTCCGAGCAACACACTAGTTTACCGGCAGACCGCGCCGCACTTCAAACCCGTGGAGGGCCGTCAGTAGTGGCTGTTTGTGCAGAAGAACTCCGCCCGAGTCCGCCGCCAGCCGCCAATTTAGAGCAGCGCTCGCAAATTCTGGAGTCCTAACCGGGGGAAATCGCAGTCTTGTCAGAACTGAGTCCGCGATAATTCGTCTCAGAAAACCCGCGGAGATTGTGCCGGTTGTCGGAATGATGCGGGATGTGTTGGCGCAAGGTGTCGCGGCGCTTTCTCCCCTCTCCCGGCGCTTCGCCGGGAGAGGGGTCGGGGGTGAGGGTGCCTTTCTGTCTTTATGCCTTCTCTGTAAATCGCAAGCAAAATCGAAAAGGCGAAAAGCACCCTCTCCCTAACCCTCTCCCACCGAAGCGGCGGGCGAGGGGACAAGGCGATCACCCAACCATCGTGATGGCGGTATCATGAAGGCGTCGCAACTCACGGACCGTTTCACACCCGCCACGCGCGACCTCACCATGAACAGCGATGAACTCCGCGAACAGATCGCCAGGGAAGCCGCCCGGCTGATGCTGCGCGGCAAGGTGCAGGACTTCGCCGCCGCCCGCAAGCGGGCCGCGCGGTGGCTGAAGCGGAAACGACTGACGCGCGACGAGATGCCGTCGAACCAGGAGATTCAGGTCCAGATCTACGCGATCAGCGGGCTGATGGCGTCGGAGCTGTCGACCGCCGAGGCGATCCCCGACGACGAGCATCCCGACGCTTTCGCCGTGTTCCAGATGCTGCTCGAACCGCTGGCCAGGGTGCAGCTCGATCCGCACTACCATCCCGAAGGGGACGCACTCTATCACAGCCTGCAGGTGTTCGAGCGGGGCAAAGCCGCGCAGCCCTACGACGAGGAGTTCCTGCTGGCGTGCCTATTGCACGAGGTCGGCCGGGCGATCAATCCGCGGCACCCGGTGCTGTCGGCGATCGATGCGCTGGGAACGCTGATCACCGACCGCACGCGGTTCCTCATCGAGCAACGCCCGGTCGCGGCGCACTATTTGCGGACCGGCGAATGCCCCAATTCCCTGCGGAAATCCCCCGACTTCGACGACGCGCTGCTCCTCGCCCGCTGCGACCGAGAAGGCCGCGTCTCCGGCGCGGACGTGGGCACGCTGGAGGAGACTTTCGAGTATCTGGAGGGGTTGGAGACTGCGTGGGACGACGAAGATGTGTTCGAGGATGACTAACCATTTAGCCCCCGGTCTCCCGACCGGGGGGCGATCGCTCATTCGACGTCCCACGAAGCTTTGGGTGCCATGCTTGCAGCTCTGGGCAAGCATGTGCCTTTCAATCAATGCCATGCTTGCCCAGAGCTGCAAGCATGGCACCCAGCGACCTTCGCAGAGTCGTGGAGATACTCGCACGATACGCCGACAAAGCCAGCAGAAGCAGAGACGCCATCACCAGGGAGTCGCGAATAATGTCCTGGAACCCAATTGCCGCTTCAACGACTGCCCAACATTCACGGCCCAAAAACATTCTGTGTGATTAGAATATTTCCCAGCAGCCATGCTACGAACCCCATCAGCGTGGCCAGTACGAAACGAGTCCTGTGCCTACGCCAAACGGAACGCGAACCGAATATCCAGAAGCTTCCGCAGCACAAATAGCTGACTGAGCTAATAGCCGCCACGTGAAATCGTCCTTCGAATGCGGGTGCGTTGACCAACAACAGTATTGCAATCACACATCCGGAGCAGAAAAAAAAACGCTCCAAATGCCCCAAAGAACAAGGTGGCGAGTAACACCCAACGAGGGGTGCGTTTGCCTCGCTTCGGTGCATCTTTTTCGGGAAGAGCTTCACCACAGCCGCTGCACTGAAGTGCGACGACTTCCATTTCAGCACCGCACATCGGGCAGATTTTTGTCATCAGCGCCGTCCGTTGATCGGCCCCCCGTCGGGAGACGGGGGGCTAAATGTGGTGATGCATCACAGCGCCTGCGGAATGCGTCGCACTGCTTCTTCGATGTTTGCGCGGCTGTTGAACGCGCTCAGCCGGAAATACCCTTCGCCGCTCGCACCGAAGCCGCTGCCGGGGGTGCCGACCAGGTTCGCCTTCAACAGCAGGTGATCGAAGAACTCCCAGCTCGTCTTCTGGCCCGGCGTCTTCAGCCAGACGTAGGGCGCGTTGACGCCGCCGTAGACTGTCAGCCCCGCGGCTCGCAGGCCGGCGCACAGGATCTTGGCGTTTTCCAGATAGAAGTCGATCAGTTGCCGGACCTGCGGCTGGCCCGTTGCCGAATACACCGCTTCCGCCCCGCGCTGGACGATGTAGCTCACGCCGTTGAACTTCGTCGTGTGCCGGCGGTTCCACAGGCTGTGCAGATCCAGCTTCTGCCCGTTGGCGGCCTCGGCCTTCAGCGACTTGGGAACGACCGTGTAAGCGCACCGCGTGCCGGTGAAGCCGGCGGTCTTCGAGAAGCTGCGGAACTCGATCGCGCATTCGCGGGCGCCGGGAATCTCGTAAATCGAATGCGGAATCTCCATCTCGGTGATGTACGCCTCATAAGCCGCATCGAAGAAGATGATCGCGTCGTTCGCTTTGGCATATTCGACCCACTGCTGCAGCGTTCCCTTGGTCGCGACCGTGCCCGTGGGATTGTTCGGATAGCACAGATAGATCAGGTCCACCTTGCGATTCGGAATCGCCGGCGTGAAGTGGTTCTCGGCCGTGACGGGGATGTAGACCAGCCCCGCATACCGCCCGGATTCGTCCGCGGCTCCGGTCCGGCCGGCCATGACATTGGTGTCGACGTACACCGGATAGACCGGATCGGTCACCGCGACGACGTTGTCGTTCCCGAAGATTTCCAGTACGTTGCCGCTATCGCACTTCGAGCCGTCGGAGACGAAGATTTCGTCGGCCGACACGTCCGCCCCGCGGGCCTGGAAATCGTTCCCGGCGATGGCGGCCCGGAGGAAATCGTACCCCTGCTCCGGGCCGTAGCCGCGAAACGTCTCCCGCTTCGCCATCTCGTCAACGGCCTTGTGCATCGCCTCGATGATCGCCGGCGGCAGCGGCTCGGTGACGTCGCCGATGCCGAGGCGGATGATCTTCGCGTCGGGATTTTCGTCGGCGAACTTCTTGACGCGGCGGCCGATCTCGGGAAAGAGGTAGCCGGCTTTGAGTTTGAGGTAATCGTCGTTGATGTGGGCCATGAATAGTCGAGAGTCTAGGGTCGAGAGTCTAGAGCCAGAGAAGATCACCGTGATCGCTGGCAGGTTCGCGCGCTTTCGGATCGCGCGGCAGTCCCGTAGAATCACCCGCGAACCGGGTGAGCGTCAAGTGTCTCTGTTATTCCACCGCGACAAACGAGATTACCAACTTCATGGAGTGCAGTCATATGGACGCAATCGAAGCAATTGAGGTGCTTGTTCAGTTCGGTTTCCGTCAAGGGGTTACGACACGAGTAGGAGATACGGCGAGGGGTGTGCAAGATACCTTTGAGCGAGTAATGCATGTCGAATACGACGACAGTGACGCTCCGCGCTGTGCATGGATCGACTCAGTTGACGAAACGCATTCGTGCCATGTTGACTTGCGGAAACGGTCAGCTGTTGTCAGTTATGGCCCCAAATACTTCACTAGGGAATTGGGACGGGTTGTCGACAGGGCGATCTAAATCATCGCAACACATTCGATCAACAACCACGGGGTTCACGCCCCGCGCTTAGGTACGATTTTCGTGAAACGCCGCATTCTCGTCACCTCCGCATTGCCGTATGCCAATGGGCACATCCATCTGGGGCATCTGGTCGAGTACATCCAGACCGACGTCTGGGTCCGCTTCCAGAAGCTCCGCGGGCACGAGTGCGTCTACATCTGTGCCGACGACACCCACGGCACCGCGATCATGATCCGCGCCCGGCAGGAGGGCCGGTCGGAAGAGGCCCTCATCGCCGACATGCGCGAGGCCCATCTGCGGGACTTCGCGAAGTTCGGCGTGCAGTTCGACCACTACGGCAGCACGAACAGCGAATCGACCCGCGCGGTCTGCCACGAAATCTGGGCGGCGCTCCGCGCGAAGGGGCTGATCGTCGAGCGCGACGTCACGCAGTTGTACGACCCTGAGGCCAAGACATTCCTCGCCGACCGGTTCGTGAAGGGAACGTGTCCCAAATGCGCGGCCGAGAACCAGTACGGCGACAGTTGCGACAAATGCGGCTCGACGTACAGCCCCAGCGATCTCATCAATCCGGTGAGCACGCTCTCCGGCGCGAAACCCGAAGTGCGGACGGCGGCGCATCTGTTCGTGCAGATCGAGCAGTTGCACGAATTTCTGCAGGAGTGGACGCAATCGGGCAAGCACCTCCAGGACGAAGTCGCCAACTATCTCAAGGGGCACTTTCTCGGCGAACCGCTCCGGGATTGGGACGTGTCGCGGCCGGAGCCGTACTTCGGCTTCGCGATCCCCGACAGCCCCGGCAACTACTGGTACGTTTGGTTCGACGCACCGATCGGCTACATCGGCAGCACCGCGGATTGGTGTGCGCAACACAACGACGACTGGCGCGCGTGGTGGAAACCCCGAAGCCCAGGGGTCGCACCCCCTGGGACTGCTGCCACCGATGCTCCCACAGAAATCCACCACTTCATCGGCAAGGACATCACCTACTTCCACACGCTCTTCTGGCCCGCAATGCTGCACGCCGCGGGGCTCAGCCTCCCGGAGAAGGTCCACATCCACGGCTTCCTGACAGTCGATGGCGAGAAGATGTCGAAGTCCAAGGGGACGTTCGTGATGGCGTCGACGTACGCCGAGCATCTGGAGCCGCAGCTCCTGCGGTACTACTATGCGTCGAAGCTCGGCTCGCGGCTGGACGACCTCGATCTGAATCTCGAAGAGTTCGTCGCCAAGGTGAACTCGGACCTCGTCGGAAAGGTTGTGAACCTCGCCAGCCGCACGGCGCGGTTCATCGGCGATGTCGGACTGTCCGCGACGTATCCCGATGACGGCGGTCTGTTCGCGCAGGCGGCGTCGGTGTCGGAGACCATCGCCGCGGCGTACGAGAACGTCGACTACAACGCCGCCATGCGCGAGATCATGGCGCTCGCCGATCGGGCGAACAAATTCGTCGAAGAGCGCGCCCCGTGGACGCTGAAGAAAGACCCCGCGAAAGCCGCCGATTTGCAGGCTGTCTGCACGGTTGCGCTCAATCTGTTCCGCCAGATCGTGATCTATCTATCCCCCGTGCTGCCGAAGCTCGCCGAGCAGACGCGGCAGTTGCTGAATTGTCCGATTGTCGCCTGGGACGAAGCCCAGACCCCGCAGGTCGGCACGCCCGTGTCCAAGTTTACCCACCTCATGCAGCGAGTCGAACTCGCACAGGTTCATGCCATGATCGAAGCCGGCCAGCAAGCCGCCCCCGAGACCGCCGCTCCCGCAACCGCTGGCGACAGTGCCGCGTATCTGGAGAAGGAGCCGCTCACTGCGGAGCCGTGCACGATCGACGATTTCGTGAAGGTCGATCTCCGCGTGGCCCGCGTGCTCGAGTGCGAGGAGGTGCCGGAGTCGAACAAGCTGCTGCGGATGACGCTGTCGCTCGGCGGCGACGTGCGGCGGAACGTGTTCGCCGGCATCAAGGGTGTTTACAAGCCGGAAGACCTCGTCGGCAAGCTGGTCGTGATGTGCGCCAATCTCGCTCCGCGGAAGATGAAGTTCGGCGTCAGCGAGGGGATGGTCCTCGCCGCCGGCGCGGGCGGGCAGGAGATTTTCGTCCTGCGCGCGGATGAAGGGGCGCAACCGGGCATGCGCGTGCATTGATCGCGCAATGAAAGAAGCCCAGGGGTTGCAACCCCTGGGCTTCCGCGTGCGATGCTCCGACTGCAACAAATCATTCCTCCAACGTCACCGTGGCGTGACGGGCGGCGCGCTTCTTGCCGCGGACGCGATCCAGGGCGAGCGCGGCCCGGTCAATGACCTCGGCGACCACGCTCATCAACTGTTCGCCCCGCCCCTCGACGACGACGTCGCGACGGCGGGGAACCGAGACCGTCATCCGACAGCGTTTGTCGACGCCGCCTTTGGGCCCGTTCAAGTCCTCCAGGGCGACCTCGACCCTCTGCACCCAATGGCCGAAGCGGTCGAGGGCGTAATGCAGTTTGTGCTGCACCAAGGACTCCAGCGACGGGTCCATCGTCACGCCACGCACGGTGACATTCAGCAACATCCTCAGGCTCCTTTCTGATCCTCGCCCGTCTACGGGCGACATTGGCGACCACCCTGTATTCTACGCCGCGCAGGGCCGGTCAGATCAACGAAAATCGCCGCGTCGGATTCCGATTGCGCTTCAGTGACCCGGACGCTTCGAGCGTCCGGGTCACTTGGTTTCACAGAATTCCGTCGCAGTAATCACCATTGTCGCATCGTGTTACGTCACATCAGTGCGCCGGCATGATCCGGGGTGATCCTCGACTCGTTCCTCCGCTCTCAAGAGCATTCCGCAGACGCCGCCGGGGGAAAGACTCCTCTCAACAACGTCTGAAACGCGGTCCAACACGGGTCGCAACGGGGCGGCAGTCGCGAAGGCTTTTGAGGTGCGATCATGTTGATGCGCAAGTTGGTGGTGTTGGCCGGCCTGTGTCTCGCCGGCGCGTGGGTGCTGCAGTTCCAGTCGACCGCCGATGCGGCCCGCAGCGTCGAACTGGCGATGCACGAGTTCCGCGAGCCGGCCGACGTCGTCGCCGCGCGCGAGGAGTGGTGGTGGCTGGCGATGCGGCCGGCGTTCGTCGTCGTCGGTCTCCTCGCGGCGGCGGGCTGGCTGTTCCAGGATGACGTGCAACGGCTGCAAACGTCGTGGCGGGATCGTTCGCGTCGGCCGCAGATCGGATTGATCATCGCTGCGCTGGGATTGTCGGCGACCGGCTGCGTGAAGCCGTTCGAGCCGATCGTGCTGGAGGTCATCAAGCCGAACGAGACGGCGTTCCTGTTGCCGCTGCTGGGCGATCCGCGGAGTCAGGCGGCGATCAACAGCGAGGAGTACCTGCGGGCCAACCTGGTGCAGATGCAGCAGGTGCGGCTCCCGCAGCAGTGGGTGCAGAAGGGGTACGAGTACATCGCCTACAACGGCGACTGGCGCGATGCCGCCGTGCTGATTCGCGTCGATCGCTCGCCGGTGACGCGCGTCTGGACGGCCGACAAGAACACCGGCACGTCGAGCCGTGACGAGGCGATCTGGGTGATGACCAGCGACCAGGTCGAGTTCTCGACCGGCTGGACCTGCACCGCGTTCATCCCGGATCACGATGCGGCCGTCAAGTTCCTATACTATTACCCGAACGGCACGATTGGCGACGTGATGGACCGCGAAGTGCGGGCCCGCTTGCAGGCGGCGTTCGGCATCGCAGTGACCGACCGCCCGATGCAGGAGCTGCGGACGGGCGCCACGCCCGTGATTCAAGGCGTCATGAAGGACGTCACCGCGTTCTTCGCCGAGCGGGGCGTGGTGATCACGAACCTGGGCATCGAGGGCGGGTTCATCTACCGCGATCCGAGCATCATGAAAACGCTGGTCGAGGTCTTCAACGCGGAACAGCAGAAAAACAAGGAGCAGGCCCTGCTCGACGCGCAAACGATCACCAACAAGCGAGTCCTCGCGGAACGGCAGTCCGAGGCGGACGGCATCAAGCTGGTCTCCGATGCCAAGCAGTACGAAGCCGAGCAGGCGAAGGAAAACCTGGAGCTTTACGTGAAGCTCAAGCAACTGGAGATCGAGAAGGAACGGGCGGCGAAGTGGGACGGCCGCTACCCGGTGTACTACATGGCGGCCGGTTCGTCATCGCCCGATCTGATGTTGCAGATGCAGGTGCCGAAACTTGCCAGCGAGTAATGTCGCACGACCGAAGCCCAGGGATAGCTATCCCTGGGCTTCTGCTTTCTCACGGATGATACCCCGTCGCTTTCACCTTGATCCGGTACAACCCGCTCCCCGCGGTGATGTACAGCGTCGGTGCGTCGGCGCCGCGGCCGAAGTTGCAGTTCGTCGGCAACGGTTCGGTGGGGATGAACGCGACTTCTTTGCCCTCCGGCGTGAAGACCGCGATGCCGTGCCGCGACGGAATCCGCACCGCGGCGTACAGCCGGCCCTGCGTGTCGACCTTCATGCCGTCGATCCCCGCCTCTTTGCCGAAATCGTGCAGCACGCGCTTGGGGCCGAGTTTCCCATCAACACCGATGGGGAACGCATTCAGCGTGTAGCGGGCCGGTTTGAGCGGCGCATCGTCGGGATCAACGCCGGTGCGGCCGTTGTCGGTTTCGGCAACGTACAGGGTCTTGCCGTCGGGCGAGACGATCACGCCGTTCGGTTTGGTGATGTCGGTCGTCGCCCGCTCCACCGCTTTCGTCGCCGGGTCGTACCGGTAGACGCTCATGTGGTCGAGTTCCAGCGGCTCCTTGCCGACGTAATGCGGATCGCTGAAGAACACCCATCCCTTGGGATGCACGGCGACATCGTTGGGCGCGTTGAACCGTTTGCCGCCGATGCGGTCAACGAGCACCTGCACCTTCCTGTCCGGCGTGATCTCGACCAGTGCCCGCAGCCCCACGTTCGCCCCGCAGACGGCGAACAGCCGACCGTCGGGTCCGAAGAACAGCCCGTTGCTTTGCCCGCTGTCGGCGACGTGGACCGTGGTCTGCTTCGTTTTCGGATCGAACTTCATGATCCGGCCGGGATTCTTCGCGGCGATGGCGATGTCGCTGAAGTAGATCGTGCCGTCCTTCGCCGACGCGACCCCTTCGGTGAATTCACCGTCGTTCCAAAGTTGTTCGAGCTTCTCGCCGGGGAGGATGACGGTCGGATCGCCGGTGGGCATGAGATCGGCGGCGAACACGATCAACAGGCAAGACAATGCGTGCATAGGGATGTCCCGGATGGTTGAATCGATGAGTGAAACACACGGGTTCGACCGGTTCTGCCCGCGTCATCCCGCCAGAAACTTCTCCAACCGGTCCAGCCCCGCCTCCAGCACATTGATGCCGGTCGCGAACGACAGCCGCACGTAGCCGGGCGCGCCGAACGCGTCGCCGGTGACGAGCGCCACGTGGGCGTCTTCCAGCAGCGCGGTGCAGAACTCGGTCGCGTTGTTGACCGTCCTCCCCGAGCCGAGCTTGCGGCCGAAGTTCTTCTCGACGTTGAAGAACGCATAGAACGCGCCGCCCGGTTGCGCGAACGTCAGGCCGAACCGCGACTTCATCGCCTCCAGCCGGCCCATCACGTAGTTGCGGCGCTTCTCGAACTCGACGCGCATCGCCTCCACGCTCTCCTGCGGACCGTCGATGGCGGCGACCGCGGCGTGCTGGCTGACGCTGCATGGGTTCGACGTCTCCTGGCTTTGCAGATCGTCAATCGCCTTGGTGACGGGGACCGGCGCGATGCTCCACCCGATCCGCCAGCCGGTCATCGCGTACGCCTTGCTGACGCCGCTGACCAGAATCGTCCGCGCGGCGACTTCGGGGCCGAAGCTCGCGAAGCAGCGGAACTGCGTGTCGCCGTAGATCAGCTTTTCGTAGATCTCGTCCGACAGCACCAGCACGTCCTTCTCGACGGCGACCTTCGCCAGCGTCTCCAACTGTGCGACCGGGTACGCGGCTCCGGTGGGGTTGCACGGGTTGTTGAGCATCATCATCCGCGTCTTGGGGGTGACCGCCGCGGCGAACTGCTCGGCCGACAGCGTGAAGCCGCTGGCTTCCGTCGTCGGGACCAGCACCGGGGTCGCGCCGGTCAGCTCGACGAGGGCGCTGTAGCTCACCCAGTAGGGCGTGGGGATGATGACCTCATCGCCCGGCCCGCACAGCGCAGTGAGGACGTTGTGAATCGCGTGCTTGGCCCCGTTCGAGATCACCACCTGATTGGGGGCGAATTGCAGGCCGTAGTCGCGCTGGTACAGTCGGCAGACCGCCTGCCTGAGTTCCGGAATGCCCCCCGACGCCGTGTAGTGCGTGTGGCCGGCTTCCATCGCGGCGACGGCGGCCTGGCGGATGTGGGCCGGCGTGTTGAAGTCCGGCTCGCCGAGCGTGAAGTCGTAGACCGTGGTCCCCTTGGCCTTCAGTTCCTTCGCCTTGGCGGCGGCGGCGATGGTTGCGGACGGCTTCAACGACTGACACGGCGGGGACAGGCGGTAGGAGGGCATCGGTCGGACTTCTTTGGCTGATGGTCACGGGACGACGGGCGAATGGACTCGACGACTCCGGTTGCGGTTCACCTCCTCTATCCCGTCGGCTGGATTCTCGGAAACCGGGGCGTCAGCCGTCAAGGACCGCGGGATGAACCGGAATGAGTTCACCGTCGCAATCCACCCATTCGGCACCAAACTGGCAGTCCCCACAAAGCGGACGACCGGTTTTTTCGCCCCGAACGGGACAATCCGTGATTTTCACCAAATCCGTACGGCTTGACTTGCCGATCAAATCCCTGCCATCAGCCTGAACGGGCCTGACTCCGCCAAGCGGCAGGCCGTTGAGGTCGAAGTGCAAACCGGCATCAAGCAGCGATGTGGAGTGTCGCGGGGACTTACGTCGTCGCGACAGTGACGAAAGCGGGGCACTTGCGCCGGGTTCATCCGAGACAAAATGTTGTGATGGCGAGATTTCCGCTTGACTCAATCTGCGGAGACGGATAAACAGTACCTTACAGGAGCGACGGTAAGTTCCGAAGGATTGGAAACCGTCCGCTCCCGTGTGTCGCGATTCTGTGTTGTTTCTCTTCGCTGGGTGCCAGAGAGAGACAACGATTGGAACAACGGGTGCCCGTCTGACCCTGTGAAGGAGTGTAGGGAAATGGCCGCGAAGACCAAAACCGCTGCGAAGAAGGCTGCCCCGAAGAAGTCGCCCAAGGCGAAGCCGGCTGCCAAGAAGCCCGCCAAGTCGCCCAAGGCCAAGACCGCTGCGAAGAAGGCGAAGTAATTCGCATCCCTCGCTCGGATTGATGACACCAGCAGGCCGGGTTCGCCCGGCCTGCTCGCATTTCCGGGCCGCGATTCCACCCCGTTCGGTTGAGTCGCCGCGGGATTTCGGCTATCGTCTTCGTCCCGCGTCTCGGGCACTCCGCCGACGCGATGCCGACTCTGCCTCCTGCGAATGCGAAGCTCATGGCCAAGTGCCTGGAAAAGAAACGTCAGGTCAAACTCGCCCTGTCGGCGAAGTTCGAGCGGCTGGCCAAGGTCGCCGGCGGCGAACCGAAGCGGAAAACTTGGCTGTTCCACGCGAAGCGGTTCCGCAATCAGGCCGTCGCCATCGCGCAGCAGATCGCCTTCAAAGCGACCGCGAAGTAGTCGCCGGATGTGATTGCCATCGAAGCCAAATAGCAGAGACCGAATCGCTTGGCGATTCGGTCTCTTGTCGTTTTGCACGTTGGTCGAAATCAGCCGTGATCCGCGGCTATTCGTCGTCCTCGTCGTCGTCCTCTTCTTCCTCGGCCTCGGCCGCGACTTCGTCGGGGACGTCGGCTTCATCGTCTTCAACCACCACCACCGGCGCGGCCGCAATCGCAGCCTTCGCTGCGACAACCGCCGCCGCGGCCGCCAAGCCGACGGTGGCCGAGGGATCGGCCCCGATCACTTCCTTGACTGGCTGAATGAAGTACAGCTTCTTCGACTTTTGCCGCAGCGCCTCGATCTTCTCTTCGGCGGCGGCCCGCTGGTCGTAGGGGAAGCGGCCCTCTTCCTTCATGCTGCCGTTGTAGACGACCCAGATCATCCGTTTCCGGGCGACGGCCTTTTCCTTGGTCCGCTTGGCCTTGGGCGCGGCAGCCTTCTTGGCTTTGGCGGGAGCCGCGGCTGCGGTGCCGCCCGCCGCCTCAGCGGCCTCGGCCTGACGACGCAACTCCATGCGACTGGACGTTTTACGAGCCATGCGTCTCTGACACCTCTGGGGAGCAACGAACTCGGCTCCGCGAAGGGGTGATGCCCCCCTGCGATCCGAAGCGCGGCAGTATACCGCATTGGGGCCGCGAAGTTCCAGCCAACCACGGGATCGGGAGCTGGGGTCGCATGGTCGTCGATTGAAGCCACTGTTCCCAAGCAGCGAGATTGTCGCCAAGGTCAACGCCAGCCAGTTCCATCAGCCATTCACGAGCCTCATGTTTCGTGCAATAGCCTCACTCGCCTTCCGGGATGTCACCACGCAGGTTGGCAATCGCTAATTCAGCAGGGAACAATTGCATTACAATTCCTGATGGTAGCGGGGCGTGCCGGGCGTCATCTCGTCCATCCTGCCATCCTACCAAACGAGAACGCCCCGGTATCGTCAGTAGTCGCGACTGGACTTGCGCCGACGGTTGACGGTGGCCAGTCGCGATCAGGTGTAGCGGTTTGTTCGGCGTCGACCCTCACCAATCAGACAGGTCGGGCGACAGCGGAATGACGACACCCCGCTCGGCAAAGTACGGGACTAGTGGTCAGTCTACTTTGTATCGAACGTGACCATCGGCCGCAGGGGATTGTACGGCCGATGATCGACATTCAGCGTGTCTTCCCTGGCGCAGACGAACTCGGCGTTGGCCTCCGGCGGGATGACCCACTGCTCTTGCAGCCAGGGCTTGAGGAGGTTTTTTTGAGCGTCCGCCGCACGCCACTAGCCAGAAAGCACTCACGGAGACTCTGGCTGGAGCGGGGTTTCACGAGTAAGACAGCGCCGTTCGAAGACTGAGGGCGTGTCACCCGAGTCCACAATCCTCAGTCCATTACTGCTGCGGCAGGAAGCGGCGGTTGAACTTTTTTTCGTAGTCGGGCAGTTGCGACTGCAGGGCGTCGTACAACTCCTTGAGCGGGTACTCGGCTGGCGGGCGTTCGCCGTCGATCTTGTAGGCGTACTGCCAGATCAGAACCGCGGTCATCCCGTCCTCGATCAGGTCTTCCTCGACGGTCAACTCCGGATAGCGCTTGAAGATGTCTTCCAGCAGCGTCATCGATCGCAGGGCGTACTCGCGGGCCGTGTCCAGTTTCTGCTTGCGGTATTCCTCGACGGCCGCGAACAGCGACC
>Ga0163151_10004154_pt1 | contig 19851 bp, 12 predicted proteins | sample OliLakLV19MP5IB2_FD_145596 | JGI IMG/M metagenome (GOLD analysis project Ga0163151, IMG submission 145596) | Freshwater microbial mat bacterial communities from Lake Vanda, McMurdo Dry Valleys, Antarctica - Oligotrophic Lake LV.19.MP5.IB-2 | ecosystem: Environmental > Aquatic > Freshwater >... | reverse complement strand
GCATACGAGTAGCAAGCTGTTGTTTTGACCACGGTTTTGCATTGGGCCTCTCAAGCAAAAATCACCTTGGTAAATAAAAACACTTTTGCTTCCTTTTTGTGTAAAAAGGAAGCCCCGATAGTTATCGGAGTTCGCGGCGAGCGATAATACAATAAAATAAAGTGTCCGTTATAATTTGGCTTTTCTTATTTGAATTATGAAAGAGGTCTATTGAAAGATGTAAGGGGATAAAAAATGAATAAAAAAAAGAGGACAATTTCTTGCCCCCTTTTTTAGTATCAGACTATTTTTAAATTATTCTTTAATTAATTTGAATATGGTTTTATTATCATTGGTATTGAACTGCAAGAAGTAAACACCTTTGGGTGCTTCATTTAAGTTGATATTGATATTGTTAATACCTTTTTGCAGATTGTTAACACCCATATCAAGCACTGTTTTACCAAGCATGTCCACCACCTTCAAACTAACGCGTTGGTTATTGTTGAGGTTAAGTACCAAATTAAATTCTCCAGTAGAGGGGTTGGGCCAAATGTTAGCAGAACCCATCATGGCAGGGAATGCAATGCCAATATAAGAAAATGCCGATGAACTTCCCACACACCCATTGGCATCGGTTACAGTTACCATATATACTCCAGTAGAAGGAGGTGAGTAATCTTTGCTGGTTGCTCCAGAAATTGCTGTTGTTCCCAAATACCATTGGTACGACCAGCCTGTAGCTGTGGTTGATGAAAGAATATTGCCAGCTCTGGTAATTGTAGGAACAGGTTTGGGATTCACCGTTACCGTAGTATCGGATGATGCACCTGAGCAACCCAGGGTATTTACTACAAAACAGGAGTATTTGCCACTTGCTTTAGCTATATATATTTGGCCTGTTTCGCCCGAAATATCAACACCGTTTTTACGCCATTGGAACGATTGCGGACTACTAGAAGTAACCGTCAACATCAAACTATCACCTTCGCAGAAATCATTGCTGCCGCTATACGAAACTTTTGGATCGGGGCCACCTGTAAAGAACAATGAAATGGAATTGATCGATACACTTGTACACCCATTTGTGTTAGCTACTTTCACGCTATAATCACCTTGTAGTTTGGCATAAAACATTGAATCTGTTGCTCCTGATATGTCATTACCATTATATTGCCACTGATAAGTAGCACCTGTTAGCGTTGTGGCATTTAACAAGATACTATCACCAGGGCAGGTTGAAGAGGTGGAAGGTTGTTTCACAAATGAATAGGGCGATTGTATTACGATAACTGAAATTACGGCTGAGGTATTTTTACAACCATTGCTGTTCATAATGGTACAATAATAATCACCTTCAAAAATTGTGTTGTAGGTATTACCTGTACTACCAGTAATGATTCCTTTTGTTGATTCGTACCATTGATAAGTATTGCCAGATACAGAGGGAATGGATAGCGTAATATCGTCGCCATCGCATATCGTTGTTTTACTACTTGCAGAAATCGTAGCATCGGGCAGTGAGTCAACACTTATTTTTACGGCATTCGAAAAATCATTACAACCACTGTTGTTTATTACTTGAACGGTGTAATCGCCAGCAGCCATTGCATAGTATGTTGATTGGGAAGCACCAGTAATTAAATTACCGTTGAGGAACCACTTGTAGAAATTGGCATTTTGCGAGCCCGTTGCATCTAACTGCACACTATCGCCCATACAGAATTTTGTGGTGCCATTGGCTTGCATAGAAGCAGTAGGCGAAGTACTAGAACTAACCGTGTAAGTGCCCGATGATTCTGTACATCCAGTACTTGTATCAGTTACTTCCAAAGAATAATCACCAGCTTGCTTTGCATATATGGCGGTATCGGTTGCCCCACTTATGGGGTTGCCATTATAATACCATTGGTAAACATAATTAGCACGATAAATATCTATTATCAGCACACTGTCGCCGCTGCATATACCGCTAGCAGTTTGTGTGGGCGAAATAATAATTTTTTTATGGCTTTTCACGGTAATGGTATCTGAAAACAGACTACATCCCAAACCACTTGTTACTTCGCAATAATAATCGCCAGGAAGCGTTGCATAAAAAACAGTATCCGTTGCTCCATTAATTACTTTAGCAGCATTATACCATTGGAAAATTACGCCTGAACTTTGACCCGCACTCAGTATCGCCGTATCGCCCAAGCAAAGTGTTAAAGTACCTCCCACAAATTCAATAACGGGCACAGGATTGGTGGAAGTCATTTTTATGATGTCTAAAGTATCATTTATATAATTACTATCGCCAGGCAATCTTACGCTTGCCCAAAAATAATAGTCTCCATTTTGCAGCATATTAAGTGTATCACTCACCGTAATGTTCATGGTATCATTGGGATAAAGCACCCCAACCGATTGTGTCTTGATAGGGAAGGTGAGTGTATCAAAATTTGGGGTAACCACAGTTGAATAAATGGTAAAACTATCTACATTTAAATTCAAGGTATCACTTCCCAAATTTTGAACTTGGTATATCATATCCATTTTTTGGGAACCCATACAAGTGTCGAAAACAGGAGCGGTGAGTTTTATAACGCCCATATCGCGAGCTATCATTACCCGTGGCTCTATCATGAAACGGAAATCTGTAGCTCCATTACCCACTTTAAAATCTGTCCAAGCGGTATTGCCTGTGGGAGCAGTATAATAAAAGACACTGTCTCTAATTGGTGATTCTGCTTGATAAGCAAATCCCACATTTACGGTGCCTGTTTGAAGTACACCCACAAAAAAATCGCCATTTACAGAAACTGCAGGGTTTACCGAAACCACCGATAGGCCGCCATTGGTATTAAATGCTGATGAGGTCCATAATACACTTCCTGGTGCACCAGTGTTAGTGTTAACAGACCATATACCAACTTTTACCGATTGGCCAGTTACGGTAAAGTTCACTTTTATTTGATTTACAAATGCTGTTTTAGCGGTATGGAATTTAGCAACAAAATCTCCGGAAACTCCATTAAATCCAATTCCTCCAATGGGACCTTTTTGGGCTTCTGAATAGCTAAAGGAATTCAAGTTCACCTCTTGATTAAACTGTTTACTATCGTTGTTTTTATTCATGTCACTAGAGTTTGATGTCCATGCTATAACAGTATCCATACCAAGCGATTGTGCATCGAAGTTTGTGAAAGTAAGGAACAGTACAGCATTTGGTTGCATGGTGGTACTTACAAACTGCGAATCTAAAAAGTTATTTGTTCCTACAGACTTAAGGTAAACCATAAAATTGCCAAAGGTGTCAGTACCTGCATTGAACAATCTAACTTCGGTAGGTTGTGGCACTGCAAATGGTATTGGCATTTTGCCTAAGGTATATAAATTTGTAATAGATATATCAAATTGTTGGTTAGGATAAAATTCGTAAGTCCGGCCTTTGTCTGGCTTTGTTGTATTACGAACATTATGTGCATTGCCTGTATAATGCCCTTGAAGGAAGCTAGCAGCCGACCATACCGTGGCTGAGGCTTTGGTAACTGCAATTACATCGTTTGTGGCATTACTCGAGCCTTTTATTCCAACACCTACAAATTTGGCTGAAACCGCGTTGCCAGAAGTGGTGAAATCGCCATAGACAAATTGTATTTTATTGCTGGTTTCAAAAAGTTTAACTTGAAATGATATATCATCAAACTGTACCGCAGGATTTGTGGTTTTGTCACGAAAATTGGACCACTGTATTGTACAAACCCTATCGGGCGACGAACCAGTGACTTCATAACTTATATCTGCAGTGCCTTTGCCTTGCTCCAAATCATGGTTAAAGACAGCCAGTATATCTGCATCACTGTTATTGGTACTACTTAATGCTCCATTGCCTGTGATAGCATTTGCCGAATTGTAGAAAAGAGCGTTCGACGAAGGAGCCGAGGTACCCAATTTAATAAAGCCATTGGTGTTCACAATAAAATCGGTATACGTAGTACCATTGTAATCGAAATTAAATCCGATTGATGTTGCTGAAGAGTTTGCGTTGTCCATATTAGCCATGGATATTGACGTACTGCTTCCGCTTAATGCACTCCAAGTACTAGAAAAATTTCCAGCATTTGCAGGTTTGAAATTAAGCTGAGACCAAGCTGTCATTGTCGTAATAGACAAGCAGATCATGGTAAATAATTTTGTAAAAAGTGGTTTCATGATGATATATTTATTTTTTGTTTCAACCACAAATGTATTGAAATTTTTCATTAACAAATACTTTATGTTGCCTTTTTAACAAAAAATTATATACAACTGTGCAAAAAACAAGAATATGTAAAGCCAGATAGGCTAAAATACAGCTATAAATTTTGGTTTTTCTTTTCCAATCGCTCCATTCCAAACTCAATAATTTTATCGATAAAATCGTAGGGCTTATAACCACTTAAGGCACATTGGTGGAAGATGGCCGTAGCGGGTGTCATGCCCGGCAGTGAGTTGATTTCTATTATATTTACTTCAACTTCATTGTTGTTGTGTATTTTTACAAAAGCATCTATTCGAGCATAACCTTCTACTTTCAATAATTTGGCAGCTCGTTTCAGTTCCGCTTTTACCGTTTTGGAAATAGCTTTTTGGTCATGTTTGTTTTTTGCAAAACGCGGTGGGGTGATGTTTTGCCCTTCGCCAGCCAAAAACTTTTCTTCCAAACTAAGAATTGCCTCGCCAGCCAATGCTTCGCTGGGCTCAAACATTTCATATTTTAATTTGCGGTCTTTATCATAATGTGTTAAAAGCCCTCCTGTTATTTCAAGGAAATGTTTTGCATTCCCTTTGTTGATTAATGTTTCCAATAATACCACCTCTTTTTGTGGGAACTCTTCTTTGGGTTTTAACTTTAGGGAGTTTGCTTGCTCTTCTGTTATTTCAGGATGCTCTCTGAACATGAGATTGACAAATGCTGTGAGCTCATTCTCATTGTTGAGTTTTTTTACTGCCGAGCTACAGCCATCGTCTTGTGGCTTAGCAATCAAGGGAAAACCGATGCGGGCTTTCGCTAGTTTTAGCGTTACGTTTTGGTTTTGGAACCATTCTTTTTTCTCAATCAAGAAACTATCGGCCATGCGGAAACCACTTTCACGCAATATATTATTGGTCTCGAATTTATTGATGGTAACACGAGAACTTTCCACCCCTGAACCATTATAGGGTAAGCCCAATTTGTCCAGTTCCAGTTGCAATGCACCATCCTCTCCTGGGCGGCCGTGCAAAGCAATAAACACAAACGAAACCATAGCTGGCAAATCTTTATTATTTATCTTTATGCATTTGCTCAATAATTGGTTGCCAGTATATTTAAGTGTGATTTGTTCGCACTCTTTGCGTATTTTTTTGAGTACAGTGTTTTCCTTATCGTTGCCAATTTTATCTCGGATATCATCAGCATTATCTTTCAGCATCATATTAACTGGCAGTATATATAATGAATGCTTTTTGTCGTTGCCAGTTAGAAACAAAGGGACGGGCAGATATTTGGTACTGCTGGATAGTTTTTCATAAATATTTCTACCGCTTTCTACCGATATATGCCTTTCGCTGCTATAGCCTCCCATTACCACAGCCACTTTTATTTTTTCGGCTTGGTGTAATTGGTTTTGCTCTATTCTTTGATCTAATTTTTTGATAAGTGAAGGTATATTGCCCACATGGCCCCAACTCAATATCCTTTGTTGCAGCGATGTTCTTATTATATAAGTCAAGAACTGCGAGGGGTTAAGCCCTATCTCTGCAGCTTGGTGGAAAAAGAAAGATGAGGGCATCATTCCGCTAGTGGTATTAGGGTCGTTCAGATATAGTTTGCCCTTGGGTGTTATAAAACCATCGATACGTGCATACACTTGGCAACGCAATAAACTAAACATTTCGCAACATTGCGTACGAATCTCCTCTATAGTTTCAGCGGGCAAATCTATTGGGGTAACCTTACGGCTTTGGCCTGGCAAGTATTTGGAGCGGTAATCGAAAACTTCTTTTTTCTTTACAATTTCTGTTGGGGGCAAGGCCATAGGATTGCCGTCCTCATCCTGTATTACAATGCACGAAAATTCTTTACCGTCAATAAATTGTTCTACAATTAAAGTATTCTCGGTTTGAATAGCATGCAATTCCAGATGAACTGCCGTCCTTAGTTTTCTGTTTAGGAACTGCATCAGTTCTTCGGGGCTATGCAACTCTTTATCATCAATACGCACAGGTAATCCCAATCCTTCTCTGATGTCTATTAACTTCCGTATATATTGTTCTTTTTGTGCTTCTGAATAATTGAACCATTCTTCTCGTGAAAGGTTTTCGATGAAGAAAGCTTTGTTTGCTGCTTTTTCAAACATCTCGAACCCTCCCTTTTTGTCCACTACCGAAACTCCTATGGAACTACCCTGTGTGGCGGGTTTGCACACAAATGGGAAACCAATAATTTTGGCTATTTGAGTGTAGTATAATTGTCTGTCGCCATTGATCCATTGCTCACGCTCTACAAACAAAGCATTTGCGGCATTAGACTTAGCTAAATGCTGTAGTTCTTTCTGTATTTTTTTGTTGATGCCTGCGGCTGAGGGATAGATACCACTTCCTGTATAGGGTATGCCCTGCCACTCGAGCAGACCTTGTATGGTTCCATCTTCGGCCATATTGCCGTGTAGGCATAAAAAGGCTATGTCCATCAGTTCTTTTAAGCCTTCGGCAGGTATAGGTTTGCCTATTTCCTTCAGTAATTCGTATTGCTCTTCTTTGGTATTGAGTGGCAATGCATCGGCATAAATCTGAAAACCGTGTTTGCCTATTTGTACCTGTTTTGCAGGTGGGTAGAAATCTCTGATCGAGCCTTTGTATACATATTCCCAATCGAGTAGGCAAAAATTATTAAAGCTATCAACAAAAATGGGGACAGGCTCAAACAAAGATTTATCTAGGTTGTCATACACGGTTCTTCCACCTGCGAATGAAACTTCACGTTCGCGGCTGCTGCCTCCAAAGAATACTCCTACTTTTATCATAATTAATTCGTGTGCAAATATACTTGTTTGGGTTGTTTTGCAATGTTAAGGTTTTTTTAAAGGATTTGGGATTCGGTCCGCCGCGGGCGGATGGGATAAGGTTCGCCTTGGCGAATGGGGGCTTACGCGTGATTACGCTCCCTCCGTCCTGCAGACACCTCCCCCGTGTCTGTGGAGGTTGCTTCCGCCAGATTACGCTTCCGCCAATTTTGGGATTTACTGAATTAGTTGCTGTATGGACTATTCACTGTCAGGTATTCACTTCTATCTTATTCCCACATCTCTCATATTCATCTGCCACATTAGAAGCTATAATAAGCATGCGGTTTTGCAAATAATTATCGAGTAGATAGTGGTAGGTGGCGATGCCTTCTTTGTCCATATTGGTGCAGGGCTCGTCGAGCAATAATACATGCGAATTGGAGAAAACTGCTAAGGCTAATTTGAGGCGGCTTTTCATACCGCTGCTAAAGTTTTTGATTTGCTTATTGGCAGAGGAATCTAGTTTGCAAATTTGAAGTGCTTCTTTTTTTGTAATGGGTATAATAGTTTGTTTTAAGGCAAAGTGGAAATCCCAAATTTCGGAAGCGGTAAGTTCTTCGGGCAATTCCAGATAAGGAGAGGTGAACGAGGTATATTTATATACTTCTTCGCGGTCAATATTTTTATTATCTAATTGCCATAATACTTTACCTGCGGTGGCACTTATATAGCCGTATAATATACCAAGCAAGGTAGATTTGCCTGTGCCGTTGGGGCCAAGCAGGGCATAGGATTGGGGCTGCTCAAAACTGTAATTTAAACCAGCGAACAGGGTTTGTTGGCCGAAAGTTTTTTCGCAGTTTTCTAATTGTATTGCAAAGGTGTTTGTCAATGGTTATATGTTATATGTGTATGTGGTTGGTGGGGACACCAACCATGGACATGTGAAATCTATATACTTTCATCTTTATTTCTTTTCTCTATATAATAATACTGCCCAAGCTTCGTTTACTTTTCGTTCATGTAATAATTGGTGGGCCAATGTATGAATTTCTATCATCGTTTTTCCTTCTGCTATTTTTCCATGAACTATTATATAGTCTTCGTTGGGTAAGTGCTCTACATTGCCTAGTTGGCCCAAGTCATTTCCAGTAAGTATATTACTTTCTCTGATATCATTTGGAATTTTGTCGACACCGATTCCTTTGTTGCGAACGGGTTTTTCAATCTCGAACAAAGCATCACCATTTGCCCTACAATACCAGTCGCCACCCATGCGAGATACCAAATCAATTTTGTGTGGGTCTATTATACTTGTATCGGGATATAATATAGTTTCATTTACATGAACCAAAATTACTTCACATATAATAAGATTGCCCGCACCGCCTTCGGTTCCCAAAGGTAAAATCTGGTTCACCTTGCATTCCATTTGCACCGGTGATTCTTTTACACGATAAGGTTTTATGAGTTCTGATTTTTCTTTGGTAAAACCTGCTTTGATAAATTCATCTTCGCCTTTTGCATACTCGGTACTTGCCAAACTAGTTTGCCATACCATATCGTGGTTTACCACATTTATGCATACCTCGGTCACTTCTATAATATTTTCCAAAGTATGTTTGGTGGTATTATCACGAACTCGGCGAGCCGGAGAAAAAACTAAAATGGGTGGGTTACTGCTAAATATATTAAAGAAACTAAACGGACTTAAATTGGCGTTTCCTTCTGCATCTATAGTGCTTGCAAAACATATAGGCCTAGGTGCAATAGCTCCTTGCAGTAGGGCTTGCAATTGCATAGGGGGAAGGTTTTTTGGGTCGTAGGTAGTCATTATATAGGTACGATTTACGATTTTTGTTGACACAGGATTATTTCCGATGCACGACATACGATGTTTTGCTGCCGCCTAATTAATATATGATATACAGATGTGATTATTTGATTCACAATACTACTGACGGAGTCACTATCTTTTATTATTTAAGGCAATATATCGTATATCGTACATTCCTATATGTTTTCTTCTACGCTCACTTCAGGCGAATCGTTGCTTGGTTCAATAGTATCCTCGACAACTTTCTCTTCTTTGAAAAATACTTTTTGACATATTATGATAGTGATAACCCCTAAACTTATTGCGGAATCGGCTATATTAAATATGGGGCTGAAAAAGGTGAAAGCTTCACTTCCCCAAAATGGGAACCAGCTTGGGAAATGCCCATTCACCATAGGGAAATAAAGCATGTCGACCACATGGCCTTGGAAATAGCTGCCGTCGTAAGTGTTGATATCGGCAAAGCAAACCCCATAAAATATACTATCTATAATATTGCCAATGGCACCTGCAATAATCAAACTCACACATGTTATAAAACCCCAGTGTTTTTGTGCGGTAATGGTACGATATAAATACCAAAACCCGCCAAACACCAACACGATACGTAAAAAAGTGAGTATATATTTCCCTATTTCGTTGTTGTCGCCGCCAAAGGTTAAGCCGAAAGCCATGCCTTCATTCTCTACAAAATATAGCCGAAACCAATCGCCCAATATTTTAACTTCTTCGCCTAAAACAAAATTTGTTTTTATATAATATTTAAACCACTGGTCTAGAATAACCACTAGTGCAATTACCGCAATGGGGCTTGCAAATCTCTTCATCCGAAATTATCTGTATTGGTTATTTTTGGCTTCAATGCTTAAGGTAGCATGTGGCACTGCCATTAATCTTTCTTTGGGAATCAGATTGCCCGTAACCCTGCAAATTCCATAGGTTTTATTTTGGATACGAATCAAGGCGTTCTCTAAGTTCTCGATAAATTTTTTGGCACGTTGAGCCATAATACCCAACTGCTCTTTCTCTAAAGTCTTACTACCATCATCAATATTGCTATAACCACCGGCAGTATCATCAGTACCATTGGCATTAGAGTTTTTAAGTTGGTCGCTAAGGCGTGAAAGTTCTTGGCGGGCTACTACCAGTTTTGAGTTAATTAACTCTTGGAAAATATTCAAGTCTACATCGCTGTAGCGTCTCATTTCATTGTCGTGGTTGGCCATATTATAAATTTGTGTTACTAATTTTTGAAAAGTTCTATCTTCACTGCTGTTTTAAAATCTTCCAGATCAACTTCTATTGATTCAGGTATTTTTTCATTGAACAATAGCTTTTCTGCTAGAATTTCGTTGCAAATATAAGCCCCATGTTTTTCTACCACTTGTTGTAAAGTGTCATTAGGTAGTATGTGGACAATTACCCTGTCGGTTACATCGAAGCCTTGTGTTTTACGCTGATTTTGCAAGCGGTTTACAAGCTCTCTGGCCAAGCCTTCAAGTTTCAAGTCAGCACTGATGTGGATATCTAATGCCACTGTTAAGCGACCATTGGAAGCAACTTGCCAACCTGGAACATCTTCTGATAATATTTCTACTTCGCTGATTTGCAAAGCATAATCCTCGCCATCTAAATTCAAATTAAAAAAACCCTGTTGTTCCAATTGGTTAATTTCAACTTGTCCCATCGCAGCTATAGCATTGGCGGCAAGTTTCATTTGAGGGCCAAGTTTGGCTCCCAATATTTTGAAGTTAGCTTTTATTTTTTTATTGAATTTTAGATTTTCTTCGGTAACAGTTTCTATGCTTTTCACGTTCACTTCGCTGGCAATCAAATCTTTTACAAGTTCTAAGTTGTTTGCCAGTTCTGCATTCAGCACAGGGATTACTACTCTTTGCAAAGGTTGACGCACACGAATATTGGCTTTTTTGCGAATGCTCAATACCAAACTTGATACATCTTGTGCCAATTGCATTCTGAGTTCCAATCCTTTGTTTATATAACTAGTATTTACCGCAGGGAAATCAACTAGATGAACTGATTCGCTAGCTTTACGGCCACTCACGGCATTCAAATCCTTAAATAGCTTATCTGCATAAAATGGAGCAATGGGCGATATTAAGATGGCTACGGTTTCTAAACAAGTATATAATGTTTGGTAAGCTGCAACTTTATCTTCGCTATAATCGCCTTTCCAAAAACGGCGGCGGCAAAGCCTTACGTACCAATTGCTGAGATGCTCGGTTACGAAATCATATATTAAACGGGTAGCTTTGGTGGGCTCATAATCGTCCATGTTTTTTTGTACATCGGCTGCCAAAGAATTAAGCAATGACAAAACCCATTGGTCTATTTCAGGACGCTTATCCAATGGCACTTCAGCCTCGGCGTAAGTAAAATTATCGATATTGGCATACAAGGCAAAAAAGCCATATATATTATATAATGTACCGAAGAATTTGCGTTGCACTTCTTCCACACCATCTGTATCAAATTTCAGATTATCCCAAGGGTCGGTATTGAACATCATGTACCAACGCAAAGCATCGATACCATATTTGTCCATCAATATAAAAGGATCCTCTACATTGCCTTTCGACTTCGACATTTTTTCGCCTTTTTTGTCGAGCACCAATCCATTTGAAATTACATTTTTATACGCAACACTGTCGAACAACAAAGTACTTAATGCATGCAAAGTAAAGAACCATCCACGTGTTTGATCCACACCTTCGGCTATAAAATCGGCAGGAAAAGAATGCTCGAATTTGTCTTTGTTCTCAAAAGGCCAATGCCACTGTGCATAAGGCATGGCACCGCTATCGAACCATACGTCTAGGAGGTCGGCTTCGCGTTTCATGGGTTTGCCCAAAGGAGAAACTAATATAATATCATCAACATAGGGGCGATGTAAATCTGAGATTTCTGTGGGAGTTTTAATTCCTGCAGCACTAGCCTTTGCTAACTCACTTTTCAACTCTTCCATCGAACCAATACATTTCTCTTCGGTTCCATCTTCCGTTCTCCAAATAGGCAAAGGCGTTCCCCAATATCTGGAGCGAGACAAATTCCAATCTTGCAAATTCTCTAACCAGTTTCCAAACCTTCCTTCACCTGTTGATTTGGGTTTCCAGTTAATGGTTTTATTGAGTTCTATTAGCCTGTCTTTTTTTGCAGTTGTTTTTATAAACCAACTATCCAAAGGATAATATAATATTGGTTTATCGGTACGCCAGCAATGCGGATAGGTATGTTCGTATTTTTCTTTTTTGAAAAGTTTTCCTTCTAATTGTAGTTTCAAAACTATTCTATCATCAACGCTCAAATAATCATTGCTACGTTCAACAATTTGTTTGATGAGTTTATTCAGCTCCGAAGTTTCGGGTAAATTTTTAAGTCTTTCTATTTCCGATTTTTTTTCGTCTTCGGTTAGGTATTGCTCTTTTACATATTCATTGGCAAAGTCAGAAACTTCCTCTGTAAATTTTCCTCTTCTGTCTACCAAAGTGAGTGCACCAATATTATTTTGTTTGGCCACTCTAAAGTCATCGGCACCAAAGCTGGGAGCGATATGCACGATACCTGTTCCGTCTTCTGTAGTTACAAAATCGCCTGCTATTACCTCAAATTTCTTTTCACTATCGGGCTGGGTATACGGCAACAATTGTTCGTATTTAATTCCTTTCAAATCTTTACCATCGCATTCTGCAATTACTTCAAAAGGGATATTTTTATCACCTTCCTTATAATCTTCAAATTTGAGTTCTGCATTTTTTTCAGGGAAGTATTTGCCACATAGATCTTTTGCTAAAACTACTATCTGTTTTTCAGCGGTGAAAGTATTATATGTTTTAACAAAGACATATTTTATTTTCTCACCAATGGCTAGTGCGGTATTGCTGGGTAAAGTCCATGGTGTGGTAGTCCATGCTAAAATATATAAAGGTAAATTTTCGGTATTGTTATAGGGTAAATTTATTTTCTCAGTAACAGCAAACATAGCCACAGCAGTCATGTCTTTCAGCATTTTGTAAGTGCCCGGTTGGTTTAGTTCATGGCTGCTTAAACCTGTGCCTGCAGCGGGACTATAAGGTTGTATGGTATAACCTTTATATAATAAATCTTTATCATACAACATCTTGAGCAAATGCCAAAGACTTTCTATATAATTGTTTTCGTAAGTAATATAGGGATTGTCCAAATCGACCCAATAACCCATGCGTTCAGTAAGGTCGTTCCACACACTTTTGTAACGCATCACTGTTTCGCGGCATTTTTGGTTATAGTCTTTTATAGATATTCCTTTGGGTCTATCAAGTCGGCCAATATCTTCTTTGGTAATTCCCAATTCTTTTTCAACTTGCAATTCGACCGGAAGGCCGTGGGTATCCCAACCACCTTTGCGGTCAACCTTATAGCCTTGCAAAGTTTTGTAACGGCAAAAGGTATCCTTCACTGCCCGGGCCATTACGTGATGTATGCCCGGTAGGCCATTGGCTGAAGGTGGCCCTTCGTAAAAAATAAAATTTTCGCTACCGTTTCTGTTCTCAACAGATTTTTTAAAAACCCCCTGCTCTTTCCAAAATGCTAATATTTCTTGCTCAAATTTAGGAAAATCTATTTTGTCGTACTCACTGTATTTATGGCCCATCGGTTATTTCTCCGCTTCAATTTATATAATAGTTCAATAGTAAAATAGCTGGTAACTACCTACATCTCTATGTTTATTGCTTTCATCTTCTATCATTATTTCCCCAATAGAAACCACGCTGCCTGGTCGGCCTTCTTTAAAAGTAGATAGCAAAGGGTCTTCCATCCATTTGTTATTAGAACGCATAGTGGTGTTCAAGCCGCTTTCGTTGCTAAATACCAAATTAAATTTGGTAACCCGATAGTCTTTAAGTTCGCCTTTAAAGTTTACGCGATATACCCTCACAAAGTAATATTCGCTTGGCAAGGGCAGTCTTATTTTAGCGGAATCGAACACATGGATGGTATCTTTTTTATTACCTACAATTTCAATAATATATTTGTGGTAGATACTCTGCCCTGATATGCCCATCATGGTATCGGCAGATTCTTTGGGTGGCGTGTCAAATTGTGCTTGGGCTAATAAGCCGCAGCATACAATGGCAATAGTAAAAAATATTTTCTTCATAAGTGTTTGTATTTTTAAAAATGAAAACGACAGTTTGCAAAAATAAAACCGTTTTAGGTAATTAGTACTAACAACCAAATATTTCTATGGAGTTTGCGGTAGTTGCCTGTGCAATTTCTGCTAAAGTTAAGCCATAAACACCTGCCAAAATTTTGGCAGTTTCAATTAGGTATATAGTGTCGTTACGCTTGCTACGGTAGGGCACAGGGGCCAAATAGGGAGAGTCGGTTTCAATAACAATATGCTTCAAATCTATCTGTGTTAAAGTTTCTCTCAAATGGGTATTTTTATAGGTGACCACTCCCCCTATGCCCAGCATAAACCCCATTTCTATAACCTCTTTGGCTTGTTCCAACGAACCCCCAAAGCAGTGAAACACTCCTTTTAGTCCTTGTATTTTTTCCTTTTGCAAAAGTTCGATAGTAAGTGCAATCGCTTCACGGCAATGAATAGATACTGCATGATTACTTGCTGCGGCCCATTTGCATTGGGTAATAAATGCATCTGCTTGAATTGCTTCGGTGGTTTTATCCCAATACAAATCCATTCCTATTTCGCCCACAGCTATATAATTGCCAGTGTTATATTCATTATATATTATATCGAGAACCTCCTTATAGTTTTCCTTCACTTCGCAGGGGTGCAGGCCCATCATGGGTTTCATCATATCGGGATATTTTGCAGTGAGTTTTTTAAGTTGGTCAATACTTTCCAAATCTACATTGGGCAAGAATACTCTTTTAATCCCAGCTTCTAGGGCTTTGGCAACTACTTCATCAATGTCGTTATCGAACTGGGTGGAATATAAATGGGAGTGGGTATCGGTAAATATCATTGCTAATCAGTTTGCAAAGATAGGCCATATCAGTTTTATCATAATTTCCCCAACTTAACCCAAATATTTTTATTGATTTGCAATAAATAAATCCCCTCGGGCTGTGCACTCAAATCAATCGTTTTATTATTAGCAGAAGTATTATTTATCGCCCTGCCCGTTAAATCATAAATCATTATATCATTAATTATAAAGGGTGTTTCTATAATATATATTCCTGTGGAGGGATTGGGATAAACCTTAATTCCGTAAGCATTTGGAACAGTATAAATTCCGCTTTTGAGGGTTTTTATTGTTAATGTGTTTGCGGTCACTACGCAACCATTGGTATCTGTTGCTTTGAGTGTGTAATCTCCAGTCTGAGTGATGTATCTCCAAGGTATATTGGTGGTAGTATCATAGTTACTATTATAATACCAATCGTATATCGCAAAATTGGAATTATTGGCAATTAAAGTATCGTTGGCTATATTTATTGAAACGGATTGTGAAGGGAAATTTTTCAACTCGGTGGTTGCGGTATCCTTACAACCGAAGGTATCCGTGGCCAGTACTCCATAGTATCCAGACAAGGAAGCTTTGGTATTATATGTGGTATCTCCTGTATTCCATTTATAGGAATAGTTTTGCTTACCGCTTGCACTTAGCGTGGTATTATAACCTTTGCAAGTATAATAAATTGGTGTGAGCAGGATGCTTGGCTTTGGAACTACGGTTATGATAGTTGTATCATATCCGCTGCAAGTAAGGCTTGCGTTTGTATTATATCCAAATATAACTAAGGTTGTGGTGGAATCAAATTTCATGGTGTAATTGGTTCCATTATATACTATAGTGCTATCACCCAATTTTGTCCAAATAGCAGAATCGAGACCTTTTGTTGCTAAAAGTATCGAGTCATATTCGCACTGATAATTATTAGAAGCTAACGATGATTTTACGGGAGCATTATGAAAAGCGTTCACATAAGCATCACCCACGCATCCGTTGGTATCAATGAGGGAAACATGCAAATATTGAGATTTATTTGTTTGATAATATCTACTCGTTGAAACGATATTTCCTGTTAGTGTATCTTCCCAACTATATGCTTTCACATTATTATTGTTTGTTGTCGCATCAAAATATATAATATCTCCATCACATTTTCTTTGGTCGGGGATATAGGGCGTTGGCGTGGTTAATAGATGTATATTGACGGTGTCATAATTCGAGCACCCTACACTATCTGTTATTTTGCAAACGATTGATGTTTTGTTTTGAACAGTGACTGTGAAGTTGTCGAGCGTATCATTTGCATTTCCTTGTAACCATTGGTATTTATAAGGAGGAATGCCATTTGAGGGACTTGCTCTTATATGATAAGTAGCACCCAAGCATAAAGAAGTATCACCACCCAAATCAATATTTAAAAATGGTTGAACATAAAATGTATCATAGAAATTTGCGGTACAGCCATTTACTGATACAGATAATAATACATATACATTTCCTCCTGTTTTTATTGCAGCTTGTGTGTTTTTACCATTATATATTACGCCATTTACATTCCAAGCATAGGTATATTTTTCATTGCATATATTTTGATTCAAAGGAATCGCATCAAGCTTTATCATACCACAACCTAAACCTGTTATTTGACGAGCGACCTCAGGTTTTTTACTTACTACCACAGCATAACTGCGTGCAGTGCGGCCTTGCAGTGGGCAAGCATCGTCACTAGCAAACGCAGTAAAATAATAGGGTTTATTACTGCTATCAGCTAAAGAAGTTTGCCAACAAAAATCGAATTGCTGTTTTGTACCTCCATTAGGGTAGGAAGTTTTAAAAGTAGCCGCACTTATAGAATTATTCCAACTAACTTTAACAGTATCTTTTTTATCAGAATCGGATGATTGTATAGTATTGAAACAAATTTTATCACCTGCAAAACCGTAAACCTTTGGATTTTGTGGCAGGGTGGGCGGTCTATTCGTACAATTGGCAACCACAGTCAACATGAAATCAATATGGGTCGTTCCTATTAATTGAGCAACACAATTGCTATCTTTTCGCCATTCTTTTACATCAAATGCGATCACGCATACTTGTTGTTGCTGAGGATTAAATTTCAAATCCCCGTTAAGAGAATCTAACTCAAAACCTGTGCATGTTTTTGGATCAAACTGGGTAGTTTTTGGGAATCCATCATAATAGAGGGGTTGCTTGTATGAATATAAGCCATAGTATGTGCAGGATGAACCATAATCATATAATGCTTTGGCTAAATGATATGATATGGAATCCTGATTCACAGTATCAATAATACCCATATTGTATGTAGTGCAGTTCCCTTTACAAACCATCGCCAGTGGGTCACTGGTTATGGCAGGTGAGCTATTCTGTGGACTTGTGCACCGATCGAGTTCTGAATATATGTATAATGACTCACCTGAACAACAAGTGGTTATTGCACCATTACGAGCATAAATACTATAATACAATCTAAATTTGCAACAATTTGTATTTTTAAAAGTAATTACGCCCTTAAAAATTTGTTTTTCGACACCATACGGAAAACTACAACTTGCATTACTTCCATTTGGATATCCATTAGCATCGCAACTTGAACGATTGCATCTACTACATGATTTTTTGCAAACAGGGGTAACATCCGCACACTTAGATTTGTTTAAAGTATAATTCTTACTATAGCTGCACCCTATTCCCTCGACATCCAAAGTAATACTTGAACCTATGCTCACACCCTTGCAGTCTTTATATAAAGTCACACTCACCTCAAACGAATCTTGCCCTAGGTTTTTATATTCTATATAGCCACCCATAGCATGACTTGCTTTAATAGACAATGATGATAGAATTAAACCAAGAATAATTAAGTTTCGTAAATTGTTCAGCATCCGAATAGGGTTTTTGTACAAGAGTACAATTTTACGCAAATGGTTGCATGTTTGGAAATTAATATTACAATTTTCCCAACTTTACCCAAATATTTTTATTGATTTGCATGAAGTAAATTACTTTAGATAGTGGGCATATACATAAATCTAAAAATTAAACCTTCATCCGCTTATTTGCCTCCATGCACCATAATAATTCGGCAATAAAAGCTGCGGCTTTTTTGTCCATTGCTGCTTTGTCTGTAGCATTTCCATTTTCATCAAAAGCATCAGGGGCTTTTGGAACAGGGAACATGGCAGGCACAGTCCAGGCCCTTATTTTCCATAATGTAAATTGTAATGAAGTGATTACTTGTGTGCCACCAAAAGCACCGTCGGAAACTGTGGAAATAGCAATAGGTTTGCGATGCCATTCATTATATAATAAGTCCACCACATTTTTTAAACTTGCGGGATAACCTCCATTATATTCGGGCGTAACTATGATAATACCCTCAGATGATTTTATTTTTTCGGCAAACTCCAACACATTGGCTGTGGGTGATTTTTGTAATCGCAATCTTTCTTCAAATACAGGGAAATTATATACATTCAAATCCAATATTTCAACCGTGCCGAGTTTGTTTTCTTCTATGTAGTTTTTGAAGTATAAAGCTACGCGATGGCTGTTTCTGCCAGTTCTAACGCTGGAGGAGATGATGGAGATATGTGGCATTTTATATATTATTATATTCCTTTGATTAAGAAATAATTTTTCTTTCCTTTTTGAGCTAACAAATAACGACCTTTTAACCAATCACTCTCTATTATATTTTTCTCTAAATTTATTTTTTCTTTATTTATGGAAACTCCGTTAGCCTCTATCATTTTACGGGCTTCGCCTTTGCTGAAAAAAATCATATTATTGCTTAAAACGGATAATACTTCTACCACGTTCATATTAGTAATAGCACCTTTTTCCACTTCAATGGTAGGAACACCTTCCAATACATTGAGCAATAAATTTTCATCCATTTGTTTGAGTTGCTCGGTAGTGCCATTTCCAAATAATAAGTTTGATGCGTCCACAGCGTTATTATATTCATGTTCACCATGAACCATCATTGTGAGTTCGCGTGCCAATGTTTTTTGCAACTCACGCAAATGCGGTTCGGCCAAGTGTCCAGTTTCTAATTTCTCAACCATTTCTTTGTCGAGGAATGTAAAGATGCGGATAAATTTTTGTGCATCCTCATCGCTCACGTTCAACCAAAATTGGTAAAATTTATAAGGAGAAGTCATGCCCGCATCGAGCCATATATTTCCACTTTCGCTTTTTCCAAATTTGGTACCGTCCGCTTTGGTAACCAAGGGGCTTGTAATACACCAAGCCTCGCCACCGGCCATGCGGCGAACCAGTTCGGTGCCTGCGGTCATGTTTCCCCATTGGTCGCTGCCTCCCATTTGCAAAGTGCAGTTATAGGTATCGTATAAATGTTTGAAATCGTAACCCTGCAATAATTGATAACTGAACTCGGTGAATGAGATGCCTGTTTCCATGCGGGTTTTCACGGAGTCTTTGGCTATCATATAATTTACGGTGAGGTGTTTGCCCACGTCACGCAAAAAATCGAGGAAGGTGAAGTCCTTCATCCAATCGTAATTGTTCACTACCAAGGCACTGTTGGCTCCGCAATCGAAATCGAGGAATTTGCTCAGTTGTTCTTTTACTTTATCTTCATTGTGTTTAAGGGTTTCCAAATCGAGCAAATTTCTTTCAGAAGCTTTGCCCGATGGGTCGCCTATCATACCCGTGGCACCGCCAACTACAGCAATAGGTTTATGGCCACAGCGTTGCAGGTGCATCAACAAAATGATTTGCACAAAATTGCCAATGGTAAGCGATGGAGCCGTTGGGTCGAAACCGATATAGCCAGTCACCATACTCTTTTGCAAATGTTCATCAATGCCAGGCATCTTGTCGAAAAGCAGGCCACGCCATTGTAATTCTTCTATCAGGTTCTTCATAATTTGTCGCAAAATAAACTACTAAAAGCCATTTTGCCGTAATTTGCATCGCATTTTAATTTAAATCATATCCAATGAAGTATAAAGGTATTATAGCTTTTGTTAGCTTATTTTGTATAAGT
>Ga0163151_10004149_pt1 | contig 19859 bp, 27 predicted proteins | sample OliLakLV19MP5IB2_FD_145596 | JGI IMG/M metagenome (GOLD analysis project Ga0163151, IMG submission 145596) | Freshwater microbial mat bacterial communities from Lake Vanda, McMurdo Dry Valleys, Antarctica - Oligotrophic Lake LV.19.MP5.IB-2 | ecosystem: Environmental > Aquatic > Freshwater >... | reverse complement strand
TTGAGCAGGTTTGGTTTAAAACCTGTTTTCATTGAATTACACCATGTGAGCAGGGAGCTCGCTTGGGAGCGCGCAAAAGAACGTGCACAAAAACAGGGGCGCATGGATGATCTGGATGAAGAGGTGTTTCTTCGCAGGTTTGGTCTGTATCACGTTCATTATGCTGATGTCTTTGCTCAAATCAGAAAACGCGAGATGTGTTTTCATAAGATTCGAGCTGATCAGAAGCTCGAAGATGTTCGAGCTGATGTGCGTCAAATTTTTAATCGGTACGATCCTGTTGCTAGTGTACGCCGTGAATGTGAGCCCGAGGCTGTTCAGCCTGAGAAAGGCTGTGGTTGTTAGAGTTCTAAGAGAAAAAAACAAAGCGCCTTCGAAAGGGGGCGCTTTTTTCATGCTTAATAATATTGACATTCTATACTAATAGTGATACTATTCGTCTTAATATTTAAATAAGGCAATGAAAGCTGATTCAATTCAAAAAACCCATACAAAGCATAAATTCCCTCATCTTCAGAGTGAGGTCGATGTTATTTTGGAGGTTTTTGACTACGCATCTCATGGAACAGAAGATGATGAGACTTACAATGAAAATATAGAGTCAGATAGACTAGATATTGAGGAAGTAATGAATGGTAAGATCAAAAAATATCACCCACACAAGCGCCAGGGTGTTGTTGATATGGTGCGTGCTCAAGATGTAAGGCAAGCGCAGGTTCGCGAGGATGCTTATGATGTTTCGATTGCAAATATGGAAGACATATCTCAAATTGAGAAAGATTTACACGTAGCAGATCAGGCGATCTTGTCCTCAGATAACTTAACAAAAGGTGAAAAAAAGAGATTGCATAAAATGCTTTCTTTGTTCTGGAAAGTTTTACGGTTTTAATTAATATATGGAAGGAAAGATATTACTTATTGATAAACCGAAAGGAATTACTTCTTTTGATGTGATTCGAAAACTGCGCCAGAAACTGAATATTAGAAAAATGGGCCATGCAGGGACGCTCGATCCTTTTGCAACCGGTCTTTTGATCGTGGCAATCGGGAGCGCAACAAAAAAGCTTACTGAGTTTCTGAAGCTTCCAAAGACATACGAGACAGAGATTCTTTTTGGTATTCAAACTGATACAGGAGACATAACAGGAAAGATTCTGAAAGATGAAAATGTTTCTCTTGATATAGAAAAAGTGAAGGAAGTTTTGAAGGATGTAGTAGGGATTTTGGCACTTTCTGTGCCGGCATATTCTGCGATAAAAGTTTCTGGAGAACCTTTGTATAAAAAAGCCCGAGCAGGAGAAGTTTTTGAAACTCCCGTAAAAAATATGGAGATACGGAGAGTTGTGTTTGTTGATTTGTATAAGGAAGATGATAAGGCAGTGCTTAAGGCATTGTTTGATGTTGGGAGTGGTACGTATATCCGCTCGCTTGCTGAGGAGATTGGCAAAAGGCTGGGTGTTCCTGCTACTGTTCGTGAGCTCAGGCGTACTCAGATTGGTGATATGAATATAGAACAAGCAGAACGCATCGATTCGATTCAAGCTTAAAATGATCTATACTATAATCCATGACAATATTAGGTAAAAAGAGAATCGTTCTTGTGGCAGTTGTGGTGGGGATCTTAATCTCAGCGATTTTGGTATTTTCCTCAAATGACGTAACAACCTCTGACATGAAGGTTTCTGTTGATGCTTTGACTTCAAAAGTTACCCTTACACATGCAAACCAAAAAATATCGACCATCAAAGATTTGGAAAATGTAACAGAAGGCGACATTGTAACAACAGACAGTAATGGAACAGCTCTTGTGGAAGGTGAGCATAAAACGTACCTTGATCGCGACAGTACTCTTACAATAAAACATATGGCAAATGGCCAAGGGAGTTTCCTTCTTGGCGTGGGAAGAGTTTGGTCTCGTGTTGAAAAGCTTTTGGAACAAGGTGAATATTTTGAAATAGAAACTGGAAATGCTCGTGCGGCTGTGCGTGGTACGTCTTTTGGTGTTTCGGGAACTGCTACTACAACCAAACTTCTTGTTGCAGAAGGAGAAGTTGCTCTTGCGCTTAAAAGCGCATCAGGAGCTGTGCTTTCTTATACAGAAGAAATTGTTCCTGCTGGAAAGAAAGCGATTGTAACAGGAGGAGATTTTGAAATAACAGATATTACGAAAGAAGATATGGACGCATGGTTTATGGAAAATAATCCAGGATGGGTAAAGCCTGCAAGTACACCCCATGTAAAATCGGAGGCAAGTTTTGAGGTAAAGGCAGAAACTAAACCGCACGTTCAAAACTTCGCTATTCCACGTGAACAGAAACCAGAATCTATACCTCAAACTGTGGAAGTAAAATCGGTTCCATCTTCAATCTTACTTGCGATTGATAGGGTCACACCTTCTGAAGTAACTCAGGGAAGTGTGATAGTTACGATAAGTGGCAAAGGTTTTACAAAGATTAGAAGTCTTATTTTTGGCAAAATAACTGCTTCAGACTACAGAATTGTGAGCGACAGTAAAATTGAGTTTAATGTCGAGAAGGTGGGTCTAACTCCTGGAACATATGATATCGCAATGATAGATCTTTCAAATGCGTACGTGTTAAAGGAGCAGGCGTTTAAGGTTCTTCCTGCGCCAGAACCTGATTCTACACAAGGAAGATTCAATCAATAATATGACGAAAAAAGGAATTACTCTGTGCTCTATTGCTTTACTTAGTATCTTTGTAGTTTCATGTGCATTTTACTTTTCTTTCTTTGATTTATGGCAGGAGAAGGTTATTGATAGGTTTTTTGTTAAAGAAACACCTCCTTCAAATATTGTTATTGTTGCAATTGATGATAGAAGTATCTCTGAAATGGGTCAGTGGCCATGGCCGAGGGCGCTCTTTGTGGGTGCGATACAAAAACTCCAGAATGCAAAAATTATTGGCTTTGATATTAATTTTTCGGAGCCTTCGCGTCTCGGACTATTTGATGACGGTTCTTTAGTACAGGCCTTAGATCTCTCGAGTGTTCCAGTTGTGATGCCGATTGAGGTTGGTAATTCCGGCAATATTACAGTACAGCCAACTCATTTTATACGTCCGCATGTAGAAATTGGAATTGTGAATATTGTGCCAGAAAAAGACGGAGTTCTTCGTTTTGTACACAGAGGAGCGACAAGTACGGCCTTATTTTCTTCTGTTCTATCTGGTAAAGGTTTGAGTCAGGACTTGAGGGTTAATTATAAAGGTCCTGCAAAAACATTTCTTACTATACCTTTTGTTGATGTGGTTCAAGGTAATATACCTTCGCGTATTACAAAAGATGCCATAGTTTTGATAGGTGCTACAGCACCAAATCTCCATGATTTTGTGGAAACACCGTATGGTCAAATGTCCGGTGTTGAATTTCATGCAAACGCAGTGAGTACTTTTTTAGATAATGTGCACTTTAGCGATCTTTCAAGACTTATTTCGTATATTGTTTTTGTAATACTTGCAGTCCTTGCCACTCTTTTGGTTATTTTTTTTAAAAAAGTACTAACGCTTTCATTTTCTTTTGTGGGCGGTATTGTTTCTATTCTTGTTCTGGCACTTGTAGCATTTTCATACAAATTAATTCTGCCTGTTCTCTACATGGAACTCATATTTGTTTTGGCAGGAGCTCTCACTCTTGTATTTCAGTATGCGATTGAATCAAAAGAAAAACGCTTCATAAGACAAGTGTTTCAATACTATTTAACGCCTCATGTTATCGAAGAGCTTATTAAAGATCCTTCGAAAGTAAGTTTGGGTGGGGAGGAGCGAGAAATGACGGTTCTCTTTTCTGATATCAGAAGCTTTACCACTATTTCAGAAAAGATGACTCCGCAAGAGCTCACGGCGCTTTTGAATGAATACCTGACGGCAATGACTGACATTATTATGGAAGAAGGTGGGGTTGTTGATAAATATATTGGAGATGCGGTCATGGCATTTTGGGGTGCGCCACTTTCTAATCCCAATCAGGCTGACAGAGCAGTTACTGCTTCCACTCGAATGAAATTTAAACTCTTTGAATTGAATCAAGATTGGGTTAAGAGAGGATGGCCCGAACTTCATATTGGCGTCGGAATAAATAAGGGAAAAATGGTGGTGGGTAATATGGGTTCGTCAAAGCGCTTTAATTACACAGTTATGGGGGATGAGGTTAATTTTGCATCGCGTCTTGAAGGAATAACTAAGCATTACGGTGTACCATGTCTTGTTTCGGAGAATGTGGCTAAGTCTGCAGTTGCAACTGAAGATCTGGTTTTTCGTGATATTGACCTAGTGCTTGTGAAAGGTAAAAAAGAACCAAAGCGAATTTTTGAGCCAATGGGCAAGACTCCCTTTATTGAACGGTGGAATAAAGGAAGAACGCTTTACGCTCTCGGAAAATGGAAAGAGGCTACAGAGGAGTTTGAGGCTGTGCTTAAAATTTCTCCACATGATGCTCCTGCAATACTTTATATTGAACGTTGCCAAAAACTTTCAGAAAATCCTCCTGTGGAATGGAAAGGTGTGTACGAGTTTAAAGATAAGTAGTTTTGTCTTATGTTAAAATAGGGGTATGTTTAAAAAGATTGACGCTGTCTGTATTGACTGCATGAATGGAGCAACATTTCCTCTTGCTCGTTTTGCACTTTTTTTAATTTATTTCTGGTTCGGACTTTTGAAAGTGGTGGGGGAGAGTCCTGCAAACCCTTTAGTTTCTGATCTTCTCGAAAAAACTCTGCCTTTTGTAACCTTCGATCAGTTTATTGTCTTTTTCGGACTTTTTGAAATACTTATTGGTTTTCTTTTTCTTGTTCCTCGTTTTGAGCGCTCTGCTATCGTGCTTTTTGCCGTGCATATGGTAACAACATTTATGCCACTTATTCTTCTACCCGCCGTTACTTGGGGCGGAGTGTTTGTACCAACTCTCGAAGGTCAATATATTATTAAAAACATCGCACTTATTGCCCTCGTGGCGCTTATTGGTGGAAATCTCAAAAAAACTGAACAATAATTGACGAATTAGGACTATGTGATATAATAGATGAGTTAATCTGTGCATGACACAGGTTGCTTTTTTTAAATATTGAATATGTCATACGTAGTTGTAGTCCCACAAAAAAGAGGGATAACGGTAGAGGATCTCAAGCGTTATCTTACATATTGGGAAAGGGTGAGCTATGCTTCTCTTTCGAATAGCACACGGCGTCAGATGTGGTTTCTTGAGCGTGTTGCTGCAAAAAAAGCCATTAGATTATATTTCCAAAAAACTAAAGGAATTCTTGTTCCCTGGGCATCTATTGAAATTATGAGCTCGGGAAATAATAAGCCTATCTATCGAATTTTAAAAGGTCACCTGAGGGATGTGTCTCGAACAAATATTTCACTGTCTCATGTACAACATATTGCAATTGGTGGTATCTCACATACTCAAAGAGATGGATCTCTGGGTGTTCATATAGAACGTGTCCGAAATTTTAAAAGAGATTTTCTCAAAGCTTTTTTGACAGTCTCAGAACAAAAAGAAATAAAGCGTTATAAACTTCCTGAAAGAAGGAGATTGTATGCAACTGCCTTTTGGTCAATCAAAGAGGCGTATCTCAAATCAAAAACTACCCAATTTCATCCAAAAGAAATCGAAATCGTACGAAAAAATAAAGATTTGTTTGAAATTCATGATCCGGTTGGTTCTAAAGTACCTTCTGGAATTGCACGTTATTCTATTCCTCAAAAAGGTTTTGTGGCATCTGAGGTTTATATAAAATAGAGCATAAAAAAACACCCTCCACACGAGTGTGGAGGGTGTTTTTTTATGTAACTAAATTGCGCACTTCTTGCAAGAACATCCTCCAAAAAGCATGTGCACACCCGCAACTCCAACGAGTGTGTAAACGATCGCTTCGAGTGTTGCTGAATTACCGACGAGCATTTCAACCACATTTACTCCCGGTTTGCCAAAGAGAGCAGCAAGACCTAGGATGCCCCAGTTGATTGCGCCGACAACAACAAGAGTCCATGTGACTCCACCCCATCCGCATTTATTTTTGAACATATTATTTATTTTTTTATGAAAACGACCTTTGTTCATTAATTATACACAAGGTTTGCAACCAACAACTGCTATAGTTGTGTATATGAAATTCAAAGCGGATATTAAAGATGAAATAGTACTTCTAAAAATAGGATCTGTGTCTACACCAGAAGAGCTGAATGAGTTTATGATCTTTATTAAAGAAACATGGAATACGGTCCACGATCTCTATGATAAGCTTCAAAAGAAAGTTCCGATTCTTGTTGATGTGACAGAGCTTAAAGAGTATAAACCTGAGGCGTTCACTCTCTTGGCTGGTCTTTTAAAACATGATGAGTTATATACTTCAAAGATTGCAGTTTTTGGATTGAGCATGTTGGTTGCAGCAGGTAATGATGCCCTCAAGGCGTATGCAGATGTTAAAACACCGATGGAAGTGTTTAAGACAGAAGAGGAGGCACTTCTTTTTCTTCGAAATAATTTTTATACGAAAAAACCCCGGCTCATAACCGGAGTCTTTTCTGGTTCAGCTTACTCAAGCTCGAAGTAGTTGCCGCAGTGTCTAACAATGCGGGTGTCCTCAGTTTGAGCCAAGACTCAAAGCTATTCGGACCCCTCTTTTTATAAAACAAATCCGGAACTTCTTTCGAGCGAGAGTAGCTAGGGTCTATTGTGAACCTCTGATTGTATACGTCAAGAAGCTCTAATCCCGAAAAAGTTAACAAGATGTTGATAAGCTGTGTCTAATCTGGGTAAAACCTATTGTTATGTGTGAACAGTGAATTTGTCGTTAAAAGAGCTTTCTTTTGGTGTGCTCTAAAATAAGGATGTTTTAAACTTTATGCTTACTAAGCACAATTTTGCGAGTTCGGAAATCGTAAGAAGATTTTGTCAATATTAAAAAGCCCGCTTGAAGGCTTTAAATACCGGAGCGAGTACTTATGTTTAAAAACTCTGTTTCTTTTTAACTAAGCGAGTATTTATTTTGGAAAGGCTCTACGGAGACGTGAAGTGTCGAGTAGGAGGAAAAATTTTGAAAAAAATTATTCTGGTCTTTCCAAAATAAGTACGAGTGACCTTTATGGTTCAAGTACTCCAACAGGAAGTATTTCAACTGTGTCTACTCCTGGATAATCTAAAGCAGTTTTTTCAATTTGTGCTCGAAGTAATCCAATTCGGCATGATCCACCCGTAGTAAATCCGGGTACTTCTGTAAAGACTAAGTGCGCTTTGCTGTTGTTGATTGTTGCACCGAGAACTTTAAAATCTGTATTAGGAAATTCAGTTTGAAGTCCTGCTATTCTCTCATCAGCTGTAAGGTTGCCTTGGATCAAGTCTTCAATAATTTCTTTAAGTGAAGGTGTTCGGTTTGTTTTTCGTGATACTGAAACAACTGCTCGTGTATCACAAGCGATTTCTCCATTATTTAATTCCTTATCTGTTGTTTCGCTGTAATAATAGAGAGGGTAAGTGTCTTTTACAGTATCTTGAAGTAAATACAAAATCGAGATTCCAATAGCCAGTAAAGCGATAAAGTATGCGTATTTCATTTTAATATATTAATAAAGTGAATAAAGTATTCTTTGTTTCCATCTCCTCCTTCAATCGGCGATTCGGTTGTGTTTTTAAGAACAAGCCCAAGAATAAGACCAGCTTCCTTAATTTTATTTAGGGCACCTTCTTGCTCATTCTTGTTTGTAACAATACCATTTTTGCCAATATGATCTTTGCCAACCTCAAATTGAGGTTTTACAAGAATAATAATATCACCTCCGTTTCTAGTGAGATCAGAGGCTTCTTTTAAGATGTGAGTGACTGAAATGAATGAAACGTCGATCGCTGCGATGTCTCCTTTTTCAGGAAGTTTTACATTTCGCACGTCAGTTTGTTCAAAGAGGGAGACTTTGGTATTTGCGCGAAGACTTGGATCGAGCTGGTTAGATCCAACATCAATTGCATAGACTTTTTCTGCTCCACGTTGCAAAAAGCAATCAGTAAATCCTCCTGTTGATGATCCGATATCTACGCAGATTTTTCCTTTCGGATCGATAAGAAAAGTGTTGAGCGCGTGGGCAAGTTTAATTCCTCCACGTCCCACGTATGTTTCTTTTTCTGAAATAGTTAGCACATCTTCTCCTGCTATCTGGGCAGAGGCTTTCAAAGCTTCTTTTCCATTTACAAAAACTTTTCCACGTTTAATGAGGTCGGCAGCCGCACTTCGGCTTCGGACGAGTTTGCGTTCTGTGAGTGCAATGTCTAGTCTTTGTTTGTCTTCATTCATTTGGTTCAGATTAGCATATCTATAAAACAAAACACCCCCGCCGTAAGGCAGGGGTGTTTTGAAAGAGAGATTACGCTTTCTGAACGTTTGTAGCGTAGAATCCTTTTTCGTTCTTAGCAACTTCAAATGATACTGCATCGCCTTCGCGAAGAGCGTCATAAGTTGTGCCTTGAACCTCGTTAGCATGAAAGAAAAGGTCTTTTTCTTGGCCTTCACGTGAAATGAATCCAAAACCCTTTTCAGTCTTCTTTGAGATTGTTCCTTTTTCCATCTAAGAAAAGTGAGACGAATAATACTTCAAAACGACGTCTATAGAAGTAAAACTCAACCTACTTTTACTCTTTAGATAGACAAACATTTTGACTAGGAGAGTATAGCAAATAATAGGTATTCTGTCAATCAAATAATGATGAGTTAGAGCATGAATACGGCTTGTATATAAAGGACTAATATGGCTATAAAAATTGAGATTACTGATTAAAATGCCTATAGTGGCTCTATGTAAGGAGATTTTTGTAGGGTGGTGTTTTTGGATTAAGTAGCAAAGGTTTCCATATTTCTTGAAATATGGCATAGTAGCAGCAGATGAGCTGTTGTAACTTCGGGTGTTACTCGAGCGGCAGCTCTGGGGTTTTCTAGCTTAAGGACAAGCTATGAAAAATCAGTACATTTCTATGGTTGGTTCGTTTTTTCTGGTCGTCGCGGCTCTTGTGTTGGGAGGATGTCAGTCAGAAGCAGGATCTTTTTCGAGGCAAGAGGCGAACTCTTTCGTTGCGCAGATTGAGGAGCGAGAGCGCCTCAAGAAACAGGAGGAGGTGGGGAAATCTATCCCTCAGCCTGAAAGAGAAGGAGAATGTTCTCCTGAGACATCGCGCACTCTAAGGAATTTCTTAGAGGAGAATTCATGTAAGGATATCATCTCACCGTTTTTTGACGGTAACGGTCCGTGGCGTAAGTTTTCGGATTTCGGGATTGAGGATTTCCTTTATTATGATTCGAGAGTTTTGTATCACCGTGCGCGCCAAGGAAGTTACATCTTCTACAAGGATGGCGCACTCATAATGAAAGATCAAATTATACCGGTCCTTCAGCACAAGCTTCCGTGGAAGTTGAAGCTTCGAATTCTGACACCGATTAATGTGTCAGAAGAAAAGAGGGCTGGAGGCGCTCCGGAGTGGGGATTAACGATCAGTAAGAATTTTTGATTGAATAATACAAAGCCCAGGCCGCTTCGCGGCCTGGGCTTTCTTTATGTTTTTTATATGAGGTGTGCTCGATCTTTTTAGAAGATCTATAGGATATGTTGATTAAGGTTTAATTTCCTGAGTTATCCGTGTTGCCGTTTTAAAGAATAGAGAGACTGCAAAGAGAGCGAAAAATAAAACAAAAATTATTTTTGCGAGTGTTGCAGCAATTCCGGCGAGCCACCAAAAGCCGAGAAGAGCGGCCATAAGAGCGACAATAAAGAACGTGAGTGAAGTTTGAAACATGTGTTTAATAATCACTTAGTAAAAGATAATCATATTTTTATTTCGATTGAGACCGATCACGTGTGTGGTTATTTCATTGATTGTTCATCGTGCTTATGTAAAGTAGTACTTAAGTCGAGTCTGGTTGCACAATTTTATGTATATTAGCTAGTGTCGCCATTGCTTAATAGTATTTAATTGTAAAAATTATGAGAAACAATCCTGTCGATGTTCAAACGTATATAAAAAATGCTGAGTATCCAGCTACCAAACGGGAACTCAAAGAACAAGCGATGGAAAATGGTGCACCTGAGAGTGTTTTGAATGCACTCGATGGTATTCCTGAGAGAGCGTATGAGAGTCCTGGAGATGTCGCGGACCATACTCGCAAATCTGATTCATCTGAAGACGGAGGAATGGAAGAGAATCCTTCAATGGAGGATGATGATGTGAGTAAAGACAATGAGGATTCTGATAAAGCACCAGAGGATGATTTAGCCGATGCCGGCAACTTACGGTTACTTGAAAGGAGTCTTCTTTCATTATAACGAGGTATTTTCTATTACACATAATAAATAAAAAATGTGAAATAGTCATGAAGTTATATGCCAGCAAAATCAAACAAATAAAAAAGGTCTTGGTTGTATCCCTGAGAGCTTTGTGAGGTTAGATTCCAAAGAAGTGCCTTGGAGGTGCTTTAAAAAGACGAGTGAATCAATAAATCAAAAAGAACTTCGAGATGTGGAAAAAACGAAACATATATGTGCCGAAAAAAGCTTGGTGCAGGTCGATCCCAGTAGATATTTTATAAGTTTAATTATAAATAATTATGGCTGAATATAACCAGGTCAATGTTCCTGACCAAGAAGGGAATACCGGTGCAAATATTGTTTTGATTGCACTTCTCATTGTTATTGTATTGGTGGTCGGCTACTTTATTTTCCGCGGAGGAGATGATGGCGGAACTATGATAATTACGCCAAATCTGCCTGCCACAACAACCTCTGGTGGCAGCATAACTTCTACTACAACTCCTGGTGGAATAGGGACCACAACTGCTACAAGTACAGCAACCTCTACTATTCGCTAGAGATTAAGAGTGTGTTTATAATAGGACAGGAATTATCTAGAATTAAAGAGTTTTCAATTTTAAGGTGTTGAGTCAGTGACTGCAGACGTGCACAAAAAACTGCGAGCCTCGGCTCGCAGTTTTGTGTGCTTGATGTTATTCGTTTGTAGTTCCTCCAGTTGGGAGTTCTACGTTTATAGTGGTACTAGGTTTTGTGTCTGCTTCTGGTTGCTCTCTTAGTGCTGGAAGCCCGTAGATGAAAAAGAGGGCAATTAATACAAGAGCGATAATGATGCCAATCACGAGTCCTGCTCCGGAATCGTTCGAGTTACCCTGACCTGGAGTGTTTATTACTGTTGTCATATTTTTCTTAAAACTAATAATCTAATAACGCACTCTCTTAGTATATCAAATTGACCTTTTTGGTTTGAAACAAGTCCTATTTTTGTTTCGTAATACGCTATCCACATTGCATGGTGAACGATTGTTCACCTATACTATATACATAACAAAAGAAGGTAATTAAAAAATATATGAGTAAGAACAATGTAGAAAAAACAATCCGCCGAGAACTCAATCGTCTAAATGAAATAATCGATGAAAAGATTATTAGGGGGTTATCATATAGAAGAGAGGCAGAGAAGCACAGTATACTTCGAGTAAAACTTTCAGCACTCAACCGCTCTCGTTTTTTCTATAGTAATTGGCTTCCAAAGTCTCTTGGCTTTATGAGCGCATTCTTTCTTTAATGGAACAGTATAAAAATAAAATCATATCTTTTTATAAAGATCATAAGCGCATGCCGGTGTATACCGAGATAATGAGTCTTCTCGGTTTCAAATCAAAAAATGCGGTCTACAAGCTTGTGCAGAAACTTGTAAGTGAGGGCGTACTCGATAAAGATTCCAAGGGACACCTTATACCAAATAAGCTTATTGGCGAAGTTCCACTCTTGGGACTTGTTGAAGCAGGAATTCCAGCTCCAACTGAAGAAGAAGTTTTAGACACTATAAATTTGGACGACTATCTTGGAGGAAATAGGGAAAAGAGTTACATGCTTCGAGTGAAGGGTGATTCTATGATTGATGCCGGTATTCGGGAAGGGGATATGGTTTTAGTGGAACGAGCTTCGCAAGCCAAAGACGGGCAAATTGTTATTGCTTATGTTGATGGGGAATGGACGATTAAATATTTCCGAAATAAGAACGGTAAGGTTTTTCTTGAGCCTGCCAATGAAAATTACAAGCCGATTTATCCAGAGCAAGATTTGCAAATTGCCGCTGTTGTAAAGGCAGTTATTCGTAAGTACTAAGTAATTTCTAAAGACCTTTTTTAAATCCGCTTACAGCTTTAAGTATCTCGAGTGGTACGGTAAAGATAATTGTGTTTGATTGATCTGAAGAAACATCATTAATAGATTGCAGTGTTCGTAAATGAAGCGCTCCATCAACTGCACCTAAAATTTTTGCTGCATCAGCCATGTTTTGTGCTGCTGCCAATTCTCCTTCGGAGTTAATGATCACAGCTCTCTTTTCACGTTCAGCTTCTGCTTGCTTGGCAATCGTTCGCTCCATATTTTCTGGAAGCTTTACGTCCTTGAGTTCCACATTGATTACTTTGAGTCCCCAGGCGTCAGTTTCTTTATCTACAATATCTTTTATTCTGCTTGCAATAACCTCTCTGCTTGCCAGAAGTTCATCCAAAGTGACTTCACCAACAATATTTCGCATGGTTGTCTGTGCGTATTGAGAGATCGCATAGTAGAAGTCTTCTACCTCAATGATCGCTTTTTCAGCAGATGAAACTTTATAGTAAATAACAGCATTAACAGCAACAGATACATTGTCTCTTGTAATTGCATTCTGGTCTGGTACGTCAACTGCTTTTACACGAATATCCACTTTTTGGTGGCTTTGAAAAATAGGAATCACAAGTCGCCATCCAGGTTCCATTATTCCTGTGAATTTGCCCAGTGTAAAACGAACTCCTCTTTGATACTGGTTAACTTGTCTAATACTTATGAGAACTATAAAAAGAATTATTCCAATAATACCTAGTAGAATATTCATGGTTTTTTTGAGCTAATAACTAACGCAAGTATATCATTTCTCTGTAATCTTTAAAGTTTTAAATTTTGTTTATTTTAGCTGCCACAATAAAGTCATTCAAGGACAATCCCTTGATTGCGTGTGTAGTTAAAACAAGGTGGACTTTATTGTAAGAAATATGAATGTCTGGATGATGCGCTTCTTTTTCAGCAATTTCGGAAACCGAGTTTACAAATGTCATTGCTTCCTTAAAATCTTTAAACTTAAAATTCTTTTCAATTAAATTTTTGCCAAGTTTCCAATCTTTAATTTCCTTGAGATGATTCTCTGCTTCTGTGTATGTGAATGGCGCGACGCCACCTTCACAGGCAACACATTTTTGTTCTGAAAGTATTATCATATGTTTATTATAGCAAAATAAAGAACAGTTCAATTAATATAAAAACCCGTACCATTTTTCGGTACGGATCATCTCTCCAACCAAAAGGATCGAAATAATGCTTCTCGCGTTTTGGGTCTATCTGAGGTGTGAATCCAGATTTCCTGGACGGTAACTCCTCCGCGAATTTTTACCAAAAAACCCGCCGGAATTTCAGTAAATAAGATTTTTCTTTTTCCGGTGCCAATTTGTTTAATTACACCTAGGGATATTTTCGAAACTTCGGGTAATTTTTTGGCTATCTCAACTACATCTTCAGCACCATCTATGATTGTGGTGTGTGAACGAGTGATTTTTCCACCAGCAGCGTGTTTAGGCATGTTATATTCTTTTTATATGTTATCGTAGTGAAGACTTACCTTTGAATCCGAATAGGTAGATCGTCAGATTTAAATAATAGAACTTTTATAAAAATTGTCAATTTATGTAAAAAAGCCGTCCGGGTGTCCGGGCGGCTTATCTGTTGTCATTTTTACTCATCCGGCTTTACAATCTCATCTGGAATCGGAATTGCCTCATTCTGATCGTGGAGATCATTAACAATGAGGATATTGTCATGTTCTCCACCGAGTAGTATTTCCATCGGTGAAGCAACGCGCTTTACTTTGCCGGGCATAACCCAGAATCCAGTACGATCAATCCCTCCTTCTGCACAATCCCACCTAAGACATCCGACGAGTTGAATGTGAGGTGTTTGTTTGTAGACCACGGCGTGTGAAGGGATCTCAGAGTTTTCTTTTGGTGTGTACAGAGTGATTGGTTCACCACAGCAAATATTTCCTCCACACCATGCGCATTTAATTGCGGCATTAGCCCAGCAGGTGGGGCAGTTTTCTTTGCTCTTTTTAAGTGTGTAAACACCACACTCACCGTTTACTGTGAGTTTGGTTTTCCACTTTGCTTTGTGGCCACATTGACACTTGTGATTTCGACCAAAGATGAAGTAAAAGATGTGTTGCAAATTCATCCAGAGCCTTCTAAGCCAATCTTTCATTGCGTATTCCTCCAGAAGCATGCGTTACGTCAAAAAACCAAACAGCTACCAACGAGATATCTGTCTGGGGTTATTTAATCACAACTATGTAAAGTGTCAATTTAAACTTAAAAACCTGCCGTTTAAATTATTATCCAACAATCTTAAGGATTTCTCGTTTACCTGCTTGATACATTTGAGTATAAAGAGTAGGTTTTTTACTTTTTGTTTTTGAAACTTCTTTTTTCTGTTATAAAATGAATGCATGTCTACACCACATCCTCTATACGACAAGCTCATCAATCAGCACCTTGCTACGCTCAAAGCTCTTCAATATGACTCGGGTTTATTTGCCGCATCAAAAAAAGATATTGCAACTGGTTACAACAAAGCATGGCTTAGGGATAATTTTTACGAATGTTTAGCCTTTGAAGTGATCGGCGATTTTGAAACAGTTAGAAAAACATATCGAGCGATTTTGGATATTTTTAAAAAGCATGAATACAAGATCGATCATGCAATCAGTAAAAAACCCGAGCATACTCATCAATATATTCATCCTCGGTATAATCCAGAGACTTTCGATGAGTATTGGGAGGAATGGGGAAACAAACAAAATGATTCCATAGGATGCATTCTTTTTAAAATTGGAGAGCTTGAAAAAAGGCAGAAAGGACTCATTGTGAAAGATGAAGATGATAGAAGAGTTCTTCAAAAATTGGTTTGGTATTTGTCGACGCTCCAGTATTGGCAGGATCCTGATTCAGGTATGTGGGAAGAAGATCAAGAGCTTCATATCTCGTCTGTTGGAGCATGTCTTGCTGGCCTCAAAGAGATTTCCAATGTTTCAGGTGTGAATGTGCCAGAAGAGCTCATTAAGAAAGGGGAAGAAACACTTCATGCAATACTTCCTCGTGAATCGAAGCGTAAATTTGTTGATTTAGCACTTTTATCTCTTATGTGGCCCTATGATGTACTTAATAAAGAAGAAACAGAGACCGTGCTTCAGAATGTCGAATATCATTTGCTTCGAGAGCGGGGAGTGATTCGTTATAAAGGTGATCATTATTACAACAAAAATCCTGATGGCTGGTCAGAAGAAGCTGAATGGACTTTCGGTCTAAGTTGGCTTTCTATTATTTATGATAAGTTGGGCGATTCGGAAAAAGCAAAATACTTTTTGGAAGAAGCAAAGAAAACTATAACCAAAGATGGTAAAGTTCCCGAACTCTATTTTTCTAATTCAACAAAACATAATGACAATACCCCGCTTGGCTGGAGTGAAAGTCTCTTCATTGTTGCGCTCCATGATTTGCATCAGAAAAACATAGTGTAAGTTCTGTCGAAACAAACAAAGGTAATTTGGTATACATTGTTAATGAATAGAAATACACTTTATGCAGTAGTTGTGCTTGTTTTCGTTACTTTTGTTATGTTTAGTAGGTTGCATTCACCAAAGGATGAGCTTGATGGAGGAGGTATTGCATGCACTGCAGATGCGATGATATGTCCTGATGGATCGTATGTTGGGCGTTCAGGTCCAACTGTGAATTTGTATGTCCGCGGTAGTGGTTGGGCGCTATGGCTTTTATGACAAGGTGAGCTACTTACTGTAGTATCGAAGTAATGAAAATTACAAGTACGCAATTTGTAAAAGGAATTAGGGGGACTAATGATATTTTGTATGAGGAAATACCTCAGGTTGCTTTTGTTGGACGCTCTAATGTGGGTAAATCAAGTCTTATAAACTGTCTTTTGAATGTGAAGAATTCGGTTAAATCGGGTAAAAAGCCGGGCAAAACAAAAGAAATTAATTTTTTTCGTATAAATAATGAGTTCTACTTCGTAGATCTTCCTGGTTATGGGTACGCCAAACTCCCGCCAGATGAAAGAGAGCAGATAGCCAGGATGATTCAATGGTATTTTCTCGAAGAGGTTTTTAAGAGAAAGGTGGTACTTGTTCTTGATATTAAGGTTGGACCAAGTGCTATGGACATCGAAACACTTCGAATATTGCGTGAATACAACAGGGATGTGTTAGTTGTTTTAAATAAGGTCGATGTGCTCAATCAAAAAGAAAAAAGTGCTCAAATAAAAAATATCACTGAACAAATACCTGGGGTTGAAATTATTGTATGTTCAAGTAAGACAGGTGAGGGGGGAGAGCAAATTTTAGAAAAAATATCTGAGTTTATTAGGGAGTAAGATTTAATTATTTTTTTGTATATTAAAATTTGCTTGTTAAGTACATGTTTTATGTTAACAAATTAAATTCTCAATTACGAAAGTAAACTTTTTAATAAAAAACACCATGGGGCAACGATGAATCGCTACCATATGGTGTGTCGGTACGGAATTGCTAGGTTGCTCATTTAGGACATTATGCGTGTTCTTGCTCGCACAACAGTCCAGTTTTGCTTTAACCCCAATTGCTGACCTACTATTGTATTATAGCATAATATAATACATATGTCAATCAATGGTCGCGTGAGAAAAAAACTATTCTTTCTTAATGTTACTTAAGTGAAAATCAAAACCTTGGCAGCAACAGCTTACTTTGCTATCATGAGTTTCGTTCTTTAAAGCTGAATATATGAGTATTTCGCTCCGGTGTAGCTCAATGGTAGAGCGTCTCGCTGTAAGTTGTTGCAGCTTCTTGAAGTAATTCAAGTTGAAAAACGAGGTGAATTCGGGGAAACCCTATTTAGTTAGGGCAATCCCGAGCCAATCCTTAAATTTTTTAAGGCAGGTGTAGAGACTATCCCGCAAGGGAGTACCTAGTCACTTTCTAAGTGATTTTGGGAAGCGCCTCGCATCCTTGAAAGAGGATGATGATATAGTCCATTCCTTTTAGTAATAGAAGGGCCGATGTAACGAGGGGGTTGTAGGTTCGAGTCCTACCACCGGAGCAAAGTACTTATAAAGCGAAGTTTTTTAGTTTTGCCGGTGGAGCGAGCCAACAATCTGGCTCGCACTAGGACTCGAAGCCCGATTGAGGTATTTTGTGAGCGAAGCAAAACAAAATATCCAATTGGGGTACTGACTCTGTAAGGGTTGAATGTCCTACCACCGGAGCAAAGTACTTATAATAAAAAATCGCCAGATTAATCTGGCGATTTTTTATTACGTAGTCTTTCTAACTAGTTTTTAGTTTGAAAGGTCGAAGGCAATGTAATGCTTTCGTTACCTGAACCATCTCTTGTATACACTGAGTAGTAGTAATTAGTATTTGGTTGTAATCCAGTCAATGTTCCTTGATGTGAAGAACGAAGATCTGTGTGAGTTAGAAGAGTAGAACCAGAGATGGTAACTCCTGTATTCACTGAAGCTTCTGTAAGGATGAGAGGAGAAGTATTGTAGTAAATTATTGCTGAAGCATTTTCGTTTGTATTCCAGCTCATAGTTGCTCCTGAATTTGTGGTACCAACAGTTATTGGACCTATCATTGGAGATGTTCTGTTTGAGCCTGTAACATTACCGTTATTCATTTGAGCGTTAATTGCAGCTAAAGTTATCGGACCAACGCGGCCAACAGTTGCAATACCATTTCGAGCCTGAAAGTTTGAAACAGCTGATTTAGTAAGAGAACCAAAATATCCTGTCACAAGTCCTTGTGGGTAAATCGTGGTGTCCCGCGCTAGAAATGTTTGGAGTGCTGAAACGTCAGATCCAGACATTCCAAACTGTAACTGACGATCAAGTGTCTCTGCGTGTGCGATTCCTGGGATGCTTGAGAAAAGCATTGCAAGAGTGAGTAAACTTGTGCCAATAAAAAATCGAGACGACATTGTAAGGGTAGTCATATGTTTAATTTTTATGAGTAAAATTGAGAGAGATTGTTCGTCGAGTTCTACGACTCTTCGAAGCAAAAAATGTAATGTACAGTATGGCACTTTGACTGCCACGGTTTTTTAGAGTTTTACCGCGTCGACCCTTGGAGTTAACGAGCCTTATATATGTACGTAACTAGATATCTTTGCAACTCATGCAGTATAGCATAATGCGTGTTTTTTCTTGACAAAATTGTATTTAAGTTGTTTTTTGATATTATATATTTATGTATATAAAAGTACGAGTGGAAGCTGGGGCTAAGAAAGAATCTTTCGAAAAGGTGAGTGAGGATCATTTTGAAGTATCGGTAAAAGAGAAAGCAGAGCGAAACTTAGCGAATGGACGAGTGCTCTTGCTTGTTGCGCGGCATTTCAGTGTCCTGCAAGGTAAGGTTCGCATTATAAGTGGACATCATTCTCCCTCAAAAATATTTTCGGTGGATATACAAGGATGAGTCTGTGGGATATTTGCTATAATAGGAGCATGTCAATCAAAACTAATATCAAAGCAACAAACATAGAATTATCAGATGATATTCGTGACTATGTAAATAAGAAAATCGAGCTTTTAGAAAAATATATTGAAGTCGATGATACAAGCGCTCTCTGTAATGTGGAGGTTGGAAAAACAAACCTGCATCATCGTACGGGGGATATATTTAGAGCTGAAATAAATCTTCGAGTGTCTGGTCATGATTACTACGCAGTTTCCGAGAAGGATGTTTTAAACGCTGCACTCGATGATGTGAAAGACGAAATTGCTCGCGCGCTTGCGTCTCGAAAAAAGAAACGAGAAAACTTGGTACGTCGTGGTGGTGCAAAGATCAAAGCAATTCTCAAAGGCATTATTCCATTTAGAAGAAATAAAAAGTAATATGTATCAACCAAAAAAGCACGTCCATCCGGTTCTCTCTGCAGTGGTTTTAGTTTCTGCTGCGGCGATTACGGGGACACTGTATCTTATGCATCAAGCGATTAATGTTGCTGAGGATCTTACTTCAGCTGTGAATACGTTAAACGAGCGTTTGGAGGAAAGGCTTTAGTTCTTCCTTTCTCCTCTGAGAAAGTCTGTGTACTGCATTTCTTTTTTACCCTCAGGTTTTACTTTTTGTATTACAAGCTCTCCGTCTTTAAGTAAGGCTTCGGTTACAATTACCCTGATTTTCTTACCGTTTCGTTCGGTGATGAAATGAGTGCCTGGCCAGCTCTGAAAAGCGAGTATTTTTCTATATGATTCATTTGTTTTTGAAAGATCTAAAAGACCATCCTCTTTTTTTATTTTTTCTGTGTATGTAGCAATGTTTTCATCCTGATTTTTCTCTTCAATATTTCCCAGAATCCACTCGGGCAAGATTTTTGAAAGTAGAACCCCGCCATGACGCGCTAGTTTTTCTTCAAGTATATTTCTCGGTAGTGGAAGCGTGGCGTCAGATTCTTCTTGGGCAACGATTGGTCCATGATCCATTTGGCTATCAAGGCGCATGATTGTGACACCGGTCTTGTCTTCCTTGATAATTGCGTTCTCAAGAGGTGATGATCCGCGTAATTTAGGAAGAAGGGAAGGATGAACATTCAAGGTTTTTCTTTTTGGAATATCAAGAATTTTTTGAGGGATTATTTTGCCATACGAGGCAACGATAAAAACATCCCACACTTGTTTTGAAAGGTGTGAAATAAATTCCTGATCAAGTTTTTCCGGCTGTAAAACTGGAACTTTGTGTGTCTC
>Ga0163151_10004146_pt1 | contig 19868 bp, 13 predicted proteins | sample OliLakLV19MP5IB2_FD_145596 | JGI IMG/M metagenome (GOLD analysis project Ga0163151, IMG submission 145596) | Freshwater microbial mat bacterial communities from Lake Vanda, McMurdo Dry Valleys, Antarctica - Oligotrophic Lake LV.19.MP5.IB-2 | ecosystem: Environmental > Aquatic > Freshwater >... | reverse complement strand
GCGCCCGAGGAGGGCTCGAACCTGCGGCTCGATTGCGCGACGGGCTTCGGCACCGCGGTGTTCATCACCGGCGCCTTTGGCTTCATCGCCGCTGGGGAGATCGTACGGCGCGTGGCGCTGGGCTGAGCGTCGGTCAGCGGGTCGGCTTGGGCGCGTTTTCCGCCGCGCGCAGCCAAGCGGTCCAATCGGCGTCGACGCCAAAGCGGAACGGCGGCAGTCCGGCTTCGGCCGCGCCGATGTCGGGCCCAGAGCCGCGATGCAGGGAATTGAAGTTGGCGAGCGGCGCGCCCGCATCATGGCCCGGCGAGCCCACTGCGAGGGTCGGGCAGGTGGTTGGGGAGGACGCATCGTATTGCGGTGCGGTGGCGTGGCCGTGCGACTCGGCGCCCGGCGCGGCGACCAGTTCGCCGGTATAGAGGTCGAAGTCGAAATCGTTGGAAGGATCAGCCAGCGGGTCGCGCACCGCTTGCGCCCCGGGGGGGCGGGTATGGAGGATATTATTGCGCGCGGTGATGTTCCAGACGCCATAGGCCGGGTCGGTCACGTAGGCGCCGCGCCTCATACCGGCGGGTGCCCCGTCCATCAGCGGTTGCAGGATCGTATTGTGAAAAAGATAGACCTGACCTCGCGCCATGGTGTCGGCCCGCGGGCGCTTGGTGCCGAGCTTGAAGATGGACCCCCCGGATGGATAGGGCGCGTTCCCCATGCTCGGCGGATTCGTCCGCGAGAAACCTGAGAGGTTGCGGTAGACATATTGCGGTCCGAGGGAGGTCGTGGCCAGGCCAAGCGCGTTGAAGGTGGTGTCGAGATAGTTGGCCCAGATGCGGACGTTCAGGTTGGCGCCCTCGGCCTCGATGGCGTCGTCCCAGCAATGGCTGATGCGGTTGCCATAGATGTCGGAATCGCGATTGGGAAAACCGGCGTAGCTGAAATTATCCGTCTCGCCCATGCCGTCGTTGAAGCAGTGTTGGTCGTCGGAATAGATTTCGTTGTAGCGGATCACCAGCTGCCCGCGAGGGTGTTTGAAGGTGATGCCCTGTGGTCCCTCGGGATGACCATGCTCGCCCCAGCTGTTGCTATCCGTGCGCGGGTGATGGAGGCGGCAGCGTTGGACGACAATCCGCTCGAGCACTGGCGTGTCAGAATAGATGGCGGCTTGGAGATTCTGCCCCCACGGGAGTCCCGGTTTGTTGCTACCCCAGCCGGATATATCGCAGCCCTCAACGATGACATCGGTCACGGCGCCGAGCACGAGGCCATTCTGGGTGCCTCCCTTCAAGGTCACACCGCGCAGGATCACGAACGAGGCTTCGATGCGGGCGGCCTCCGGGTGGGCCTCGCCCACGTCGATGATCGCGGTTTCGCCCGGGGCTGGTTCGTAGACGAGGTAACCGGTCGCTGCGGAGCCACCCTCGGTGATGACCAATGGAGTAGTTGACGTGCCGGCGGGCAGACGGCGCACGGCTTGGACCGGGAATTGCTCGGACCAAGTGGCAGCGGTGACGGCTTGGGTCTCGCCGCTGGCGAGTTGCAGGCTGATCTCATAGCGCGTGCCCGGCTGGAGGTCGACGATGCTTCCCCGATATTGGCGAGCATACTCAGGGGCGTCGGCGTGGGGGTTGGGGTCAAACCACAACGGGAGGGCGTCGCGCCAAGGGGATTCGCCGGCTGCACGGTAGCGGACCGAGCAAGGATTGCCGGCTGCGCCGGCCGCAGAGCGCCAGGTCAGACCGATGCAGTGGAAGGTAGGCACCGCCTGCGCCGGTTCGGCCACCGGGGTTGATTCACCGCGCGCCAGCGTGAGCAGCAGGCCGGCGAGCAGGAAACAGACGCAGCGTCTCATGGGGTGACGGCCGGGGCGGTTGCGACGTTGCGGGCGAGGGATACGTCGTGGCGGACCTTGCCGGCGGCATCAATAAATCGGGCGGAGAACTGCTCCGCGCTGAGCGTCACGGCGAGAAATCCACCGGTTTCGCCCAGACTGAATAGGCTCCGGTGATCCTTCTGCGTGGGGCGCGTCTGCGAGGCGGCGCCGGAACAAAAATAATGAATGCCGTCCTGGCTGAGGTGCTGCATGTCGTGTTCGTGGCCGTTGAAGTAGGCCTGCACGCCGTATTGGCGGAGCAGCGGTAGGACGGTGTGAAGCAGTTCCTTCGTGTCGCCGTGTTTCTCGCTGGCGGAGAGGATAGGATGGTGGCCGCAGACGATCTTCCATTGGGCAGACGAGCGGGCGAGTTCGCGCTCGAGCCAGGCCAACTGGGCGGCGGAGTCCTGCTCGTTCACGCCCTTGTATTTTGCGGGATTGTTGCGGTAGCTGGTAATGAAGGCGTTGGTGTCGAGGAAGAAAAATTGGACGGTCGTCTGTGGATCGACGCGGCGGGTGACGGAGTAGTAACGCGCCGGCATCTTCCAACGCGGGCTGTGCAGGGTGTAATCGATCTGGGCCTGGGCGCTGGTGTGGTAATCGTGGTTGCCGAGGAGAACATACCACGGGACCTGCAGCGACGGGGCGCGATAGATCTTCTCATAGGAGGTTTGCCACTGGGGCGCTTCGACACTCGGCACGCCGTCGGGATAGAAATTGTCGCCGAGGGAGATGACGAACTGGGTGCCCGTCTCAGTGGCGGTGCGACCCATCTGGTCGGCGACGTCCTGCTGTCCGAATTGCCCGTCGCGACCCCAGTCGCCCATGGCAATGAAGTTAAGGGAGGTCTCGGCGGCGAGCGCGGCCCAAGTGAGGCAACTCCAGACGCAAGCGGCGGCGAAGCGTCGGGAGGAACGGGGACGGAGAGAGGGAAGGAGGGCTTTCATAAAGGATGATCCATTGATACTGTCTGGAGGGGGAACCCAAGGATCTGGTTTGCGCACGGCCTTGCATCCGGCCGGTCAATGGCGGGACCGGACCGTGGCACCGTTGATCCACGCGCCCTGCACCTGCACACCGCGGGGATGCAAGGGAACGCCACGCTCATTGTGGTAGAGTAGGCTGACCAACAACTCGACGGCATTGGCACCCACCCCTTGGTTGTCCTGTCGCACGCCGGCGATATCACCCGGGCGGATGGCTCCGTCCTCGGTGGCTACGTCGACATTGAGATGGGCGAGCGAGATATCCTCCGGCACGCGCAGCCGGTTGTCCCTCAGCAACCGCAGCACATGGCGGCTGACGGTCACGATCACCTCAGCTCGGGTGGATTTTAGCCAGCCCATGATAGACGATTCGTGACTGTCCAGCAGCGGCGGCAGGGCCGTGGAGCCCAGCTCGGTCTGTAGAGTGGTGTTATAGCCGGCCAGAAAACGACCGTTGACGATGGCCTCGATGCGCGCCTCGCCGACGTAGCCGATGCGGCGGAAACCTAACGCCCAAAGCTGTTGCACCGCCAAGCGGCTGCACTCGTATTGATCGTCACTTGAATAGTGGAGGAAGGGCTGCTCGAAGCGCGTGCCCACGCCAACAATGGTGAACTGGTCAAGCGGCAGGGGAATGCTGCTGGCCAGGCTGCGCGCATTATCGAAATTTGGCACCAGCAGCCCGTTAATGCCGCGGTTGCGCAGGACACGGGTCAGTCGGTCTGAGGTCCGGCCGGTCGAAGGGATGCGGCTGAGTGCATAACCGAGCGCGGTGGCCCGCTGCTGGGCCCCCGTGTAGAAGGCGCGATGGACGGGGTCCCGGTTCCATTCCTCCGGATCCTTGAAAAAATCCAGCCAACCGAGATTGCATTTCGCCTCGGGCGGATGCCCGTCGCGCAATTGGGTCATGAGCGCCGACACCAGCGGATTAGGCCGATAGCCCATGCGCGCGACGACCTCCTCGACTTTTTTCCGCGTGAGCGGGCTGATCCGGGGGTCACTGCGCAACGCACGGCTGACGGTGCTGGCGGACACGCCGGCTTCGCGCGCGACCGATTCCATGGATAACCAAACCGGGCTGGATGCAGACTTTGGGGCAGGGGGCATCTGGCGGATCGTGTAGGGGGCGGGTCGGATCGGCGCAAGGCTTTGCGGGATGCAGGATCCAGCGCCGGCAGTTTTGACGGACATCCTTCCTCGGGAGCCACCAAAAAACCAACCGCAGAGATAGGTCACCCTCCCGTCGCGAGATCGTTGCAATTGACGGTTAAGGTTAACTTACTCGGAACGCAGGCTCACTCGCCAACGTCGCCAGTCGTTTAGCCCGATTGGGTGGTCGTCTGAAATCCGCCGGTCGCCCGACCAGCCGTCTGGTTCATGCAAGGCCGTGCGCGTTGCTTCGGGTTGCGAGAAGCTTCGGTCATGGCACCTCTCGCCGCTTACCCTGCCCTCGGTCCGCTGCTTCACAATGGCTTGGGGTATATCCCAACCTCAGATCAAGGATGACCACCATGAAAATGCGTTTCGTATCACCCCTACGCACCCTGTTTGCGGGCATTTGTCTGCTCGCGGCAGTCTCAGTCCCGGCCGCTGATCGTTATATCCGGCCGGTGCCGGCTCTAAGAACGGCACCAGCTGGGCCAACGCCTACGACCAAGCCCTCTTGCAAACCGCCATTACTGCTACCGTCGCTGGCGACACCCTTTACCTTGGCAGCGGTGATTTCACCGGCAAGGGCTACACGATTTCCGGCAGCGGAACTTCGGGGGCCAAGCGCCGCATCGTGGGCGTCGACACCGGAAGCGGGTTGCCGCGCTTCCTCGGCACCTTCGTGCTGACGAGCTCGGCCAACACCAACAATGTGGTGTTCAACTTCCCGGGTGCCGCCAGCCATTGGGAAATCCGGAACCTGCGCTTCCGTCAGCATGGTTTCCCCATCGACATGCCGGCCTCGGGCACCACCTACACCCTCCGTTCCAACATCCTCTTCGACAACCTCGACTTCGAGCGCATTGAGGACGCCATCCGGATCAAGAACGCGGAAAACATCACGGTCAGTAACTCCGACGTGTTTCAACACACGAAGAAGGCTTTCCGTTACGGCGCCTACTCGCGTTTCATCGCGTTAACCAACTGCCAGACGGATGCCAAGGGCGGGGACGAGACCTTCCCGACCCGTTCCATCCCCAATGGCTTCGCGGGCGACGACACCCTGGGCGCCTCCCTCATCCACGATATCACGCTCACCGATTGCGTGGCCCGCAACAACCGCTTCGGCGGCCAGACCGGCTATTGGAACGGCGACGGTTATTCCACCGAGGAGGGCACCTACAACGTGACCTACACCCGCTGCTCCAGCTATGACAACCACGACGGCGGCTTTGACGACAAGGCCTCCAACACCGTCTACAACGCCTGCATCGCGGTTGGCAACAAACGCGGTTTCCGCCATCACGCGGCGGCTCCGTTGCTGAACCCGATTGCGACGTTCAACAACTGCCTCGCCGCCTACTCGGAGGAGTGGCCAGGCAACGGCTCGGGCTCGGCCGACGGCTTCTGGGTCGCCAACGACGACGGCACGCCCTTCACCTCGGCGGTCAACTACGTCATCAACAACAGCACCTCGCACAACAACGTCGCCAATGCCGTGCACATCGATTCAACCGGCTCGTCGCAATACGTGACCCTCACGGTCAATCACAGCATCCTCTCGGTGGACGGCGTGTTCTCGAGCGGAGCGTTCACCTCCGCGGCATCCGGCACGATCATGCTGGCCGCCACGACCGCCACCTACAGCCCCGGCTCGGGCACGAACCCGAACTACATCGCGCCGTCCCTTAGCTGGACCGGCTCGCCGGCCAATGCGTTCGACAGCCAGACCTACGGCGCGGCTAAGGGTTACAACTCCGCGAACACCGGTGGCGACGGCGGTGGCGACACCACGGCGCCGTCAGTGCCGGCTGGACTCGCCTCCAGCGCGATCACGAGCAGCTCATTCACCTTGAGCTGGGCTGCCTCGACCGACAATGCTGGCGGCAGCGGCGTGAACGGCTACGAGGTGTTCCGCAACGGCGTGTCGATCGCGACCCCGTCCGGCACCAGCCTCAGCGTCACCGGCCTGAGCGCCAGCACGACTTATGCAATGACCGTTCGCTCCCGGGACGTCGCCGGCAACTGGTCGGCGCAGAGCACGGCCTTGAACGTCACAACCTCAGCCGGCGGCGGCACCCCGACGACGGTCACTTTCCAAGACGGTGTTAGCGGCTATGCCGGCACCACCGATGCGACCATCAAGAGCGCGTCGGCCACCAGTAACTTCGGCACCAACGTCCTGCTGGAAGTCGATGGTGATCCCGATCAAGCGGCATTGCTTCGTTTCAACTTGGCCACGATTCCGGCGAGCGCCACCGTCACCACCGTCGCGCTGACGTTTAACATCACCAACGGCAGCGCCAACGCCTATCCGATCTATGCGCTCAAGCGGGCCTTTGCCGAGGGTTCTACGACTTGGAACATCGCGCAAACTGGCGTGAACTGGCAGACAGCCGGTGCGAACGGGGCCAACGACCGGGAGACGACCTCGCTCGGCGCGACCCCGACCGGCACCGGTACGCTGTCGGTGACGCTCAACGCCGCCGGCATTTCGAAGGTGCAATCGTGGGTGAGCACCCCGGCGACCAACTTCGGCTTCATCATCATGGATGCGGCTAATACCGACGGTGCCGATCTCCGCTCCAGCGGGACGGGCACGGCCACCCAACGGCCGAAGATCTCGGTGACCTATCAATAAACCGGCTTTTAAACCCGACTCCCGCCCGGCTTCTCGCGAAGCCGGGCTTTTTCTTGCCGGTCTTGCGCAAGGCATTGCATGAAGAGCGGATTGCTCCTATTGCTTTCTCTGCGCCATCTCATGCCCGCCGCCCGAGCTTCATTGGCGGCCACCTCCCCCCATGAGCAGTTTTCATCCCCTCGACCTGGCGGTCGTCGCCGCCTACTTCCTCGTCATTTTTTATTTCGGGCTGCGCGCGCGTCGGGCCGCCGGCGCCAGCCAGGAGGGGTTTTTTCTCGCGGGTCGCAAGCTCGGCCGGATCACGCAATTTTTTCTGAACTTCGGCAACTCCACCGACGCGAATGGTGCCGTTTCCACCGCCAGCTTGGTCTATCAGCAGGGGGTCTCCGGGGTGTGGCTCGGTTTTCAGCTGATCTTCCTGAACCCCTACTACTGGTTCATGAACCTCTGGTTCAGGCGCTCCCGCCTGATGACGACCGCCGATCTTTTTGAAGAACGTCTCGGCAGCCGCGGCCTCGCACGATTCTACGCGCTGTTCCAGTGTTTGTCCACCGTGGTCATCACGATCGGCTTCGGCAATCTCATCACCTACAAGATCAGTTCCGCGCTCTTAACCAAGCCCGAGGCGGCATGGACCGCAGCCGAACGGGCCTCTGTCGAGGGTCATGCCGAGCTCAAGCGCTACGAGATACAGTTGAAGGGTTCGGCGCTCGGGCAGCTTCCGGCGGCGGAACAAGCGAGGGTGGCGGTTTTGCGCGAGCGCGAGGCCCGCGGCGAATTGAGCGGCACGGTGAGCCTGTTCGCGCCGTTGCCGTTCTACATTGTCTACACGCTGGTCGTCGGAGCCTACATTGTTCTCGGCGGCATGGCGGCGACCGCCCTCAACGAGATCGTGCAAAGCGGCCTCATCGTCGCCTTTTCCGTGCTCCTGCTGCCGCTGGGATTTGCGGCGATCGGCGGTGCCGGGCAACTCGGGCAAACCTTGCCGGCTGCGGCGTTCGAGTTGCTGCGACCCGATGGGCCCGGGCAACAAATCACCCTGCTCGTCCTCCTCGGCATCCTGGTCAACTCGCTCGTGCAAATCCACGGGGTGCCGGGAAATATGCCGATCAGCGGCTCGGCGAAGGACGAGTATGCGGCCCGGTTCGGGGCGGTGAGCGGCACGTTCGCCAAGCGCCTCATGAACATCATGTGGGCTTTTGCCGGCTTGATCGCGCTCAGCCTCTACAGCGGCCCGGCCGCATTGGCCGACCCGGATGCCGCCTGGGGCGCGATGTCGCGCCAGTTGCTCGGCCCGGGCCTCCTCGGCCTGATGGTCACGGGTGTGCTGGCGGCCAATATGTCCACGGTCGCCGCGCAAAGCATGGCCGTATCGGGGCTGTTTGTGCGCAATTTCTGGTTGCCCCTTCGCCCCCGGACCGACGACGCAGCGGGGGTGACGGTGGGTCGCTGGACCATCGTGGCTGTCCTGACGCTCGGCGCCGTGGCGGCGACCGGGATGCAGGATGTCTTCTCGATGCTTCAGTTCATGCTCACGATCAACGTGCCTTTCGGGGCGGCGATCATGCTGATCTTCTTTTGGCGCCGGCTGAGCGCCGCGGCCGTGTGGGTGGCGGTGGCGGTGAGTTTCATATGCACGACTCTGGCTCCCGTGGTCCTGCCGAAGTTTGACGCCGTGCGAACGCACCCGGCGCTCACAGGGCGCGCGGTGGATGCGGCCGGCCGATTCAGCCCCGTCTTCTTCGAGTCGGTGGCGCGCAGCCGCGCCGACGATCCGACGAGCGCGTTGGTCGGTCGCGGGCGGCTGCATACCGAATTGGTTCTGCTGCGCGCAGTGGGCGTGCCGGTGGCGGAATTTTCTCCCAGCAACCGATTCGCGGCCCGTCTCTTCTTTGCCGCGCTTCTGCCCTTCGTCTTGTTGGTGGGACTTAGCCTTGTGACGAAACTGCCCGAACCCGCACGCATCGCCCGGTTCTATGGAAAGATGAAGACTCCGGTGGGTGCGACGATGGAGGAAGAGGCCGCCGCGCTGGCGGCCACGACGCGTGACCCGCAGCGCTTCGACCATCGCAAGCTGTTCCCGCGCTCGTCCTGGGAATTCACCCGCTGGGATCGCGTGGACGCCATCGGCTTCTTCGCGTGCTGCGCGTTGTCCGGCGGCATCATCGCGCTGTTCTGGGGGTTGCTGCGTTGGGCCGCGCCCTGAGGACCGCCGCAATGTCGTCATTTTCCGCCCACTTGCCCGTGATCTTGCGGGCCTCGGCCGCCGGCCCCGGCCTCGTCGCCGGCATCGCCCTCGATCGGGTCGCCCGCTGGCTGGCTCTGGCGCGCTGGTGCCCGTATTGGATGAAGCCCGTCTATGGCACGACCGGGCAGGCGTTGCCCAGCGAGATTCAATGCCTGTTGTGGGAACGCACAGACGGGAAGTTCGGGGTTTTGCTGCCGCTGATCGGGCCACAGTTCCGCACCACTGTCGCCGGGGCGCCGCACAACGTGCAGCTTGTCTGGAGCGGCCGCGTAAAGAAAGGGGACGCGCTTGCTTATGCCGCAGTCGGGGTGGAGCCCTTCGCGGTCATCCGCGAAGCCTTGGCGGCGGTTGCGGCGCGCGCGGGGACTGTCCATTTGCGCGCAGCCAAGCCGGTTTCGCCTTTCGTCGCCGGACTCGGCTGGTGCACGTGGGATGCCTTTCTCGGCCCGGTGAATGACCGCGGGGTGACGGAAACGAACGTGCATGCGGCGGGCGTCATCGATGGTCTCCGAAATTTCGCCCATGGCGGGGTGCGTCCGGCGTTCGTGATCCTCGACGATGGCTGGCAGGATGTGCGCGAGGAGCGGCTTTGGAGCTTCGCCGCCAATAGCAAATTTCCCGGCGGACTGGCGCCGCTGATTGCCCGGGCCAAGGCAGAGTTTGGCGTGCGGCATTTCGGCGTCTGGCACGCGCTGCATGGCTATTGGTTGGGCATTGCCCCGGCGGGGCCGCTGGCCCGGCGGTTTCCCCTCAACCGGCGGCGCGCGGTGATCCGCACATGGACCGGCCAGTTGGAGGACGTCTCGTTCGTCGCCCCCGACGCGGCCGCGGACTATTTCCACGCGTATCATGCCGGTTTGAAAGAGGCCGGTGTCGATCTCATCAAGGTGGACGCGCAGGGGACGCTCGATGCTCTGGCACCGGAGAAACATCCAAAGGCCGCCGCGCTGTATCAGCGCGGCTTGCAGGCGTCGGCGGTCCGCCACTTTGACGGGCAGTTGATCCATTGCATGGCCAACAGCACGGATGTGGCCTATCGGCTCGCCCGGACCGGCAACTGGCGCAACAGCGATGACTATTTTCCGCGTAAGGCGGCGGCCGCGCAGCAGGAACATGTGCAGTTCAATGCCGCCAACGCCCTTTGGTCAGCCGCCTTCTCGCTGCCGGATTGGGATTCCTTTCAGACGCACGGCTCCGCTCCGGAGTTCCACGCCGTGGCTCGCGCCATCAGCGGTGGTCCGGTGTATATCGGCGACCGACCCGGCTGCACCCGGTTTGAAATCCTGCGCAAAATTGCTTGGCCGGACGGACGCTTGCCGCGCTTTGCCCGGCCGGCCCAGCTGACTGCCGACCGGATCTTCACCGATTGTCGGGTTGAGCCGCACCTGCTCAAGCTCACCAATCGCGCCGCCGGCCCGCTCGGCGTGCTGGCGCTCTTTCACTGCCATCACGGTCGCGCGCGGATCAAGGATCATTTCTCGCCCGCCGAGATGCCGGACCTACCGGCCGGAGCGCGGATTGCGGCCTGGCACGGTCGGGCCCGCCGGCTCGAGCTGGTGACTCGTCGGCAAGCCGTCGCCACCACCCTGTCGCCGCTGGGTTGGGAAGTCGTGACATTGGCCCCGGTGCGCCGCGGTGTGGCGGTGCTCGGGCTGCTGGGTTTTTACGCCGGTGCCGCTGCAGTGCGGAGCGCCCGTTGGCGGGGCGAGGTTTATACGGTGGAGTTGATCGGCGGTGGCGAGCTGGGTTGTTACGCCCGGACCGCGCCCCGACGCGTGGTGGTCGGAGCAAAGGTGTTGCGCTGGAGCCACGACCGGCGCACCGGGTTGTTGCGCGTGTCGGTGCCGCAGGGTCCGGCGCCAATCGTTCAGCTTCATTTTCAATGACCACTGCCAACCGCCGCCGCTATGTGCTCGTGGGCACCGGGAGCCGGGCCCAGATGTTTCGCGATGCCCTGACTACCACCTACGCCGACCGGGCGCAGCTGACTGCCATCTGCGATCTCAATCCTCTCCGGATGCGCGCTTGGGCCGCCGGGCTCGATCCCGCGCCGGCGTTTTATACCGCCGGTGAATTTGATCGGATGATTCGCGAACAACGGCCTACGGCGGTCATCATCACCACCGTGGACGCGACTCATCACCTGTATGTCTGCCGCGCGATGGAGCTCGGCTGCGATGTCATTCTGGAAAAACCCATGACGACTACGGTCGCCGGCTGTCGAGCAATCATGGCTGCGCAGAAACTCACGGGGTGCCGGCTCACGGTAACTTTCAACTACCGCTATGCGCCCCGGAATTCCCGCGTGAAGGAGTTGCTGGCCGGCGGCGTGATCGGCGACGTGGTTTCCGTGCACTTCGAGTGGCTGCTCGATACCAAGCACGGGGCCGACTATTTCCGCCGTTGGCACCGCGACAAGGCCAACAGCGGCGGACTGCTCGTGCATAAGTCCACGCATCATTTCGATCTCGTGAACTGGTGGCTCGGCACCCGACCGGACACCGTGATGGCCATGGGCGGGCTGCGCTTCTACGGGAGCGACAACGCCACCGCGCGCGCCGAGCCGCGCACCTATCCCCGCGCCACCGGGCACGCGTCCGCGCGGCAGGACCCGTTCGCGCTCGATCTGAGCGCCGATCCGCAGTTAAAAGCGCTCTATTTCGATTGCGAGGCGGCGGACGGTTATCAGCGCGACCAGAATGTTTTCGGCGAGGGTATCACCATCGAGGATGACGTGGCGGTGCTCGTGCGTTACCGCAACAGCGCCGTGCTTTCCTATCACCTCACTGCGTTTGCCCCGCGCGAGGGCTATCGCGTGGCATTTAACGGCACCCGCGGCCGTCTGGACCTCGACGTGGTCGAGCGCGCCTATGTGAGCGGCACCGATTCCGATCACAATCAGGCGCGCAATGTATCCGGCGGCGGGCCGGTCGAGGTTGAGGAGCCCGTCACGCTCACCGTGCAGCCGCTGTGGGGCCGGCCTGAGCGAATCGCGTTGCCTGCGGTCACGCACGGCGGGCACGGAGGTGCCGATGCGCAGTTGCTGCGGGATCTTTTCTCCGGGGAACCGGTGTCGGATCCGCTCGGCCGGGCTGCGGGCGCGGAGGACGGAGCGTGGTCCGTGAGCTGCGGCCTCGCCGCCAACCAATCACTCCTGACCGGCCAGGCCGTGCGGATCGCCGAGCTCCTGCCGGAGCTCGCGGGCTGAGCCCAGCAATACGGGACAACCGTCATGAAAACGAAATTGGTCCGCTTATTTTCACTGGCTGCACTTGGCGTGCTGCTGATTTTTCTGCCGTCGGCCAAGGCTCAAGTCGCGGTTGCTCCGTTGCCGCCGGTGGAAACGATGCCTGCCACGCCGTTCGTTGCGCCGGCAGGATCATGGACGCTCGTGGTGTTGCCCGATACGCAACATTACGTGGCGGATGGCGGGGAAGTTTTCCGGCACCAGACCGCGTGGATCGTCGCGCATCAGAAAAGCCATCACATCGTTTTTGTTGCGCATGAGGGTGATGTCACCAACGACAACTCCGCGGGCCAGTGGGCGACGGCCTGCGGCGCTTTGGCGGAATTGACGGCGGCTGGCGTGCCTTGGGCGATCCTGCCGGGCAACAAGGACCTCGGGCCCGGTGGCAGCGCGGCGGATCGCACCACCGGCATGAACGATTTTTTCAAGCCGGACGATTATCGGCACAGCGCGGCATTCGGACTGTTTGAGCCCGGGCATCTGGAAAACAGCTGGCACGCGTTCGAAACCCCGGCCGGGCGCTGGCTGCTGCTGGCCATCGAATTCGGCCCCCGTGACGAGGTGCTGGCTTGGGCCAACGCCATCGTGCAGGCGCATTCGGCGCAGCCGGTGATCGTCGTCACGCACGCCAATCTCTATAACGACGGGGCGTTGATGGGCGCCAATCCGCAGCAAGGGGGCAATCCTCGGCGTTATCCGCTGGCCCAAGTCGGAAGCGTTAATGAAGGCATGGCGGTGTGGGAGAAGTTTCTGGCACGGCACGCCAATCTGCGGCTCGTGTTGAACGGCCATGTCACCGGCTCGGGCGTGGCGCGGCTGGCTGGCACCGGCGTCCACGGTAACACGGTGTGGCAGTTGCTGGCCAATTTCCAACGCGGCGTGCTGCCGGACCGTGGCTACGGCGGCGGCGGCTATCTGCGCTTGCTGCAATTCCAGCCCGACGGAAAAACCGTGCAGGTCCGCACTTATTCGCCGTGGTATGACCATTGGCTCACCGACGAGGCGCAGCAGTTCACGATCGAACTGGCGCCCGTAATTTCGACGCCCGCAGCGGAACGCTGAGCCCCTCAGCAGAATCCTTCGCCCGCCAGAACAGCAACGTTTCAACTTCGTCCATGATCATCAAAAGAATCGTTTTTTTCACCACGCTCCTTGGCGTGTCCATGCCGGGTTTGCCATGTGCCGCGGCCTTGAAGGTTTATTATTTGCGCCACGCCCAGAGCGGGGCGAATGTGGCACGGGATTGGGCCGAGATACCCGCGGACAAGCGTCCCGCCTACGTGGGCAACCGCGCGAGCTTTTCCCCGCTGGGCGAGCAGCAAGCCGCCTTTGTTGCCGCCAAGCTGGCAGGCTATTCCTTTGATTTCATCGCGGTGAGCCCGCTTTGGCGCACCCACCACACGATCCTTGGCCTGTTGCAGGAGCGAAATGCCGTGGCGGAGATTTGGCCGGAGTTGATCGAGTTTGGTGTGGAGAACGGCGATCAATCGCTGATAGCCACTGCGAATCTCCCCCCTCCGAGCCCGGAGGTGCTCTCGGGGGGTCCGGCGATTCTATTGTCCGAGGAAGAAAAACCGCACTTCCATTTCAGGCCGGATGGGTTGACCGAACCCAAGATCGACCGGCCCGGCGCGGACGGTGCGGCCGATCTGACCTTCATCTTGAATCGGGTGATCACGCGGGTGCGGACGGAGTTCGGAGGCACAGATAAGTCGATCCTGCTGGTCGGTCACGGCACGGCCGGCCGGCTTTTTCTCCGGCTGCTGACGGGCGATGAGGAGACGACCAAGATTCCTTTCCAAAATATCGGGTTGTGGATGGCGGAGCAGCAACCGGACGGTTCTTTCAAGATCGTGCTGGCGAACGACAAGCCGGTGACATCGCGCTGACGAGATTGGTCAGGGCGCGGTCACGAGATTGTAACGATGATGCAAGGCATTGCACAGATTGGACTGTTGTCACGCTCCGGGTGGCCAACAGCAATCTCGCCAGCGTCGTTTCAAAGTTTGTTTACCCCGTAACCCTTAATCAAAACGCCCATGAATCGTTCCCGTCGTGTATTGCTGTCAAGGTTGGCACTTCCAGTCGGCCTCCTTTTGACTCCCCTGTGGCTTGCCGCGCAGCCATCGCCGGCACCCAGTTCGGTGCCCGCTTCGGACAACAATGAACCGGTGATCGAGCTGTCGCCGTTCACGGTGAGCGCCGAGCAGGAGCGCGGTTACTTGGCGGGCAACGCCATCTCCGGCACCAAGACCAACACGGCTTTGCGCGACCTGCCGATGAGCATCTCGGTCATCACTGCGGAAATGCTGGGTGACTTGAACACCGTGCTCCCGAGTGAGGCGCTGATGTACTCCGCGTCGGTGGATTTCTCCCAAGCAGGCACTACCAACAATTCGCAGGGTGGGCCGTTCAACTCGGGCACGACCTTCGTGCGCGGCAGCGGCACTTTCTTCAGTATGCGGGACGGATTCCGCAGTTACGGGGAACCATCCGGCTTCAGCGTGCAACGCATCGAGGTCGTGAAGGGTCCCTCCGCGGTGCTCTACGGCATAACGAAGCCCGGTGGTATTGTGAACTACATCTCCAAGCGTCCGGAATTCGCCAAAACCAAGGGCCAAGTCAGCTTGGGCTACGGATCCTATGAGACCAGCCGTTCCAGCTTTGATGTGAATTACGGCCGTCTGCTCGACGACAAATTGGCCTTCCGATTGGGCGCAGCCTACAATGACGTCAACACGTGGTTCACTTCGTCGAACGGCCGGGAGATGACGATTTTGCCGTCAGTTGCCTACAAGCCCTTCAAAAGCACGGAGATCATGATCCAGTATGAGTACACGGAGCGGGTATTCGCGCCCAATTCCACCGCCTATTATACGCGCCCCGTCACCGGTTACCGCGGGAGCTCGGTGCCGTATTTCATCTATCCGACAGGCCCTTCGGATCCGGTGGCGCTGCTGACTCCTCAACTTCCGGCCGGGCTCACACCTGACTTCACGGTCCGCGGCTCCGGTCCCAGCACCCGTGTTCCCTACAAGACGGGTATTTTCACTCTTACCCAAGAAGTGGGTGAAAACCTCACCTTGAACGCCCAGTATAGCAAATCCCGCCGCAACAACTGGCGCCAGGATTTCGACACGACCGCGCAATTCACCGGCAGCCTGACCGATGCCAATGCGGGCAACACGGTGGTCGGAGCCCCGCGTATTCGCCGCCAGTGGGAAAACCGTGACGCCGTGAACCTGATCGATAACATCAGCTTGACCGCGATCTACAAGCGCACCTTGGACCTACCTTGGGTCGGCAAGGTCGATAACAAGCTGATCTTCGGTTACACTTCACTTGAGGACAACTTCGAGGAATGGCGTGTCCGGCAGTTCAACGGCAACACGACGAGCCGGATCAGCTATTACTACGCGTTTGATCGTAACATCCCGAACGCGGGTTTGCCGGCCGGTTTCCCTGATATGTCTGCGACGCACTATACGACCAGCGGCGTGACCTTCCCGGGTGTGACTGGTGTCTTCCGGCGCGATCTCAATCAGAGCGCCGCAGAAGAGAACAAATTTCAGACCCTCTATGCCTCTTGGGCGGGTAATTTCTTTGCTGACCGCGTCATTCTCAATGCCGGCATCGTCAGCGCGGAGGCATCCCAGAACCGCATCGCCGGTGCTGCCGCCACCAACACTAAAGCTGATTATGAACAGAATAGCCCGCTGCTCGGCGCTATCTTCCGCCCCTTCAAATGGGCCAGCGTCTACGTGCAGGCCTCCAAGTCCCTCAATCCGAATACCAGCGCCCGTGACGGTTTCAGCACTCCACTGCCGGCCGAGACTGGCAAGGGATCCGAGTTCGGGGTGAAGTTTGACCCGTGGGACGGTCGCCTTTCGGCCAACATCGCGGTCTACCACACGGTGGAGTCCAATCGCTTCATCACCGACCCCAACGCGCCCAACGCGAACTCGTTTTATATTGATTCCAACGGCATCCAGCAGCCGATCACCGGCCCGAACGACCCGCGCTTTGATCCGAATCTGCCCGGCCAGAACAAGGGTGCCGGCGCTTCAGTGGGCGAAGCGACGACCGACGGCGTGGACCTCGAAGTGGTGTGGAGCCCGACCAAACGCCTGCAGATTCTCAGCACCTACAGCTACCTGGACGGACGGGTGACAAAGGATGCCAACATCGCGCTCGCCAACCTCAAGGGCCGGCCTTTGCCCAATAACTACGACCATCGCGCCACCTTCCTGGCCAAATATAGGTTCACCGACGGTGCGCTCAAGGGCTTGGATGTCATGCTCGGCGCCACCTGGCGCGGCAAGATCTTCCGTGACGTCATCAACGCCACCAACGACTCCACGACGAGTATTATTGATCCCGTGAAGCGTTATGGTGACGCGCTGTGGGATGGCGATTTTAAGTTGGGCTATGCCACCAAGGCCTTCGGCCACAAGATCCGGTTCCAGTTCAACGCGAAGAATATCTTCGAGAAGGAAGTCGCGGTGGGTTGGAAGCCGACTACGGCCCGCACCTACTCGTTCGAACAGTATTACTACAAGGTGCCGGCGAGCTACGCGTTCGCCACCACATTCGAGTTCTGACTTTTGGGGTCCCCGGGTAGTTCGGGGCAGTATCATGGCCGGAAATCCAGGGGGGATTTCCGGCCTTTTCATGCTCGTGGGCCGAGCCAGCGGGAAGAGGCCACCTTCACTCCGGTCAAGCAAGGTCGTGACCAGGTGAGGTCGGATGTTTTCATCCGCTATCAAGACGACGTCTGGGCAGAAGGCCGCGCGCGGTTAGCCGCGCAGGTGCATCATCGCTCGAGCCAGCAGCATAAGGGCAATGCCATCGGCGTAAAGCGACTGGCAATAAGGCAGGCCGAGATAAACCTCCCGGGTCTTCGGATCGGTGCCATAGGAGCAGCGGGCAATATTGCCGTCACTGTCGATGCTGTGCGCCACGGTTTCCGCCAGCTCCCGCCCCCAATGCAGAAAACGTTGGTCCAACAGGCCGAGCGCGTGACCTCGGAGCGCCGCATAGCCGAAAAGGGCCGATCCAGTGGTCTCCAAGTAAGCCTCGCCGACCAGCGGCAAGGTTCGAAGCAAACCGCCTTCTGCCCGCACCCGATAGGCCGTTTCCATCACGACAGCGAAGCGCTGCTTGGCCCCGGTGAGCGGTTGCTCGCGGGGTGGCCAGCAGCTCCAACAGCTTGACAATGCTGGGCACCATCCAGCCGTTGCCGCGCGACCAATGTTCGCCCAGCAAAATTTTCTGTTCGCAATGGTAGGTGTGGCGGAAAAGGCCGGCCTTTTCGTCGAACAGGCAATCGAGATGGATGATCAACTGCTTCAAAGCCTCCGCCAAATCAGCCGGGTGCTGGAACGCCACCCCGTGGCGCGCAAGGAACACGACTCCCATGAACATGGTGTCGATCCAAAGCTGATGACGATAATCCGGATCGCCGCCTTCCCACACATGCGCCCAGCCGCCAATAGACGTACGCAGCGAGCCTTCATGGCACCAACGGGCATACTCGGTGCAGACCGTGCGGTCGCCTTGCCCCCGTCCCTGTTGGAGGAGGAGCAGCGGCACGTTCGCCAAAATGACATTGTTGACGGAACCGAACTTCCGCTGGTCGGCCACCCGCCCGAGCCAAGTTTCGAGGTAATCGAGCACCGCACGGTCGCCCGTGGCGCGATAAACCTCCAGCAAGCCAAAATGGCTGACCCCGCTGGACCAATCCCACCGCGCCGGATCTAAATTCCAAGCCTCGGACCGCTGGTGCGAGATTTTCTGGAAGAGGGTCTGGATTTTCTGCTCGCAGAGCGAAGCGGCGAGCATGGCAGAATTAGAATTTGGCGCGCTGGGCGGCATTGGCTTCCTCAAAATAAGGAAAGGCCATGAGCTCGGCATCAATCCCGGCGATCTGCGTGCGCATGATGTCGGGCGAGTAAAGCCCGCGTTGCGCGGCCAGCCCACGCTGAGTCATGAGCTGCGCCAGTTTTTCGTTGGCGGCATGCAGGGCGTTCAGCGCCTCGCGGACGTTGAAACGGCCCGGCGACGTGGGGGCCGGCGGCCAGCGCGAATCACTGACGTAGGCCGTGGTGAGCAGGCGCATGACCTCGCGAAATTCCGCATCCTTGCGAATATCCTCGATATTGAGCGCATCGGCAACGGCGGTGATCCCGCGGTGCACGTTGCGGCAAACCGGATCGAGCAGGCGGGCATGGGGGGTGTTAGACCACGCCAAGGCGGTGCCCCCGTGCCAGGCGCAGCCATTTTCGATCTGATCGAAGCCGACCCCCCGCAAGGCCGGATAGTCAGCCGCCGCTTGGCGCGGAGTCAGGAACTGGAAGCCCAGCTCCTTGGCCATACGAAGGACCTCGGCGAAACGAACGAGGCTTTCCGGAGCTTCCTCAAAGAATCGAGCTAGGCCGAATTGCTTGACGTAAAAGTAGGCGGTGGTGCCGACGTACTCGGCATCCTCAGCATAGGGCATGATGAAACCCTTTCCGCCGGGGATGCGGTCGCGCCAACGGGTCAGCATCGTTTTTACCTCCGCTGATTGGATCGGCGTCTCGCGGTTGCCCTCGGTCGCGCCCATCAAATACCAGAGCATAATATTACACATCATGTCGGAGCGCAGGATCACCTTGAGCCCGTTGTCGAGCTGATGGGGTTGAAATAGTTTTTGCAGCACCTCGGGTCGCGAAGAGATCCCTTCCTCGATCTTGAATAAGGCGTTCTTGTTGCTGTGGCCGCGTACGTCGAATCTCAGGCCGGTGGTCTCGCGCAGTCCGGGAACGCTTGAAAGCAGATAGGAATCTGCATCCGCGATGAGAATCTCAAAGCCCGCCTGACGGAAGATGTCCGGGATATAGCTGGCCCAACTGCACTCCGGATTCCAGCCGGTGACCGGTCGGCAGCCCGTGAGAAGTTCCCACGTGTCCAGTCCGTTGCGCAAAGAGTCTAACCCGATTTCTGCATCGATGTTGGACAGCATAATGTGGGTATGAGGGGAAGCGACCGGCTCGATCAGCCCGTCCTTGATGCCCGCGACCAGCTTGCGCATCACGTCGGGACATTGCTCAGCCATGATTTCCAGGGTTTCACCTGACGCCTCAAAGGCGATTTTTGCCTGATGTTCTCGCGCGAGGTCAAAGATCTTCTCATAGGACGATTTGACCACCCAGCCCCGGCGGTCAGGCGGGAGCTGGGAATACTGCAGATTGCCGTGCGGCATGAAAAGGATGCCAGGTTGGTGGGACATAAGGGACATGGGAAAATCAGAAACGTGGGGGGCCGCGGGAGCCGCGAATCGGCTCCTGCTGCGCTGTTGACGAAGGGGAACGCCGGGCGCAAGTGCGAGTGCGTCTTCGCGCAACGCGTTGCATGCGTGCGGGCGGCGGAGTGTGCTGTCCGCATCGAGGCCGCGCGGCCGGAGGGCCGCGGTGATAATCCACCCACCAGCTGATATTTTTAGGCGCGCAGCGGCGTGCCCAGCAACCAGCGGATCAAATCGGCGGCGCCGTAGGAATCACGCTCGGCCGGAAGGAACCAGGCAAGGTGCGCCACATCATCCCCGGCCGTTACAATCGGGTCCTCGGTGCCGTCGGGCCGCAACTGGCCCAGCCCGGCGGTCGCCATCAGGCCGTTGCAAAGACACTTGCGGCCGACCGTGTCGGCTAGGGCGCCACCCTTCCGGACGTAATCCTCGACCGGCTCGCCGGCGC
>Ga0163151_10004143_pt1 | contig 19876 bp, 22 predicted proteins | sample OliLakLV19MP5IB2_FD_145596 | JGI IMG/M metagenome (GOLD analysis project Ga0163151, IMG submission 145596) | Freshwater microbial mat bacterial communities from Lake Vanda, McMurdo Dry Valleys, Antarctica - Oligotrophic Lake LV.19.MP5.IB-2 | ecosystem: Environmental > Aquatic > Freshwater >... | reverse complement strand
ACAGCGCACGGATGATATGGGAACCGATGGAGATAGCCAATCTGCTACAACGCGATCGCGAGAGTGTGGCGGACGCGCTGGAGGAACTCTGCCGGCGGGAGGTCTGCATCCGGTACCCGCTCGCCCTTGACCGGTCTTGCGTCGAGATCGGCGACCGCTTCTGGCCGTATGAGAAGCCACCGGTTGAGGAGTTTGGCATCGACCAGAACAACTATGTTCAGAAGGTCCGGCAGATGCTGTCGTGCCCAGCCTGTGTGCGAGTCAGCTTCAGCACCGCCGACGAACGGCTGGCGGCCGCTCTCTACCGGCGCGGGGTCACGCTGCTTCATCTTCAGCGGGCCATCTGGTTGGGCTGCGCCCGCAAGTACGTGGCGCTGCTGAACGGGATTGAAAACGCCCCCATGCTCGTCACCAGTCTGAACTACTTCTCCGCCCTCATCCGTGAGGTCGCCGAAACGCCGGCCGGAGAAGACTACTGGAAACATATGCAGAACAAAGTGACCCAACTGGAAAGGGTGTGGCTGGATCGAACTCCGGCCGGGGAATGAGCCAAGACAACAAGAAATGAAGGAGACGAAATAATGTTGATTCTGCCCCGGAGCATTCAAGCCCCTTGCTTGCTGCGCCGGGGCATGCCTACAATCTTTCTACACTTGGGGAAATTTCAACCGGCGAAGTGGGGAATTTTCAACCGGCGGAAACTGGGGAATATTCAACCGGCGTTGACAACAAGTGGCCTGTTCGACAAATGGGTGGCGGATTGTCCACTGTCCTACACCAGTGGCAACGCGCCGGAGAAGCGGGATGTACTGGGAACTCTGCTGCTATCGGTGTTGTCCGGTCATTGGCGATATGCCCACATCAACGCGATCCGTGGCGACGGCATCAATCCGTGGTTGCTGACCGTGGTTGCTGGCCGTGGTTGCTGGCCGGGGTTGCTGGCCGGGGTTGCTGGGAATGACGGAGGTGGCAAGCGAGGACTCGGTGCGGCGGGGCATGAAGGCAATGGACGAGGCCGCCAGCGGAGAGTGGCTGAAAAGACATTTGAAGGCCAGCTACGAGCCGCTGCTGGCCGAGCCGTGGGTGTTAGATGTGGACACCACGGTGAAGCCGTTGTACGGACACCAGCAAGACGCCAAGGTGGGATACAGCCCCCCCCAATAAGCAAGGCCGTCCGTCACACGCTTATCACAGTTACTTCGTGGCGAATATCAGGATGGTGTTGGACATGGAGGTGCAAGCGGGCAATCAGACGGCGCCGTCATTTGCGCAACCGGAACTGTGGGCGTTTCTGGACGGACTCCCGGAGCGGAGCCGGCCCGTATTTTTGCGCGGGGACAGCCATTGGGGAACGGAGAAAGCCATGGTTGGAGCCGAGGAGCGAGGGCTTGGGTACGTGTTCAAACTCAAGCAGAGCGCGAATGTGAAGAAGCTGATCGGACAAATCTTCCGGAAAAAGGAATGGGCCGAGGCGGGGCAACAATGGTAGGGCAGAGAAGAGGTAGGAGAGCAGCACAAAGTCGGGGGTGAGTATCGCATGCGCATTATTCCAAGGGAGATGACTCATCTTATTCGCGCTTTTTCCCAATCGAAACATTGGAGTTTTTGGCGATCACACTGGTTTGGCGACTGAAGGTCGCTGTTGATTCCAAAGGCGATTTCTTCGTTGACCCCCGACTTTGTGCTGCTCTCCTAAATGAGCCGCGTGTGGTCCAATTCACGTGGTTACTTGAAGTTCTGGCCCCGGCTTCAGCTTCTCCAGGATATAGGCATTCAAGCTTTTGCCCTGCCGCCGGGCCTCCGACATGATTTGCCGATGCACTTCGGGCGGCACACGCACCAAAACTCTCCCAGAGAACGGCTTCTCCGGGTCTTCCCCGCGAGAGGCACACAACTCTAGGTAGTCATCTACTGAATCCTCAAAGGCCTGTTTCAACTGCTCTACGGAAGAACCTTGAAAGGTGATCACGTCTCGTGTGTTAATCACTTCCCCATGGAACAAATCGGCTTCTTCATCCAACTCTACTATTGCTTGATATCGCTTGTAGGTCATGATCTCCCCTCTCCTCCGATGCCCGCTTCGACGAGAAATCTTTGCATGGAAGCGACGGCTCCGCGGTCAGTCTCTTTCTGAGGATGCGGTCGATGGAAAACAGCACGCACGCCGTTGAGCACGATGCGAACACGCGATCCCCGGCCTTCCGAAATTTCCGCCCCGTAGTACAAGAGCATGGCTTCAATATCCGCCCATACGATGTTGGCTCGCTTCTCGAAGATCGCTTCCAGCACGTGCTGGTGTCTACTCACTGCCTAATGATATCACGAACCGATATCATTTCTCGCGTTCGATCAAATCCCGATCTTCTCTATCTCTTCCAGCGTGAGCACATCGGAGGTCCGGTCGTAGAGCTTGGTGGTTCGCGGGGAGGCGTGGGCGGCGATGGCTTGCGCTTTCTCGATCGTCCCGCCGTTTTCCAGGTACGCCGTTATACCGGTTGCCCGGAAGGTGTGGCAGCAAGTCGACTCCGGCAGACCGATGGCTTTTCCACGGACCTTCACCATTCGGAGGACGTCGGCTTCATGCAGCGAGCGGACTGTCACTTCCCCGTGGCGGCCAAATGTACAGAACAGCGGCAGTTTGCGCTCTTCGGCGATGCCGGCGGCGGCGATCCAGGCATCGACATGGCCTTCGGCCTTATGGTCAACGCCATCGTGCACCGGCCCTATACCCAGCGAGGGGACATCTTTCTGAACATGCATCCCGATCGACTGGAGGTCGTAAACCCAGGACTATTGCCGATGGGCGTGACGCCGCAAAATATACTCCACGCCAGCGTTCGTCGAAACGATCAGCTTGCCCGCCTGTTTCATGACCTCCGGCTGATGGAGCGGGAAGGTAGCGGTTTCGACAAGATTTTTGAAGTGCTGCTTTCTCAGGGGCGTCCAGCGCCTGAGTTAATTGAGGGCAATGATCGAGTCCAGATTAGTGTTCGACGTCGTATTCTAAAGCCTGCCGTCATCGACTTTATCTCAAAGGTCGACGAGACGTACCAGCTGACCCAGCGTGAACGGATCGCCTTAGGTTTACTCGCTCAGCATGATGTGCTAACCGCTCGCGAGCTCACCGAATTGTTGGAATTGACGACGGTTGACCTGCTCCAGCCGTGGATCAAGCGGCTCTTGCAGTGGGGCTTGGTGCAATCCGCCGGACGAACAAAATCCACTCGCTATTTTATCGACCCGCGCCTTTTGCACGATCTGAATTTCGTTGGGGATACGACACTCAAACGAATCGAGACACACATCGACTCATAGCGTTGATTGTTGAGGATGTCGGGAGGTACCCCGAATCAAAAATTGGCGAGATCCACCGGCGAATTGGGTCTGAAATTCCCCGATCCCGCATCCGTCGCGCGATTGAACATCTTGTGAAAGCCGGAAAACTCATTTCGGCGGGGGTCCGCAGCGGCACGCGGTACGGTCTCCCGTAGTTTGGTGCATTTCAGGGCGAATCCATCCGCTTTGAGCCAAATCAGTGCTCCAAAACAGAGATCTAGCGAAGTAAGCTATTGAAATATAACGACTTCTACTTAGGTCATCGCTAGCCGAATGCACTGATTCTATGAGCTAAAGAGGGCGTCCAGTGTCAGGCGGATGTTCAGCCTGATCAAAATCGTAGCATCGCAGCCGCTTTCTTTGCCCTGGTTAACGCGACGCGCCTCCGATCCCGAAGCGCCGCCTGAGACGTGGCGCTCCTATCGCCAGATCCTCCAGGAAGGCTTCCAAAGCATCGACCGCCGGCTGCAGGAGTACGGCCCACTGGAGCCGGAGCGCTTCAGTTTGGAAGAAGCCAACCAACGCCTGGCGCGGCACGAGGGCCTGACCAGGTGGCGGCGCGTATGACATTCCGGGTGGAAGTCGTGTGCCTCCACGACGGCAGCGAACAGCGGTGTAGTGTCGTTGAAACGGAGAAGTCGGAGTTGGCTCTGGAAACGTTGGGGATGAGCCTGGACGAAGGCAAGGCGATGCTGCACGGGGTGCAGAACTTCATGGCTGCCCAACAAGTCACCGAAGATCTGAAGCGCAAGCGTGTGTGTCCAACCTGTGCGGAGCGCTATCACAGTAAAGAGGCTGGCAAGCATACCGTGAAAACGGTGTTTGGACCGATCGAGGTGTCGAACCCGAGGTGGGAGCGTTGCCCCTGCCAAACCGAAGGGGCGCGGACATTCCGTCCGGCCACGGCTTGGCTACGCGAGCCCTAACTGAGTTGTGAGCGTCAAGCATTTCCCGGCCGAATTTGGAGATCGGACTATTACGCGCCGACTTGCTGGCCGGCTTCCATTGTAGGACCGTAGCAATGCGAGAGGAAACGGCACCCACACCACCATCGGGCAGCGTGCGGTGTACGAATGTCGAGCGCACAGCCCGAATGATGGAGAGAAACTTTGCCATGCCCGAACCACTCTTTCCCTCCAGTGAATTCTAGTGCAAACCCTTGAGGCGCGTACTGCGCAAAAACCTGCCGAATTATCGGCAGAACACGCGTCATCGCCGGGTCCAGCCATCTCAGCTCCTCCATCGGTCACCTCCTCGCTTGTAACTAGACGTAAGGATATCGCAATTGAGTGGTGGAATTTTGACCTCGCCGAACAGAACACCCACTTCTGTTGAAATCCGGTAAGTCAATCCCATGGAAAGGCGCAATAAGGCCACAGGTCGTGCGCACGACATGTCCACTGAAAAGGGACAATCGTAATTGGTTAGCGGGTCGCGACCCGAAGCAGCGTTTTGGAGACAGCGCCAAGCGATGGTGCGCCGAAGGGCATCCGGACGGCCCCGGCATTAATAAGACAACAAAAGTAGTGGAAAATGTTTTAAATCCCTTTCATACTCGATGCCGTGGCATCGAAGAATCCAGCGCCGCCCAACCTTGCTGAACTCACGCGGGAAGAGCTCATCGCGATCATCATCGAGCAAAGTGAACTCGTGGCGGAGTTAAAGAAGCAAATCGAAGAACTGCGGCGGAAGGGTGCCCGCCAAGCCAGTCCGTTCTCCAAGAATAAGTCCAAAGCCAATCCCAAACCGCCCGGTCGGAAACCTGGCAAGGATCCTTCACACGCCGACCTTCACCTCCTGAGCAACCAAGCGATCTGAAAGTGCAAGCCACCACGCCGGAGCGCTGCCCGGACTGTGATGGTGAATTAGAGCTCGAACGAATGGATCAGGCAACCACCATCGACATTCCCAAGAAACCAGAACCGGTGGTCACCCGCTATTCGGCGCCAGTGTGCCGTTGCAAGAAATGCGGCAAACACGTTCGGGGCCAAGCTCCAGGATTGGCCCCGGATCAAGCGGGCGCCACCGCTCATCGGGTCGGCCCGGAAGTGATGGCGGCAGCGCATGAACTGCACTACGGGACAGGCATTCCTGTCCGGAAAGTGCCTGAAGTGCTGAAGACGCTGACCGGCGTGGAAGTCACCGCGAGCGCCATCACGCAGAACGCCATGAAGCAGTCCGAGGGCGAAGTGGGGGCGGCGTATGAGAAGTTGCGCGGCGAGATGCGCGAATACTCCGGCGGTGCATACCGACGACACCGGTTGGAGGATTGGCGGCAAGAACGCATTTCTGATGGGCTTCGATTCGGATCGGGCGGCGGTATATCAGATCCGGTTTCACCATCGGAATCGAGAAGTGCAGGAGATCATTCCGATTGATTTCGGCGGTGTGCTGATCACCGATCGGGAGTGAGCTATGACGCCAAGGTGTTTGATGAGATGAGGCAGCAGAAGTGCTTGGCGCACTTGTTGAAGAACATCTCGATGGTGCTGGAAAACAAGGCAGGTCCCTCACGCCGGTTCGGGGTTCACCTGAAGGATCTCTTGCAGGACGGGATCGCATTGTCGAAGGCTCCGCCAGGCGAAGGATGGGATGCGAAAGTCGAGGACCTGGAGATTGAGCTGACTTGGCACTTACGAGATCGGCTTTTGAAGGACGAAGACAATCAACGGCTCTTGAATGGGATTGGGGAGCAGATGGATCGGGACCGGCTTCTGACTTTCCTGCATGTGCCGGGAGTGGAACCGACCAACAATCGGCCCGAGCGGATGCTGCGTCCGGCGGTGATTGCCAGGAAAGTCTCGCACTGCTCGAAGAACGAACGGGGCGCTTACGCTACGGCGGCGTTCTTGAGCGTGATTCAGACGGCGCGCAAGTCTGTCTCGGCTGTTGCGTCGTCTGGGTCGGGCATACTTCGTCTCGCGCCTCCGGTACTCAACTAGGCTGAGCCGCTAACCAATTACGGGCAATCGCTCCCAGCGGAAGCGCCCCCTTTATGCACAAATCACGAATTATGCACAGAATCTAGGCTTTTTCTGAGACTGCGCTCAGAAAAAGTGGCCCCTTCGGGGCAGCCTGGGTGAGGTGTTGATGAACGGCCAGCGGAGCCTGTCGATGAGGTAGGCTATTTTTGCCCAACGCATCGAAAAGGTAAAATTAGCGCGATCTCGGGGATGATCCGTGACCCTCAGCGCTCCTGGGCAGGGGTTATCTTTCGCTGTTGTGCCAGATAGCTAAAGAATATCCGTCTCCCAACGCCAACCACCTTGCGGACCTCATTGGCCGTCTTGCCGGAGTTTTCATAGAGCACTTTTGCGTCTCTCAATTTCACGACATCGGTTCATGGCCGTCCTCCGGTCTTCCCCCGCGCCTTTGCCGATGCCCGACCGGAGGAGGCGCGTTCAGCGCGCAACTCTCGTTCCATCTGAAGGATAGCGCCCATCATCGACAGGAAGCAGCGACCGGTGGCGGTGCTGGTATCGATATTTTCGCGTAGAGAGACCAGGTTGACCTGCTTCTGCTCGAGCAGTTGCGCCGTTTCGAGACAGATGAATCAAGGAACGCGTCATGCGGCTCAATTCCGTCACGACCAGCGCGTCGCCGGGACGGACATAGTCCATCAGTTGATCCCAACCAGGACGATCCATGCGGGAGCCGGTCATCCTATCGGAGAAATCTTCTTGCAACCCGCCTTTTGTAAGGCGTCTGTCCACCTGCGAATCCAGATTCTGGCCGACACTGCTGACTCGGGCATAACCGACCCGATGCAATTGAGGAGTGGTCGAAGCTTCCATAGTGCAAAAAGCTATCATGTGTCGGAGGAATTCGCACTTTGTTTTTCGCAATGGTTTTCGCACTGGATACGGGCCTGCGGCTACCATGAAACTGCATCTCAACCTCGCCGTGCGGAAAGTGTACTTTTTGCACTCGCTGAAAGTGGCTCGCGCATGGCCTCCGACTCCCGCCGCCTGTCGATTCTGACCGCCCAGGAAATCGACGATCTTTACGGCTTGCCACGCTTCACGGAAGATGACCGCCGCCTTTACTTCGATCTGAGCCCGACGGAACGGGAGTTGGTCGACAGCGTGTTTACGATCTCGGTGGCGGTTCACCTCGTACTTCAACTTGACTTGGATACTTCAAGGCCAAACGGCAGTTCTTCATCTACACACTCGATGCCGTGATGGAAGACTTGGGGCACATCCTTCGGCGCTATTTTCCGGCGAGAGATATGGTCGAAATCAAGGCGCACTCCAGGTCAACTCGTCTGGAGCAGCAGCAGGTCATTCTCAAGTTGCTCGGCTACCGGCCCTGTGACGCTGCGGCGAAGGAGGAACTTGTGCGGAAGGCGCAGCGCATCGCTATGCTGTCGACGCAGCCGGTCTTCATTCTGCGCGAGATTTTCCAGTACCTCACGAATCAGCGCATCGTCGCCCCTGGGTACACCTATTTGCAGGATATGGTCGGGCGGATTGTTTCCGGCGAGCGCCTACGAATTACCCGCCTGCTCGGCGAGGCGCTGACGACGGCGGTCGAGCAGCAACTGGAGGCCCTGCTTCAGGCCGACGAGGGCCCTTTTTTGCCAACTTGTCCTGCCTGGCCCTATAGCGGCGGATTCCGTCACTATAGAGCGTCTTCACATAATCTACTTGTTGCACTTATTGCATTTAGAGCGATAGGATAAGGGTAGAAGAACGAGAAGGAGAGACTTACATGACCATGCTTGCCCATAGACAACTTCCCCCCTCCGCACAGGACGCGGCGATGGCGCGTGTGTCCGGTCAGGTTCTGTCGCCCTTCGTGCAGCGCAAGGGGTCTTTGACCCTGAAAGTACGGGAAGCGGGCAAAGACCAGCCGCTGGAGCTTCCGTCCGGGGCTGTCGCCCTGCTCATGGAAATTCTGGAAGCCATGGCGGCGGGCCGGGGCCTTACCCTGATCCCTGAAAACGCGGAGCTGACCTCCGTGCAAGCCGCCGACGTACTGAACGTCTCGCGGCCGTTTCTGATCAAGCTCCTTGAGGACAACGTCCTGCCGCACCGCAAGGTCGGCAAGCATCGCCGCGTCCGCATGGAAGACGTGATGGCCTATAAGGCGAAGATCGACCGCGACCGTGAAGCCGTCCTCGACCAGCTCGCCCGTGAAGGGCAGGAACAGGGCATGGGCTACTGACCCTATGAGCCACTACACAGCGCTGCTCGATGCGAATGTTCTCTACCCGGCACCGCTGCGCGACCTCTTCCTGCAACTCGCGGTCACGGATTTGTTCAAGGCCAAATGGACGGCGGACATTCACAGCGAATGGATCGAGGCGCTGATGCGCAACGAGCCGGAACGCGACAGGCCAGCGCTTGAGCGGACGCGCGACCTGATGGATACAGCGACAAGGGACAGTCTCGTCACGGGTTACGAGGCGTTGATCGACACTCTTTCACTTCCCGATCCCGATGACCGGCATGTGCTCGCCGCCGCAATCGTGGGCCGTTGCGATGTCATCGTGACGCAGAACCTGAAAGATTTCCCGGAGGCGGCGCTGGCACCCTTCGAGATTGAAGCCCAGCACCCTCACCTGAGCCTTGCGCCCGGCGTCCTCTGCGGTGCCGTGCGCAAAGTCCGAGCGCGGCTTCTGAAGCCCCCTTATAGCGTCGAGGAATATCTCGCAACGCTGACGCGGCAGGGCCTCGTCGCGACGGTCGGGGAGTTGCAATCGTTCGCGGATTTGCTGTGAAGCGCAGCGCTACGCCTCTTCAAATTTTGAGGCGTGATAGAAAAGATTCCAGGGAGTATGCCCGCCGCTCGTCAACGTGACTTGAAAACGCTCTGGCATCTCCGCAGGCCTTTCAGCAAGCGGGATCTCGCGGATCGTGATTTCGGGAGGCATCAGACTTTGTAGGCGGTATGCCGTGAACTCCTCGACAAAGCAATACAACCTGTCGAGCATGAAAGAAACGAACTCTGTAAAGGAGAGCAGCACAAGGTCGGGGGGTGCGCCGGGATAAACCGGCATGTTGCAGGGGATGAAAGAGCCCTCCAGGAAAGGAGAGAGCGACTCCATCCTGACGAGAGCAGCACAAAGTCGGGGGGAGTATCGTAAGCGGATGACTTCAAAAGAGATGGCTCATCTTATTCGCGATTTTGCCCAATCGAAACATTGGAGTTTTGGCGATCACACTGGTTTGGCGACTGGAGGACGCTGTTGATTCCAAAGGCAATTCCGTGGTTGACCCCCGACTTTGTGCTGCTCTCCCCTGCCCGCACTCGCCGCACATCTTCACCACCGTCGGACATGAACACAACCTGCTGGTTTTCCGTCATCTCCTGCGATTTCATCAGCTCCCATATTCGTCGGCGTGGCTTCTGGTCGTAGGTCTGTACGAAGCCGAAGCATTTGGGCGGCGGAACGGTGTCCTCTTCCGCGCGTCGAAACGCCACCACGCTCCTGCCAGCAATCACTTCGAAGCAGCCCTCCTTGTGAGCTGCCCGCACGTAGCCGCCATCAATGCCAACTATCATAGGCCCGTCCGGCAGCGGCTGCTCGCCATCGTTCTCCCGGTATTCAAAGAGGTTCGGCTGCAGTTCTTCGCCCAGTTCCTCTTCGATCCGCTCTGCCGTCGCCTGCAGATGCTCCCGCACAGTTTCGTGATTGGTCGATGCGACAACGGGGAGTACTTCCTTGAGCAGGTCAGCCACCCTTGCGAACGGAATCAGCGAAGCCCACTTTGTTTCGAGGTAGAGCAACTCCGGACTGGCACGGCCGGTCAGCCAGGCGGACGTGGGCCGGAACGTATTCGGGCCGTCCATCTGACACGAACACCGGTTCCACCGAGGGTTCGGTACTGGGACTGGCCCGAACGGCGTGTTCACTGTGCTCGTGCCGCTGCTTTTGCTGTGGTACCGCTGCCCGCAATCCGGGCATTTCCGCCGCCGCTCCGAATCCTCGGTCACCTGCTGGGCGGCAACGAATTCCTGCACACCGGCAACAATTGCTTTGCCTTCCTCCAGTTTCAAACCGAGCGTCTCCGTCGCCAACTCATGCCTTTCCAGCTCCATGACATCGCAGCGATTTTCGGCGCCATCCTCGTGCAGGCAGATCACTTCCACGCGGACTTTTATACCCGGAACCTCCCTTGCTCCGTCCGCTTCGCCAGGCGCTGGTTGGCATCTTTCAGACTGAAGCACGCGGGATCAAGTGGTCCATACAGCTCCAGTCGTTTGTCGATGCTGCCCATGCCGTCGTCGAGCGCTCTTCGCAGCAGGTCCCACGTGCTGACGGGTACGTCGGGCTCTGAAGCCGAAAGGATTCCGATTACGGCTTCGACCTGCGTCGGCGTGCATATGGACTTTCCTTCCCGCTGCCGCTACAGCATCAGCCGATAGCCGGTTGGGCCACCGCAGTGCTCAGGCGGAGCCGCGCCACGTCCGGCGAGGTAAATCGGGGCGTCATCGCCATCAGATCCTTGCTCCTGATCGAGAAGCCGGACCTCCCATTCCCACAGGTCGATTGCTCCGCAGGTGTAGAGGAACTTCTCCTGCCGGCGAAGTTGGAAATCGCGCAGCGTTTTCGAGCGGGCCCGGCGGCGAAAACTGTGGTACTCCTGCCCGTGAACGCGGAAGATGAAACCCATTCCATCCCAGCCCAGAATGGTGCGGAAGATCTCGTCGAAGGATGGGAGATCGAGGTAGTCGGGTACGGCGAGAACCCGAATCACCATCGGGCTTACATTGCGAAGAACTGCTCGGAAAATCAGTCGGTTGAAGGGCCTTTGTGCGGTCATCTCTTCAGCCTATGGTGCCGATCAGACCCCCGGGTTGCTGCTGCACTCCGGAATGACGCGCAAAGTGCTGTGGGAGGTCGTCCGAGCCGCCGCGACGCGTGCCGGAATTGAGAAGCTCGCGCCGCATGATCTGCGGCGCAGCTGCGCGATGCTCTGCCATCTTGCCGGCGGAGAACTGGATCAGATCCAATTTGTGCTGCTCTCTTCGAAAAGTTCCACGGCCAACATTACACTTTATAGTCCGCAGGCGGCCGGCGATTACCCGTTAATGGGGTCGTTTCTCAATTTCTACCGCAATTTCGCGTTGCCGCAATCCGGCGGGACGGTGTCGCACCCCGGTGACGTGGAGCGCGGCTGTCTACTCGAACTCGGTCAACCATTTCTAGCCGATGGCGACGAAGTGATCCTCAAAGGCTACGCCGAATCGCCGCGCGCATCCCGCATCGGTTTCGGCGCCGGCGCCGGCGCCATCGTATAGTACGAAGGGTGTACCTAGCAAATCTGACCTGGCCTGCCATACAGGCCCTCGACAAAGACATCCCAGTCGTTATCCCCATCGCCGCTGTCGAACAGCACGGCCACCACCTCCCGGTCTATACCGATAGCCTCCTTCTCGGCGAAGTCGTCCGCCGTTCCGAACCCGCCGCCGGCGATAGCGCCCTTTTCGCCCCTCTCCAATGGCTCGGCAACTCCAATCACCACATCGATTACCCCGGCACGGTCTCCGCCTCTCCGCGCCTTTACCTGGACCTCCTTAAAGACCTCGCCGAAAACTTCCTCCGCCACGGATTCAAACGCATCCTCTTCCTGAACGGTCACGGCGGCAACATCATCCCCGCCAAACAGGCCATCTTCGAGCTTCGCCAGAAGTATCGGGATCGGAACGATCTGCTTCTCCTCTTCGCCTCGTATTGGGATTTCGCCAAACCCCACCAAGGCCGCAAAGACTTCATTCAACAGGACATGGGCCACGCCTGCGAATGGGAAACGTCGATGATTCTCGCCCTCGCGCCCCACTTCGTCATTGGCGATGTAACCATGCTCGAAACCGTCCCCACCGGCTACGCCTTCGACCCCGCCTATCGCGGCTGGATCACCAAAGAGCGCACCCCCACCGGCCACATCGGATCGCCGCAATACGCCACTACCGAAAAGGGCGAGCACCTCTTCTCGACGTTCTCGTCCGGCGTCGAAAACTTCCTCGTCCAGATCAACACCTGGAACGGGCACAGTTGGCTGTAACCGCCGCTTGGAAATGGTGGGTCTGCTCGCTTCTCCTGCTGGCCAGCACCATTAACTACATGGACCGCATGACGCTCGCCAGCGTCTCTCGCCGCATGATCGATGAGCTCCATCTCACCAAAGCCGACTACGGCCAAGTGGAGCAATATTTCGGCTACGCCTTCGCCTGCGGCGCCATCGTCTTCGGTTGGATCGTCGACCGTGTCAGCACCCGCTGGCTCTACCCCACCATCCTCATGCTCTGGTCGGTCATGGGCATCCTCTCCGGATTCGCCGGCGCCGATGGCTGGATCGGCGCCACCCTCAGCGCCATCTGGAGCCCGTTCCAATTCATGACCGGCATCGCCCCCATTCTGGGCAGTCTCCTCCTCTGCCGTACCATGCTCGGTTTTTTCGAGTCCGGCCATTGGCCCTGCGCTCTGCAAACCACGCAGCGCCTCCTTGATCGGAAGGATTGGGCCATGGGCAACAGCGTGCTGCAAAGCGGCGTATCCGTCGGCGCTGTCGTCACACCGTTCATCATCGCCGCCATGCTGACGAACGTCCCCGGCAGTTGGCGCCTGCCCTTTGTCGTCATTGGTGCGGTGGGCATGGTCTGGGTCGCTGCCTGGATCTTCACCATTCGCGGCCGCAGCTTGGAGGCGCCCGCCGAAGTGAGTCCCACACCCAAAAGTCCGTGGGCCAAATCCATTCGCGCCCTCCTCGCCGATCACCGCTTCTGGCTTCTGGCCGTCGTCGTATCCTGCATCAATGGCACCTGGAGCCTCTACCGCGTCTGGCTCCCCCTGGCGCTGCAGGATAAATCCGGCTTGGCTTTCACTGAAGAAGTGACCCTCAGCCGCATCCTCCCGGCCTACTACATCCTCACCGATATCGGCTGCCTTCTCGCCGGCGCAGCCACGCTTTGGCTCCACAAACGCGGTTTGAGCATCCTCAATTCCCGGCGCGCCGTGTTCACCTTCTGCGCCCTGATCGTCATGCCGGGAATGGCATTGCCAATGGTGACTCGCGGCGACCTCGTCATCCCCGGCCTCGCCCCGATTCATGCGGCGCTGGGCATCCTGGTCCTTATCGCGGCTGGCAGCCTCGGCGTCTTCCCCTGCTACTATTCATTTACTCAGGAATTATCCAAGGAGCACATCGGCCTCGTCACCGGCCTGCTGTCCTTCGTGGCCTGGGTAGTCCCGTCAAGTCTCCAAAAACCTCTCGGCGCGCATATCGACCGCACCGGCTCCTATGACATCGCATTCCAAGCCGGCGCTTGGCCCATGATCTTCGCCGCCGTCTTATTGTGGCTCTTCTGGGATTTGCCAAGCTTCCGAAAACACACCTAAGCCGGCGGCTTCCGTCCGCCGTTCCACGTCTCCGGCCGCGGTGTATCCGGTGGCCAATAGCCCTTCGGATCTTCCTTCCACTCTTTGCCGCACAACCGCGAAATCACCTTCCATTCGGCCGCGCCCAAGTTCAAATCCGGATGGTAAATGAAGCGCTGCAATCCTGCTTTGTGCGACGCCCGCAGCAGCCGGTCTAAATCGTGAGCCGGCATTGGATCCCCGGCATGCGGGTTGCGCCCCGTCGACACCCACGCGATCACTTTTCCCGGATCCCCCGTTGCCGCCAAAGCCCGCTTCGTCTCCCCGAAAACCACCTCATCGAAGAACTCGTCCGGAAAGCCGTTCTCCAAATCCGCCAGCTTCCGCACCCCCGGCAATTGCAACCCGAACAACACTTTCACGACACCAAAACAGTCCTCTTCCGTTAACGCCGGATTCCACTCGCCCAACGTCGCCACCCACCGCGCGATCGTCCCATACATCCCATCAAAGCCTCGATGCCAATAATAGTGCTTCGGGAAAATCGTGTCGAAAAACCCATGCGTCTTCTGATAGTCCTGCGTGGTCAAAACAGAGAACGCCGCCGACCGCGGGATTGTCCCCAGCTTCGTCTTCCGCGGCAGCGCGTCCCACTGCTTCCGGATCGCCCCCATGTTGCGCAGCGTCGACTCCTGCCGCATCCGCAGCCAGTACAGCGCGTCTTCGTTCAGATCGAAAAGTGATAACCCGCCGAGCATCCCGCCGTTCTGATGGAACCGGACCAGAGAAGGCGTCAGCGAATGAAACCGGGCTTTCAAATGGTTCATTCCCCGTTCCATCCGGGCCACATCAAACCCAAGGTGCCTGTAAATCTCCCGATGGTGATCCCGAATCTCAAACAACTCGCCGCCATGGTGGAACGCGAGCTCGTAATGATGTTCGCCGGCCCCATCAATGATGACGCCATTTGCCTGCGGCAGCGCCCGCATCGTGTCCTCCACACCGGCGGCCAGCGACAACGCGCCAAACGGATCCTGCTCGAAGGATTTCCGCCGCCCGTAGTGCCCCGGGCCGAACAGCATGATCTCCCAGCCGCGCCGCTTCACGTCGTCCAGCAGTCCCTGAAGCTGCTTCTCCTTCGCCGCGTCCAATCGTACGTTCTCCGGCGGCTCCACGCCATACTTCCGGTAGATCGCCGCATCCGGAGCAAACGTCTGGATCTTCGCTCCCGCCCGACCGTATGTGAAGTCAAACTTCGGCTCGCCATCCCAGAACCGCAACGGGCCGATGACGATTCCCCGTACGCCGCCCTCGTCCCACGCCTCGAGTATCCGCCGATAGTCCGTCAGCCACTGTTCCAGCGGCCAGATCATGTACATCCAAGCGCCCAGACGCGGCGGGTCCGGCGGCTGGGCACGGCTGACTGCCACCCCCGCCGCCCCAAGCAGCAAAGCCTTCCCGAGTTGTCGCCGGTCCATGAATTTGGTCATACTCTACTCTCCCCAAGGCCCCCGCGGTAGCGGCATCAGAAGCTGAATTTCAATCCGAACTGCAACACCCGCATCGCGGCCCGCAGTGTCCGGATCTCCCCCACCCGCGTCGCGTCGGGTGTGATCGAACTCAGCGAGACAAATCCCAGATTGTTCGGCTGGCCAAAATACGGGGTGTTCAACAAATTGAAGGTCTCCGTGCGGAACTGCCCCTTGAACCGCTCCGTCACCGAGAAGTTCTTGAACAGCGAGAAGTCCAGGTTGCGCTGACCCGGTGATGTCATTATGTTGCGTCCTGAGTTCCCATAGTGGCACAAATCGGGACGGGCCTCGATGTTGCAACTCACCCGCTGAAACGCACTTGGATCGTACCAGAGAGCCCGCGTTGCCCCATCCAGGCGGCCATCCTGCAGCCGGTCCGGACGGATCGGCGTGCCGTCGCCGCCGGTATTGAGATCGTTACCGCCCACCGTCGGCGTCCACGGGAATCCAGTCCGAAGCGACAGAATATCATTTGTCTGCCAACCCTTCAACACCGCGCCAGGAACGTGGAAATCTCCCCCCTTGACACCGGATTCCCAAAGTAATACCTTTCCCCGAAGGAGTCTCCGTGAAGCCCCAAAGATTAGTACTGGTCTTTTTCACCATGTTCGCTTTCGCCGGCGTTGGCCATGCCCAAACCACCTTCGCCACGATTACCGGCACGATTACCGACCCGACTGGAGCGGCAGTGCCCAACGTCATGGTAACGGCGACACATGCCGCAACCAACACTAGGACTTCCGCGCCATCCAACGAGGAGGGCGTCTACACACTGGCTCAACTGAAAGAGGGCGAGTACATGGTTCGCGCACGCGCGGCGGGGTTCAAGGAATACGTGGCTCAGAAATTGGTGCTCGTGGCCCGAGACTACCGCCGGCTGGACGCGCGTCTGGAAGTGGGCGCGGTGGAGACTACGGTGGAGGTCACTGCCGGCGCAAGCTTGATCGAGACTGAATCGGCCCGTATTTCCGATACCAAAAGCGCCGAGTTGTTGAAATCAATCCCGCTCAACACGCGCGGCATCTGGGCGTTCCTTTCGCTATCGCCGAATGTACTCCAGGCCGGCGGTGGCTCCTCCACCATACGGTTCGCCGGCAGCCGGGGAAACCAGTCCCACTGGTCGATCGACGGAACCACCATGAGTGACGGTGTGGATGAGACGCAGATCGGACCGCTGGGCAACTACATTGAGTCGTTTGAAGAGATCAAGTTGGACATCGCCAGCAACACCGCGGAGTTCGGCTCCCTCGGCCAGGTGACGATGATCTCCAAGTCTGGAACCAACCGGCTAAAAGGCAATGTGTTCGACTACTACAGCACCCCATGGTTCCGCGCGCGGGACCCGTTTGCGCTGGCCAGAGGCACGGGTGTGAGCCATGTGCCGGGCGCCAGCGTGGGAGGGCCGGTGTACATCCCCAAGGTATACAACGGCAAGGATAAAACGTTCTTCTTTTACTCGCTCGAGACCGCGCGCGGAAGCCCTCCCACCACGGTCCTCAACCCCACCGTGCCGCTGGCGCCCTGGCGGCAAGGAAACTTCGGCGCGGCGGCAGTGACGGACCCACTGGCCGGCGGCGCGGCGTTTCCATCCAATCGGATCCCCGCGTCAAGGCTCAACTCGACCGCGCTCAAAATCCAGGAGCGCTTCTTCCCGTTGCCAAACTTCGGCGCCGGCGTCCAACTGGAGGCGCAGAACTATCGCCAAAACCTGACATCTCCTTTCGCGCCTTCCAACTACTGGACAACGAGACTCGACCACCGCTTCTCGGACCGCAATTCGGTCTTCGGCCGGTTCACGCTCCAGGATGTAAGGATCCAAAGCTGGCAAGGCAACCTGCCGACGATTGGCATGCACGATCAGCACCGCTACAACCGTGCGCTGACCATCGCTTACACCCATACATTCAAGCCCACGCTGCTGAATGAGTTCCGGTATGGAATGGCGTTCAACAACAATACGATTGACGCGCCGCTCAACGGCAAGCAACTTGTGCAGGAGCTTGGACTGCAGGGCTTGGCGCCCGATCTTCCGAATATCACCGGTGTCACGAAGCTGAGCTGGACCGGCCTCGGACTGACCGGCCTGACCTCGGCCGACTTCCGCAATCCCGGATTCTTGAATTTCCTCCAGGACTTTCAGGACCACCTAAGCTGGTTCAAGGGGCGTCACAACATGAAGTTTGGCGCCAATATCGGGCGCGTCACCTGGGACGACGGACCGGCGAATACGAGCTTGTTCGGAAATCTTAATTTTTCGACGCGTTTCACGGGCCACTCCTATGGGGATTTTCTCCTCGGAATCCCGACAACCGCGGCGCGCGCGTTTGCCCCGGTGCGGGTGGACCGGCTTCGCTACCAATACGATTTCTACGCCGTGGATGACTTTAAGGTGAATTCGAAGCTAACGATCAACTTGGGGCTCCGCTACGAATATCATCCGCTGTGGACGGAGGAAGCCGGACTGGGGGCCATGTTCGACATCGGCTCCGGAAAAATCGTGGTCCAGGATGGGTCACTCGGTAAAGTAAGTCCATTGTTTCCCCGCGCCTTCGTGGATGTCGTCGAAGCCAAGACTCTCGGCCTGAATGGCCGCACCATTGCCAGGAGCGATCGCAACAACTTCGCGCCGCGCATCGGCGTGGCCTGGCGTCCTTCTGGCAACCGGACGGTGTTGCGCGCGGGCTATGGAATTTTTTTTGACGTAGCGTCGCGAAACCTCACCCAGGGCGGCCTTCCGTTCGTATTGAACGAGCCAGCGTACACTAACCCCGCCGTCAATCCGGACGTCATTCTGCCTCGCGTGTTTCCCTCAACGGGCAGCGCCGGGCCCAGCACCGTGGGACTGCCAGCAGCCATTAACCCAAACCTGCAAATGCCCTACAGCATGCAGTACAGCGCCACCATCGAACATACCCGGTTTGATACCGGCTTCCGGCTTTCCTACATCGGCACCAACACCCGTCAGGGAGAGTGGTCGTACGACATCAATGCGCCGGTGCCGGACGGGCGGCCGTATGTGGATAAGCCGCGGCGGTTCCCGGCCTATCCGGGTATCAGTTACTTCACCAACGGCGCCGGCCACCAGTATCACGGTTTGACCGCCGAGGCCGAACGGAAGATGGCTCACGGACTGTATATCCAGAGTTCGTGGGTGTGGGCACGCGACATCGGCGATCTCGAACGGGGCGCCTCACCCGAAAATCCTTATGACCGGGCCCGTGAACGCGCCGTTTGGATCGACGTCCCAACGCATCGCTTCACGACAAATCTGCTCTATCAACTGCCGTTCGGCCGAGGGCGCAGCATGTTGAGCAATGTCAGCCGCCTGACGAATCTGCTCGCCGGCGGGTGGGATGTCAGCGGCATCTATAGTTTGTACTCCGGCCAGTTTCTGACGCCAGCGTGGTCGGGTCCCGATCCGGTGGGGACCGCCTTCACGAATTCCCGAACTCCGGCGAACGTCACGCTGCGGCCGGACCACCTGCGGAATGCGAATCTTCCCGATGGTCAGCGAGCCGTGGGCCGGTGGTTTGATGCTTCGGCGTTCGGCAACCTGGCCGCCGGGCTGGGCCGGTTCGGCACTTCGGCCAAGGGCGTCATCAAGGGCCCAGGCGTGAATGTATGGCATGTCGGGTTATACAAGACGTTCCCGATAACGGAACGAGTTCTGCTCCGGTGGGAAGCGACTGGGACCAACTTCTTCAACCATCCGAACTTCTCCAACCCGGCAACAAACATCAGCCAACTGGCCAACGTCGGAGTCATCAGCGGCGTGGGCGGCGTGAACGGATCTTCAACCGGCGACCAACCGCGCGCGCGAGCTTTCCGCATGGGGCTGCGTTTCGAGTTTTGATTTTCGGCCAGGGTACCCGAGTACTTGCCATCGTTAGCTTTTTGACTCCCTGCCGGACAACGGGTTGCGGGTATTCCATGATGGAATGAGGCCTGGAGGGCGGCAGAGGAGCCAGCGGCGCTTGGTGCGCCAGGAACGCCTTTCAGGCTCTTGCCAAACGGAATCTCATAGACAAAATGGATCACCGCATTGTGGGTCAGATCAAACGCCGTCCGGCCGCGCGATCCGGCACGATCCAGGTACACTTGCCGACCCGCGCCTTCGTTGCCGCCGTCCTCGCCGTCGCCGTTCGCCTTGCTGTACGTATAGGAGACCCCGAAGCTCAGCCCCCGCGAAAAGCGGCGTTCCAACTTCGTTTGCAGGCCATGATAGTGCTGGTTGGAATAGGAATCGAACGCGAAGATGCGCCCAGCGTCTGAACGCCTTGCGAGGGCACCGACGGATCGAAGAACTGTTGAATCGGCCGCCGCGCCTGGAAGTTCGTGTCGCGCGATGGCAATGCGCCGTTGAAGTTTTCGCAGGAATTGGCCGAGTGCGTGGTCTTGCTTCCCACGTACCCAATCGTCAACGCCATCGACCCGGGGAGTTCGCGCTGCACGTCGAAGCTCCACTGCCAGACATCCCGCTCCTGGCGGTCCGGTTCCAGCCGCCAGACGGTGACTGGAGGCCGTGCCAGCGTACCAGGGTTGTAAGCCCAAACCGCGGAATTGATCCAGCACGGGGTTGTAAGCCGGAACCGCCGAAATTTCCGTTACCAACCCTGATCTTCAACCTGCGAGGTTCTTGATGCGCTCGGCAATGCGTCCAAACGCTTCATTCACATACTCC
>Ga0163151_10004138_pt1 | contig 19888 bp, 9 predicted proteins | sample OliLakLV19MP5IB2_FD_145596 | JGI IMG/M metagenome (GOLD analysis project Ga0163151, IMG submission 145596) | Freshwater microbial mat bacterial communities from Lake Vanda, McMurdo Dry Valleys, Antarctica - Oligotrophic Lake LV.19.MP5.IB-2 | ecosystem: Environmental > Aquatic > Freshwater > Lake... | reverse complement strand
CCATATTCCTTGAGTTTCGAGCCCATTTTTATGGTGGCAGCGCTGGGCACATAACAGAAGCGGCACGCATGGCCGCAGCCAATGGCAATATTGAACGACCAGTTCGACAGGCTTTTGTGAATGAAGTTGTTTTCCTGAATGACGGCAGGGTGGCTCCAAAATCCCAGCGGGGATTTCTGAGAAACGGCTACTTTTGGTCTTAATAAAGCTGGCATTTTGTTTCTATTTCGGGACGACCTTAATTCTCTCTGGGTGCTTGCGCGAACCACAACCGAAGCCGGTGATTTTACCATCAATCAGTCCCGCTTTAATCAGTTTCTTGAGTGTTCCTCGCGCGTGGCTGGAGAGGAAACCCTGACGCATGGTGAACTCGATAATTTTTCCAGTGTCGTCCAGCGAGCCGTCAAGAAGGCTCGCCTCCAATTTTTCTTCGAACAACTTAACTTTCTTCGGCTTATCCATTCCGAAAAACATGCCTTGGTCGGGTGCGATTCCTTCGCGGTCTATGTCGTAATCAGCCTCCCCGGTCACCTGATCCATCCGCCATGCCGCTTCCAGAAATTTTTCAAGTCCGCGGTAACTGTTTGAACCGAAAATGACACCGTAAATGTTCGAGCCGCTTTTGATGGAGAAAGGGGCCAGAAGGTAATCCTCGCCTGGCGGAACGAGACTTCGGTAATACTCAAGAAGCACACGATGTACCTCGTTGTAGGGTGTTGTGTTTGCATCCACGAAAATCTTGTGGGCCTTGAGGTATTTGTTGATTTCCGGCTCCTGTCTAAATCGACGAACATAGGAGGACGACACAAAAACCAGCGTATCGGTCTGCTTGAGTAAGCGAATTTGACGGAATATTTCAGTGTTGAAAAACTTGACGCCGTTTTGGTCCAGCAAAAGCAAATTTGCTGAATCCGCCATCTCGTAATAGAGCAGGCTGAACGCCTCGAAAAAATCCTTGTTGTCGATATGGACCTGATAAGGACCCGCGTCGTGTCCGGTGTCGGAGAGGTTTTGTTTGAGATCTTCCACTTTCTGAACATCTACGTCGTTGAAATAAACATCCACTGGATGATTCCCGTCGCGAATCTTTTGCTCGAATCCTTTCAAAGCTTCGAGGATCAGGAGCGGGCTTCCCTTTTGACCGTTTGAATCCATGCCAGGCCCGCAGAAGAAGTCAAAAATACGAATTTTCTTCCCGGAGAACATCCCGCTGCCGAGGAAAACGGAAAGCCACGCGACCAGATGGTTGCGGAATAAATTCAGCTTCGCGAGCGTGCTGTCCTTGAATGGTTCCCGATGGAGATCGCGCGCCATAAAATCACCCTTCGTAAGTTCGGTATGGAGTGGAATCATCCTTCAATTCGACCGGATGTATTGTGGAATCCTGCCGCAGTCGGTACTGCTCCACTTTGACGATGGGTTGCCAGTCCAGCGTTGAGGGATCACGGAGAATATTGAGCGAGGGTTCGGGGGTGGCGCATTGGAGCACGATATAGAGAAAGTAGTCCTTTGCGAGGCGCTGAGCGGTGCGGTACTCATTCAAGGTGAGTGCGATTTCTCCGTGATATGCCCGGCCTTTTACCTCGATGAAACGGACGTCGGTAGCGGTCTTCGGGTCTTCAGGATGGGGAAGCCGGGAGATAAGGTCAAAGCCTCGGTTATCCGCTTCGACGCTTTCGACAACTCGTCCCTGCGCTATCTCGTGGGCAATGACGAAGTTCACTGCAATTCGTTCGATTTCAGGATCGCTTACCATTGGCGCAATCGAGGGAGTCGCACGGTCGGGGTGCGGAACCACCCATGCCCTGCCGATGTGGTGGATGTCAGCGATGGAACATTGACGTTCCTGGTCCAGTTCCAGACGGCGAGATTGCAGCCGATGATCCAGGTCCAGAAGTTTATCTTCCGAAATCTTGATTCGGCCATCCAATCCTGACTCGTTTGAACCAGCTTCTTTTTGGGCGATGAGGTCAGCGAGGATGAGATTCTCGCGATTCATGATTTCGCCCAGGCTGATCTCAATATGACGCCCAATGATCGAACCCTCTCGCTGCCGCTCTTTCTGGCACTCCTCCAACATCGGTTGGAAAGCATGCGTTATCAGGAAATCTTCCACCGCAGCTCGTTCAGGAAGACCAGAGACCAACGGGGCAACCGCAGCGGCCTCGGGCGCGGTCAGGTCGAGGAAAATGGTTGGTTGGCGGACAAACATTTGGCCGCCAGCAATGGATTGGACGACGAATAATCGTTTGCTCATGGCGTTGCCCCGGCCGTCACGGACCGAAGCGCTGAAAACATCGAGCCGATAGGGGGCGCGGGCCTGGATGTCAAAGAAGACCGCGCCGTTTCGGATATCCGGCTGGACGTGGTCCATGACATCTTCCCGCACCGCCTCGAATAAGGGATGTCCAGGCGTGACCCACTCTAAGGTGGCGTCCTGTTTCAGAATTTCCTTATCGAAGATGACAGTGGAGTATTCACGCCCAAGCTTTCCAAAACGAGGCTCGTTACGTTCACCGATTGGCCAAAGATTTCGCGGCACACGACCCACTTTGTAACGCTTCTCGCCGGCTTTCGTTGGCTTGGCGGTAAGTCCGGCAAGCGGGGCGGCCTGCGTGAAAAAATCTTCAATGACCTCAGGAACAAGGCGTCTCTCTCGTGCTTCGGCGGATTTGCCGATGATTGCGGAGAGATTTAGCTCCCGTTTGGCGAGACCTTCGAGAGTGGATTCGGTGATTGCGCGAAATCGAGACCCATCCACCTGTTCCACGATGCGTGCTTTGATGATGTCTTCGGTCTGGTTCCGCGCGTACATATCCCGAAGCATCTTTTCCAATTGGTTTGAGGGAAAGACATCGCCCAGCACGTTGAAAATTTTCCCGGTGCGGCGGGGATCAAGATCATCCTGAATGGCCTCAATGCGTTCAAAAAGCTTTTGCAGAACGCGGCCTTCGCGGGTGTTTGTGGAAACGAAATTGAAAATCAAACAGTCCTTCTCCTGGCCATAACGATGGATGCGCCCCATGCGCTGCTCTAGACGGACGGGATTCCACGGAATGTCGTAATTGATCATCAGCCAGCAAAATTGAAGGTTGATGCCTTCGCCTGCCGCTTCCGTGGCCACTAGAACCTGGGCCGATTCACGGAATTCGCGCTCGGCAAAGATGCGGCTGCCGGGCGTGTCCCGGTCCCCGATCTTCATTCCGCCGTGAATCACCGTCAGCGAAAAACCCCATTCCCGGAGTTTACCGGAAGGACGGCCATCTCTTCCATCGCCCGCGAGGTAATCGAGAGTGTCTTTGTGCTCCGTGAAAATGAGCAGCTTCATTTTGGGATCGCCGAAAAGGCCCTGCTTTTTCAATAGGCTCCGGAGAGCTGTGAGCTTTGTTTCGATTTCCTTGGCCTCCAGTTCTTTGGCGTGGGAAACGAGTTTTCCCAGTTCCGCGATCTCCTCTCTCAATGCGACGGGGTCAATGGAGGCGACCACATCTTCGAGTTGCGAGATAATCTCCTGCTGCTCCTCATCCGTCAGGTCTTCAAAGTCCTCAGGATAACGTTTGGCCATCTGCTCCTGCCGGTATCCATCTGGATCTTCGAGAATTTTTTGTCGCTTGTCCCGCATGCGCTCCAGACTGCGCCGCACAGCATACATGCTGGAAGCGAATCGACGCTGAAGCATTGCCATCGTGAAGGCCAGGGCGCGTCCACGAGCTGTTTCGTCAGCGGCGGCTTTGATTGACTGGTCCTCGACGTAGCGGGTCAGGCGGTCGTAAAACTCAAGTTCCTCCTCAGAAATTTGGAACTCCGTCGTCGTCACGTGCCTTTTTGTAAAAAGGGCTTTGACCTCGCCGGTTTCGGGATCAGGAAACGTCACAAGCGCTTCTTTGACTCGGCGCAGATAGAAAGGGGCTTCCCGTTCTTCCATGGCCCGCTCCAAACTTTTCACGTCGCCGTAAACATCCCGATCGAGAAGTTGGAGAAAAAGACTGAAATTTTCAGGCTGTCCCTTGTGAGGGGTGGCCGTCATCAAAAGAAAGTGATCGGTCATGCGGGAAAGCGCTTCGCCCAACTGGTAGGCGAGGGTCTTCTTATCGTTGCTGGAAGCACTCATCTTGTGCGCCTCGTCTACGATTACGAGGTCCCAACGGCTGCGGAGCAGGCTTTCCTTGGCATCCTCAATGCGCGAAACCCAGGAAACAGAAGTGATGAGTTGATTCTTGTCCTGCCAGGGATTGGAGCCGTAATTCGCGCGGAGGACATCGCTGCGGACGATTTCGAAATTCTCGCGGAATTTGTCCTTCAGTTCTCTTTGCCATTGGAATGTCAAGTTCGCTGGAGTGATGATCAGAATCCGTTTGATGAGCCCCCGAATTTTCAGCTCTTTGATAAGCAGACCAGCCATGATGGTCTTGCCCGCTCCAGGATCATCCGCCAGAAGGAAGCGGATGCGCGGGAGCTTCATGAAATACTCATAAACCGCTTCCAACTGGTGGGGAAGTGGGTCCACGCGGGCGATGGAGAGGGAAAAATAAGGATCGTATTCGTAAGCGAGGCCAAGTCGCAAAGCTTCGATGCCAAGGCGGAATTTGCGTGGACTGCCATTAAACGGCTCTGTCTCGGGTGAGGCTTCGAGTTTTCCAATCTGTTCCGACGTGAGGATACGGTCATAAACCTGATTTGTGTTCAGCCCCCTGCCAATAATTTGCATCCCAACACCGCGACTCGTCGCGACAATCACCTGGACCGGCTCTGGGAAGACGGAGCCCCGCAGGATTGTATTCGGAAGGAACGTCGTTGTCATATCTCCGCAATGATTCGGAAAACGCAGTCGAAAATTTGTTTGAACGTGGAAAATCATTGATTCCTCCAGCGAATACCAGAAAAAATCCAAAGCGATTTCGCGATCCCGCCTCCCAATAGCACCCTTGAACCCCACGCCAAATCAACCTATGAATTTCACATGCATTCCCGTCCACCGTTAAACATCCGTCTTGCGCTCCTTTGGATTCTGGTTTTCGCCCTTTCCGGACGCCCTCTATTGTTCGCAGTTGAATCGGGCGGATCTTCCGGCGTCGCCACCTCTTCCAGCCCTGCCGACGAACCGAACTTCAAACTTTCACCAGGCCTAAAAGCACGGCTCTTTGCCGCCGAACCAATGTTGGAAAATCCCGTTTGTTTCGCCATCGATCATCTCGGGAATTTTTACGTGGCCGAGACGCATCGTCACGGTGCCGTGGCCCAAAATCCGCCAATTTTCAACGGGGTCCTTGATATCCGAAGCCATCTCGACTGGCTCAACGCCGATCTTAAACTGGAATCGGTCGAGGGCCGCCGCCAATTGCTTGAGGAAAAACTGGGGACCAATCGGGTGCTGATGGAAAAGTTCTCCGAAAAAGTGAAGATCCTCCGTGACAACAACAACGACGGAATAGCCGATTTTTCACGGACCTTCGCCGAGGGTTTCACCAACATCGCCGACGGTATCGGCGCCGGTCTGCTGGCTGTCGGGCCGGAGGTTTATTACACATGCATCCCCAACCTCTGGATTTTGAGCGACACCAATCAAGATGCGGTGGCGGATGTAAAAAATTCGGTTCAGGACGGATTCGGAGTCCACATCTCATTTCTGGGCCACGACCTGCACGGCTTGCAGTTGGGGCCAGATGGCAGGATCTATTTCAGCATCGGCGACCGGGGACTGAACCTGACAAACCGTGAAGGCACTCATTTATACTTCCCTCATGAAGGGACCGTTTTGAGATGCGAACCGGACGGCTCAAAACTGGAAATCTTTGCACGAGGATTGAGAAACCCGCAGGAACTGGCTTTTGATGATTTTGGCAACCTGTTCACCGGCGACAACAACTCCGACGGCGGAGACAAGGCCCGATGGTTGCACGTGGTCGAAGGGGCGGACTTTGGCTGGAGAATCGGATATCAACACCTGCACGCCGCCCCGAGACGAGGCCCATGGAACAGCGAGCGCATGTGGGAACCGCAAAACCCGGACCAGCCCGCTTACATTCTTCCTCCTATCGCAAACATCGGCTACGGCCCTTCAGGGATTGCCTATTATCCGGGGATAGGGCTTTCGACAAAATATCGCGGCCACTTTTTCTTGTGCGATTTTCGAGGCGCGGCCAGCAGCGGGATACACACCTTCGGATTGAAGGCCCGTGGAGCTTCGTTCGAAATCGTCGAGTATGAACAATTTGTCTGGGACTGCCTGCCGACCGATGTCGATTTCGGACCCGGCGGAGGTGTCTATTTCACGGACTGGGTCCAAGGCTGGAACAAGACGGGCAAAGGACGGATCTTTCATGTCTTTGACCCGCAGACCGTAAATTCATCCGAGGTTTTGGAGACCAAAAAAGTCCTGAATGCTGGATTCGCCGGCATTAGCCTGCAGCAGCTTTCCAGTCTGCTCGAAAACCTAGACCTCAGATTGCGCCGAGGCGCACAGTTTGAGTTGGTAAACCGGTTCAAACTTCGATCCAAACCGAACCCGGGTGATACCGCGCCTGCCCGGCAGAAAACCGATGATCCTTTGGAGATCTTCTTCGCCGCATTGAAGAACGGCAAATCCATCCCAGCCCGGCTCCATGCCCTTTGGGGAATCGATCAAATCATCCGTTTGTCCGGCCCCGCGGCCAATGAAAGACTGATCAGTTTCCTGGACGATTCCGATCCTGAGATCCGGGCGCAAACCGCCAGGGTCCTGGGAGATCAAAAGGAAGAGAAGGCGTTTTCGAAAATTGTTGGATTGATGAACGATTCGAACGCCAGGGTTCGGTTTTATGCAACTCTGGCCTGCTCCAAATTTGGCAAAATTCAAGCCCTCTCTATAAAATCAGCACCGGAAAAAGAGGTCGTTAAAATGCTGGAGGTAAACAACGACAATGACGCGAATTTGCGATTCGCGGGAATCCAAGCCCTTAGATCGTGGTCGAACAAAATCGATTTCACACGGTTCACAAACCATGCCTCTCCTGCTGTTAGGCTGACGATTGCTGCGGCGCTCAGGGATCACACTGGAAAAAAGGCCGCTCTGGCTCTTTACCTCAGCGATCCGGAACCACGCGTAGCCGCCGAAGCTGCACGTGGCATCTACGACGAGCCCTCAAAGTCTGATGATTTGATCCTCAACCTTGCGGAGACACTCGGTAAATCGAACCTCCCTCCTGCTGTGCTGAACCGTGCGCTCAACGCCCATTTTTACCTTGGCGAAAACAACAACGCCCGGGCAATCGCCGCCTTCGCCATGAACAAAAATGGCACCGTAGATTTCCGGGCGGCGGCCTTTCAGATGTTGGCGCATTGGCCGGAAAACGAGGGCCGCGATCTGGTCCATGGAAATTGGATCAAACGAAAAGCAAGGACCGTGGAATCAGGACGACGGGCCATCAGCGAAATTATAACCCGGCTCGAGGATGAGAATGACAACCAGGTGCTCCTGGCTGCGATACCGGCAATTCAGACATTAAAACCAGTTGAAGGCATTTCCTTCCTCACACGCTCGGTCAACCAATCGACCAACACCGAAGTTCGGACCCTGGCGCTTCGGGCTCTCGCAGACTTCGCGCCTGCAGACTTCAAAACTGTGTTGCGAAAATTGCAGCGGGATGGAGATGAGACAGTAAAGTCAGAAGCCAACCGACTTCTGGCAATGAGTGATCCGGCGGAAGTTCTGGAAATGTTATCCCAATCAATTGAATCTTCGAACCTGCGGACCAAACAAAGCTCCTTCCAGACTTTGGGATCGCTGCAAGGTTCAAAAATTGATGAAATTCTCGTCAAACAATTGCGACGCCTGGTCAAGGGCGATCTGGAACGTGAACTCCAATTAGACCTGCTGGAAGCCGTGGCCAAACGACCCAACCCGGAAATCCTTTCACTGCTGGTTGCTTACGAAAGTTCCAAACCGAAAATCCAAATGACCGGTTATCTGGAATCACTTGCAGGCGGAGATCCAGCGAAAGGGCGTCAAATCTTCTTCGAGCGGGCTGAACTCTCCTGTCTCAGGTGTCACAAAATCAATGGCGAAGGCGGGGACGTTGGACCTGAACTTGCCGGTCTTGGTAAAAAATATTCCCGCGAATATCTCCTCGAATCTGTCTTGTGGCCAAACAATCAGATCGCCCCGGGATATGAAAATGTCACCGTGACACTCCAGAACGGATCCGTCCTCGGCGGGCCGGTCAAATCGGAAACCCCCACCGAACTGGTCATTCAGGCCGGGGAAGATGGTTTGGTCACGATCCAGAAGGCGGACATCAAAACCAGGGAAAAAGGGCTCTCGGCGATGCCAGAGGAGTTTCGTCAAATCATGACCAAACAAGATGTGAGGAACCTGGTGGAATTTTTATCCACGCTGTAGCCCCGAACGTCAAAGCGATTGCGCGACCTGTTTATCGTGCGCGCACCCGGACGGTTTCACGGCCTCCAGCGGCTTTATTCCTGGGGATAAACCAAAATCCGGTCGTGCACCAAAATGATGAGATCCCGTTTACCATCTCCGGTCACATCCTCGACCAAACCTTCCCGTGGTTCAGCACCATCGTTTCTCCTTGATCGAAAGCTTCTCTCTTCAAAGACCTGCCACCGGGCTCCTGGAACCAAGTTTTTTCCATCTTTGAAAGCGACAATGTCGAGGTAGTTTTTGGAGGTCTCCAGGAAGATCAGATCTTTCGTCGGTTCGCTGTTCAAATTCCCTGAAATCACATCCGTCAACCTCCCGTCTTTGATCGGGGTTTCATAACCGTCCAGTTCCTTCAGGTCCCAGACTTTTCCATGAAAATTCATCCAGCCGACCGCGTTCAACCCGGTAAAACAGACGGTGGGCGGAGTTTTTCCAGATCGTTGCAAGGTCGTTAGTCCGGTAAAATCGGAGTAGGCCAGCGGTATGTTCTTGGCGGCCCGCCACGTTCCACCGGTGCCGCGTTCGTTGATTGAAAGAATTTTTCTTTCAGCATCGAGCATCAATAAAAAATCGAGCCGGTTGGAATCGCCCTGGATGGTGGAAGCACCCACAATGCGTGAATTGCTGAACGGTCCTTGAATCTGTTCCTTCACCACGAACGCCCAGTTGTGCGAGTTGGTGTTAAACGGATTTTTGACCTCTTCCTTGAGGTAAACGGCTCGTAGAAAGTTTTTTTGCGCCAGCAAAATCTCCGGCTTGCCATCCTCATCCACATCGGCCTTGGAAAGCCATGGTTGATCCAGCGTGCCGCCGGGCGGAACCACGTCGATTTCGCTGTAAGTACCGTCCTTTTTTTGCAGCAGAAACTTGATCTTCTCGTAGGGAATCAGGATCGCGAGATCCATCAATCCATCCTGGTCTGCATCCAACACGGAGATGGAGGAAGGATTTCCCTTGAAACTTTCCGCCAGTTTTTGGGTTTGAATTTTTTCCACACCCCCGTCCGATGAAATTGTCACCAGAAGCCGTTTCCCTTCGTGTTCGGTGATCACGGCAAGCATGGGCGGCTGTCCGGCACCGATCAAACCTCCCGACATCACCAGCGGTTTGCCAGGAATCTGGATGGCCCGGGGAAACGCAATATTTCCGTTGGTTCCGAGATGGGTCACGCCCACCTGTGATTCTTCGCCGCTCAAGAGAAATATTTCGGGCTTGGAATCTTTGTCCCAGTCAAAAACGGATATCTCGGTGATTCCGGAAAGGGTCGGGAAGGAAGTTGCCCTTTCGAATTCTCCATTGGGGCTTTGTTGAAAATAATTGAGCAGGCCGCCATCCGGATCGACCACCAGAAGGTCTTGGCGACCATCTCCATTGAGATCGCGCCATTCGGTGGCGCGCCGTGCTTTCGATGTTCGTTGCAACGGCAGCACCAGCAACTGGCCCTCGGAGACCGGCCCTGAGATTTTTTCACCCTCCTTCTGAATGATGTGGCTGATCTGTGCGCGTCCGGAGTTTTGCGCGATGGTGATCAGCTCGGGAATTTTGTTGTGATCCAGGTCGTCGAGCCAGAAAGAACGGACGGGGGGAATGTTGAGATAAACCTCGGGATTCAGCTGGCCGAGCGCATTTTGAAGGCGAAATCGGAAGGGCGTTGGAGTGTCCCAGTTCACAAGCAACAGATCTTCAAGCGAATCTCCATCGATATCCGCAACATGAATGGCGCGGACCAGGCCGGAAAAATAGATTTTCTGAGGCTCGGCAAAGGTGTGGTTGGTGGTTTGCGCAAAATAATAAATGTGATTTTCCGCCAGCAGCAGAAGGTCCAGCATCTTGTCGCCGTTCAAATCACCCGTGGCCAGTGCGATCGGTGTCAGCTGCCCGTCTTCAATCGACCACTTTTTTGGAGCCTCCCAACCATTGGTTCCGAGGTTGATCTGAACCACCAGTTCCTTGGGTTCACCGTAAAAAGCCAAGTCCGGCTTTCCATCGCTGTTGAAATCGCCGATGACCATCGACGAAATACGCTTCTCGGAGGCGATGGAATCAATCGAAAACCTGGCATCGGGAGGAAGGGAGTTGATCTCCATGGAAGATTCGGGAGCAACGAAATTGGTCCGGCCCGTCCGGTTGAAAAGGATGTTGATCTTGGAGCGGACGTTGTTCACGACCACCAGGTCCAGCAAACCGTCAGAATTCACATCGGCAGCCTTCAGTTGGTGGAGCTGGTAATCGATGGGGAATATTTCCGGTCCTGAAAACTGGTATTCATTCGTCGCGCCACGGGAGGTGGGGGCAAAAGATAAAGTGAGACAGATCAGGGCAAAAATTCTTCGCATAAGGCTATTCACCGATAATGTGCAGTGTTACCGCTCTCTGGTGATTTCGATACCGGTGTTCCCAGACATAGATTCCCTGCCAGGTTCCGAGGCAAAGCCGTCCGTCATTCACCGGAATGCTCAAATTGACGGACGTGAGCGCCGACCGGATGTGAGCCGACATGTCATCACACCCTTCAGAGGTGTGAAGGAACATCGGATCCCCGTCCCGGACCAGTGTTTGAAAATATTTTTCGAGGTCACGCCGGACATCCGGGTCGGCATTTTCCTGGATCAACAGCGAGGCCGAGGTGTGCTGGATGTGAAGGGTCATCAAACCTTGTGTGATGCCCGATGCTTCCAGAAATCTGCGAACCAGATGGGTGATTTCAAAAAAACCACGACCCGAAGTTTCAAATTGGATCTCGGTGATTTTTTGCCCGACCATTTCAGTTTCCCTGCAAAATTTTCTCGAACTCAGGATTTTTGGGCTGACCGAGGGAGAGTGATTTTTGGTAATGAAACCTGGCAAGTTCCAGGAACGGCGGTTTTTGAGTGGCGTAGATAATGGCCAGGTTGTGATGGGCGTTGGCGTAAGTTGGCTGGATCAGCAACGCTTTTCGCAACGCAACTTCGGCGGCGGCGCGCTGCCCTTTCTGGCTCAGGGTGATTCCCAGATAATTCTGGGTTTCTGCATGGTCCGGATTCAGGGCGGCTGACTGGCTCAAAAATCTCAAGGCATCGTCAAACTTGTTCTGCCTGAATTTCAACATGCCAAGCAGCGTGAGGCTGTAGGAATCTTCAGGCTCTTTTTGCAACGCTTTCTTCACATTCTTCTCAGATTCTTCGAGCCTTCCCATTTCCAGCTGGATGGCGGCAAGATTCGCCAGAATGTAAACGTTTCCTTCGTCCTGGCTCAGGACTTGGAGGTATTTTTTCTCGGCCTCTTCATAACGTCTGGCAGCAAATGCTCTTTCCGCTTCAGCCACCAACGGACCGGAACCGACCGGTAGACTTCTGGCCCCCTGTTTTACCAGAGGCTTGGAATCCGCTTTCGGTTCCACCGCTTTTTTTCCTCCGGTTTCGATGGCAATCTCGGCCGTGTCGGCAGTTCGTACCGTAGGCGAAGGCGCTTTCATCAAGGCCAGTTCCTCAGCGGTAAAAGGCACATTTTTCGCCTCGTAAACTGCGATTCTGGCCTTCAACAATTCCAATTCTTTGGCCTCGGTTTTCGGCGCCGGCTTTCGGGTTTTTGCTTTTTCCAGATCTTTTTCCAGGGAAGCAAGGCGTGAGTTCAATTTTCCATTTTGTTTTTGTGCTTCGGCACGTTCTTCCTCTTTGGCCTTGAGCTGCTGATTAAATTCCTTGAGCTGTTTCTCAAATTTTTCGGTGGCACCGGCCAGTTCACGTTCTTTCTTGTCCAGCTTTTCCTGTAGTTTAGCCGCCGCTTTCAAATCCGCCGCAGTTTCGGAGGAGATTTTCGGGCCGGAACCTGGATTTTTTTTCAGTTCCTCCACGGAGAGCTTTAAAGCGTCTCGTTCCTTTTGGGCGTCCTTGAGCTGTTTCTCAAACTTTTCAGTGGCACTGGCGAGTTCGCTTTCCTTTTTCTCCAGTTTCTCCTGCAATTTTGCCGCTGTTTTGGCATCAGCCGCCGCTTCAACAGCGATTTTGGAATCGCTTTTTTTGCCCTTGTTCTCCGATTCCTTCCGTAACTGCGCGGCTTTCTCCAAAGCCTGATCCCGGTCCGAACGCATTTCCTTGACCTCACGTTCGAGCTGGCTTACACGCTTCGAATCCTCGGTGACCACAGGTTTGCTTTTCAGCACATCCAATGAAGTCCTCAAGACGTCCCGTTCTTTTTGAAGTTCCAGGATTCTGGCTTCGGCTTTTTCCATCGCCGGAGTTTTTGTCCGCGCCGTCTGGACCGAAAACGCCTCCCGGAGCTTGGCCTGGAGCGAGGCGTTTTCAGCTTCCAAAGCCTTTATCCGATCCGATCCAGGTTCGCTCGGAGCAGGAACGAAAGGTTTCGGAGCAGGTTCTTGAGCAACTTGTGGAGCGCTGGGCAGCTTTCCACCCGCCTTGGTTTGTATGCCTTGAACTTTTTCGTTGAGATAGTTCAGGCGAAATTTGACAGTTTCGTTGTTCCAGGTGGGATGGGCCGTTTGAAGCCGTTTCAAACCGGTTTCGGCCTCCAAATATTTGTCGTAAGCCGGTCGGAGCTGGCCGTTCTGTTCGAGAAGCTCGGCTTCTGAAATTGCCGCATAAACGGTGAAATAATCCTCCTCCGGTGTTCCCGCCCAGGAAACACTGAGCAGACTGCAAACCAAGAAACAGGCGATATAACGCATAAGAACTTTCATTTAATGGATTTCCCAGTTGTCTGGCAATGCTTCAGTTTTTGCTGCGGACGCCTCGGGTGTGATTAAAACTGGGTGACGCCTCCCCGGACTGCGGGTCTGTGACGTCTGTGACCCGCAGCGCTCTGCCATGAAGAACGCTTTGAAACAAGCGGCACCGAAAGGGCTGACTTGATAGGGGTCGGGACAAGGGATTAACCTTGCTCCGCCCTCCGAAGCGGACTGGCGGCTCTCCAAATTGGGTCTAGCATCCTGGCCTGAGTTTTGAGGCGCGCTGGAACCCTGGAACCCTGGAACCCTGGAACCCTGGAACCCTGGAACCCTGGAACCCTGGAACCCTGGAACCCTGGGGGGCGCTCCAAAAACCAAAAGTCCTCCATCTACTCGATCAGCCGACGTCCGCAAAAGTGGAGGATTGACAGAAATCCCCTATGCCGCAAATGGGCAAAGACCCCCTAGCGCCTTTACGGTTGCTGCCCTAGTATCGTGTAATTCGAGCTCCACTGATGTTTGTAGAATTTAAAAACTGTCCACCACCATTTGTATTACGTTTCCCGGCTCAGCACTGGAGTTCATGAGCGCTACAAGTCCCAATGACCCGGGAGCGGCCGTTTTCAGGTTCAAATTTCCAATGGCGCAGAAAGCCGTAACTGATAAAACCAGTGAAATTACCATTGCCATCGCCCAAAGAAACCGGACTTACCCCTGTCGCCCCGCCTCCGCTCGTTTCGGACGACCTAGAAAAAGCACGGCGCACCAACGAAGCCAGACTGGAAGCAATTGTCGCCTCGGTATTAGATGCAATCATTGCAACCGATTCGAATCAACGCATCATTCTTTTTAATGCTGCTGCGGAACAAATGTTTGGCCTGACCTCCGCTGAGGCGCTCGGTTCAGATCTCGACCGTTTGATACCATCTCGTTTTCGCTCCTCTCATGACGATCTCATGCACAGGTTTGCAGAAACCAACCTTAGCAAGCGTATCATGGGCAGATCGGGTGAAATATTTGGCCTTCATGCGAACGGCAATGAATTCGAAATAGATGCCTCCATCGCCCAACTGGAGGTGAATGGAGAAAAGATGTTCGCCGTCATGTTGCGCGACGTTACAGAGAGAAAAAAGACCGAGGAGATTGTGCTCAAAACGGGGGCGTTGCAGAGCGCGATTTTCAACAGCGCCAATTTCTCCAGCATCGCCACAGATGCCAAGGGCGTGATCCAGATTTTCAACGTCGGGGCCGAACGCATGTTGGGCTATACTGCGGCGGATGTGATGAACAAGATCACTCCGGCCGACATTTCCGATCCGCAGGAAGTGATCGCGCGCGCCAAAGCGTTGAGTGCGGAACTCTCCACCCCGATAACACCGGGCTTCGAGGCCTTGGTGTTCAAGGCTTCCCGCGGTATTGAGGACATTTACGAGCTAACCTATATTCGCAAAGACGGCAGCCGCTTTCCAGCAGTGGTTTCGGTGACGGCATTGCGCGACGCCCAGGATTCGATCATTGGGTACCTGCTAATCGGCACCGACAACACAGCGCGCAAACAGGCGGAAGAAGCTCTTCTCAAGGCGGGGGCGTTGCAGAGCGCGATTTTCAACAGCGCCAATTTTTCCAGCATCGCCACAGATGCCAAGGGCGTGATTCAAATTTTCAACGTCGGGGCCGAACGCATGTTGGGGTACGCGGCGTCCGATTTGATGAACAAGATTACGCCGGCCGATATCTCCGATCCTGAGGAAGTAATCGCGCGCGCCAAGGCTCTGAGTGTCGAGCTTTCCACCCCGATAACACCGGGCTTCGAGGCCTTGGTGTTCAAGGCTTCCCGCGGTATTGAGGACATTTACGAGCTGACCTATATTCGCAAAGACGGCAGCCGGGTCCCAGCCATCGTCTCGGTTACAGCACTGCGCGATGCTCAAGGCGAAATCATTGGATATTTGTTGATCGGCACGGACAATACAGCGCGGAAACAGGTGGAGGAGGAACGCAAGAAACTCGATCAGCGGCTGCGCGACCAGCAGTTTTACACCCGATCTCTCATTGAATCGAACATCGACGCTTTGATGACCACCGATCCGCTCGGCATCATCACCGACGTCAATAAGCAGATGGAAGCCCTCACCGGTTCCACGCGGGATGAGTTGATTGGCGCGCCGTTCAAAAGCTACTTCACCGATCCGGATCGCGCCGAAGCTGGAATCAAACTGGTTCTGAGCGAGAAGAAAGTTTCAAACTACGAACTTACCGCATGCGATAGAAACGGCAAAAAAACCGTGGTTTCCTACAACGCCACCACTTTCTACGACCGGGACAGGAAGCTGCAAGGAGTGTTTGCGGCCGCGCGCGATGTCACCGAGCGCAAACGCTTCGAGCAGGAACTTCAAGAAACCAACGTCGAACTTGAGAGTGCCAAGTCTGCCGCGGAAAAAGCCAATCTCGCAAAGTCCGACTTCCTTTCCAGCATGAGCCATGAGCTTCGCAGCCCGCTCAATGCAATCCTTGGTTTTGCGCAACTCATAGATTCAGCCTCTCCACCGCCCACGGACGTTCAAAAGGGAAGCATTGCCCAAATTCTTCAGGCTGGATGGCATTTGCTAAAACTAATCGACGAAATCCTTGATCTTGCAGTGATTGAGTCCGGCACAGTTTCTCTGTCGAAGGAATCGGTATCGTTATCCGAAGTCATGTCCGAATGTCAGGCCATGATGGAGCCCCAAGCTCAACAACGCGGCATCCTCATGACCTTTCCCCGATTTGACAATCCGTTCTTTGTCACAGCCGACCGTACTCGCTTGAAGCAGATCATTATCAACCTGCTTTCCAACGCGATCAAATATAACAAGGAGCACGGAACGGTGATGGTAGATTGCGCAACGGGCACCACCGGACACACTCGCTTCAGCGTCCAAGACACTGGCGAGGGACTGTCTCCGCAAAAGCTGGCGCAATTATTCCAGCCCTTTAATCGCCTGGGACAAGAGACAGGAGTCGTGGCAGGCACGGGGATTGGCTTGGTGGTGACCAAACGGCTGGCGGAATTAATGGAGGGAACGCTCGGAGTTACGAGCACCGTCGGCGTGGGAAGCGTGTTCTGGTGTGAGCTGGTCTCAAGCGAGGCACCGAAGTTTGCTGTCGAAAGCGGAAAAACAGACACTTTTATTCCATCTCAGTCGCCAGCCGGAACGCGGTACCACACCCTGCTCTGCGTTGAGGACAATCGTGCGAACATGATGTTGGTCGAGCAGTTGATCGCACGCCGTTCTGACATGAAACTGTTGACAGCGATAAACGGGACTCTCGGGCTTGAAGTGGCACGAACCAGCCGCCCAACGGTGATCTTGATGGACATCAACCTGCCGGGAATCAGCGGTCTCGAAGTCTTGAAGATTTTGCGCGCTGATCCTTCCACGGCGCGCATCCCGGTGGTGGCCCTTAGCGCCAACGCCATGACACGTGACATCGCCCTGGGGCTGGAGGCTGGGTTCTTTCGCTATCTCACCAAGCCGATCAAGGTCAAGGAGTTCATGGACACGATCAACGCCGCGGTGGAATTCTCGGAAAGAACGATGGATAAGAACACTGAAACACTGAAGTGATTGAAAAATAACTATCGCAAAATGATCAATTCAGCACACATTCTTAAGGCGAATATCCTGATCGTCGACGATCAGGCCGCCAACGTCTCACTGTTGGAACAGATGTTGTCCGGCGGAGGTTACGTTTCCATCGCATCCACCAGAAATCCACTCGAAGTCTGTGAGCTTCACCGCAGGAACCGTTACGACTTAATCCTGCTCGATCTCCAGATGCCCGGCATGGACGGATTTCAAGTCATGGAAGGGTTGAAGGAAATCGAAACCGGCGGCTATCTCCCCGTCCTGGTGCTGACTGCCCAGCCGGATCAAAAGTTGCGCGCGCTGAAAGCAGGAGCGAAGGATTTCGTCAGCAAACCATTCGATCTCGCCGAGGTTTTAATCCGCGTTTACAATTTGATCGAGGTCCGGTTGCTCCACTTGGAAACAAGGAAACAAAACGAAGAACTGGAAAGCCGAGTCATTGAACGCACGTCCGAATTGAAAGCCAGCCTCCAAGAAATGGAGCATTTTTGTCATTCCATCGCCCACGACTTGAAAACGCCGCTTCGGGCGCTCCATGGTTTGACCATGATACTCAAAGAAGATTATGGGCCAAAGTTTGACGACGCCGGAAAAGCGTGTGCCGACCGGATCATCGCCGCGGCCAAGAGGATGGATACCTTGATCAAGAATTTACTCGATTACGGACAACTCACGCACATGGTGGTGCCGTTTTCTTCCGTCAATTTAAATTCAGCTATTAACAAGGCGCTTCACCATTTGAGTAAAGAAATTCTTTCCACAGGTGCGGTCGTTGAACTTGAGAGCGATCTTCCAAATGTTCTGGCGAACTCCGTTCTCCTGGATCAGGTCTTGTGCAACTTGATTGAAAACGCGATGAAATTCGTGGAACCCGGGCTCACCCCCAGGCTGAAAATCTATATGGATAAGCGAGACCAAATCCTCCAAGACGGTTCGGTGAAACCTACCGCGCGGCTTTTGATCAAAGACAACGGCATCGGAATCGACCCTTTCTACAATCGACGGATATTTAAGATTTTTGAACGTTTGCACGGCGAAAACTCTTGTTATCCCGGCACAGGCATTGGACTGGCTTTGGTGCAAAAAGCGGTGGAGCGGATGAATGGTTTTGTTGGGGTGGAACCTTCTCCAGGAGGAGGAAGCTGCTTTTGGGTCGAACTTCCCAAGGATTAAAGTCGGATTCGGGGTCTGGCTTGGTTGTCTAACTCATCCTTACGAATACGAGCTGTCGGCCTGGGTCGGCGCTCTGGCAACGGTTCGAGTTTAGAGCACTGGGCGTGGGCGGTTCCAATTTCCTGCCGGAGCAAGAAAAGCAGAAAGGGGAATCAAAGGCGTGACCAAATCGCGGGTTGACCTTGGCTCAAATCAGCATCCAAGATTGTCGGAGACTTAAACTCAAATATGTTCACGCACACCATCAAGCTCGCCGCAGTTCTGTTCCTCTTCGCCCCGGTCATGAGCACTGCCTTCGCCGGAGAACTCATCAAGACCTCCACCGCCCTCGTCGCCGCCGTGCGCGACGGGGCCGAGGGCGGTACCATCGAAATCGCACCCGGCACCTTTGAGCTTGAAGCGCCCCTTGAACCCAAGACTGGCATGACCCTAAAGGGCGCGGGCGTCGATAAGACGATCATCACGCACGTCCCGGCTTGGAAGCCTTCGACCAAAACCCTCCCCGACCCGGAGATGACGACCAAGGACATGGACACCCGTGCCTATCTGATTCGGCTCAAGGACAAGGCGGCCAACGTCACCATTTCGGACCTGACCCTGCGCGGCCCGCAGCTTCACGGTGCCATCTTCGGTTGGGAAAATCAGAATCTGCATCTGCATCACCTGCGCATTCAGGACACGCTGTGGACCGGGATCCGGACCTTTTCGATGAAGGGCGCGAAGATTCACGACTGCGAATTCATCGATGCCGGAGGCCGTTGGGAAAAGGGCGAGCCGGGCCTCAAGGGCGGCATCACCGGCGGGGCGATTTTCCCGATCTGGATGGCCGATTGCGAGATTTCCCACAATCGGTTTACGCGCACGCAGATGGGAAAAGCCGACGAGTTCTACGGCATCAAGGGCCGCCAGGGGAAACGCAGCCGCATCCACCACAACACCATCGAGGTGAACTTCTCGATGGAGTTTCCTTTCGAGAATGACGAGGACATGGAGATCGATCACAACGTCTGCCACGGCACCATCTCGATCCCGAAACACGCCGGCGGCCCGGTGCCCAAAAGTGGTCGCACCTTCCACATTCACCACAACTATTTTCGCGACTCCTACTCCATCGAGTTCGTGCGCAACGGCGTTGAGATCGACCACAACCTCTTCGACTTCGAGGTGCAGAAGGACGGCGGGAACCTCATCTCCGCCTTCGGGAACGCCGCGGCCCAAGGCCCCGCCAGCTTCCACAACAACCTTGTGAGCAATCCGGGCCGCGGCGTCATCTGGATCAATGAAATCTTCAACAACCTGGAAGTCCGCAACAACCACATCATCACCCGCACCACCGCCACGCCACGCAAGGACGGACTGTTCGGTCTCAACCCCGCCTGCGATTTCAAGACCATCAGCATTCGCGACAACATCATCGAGTGTCAGGGACAGGCCCGTCCGTTGCTCCGCAGCAAAGAGAGCCATGGTGCGGTCATCCGCAACAATGCGCTCATCAACGTCTCTGAAACCGACCGCTACGACAACGCGAAGACCGAGACGCGTGCCGGGCTCGAAGCGCCCCTCAAGTTCGAGTGCGGCGTCCAAGGCGAATTTATCGTGGATGGCTGGAAGTCCGGGCCGGCGGCGAAGTAGCGGAGCGGGCTGGCTTCAACCGATACCAAAGGGCGTGCTTCGAAGCGCGGCTCTACAGCCCGCAGTGTTGCGCGCGACGGGGTCAGTCCTGGGGCCTGAGCTCTTTGGACAACGGATGAAGCCCAATTCCCTTTTGACAAATGGATGAAGGCTTGGCTTCCGGTAATTGTTTGGACAATGGATGAAGTTTTATGAATTTGTTTGGACATGTCCTGCTTCCCATTTCCAACCAGTGCGCGATCCAAGCAAAAGTGTAAATGGTGAGGCTGACACCTAAATTCAGGCCACATTTGTAGGAGACGACGTCAGGAGAAAAACAGCCCAAAAAATGGGCGGCATGTTGCCAACGAACTCACTCTTGGTCGCGCCGCG
>Ga0163151_10004137_pt1 | contig 19893 bp, 19 predicted proteins | sample OliLakLV19MP5IB2_FD_145596 | JGI IMG/M metagenome (GOLD analysis project Ga0163151, IMG submission 145596) | Freshwater microbial mat bacterial communities from Lake Vanda, McMurdo Dry Valleys, Antarctica - Oligotrophic Lake LV.19.MP5.IB-2 | ecosystem: Environmental > Aquatic > Freshwater >... | reverse complement strand
CACAATTATTAGAACAATACCTTCCATGTGTCGGGAAAACGATAAAAAGTATGGTACAATGTATGCAATATGGAAATAACCCCTTATATCAAAAACGCTAAAAAGCATCCAAAGAAACAGATTGAGCAAGTGGCTAACTCAATCAAGGAATTTGGCATGAATCAACCTATTGTAGTAGACAAGCAAGGTGTAATCATCGTGGGACATGGCAGATACGAAGCTTTAAAGCTACTAGGAATGGAAGTAAAAGACGAATACATAAAAGTAGTAGACCTTACAGAAGAGCAGGCTAAGGCGTATAGACTAGCTGACAACAAGTTAAACGAAAGCGAGTGGGATATGAAACTTGCTATTGAGGAGTTAAAAGTGTTATCAGATGAGATGTTTGACCTTACGGGCTTTGATAGAGATTTGATTATAGAAGCAGACGAAGCTGACGATATAGTACCAGAAATACCCGAAGTACCTAAAAGTGTACTTGGTGACCTTTATGAACTTGGCTCGCACCGCATCCTTTGTGGGGATAGTACAAAGGTAGATGATGTTGAGAAGCTGATGGGTGGGAAGAAAGCTGATATGGTGTTTACAGACCCACCGTATGGAATGTTCTTGGACACAGATTTCAGTCAGATAGAGGGAAGTGCGAAATCTATTGGTTTTAAGGGCAAACTTCTCGGCAACAAATACGATAAGGTAATAGGAGATAACGAGGACTTTACACCTGAGTTAATCAATAGTATTTTTGCTAACTTTAATTATTGTAAAGAAGTGTTTATATGGGGAGCAGATTATTTTATAGACTTAATACCCAATTATGGTAAAGACGGTTGTTTGCTTGTCTGGAATAAAAGGTCTTCAGACGAACAACAAAAAGGTATAGGTAATTGCTTTGAGATGTTTTGGAGTAAGAAAAAGCATAAGAAGTATGTGTTTAATTTTGAATGGTTTGGGTTTTTGTCTAAAGATGCTCCTCAGGAGGCTAGAAACAGGGTTCACCCAACAATGAAACCCATCGGTCTAATTGAAAAGATATGGTTATGGTACAAAAGCCCGATGAACATAGTTGCTGACATATATTTAGGCTCAGGCTCTACGCTCATAGCAGCAGAAAAGACAGGGCGTATATGTTATGGAATGGAACTTGATAGCAAATATGTAGACGTGATTGTAGAGCGATGGTGTAAATATACTGGTATAACAAAAATTAAAAAGAATGGAGAAGAACATGAGTGGACTTTAAAAGAGGATTAGTGTATAATTGATGTTATGGCATTACCTAAACCAAACCTAACATCAGAACAACTAAAGGCTCGTTCAGCCATGTGGGTTAAAAGGTGGCGAGATAAATACCCAGAAAAACAAGCATTGGTTAGAAAAAGAAGTTACTTAAATAGAAAGATTAAAGCAATGGATAAAGTAGGTGGTGCAGTTTGTAAATTATGTGGGTGCAACGAGCTGTCTTTCCTAGAGTTTAATCATAAGAATGGAGGTGGTGCTAAAGAAATAAGAGAAAATGGATATGGTTCAATGATGGATATGATTTTAACAAAAAAAAGAAAAGTAGACGATTTAGAAGTGTTGTGTAGAGTTTGCAACGCACTAGACCACCTACAAAGAAAGAATAAATTACAAGCTAACAAATTTATGATAAAATGGGATACATTGTAGACTATACTGGTAACGAGAACATAAAAATTAACGGTAAAAAAATTATATGGAAAAAGACACAGAAGTAACGAAAGAACCGACAAGTAACCCTAATTTTGATAAGAATGGTAAGTTCAAGAAAGGAAACAAAATAGGCGAACTTGGTGGCAGAAAATTCGGTACAAGAGACTGGAATACTGATTTTGACGAGGTGATAGCTGACATAGCAAAAGATAACAACTTACCAATAAGTGAAGTAAGGAAAGTCTTATTGAAAGTGGCTTACAAAAGAGCAAAGGACGGAGACTTTTCTTTTAGTAAGGATATAAATGATAGAGTATATGGAAAGGCTTTGCAGATAAATGAACTCAGAGGCAAAGGCGGTAAAGACTTGATACCTGAAACTATAACTGAAAAAGATAAGAAAGCATTATTGGGATTGATAGGGAAGTAATATGACTACTCAAAATTTGAATATAAAAGAAACGATGGTAAAGGGCGTAACTTACCTTTTGAATTTTATGGGTAAAGAGTTTGATAGAGAAAAAGGCAATCCTACACACATAGCAAATAATATAAAAAGTGGAGTACATTTCGGAGACTCTGGCTCTGCCTCACGCTTCTTTAAAGTATGCGAACAAGATGAAATACAAGAAGACACGACATCTATGGAAGAAAAACTAGAAGCATTAGAGGAATTGAATAAGTTTCCAATGGACTGTGGTCATGGAAATACTTTTCCATACCTAAAAGAATAAACGATGACCAAAGACCAATATAAAGCAGGACTAGAGAAAATGCTAAACTGTTCTAAAGAGGAACGTATATTTCTCGCCGAACACTCGTTTGGTTTGTTTGCACTATACTATTTTTCTAACTACTTTCAATACTCACTAGCTCCATATCACTATGATTTTATAGATGACCTCCACGATTTAACCGATGGCAAGATAAGAGAAGTAGCTTGGATCGCTTTCAGAGAGTCGGCAAAAAGACAACCATTAACAGCTAATTTAATGACTCCTAATGGTTACACAAAACTTGGTAAGCTAAAGGTTGGAGATAAGGTTATTGGTTCAAATGGAAAAGCAACAGATATTATCTTTATGTCTCCTATTGTTAAAAGACCAATATATGAGATACGAACAGAAGACGGAAGAAGTACAGAGTGTGATAGTGAGCATTTGTGGACAGTTAGAAAAATGACAAATGTTAAGACTAAGTATGAAACTATATCTACTCAAGAGATTTTAGATAAAGGACTTTTTTATGACAGACTTCCAGATAAAAGAAATGGTAAAAAGTATAAAGAATATAAATTTGCATTAGATACAGTAAAACCAGTTGAATTAAAAGAAAAAGAACTAACAATCGAACCCTACTTCTTGGGTGTATGGCTTGGGGATGGATCAAGTGCTGATGTTAGGATAACTAACATAGAACCAGAAATTGAACACTATCTTGAGGAATATGCAAATAAGCTGAATCTGAAATATAAGAAAGTGCTTAATAAAGAGAGGACTCCGTCTTTAGTTATTACTGGCAACAGAGGAGGTGGGCATTCTCTACAAAAAAAACTTAAAGATATTGGGGTATTAAACAATAAACATATACCAGATGATTATTTATATGGCTCTATAGACCAGAGAAAAGCATTATTAGAAGGACTTATGGATACTGACGGAACTGTATCTAGTGGCACAGCTTCTTTTTGTAATACTAATGAAAATTTAGTTGACGGAGTAGTTTCCCTTGTTAGAAGCTTGGGAGGTAGAGCAAAAAAAGTAAAAACTAAAACCTTTGTATTATATAAAGGAGAGAGAAAAGAATGTGTGTGTTGGAAGGTTAGTATTTTACTTACAGATTATACTCCTTTTAGAGTGGTAAGGAAGATTAAAAATCATAAGTTATCTAAAGAAACTTTTTCACGCATAGTTAGCATAGAGTATAAAAGAGAAGACTTAGGAAGATGTATAAAGGTATCTAACGAAGATGGACTTTATGTAACAGATGATTATTTACTCACTCATAACACTACTTTTTCCAAACTTTTTATTATGTGGATGATATCCTATAACAAAAAGCGTTATATCTGTGTGGATTCCTTTGACAGAGAGAACGCTGAACGTATCTTGTTTGATATTGCCTACGAGCTAACTAACAACGCAAGACTAAGCGCTGACTACCCTACACTATTCTCCAAGAGACGTGCCATACACGAAATCAAACAAAACCGTATCAATAACTTCGTTACAGAGAATGGTATTCGTGTAGAAGCTCACAGTACACAGGAATCAGTCCGAGGACGTATTCACTTAAACCAAAGACCAGATTTCTTACTTTTAGATGATATAGAAACGAACAAGACAAAGGACTCCCAAGCATATACAAAGCAAGTCAAAGATCATATCAGTGAAGCGATGGCAGGTCTAAGTCCTGATGGCTGTATATTATATCTTGGTAACTTTATTACAGAGTACGGAAACATTCAGTACATTTTTGACCGAGCTAAGACAGACAAAGGTATCCGTGTCCGTAACATACCAGTAATGGTAGACGGATTGCCAACGTGGGATTCAAAATACGCACTCACAGACGATGAAGCCAAGAAGACGGGTAAAGTATCAATCGAGGATAAACAGCGCCAACTAGGCTCTTTTGTGTTCTCTTATGAGATGATGAATAAGCCAGTAGATGACACCCTGTCAGAATTTAAGAAAGACCACGTTCAGATCGTAACCGAAGAAGAAGTCAGAAAGAAAGACACTAACTGCTATATCACAATCGACAGTGCTGTATCAGAAAAAGAAAGTGCAGACTTTACAGGAATTACTATCAACCGAGTAGACATGCAAAACAAGTGGTATATATATTCTTACCGCTTAAAAGTAAATACAAAGGAATTGATTGAGCATCTATTCTATTTGCATAAAACATACAGCCCTAAAATGATAGGACTCGAAGAGACTACCTTTACTATGGCAATACAACCTTTCTTGCAAGATGAGATGAGAAAAAGACACTACCCTTTCTCCGTAACAGCTTTAAAACACAAGGGTATTCAGAAAGAAACAAGAATACGAGGACTCATTCCACGCTGGGAGAATAACGGTATTTTCTTAATAGGAAGTCACCTAGAACTCCTAGACGAGATGAGAACATTTCCAAGAGGACAAAACGATGATGTTTTAGATAGCCTATCTCACCAGTTGCACAACGCCCATCGTCCATTCTATGCCCCTGATTTCGAATCAAACAAACCTGAAATAAATAATGCAATATAAACTCATAGTAGAAAAGAAACTAAAAAATAAGCTTAATCCTAGTAACTATAATTGACATCAATCTATGTTTTGTGGTCTATCGCTAAATTAACTTGCTAAAAACTTGCATGATGTGCTAGTGGTGTTATCTTGTATGTGTGACAAAACTAAAAACATTTCAACTGAAAGGAAAAATCAACGAAGTAACATTCTCTAAAAGAACTTCTGATATTAAAAAGACCTTACTAGAACTCAAGCCTGACTTTGTTTATACTGATACCTACTTCACTCTATCAACTGGGACAGGAGCTAAAAAGATAATCACAGAACGCAAGCTAAACCTAGTGCAAAGTAAGAGGTTATTCAACAATGAAGACGTGATGGATGTATTTATTCAAAACCTCACTCAAGAATACGCATAAGATGGAAGAGAAAGATGTTTTTAGCTACATAACTACCGAAGCAAATAACTTTAGAACAGCTAGAGTGCCTTTGACTACATCAAAGAGCTGGAATATGCTCGAACACATTGAAAGATGTACCAACGTGGCTAATGGTTGGTTCAACAGAGGCTCAAATGAGGACGGACTACGCCCTTATAACGATATTGTCACACCGATCTTAGACGTAGCTTTCCGTTCAGAGGGTTTTGACGTAAAGGATATTGTACCTTTTGTAGACGACAAAGATAACTACCACCTATCCTTTTTAATAAAGAAATACAACCCACAATGGGCTAGAAAGCACAAAGTAGATACGTTTATAGACGATGTTGTAGAGTCATCAGTAATATTTGACCTAGCATTTATTAAGAATGTGAACAATGAGAAACCAGATCTAGTAAAACTAAAGACAATCGCTTTCTGTGATCAATCTGACATTATGGCAGGACCGATTTGTATAAGACACCAGTACACAATAAGCGAGCTAGTAGAGTTTAAAGGTAAATGGTATGACGACAAGATAAACATGGCAATTGCAATGTCTCTATCACAAAAGAAAGAATCTTTGGCTAATGATCAGACTGTAAAAACTCCAAGCAAATACATAGAAGTTTACGAACTACGAGGCAATCTACCCGAAATATGGCTCTATGATGACGCAGAAATGTATAAGTATTGTCATCAAATGCACATTGTCTGCTATTACACAGGAGAAGACGGTAACAAGAACGGTATAACACTATATAAAGGCAAGGATAAGCCACTTAGTAGTAACTTCAAGGCTATAAAGATAGACAGAATACGCTCAGAAGGTAGAGCTTGCGGTAGGTCTATCGTAGAACGTCTATTTGAGCCGCAAGTATGGAATAACTACGCAGGAATTAAGCTAAAAGAAATGCTAGACAGCGCTGTGAACCTTTTGCAGACTGATAGTGATGAAATAGCTAATCAAAAACTCAAAGGTCTACCCAACTTTACAGTATTGAAACACGAACAAGGTAAACCACTATCTAGGGTAGATATGAGCTTGCAAAATGTCGCAGCTCTTCAGAACTTCCAAATAGGACAAGAAAACCAAGCACAGAAATTAGGCTCTGCTTCAGATGCCTCACTAGGTAAAAATCCAGTATCAGGTACCCCATTCTCTACTACCAATGCACTTCTTCATCAAGGCGATGGAATACACAAGTATCGTCAGGGTAAAATAGCTACATTCTTTGCAGATGAGCTATACGCAGACTGGATACTAGGCTGGCTCGTCAAAGATATGAACGCAGGCAAGAAGTTCAGTGAAGAGCTATCACTAGACGAAATACAAGAGATAGCAGACAAGGTAATAGGAAATCAAGTAGAGAAAAGGATAAAAGACATGATATTTAAAGAGGGTAAGGTCATCACAGAAGAGGAACGAGAAACAATGAAAGATACTCTTCGCACACAGTTCTTGAAAGAAGGCAATCGCAGGTTTATGGAAATCTTAAAGGGAGAATTAGAAAGCATACCAGTCAAAGTGTTCGTCAATATAACAGGAAAGCAAGCTAACCTTGCAGAGAACGCTGACAAGATGTCTAACCTTATAAGAGAATTACTAAGAGCAGGTGTACCAATAGCATCAATGAGTAAACAGCTAAACGAACTTTTTGAAAACTCAGGACTCTCACCGATGCATTTCACAAACATAACAAAACCAGTTAAAGAGCCCGAAGCGCCGATAAACCCAGTAGCATCACCATTACAAAGTAACGTACCAGTACAATAATTATGAAAGAATATCTTAATGAAATAGAAATAGAGAAAATCGAGGCATTCTGTAAAGATGAAATCCTTCTGGAAGCAGTTAAAAAGGTTATTCTTCAAGGCTTGTATACTCACGGAGTCAATCACCCAGGACAAAAAGCAGAGCCATTGCTAAATGGTGCTTTCTCTTTGGTTTCAATGACTATGGGCAACCCTATACCAAACGAACTTTTGGGAGAACAGCTAAAGGCACAATGGGCAGGAATCAACACAATGCACAATGCTTTTGAAAGTCTTAAAAGTATTAGAAGTGATAAAAAGGATGAAGTCGAAAGCATTTACAATATAGCAGAGTAATTATCAATTAAATTAAAAACAAAATGGCAATAGAAAGAAACATAACAGAATCAGGAATAGTAGTACGAGGACAAGGCAAACTACAAAGACTGATCATCAACAGTCACACGTCAGGAACACTAAGAATCTTTGATGGAACAGAGTCAGGTGTAGTAGCAACAACAACTCTTACACAATCAGTTGCAGCAACAGTACCAGCAAACTATGGTACATCAACCTTAACTTCAACAGGTGCAAGCGTAGCAGCGACTCACGCAGTATCAGTTTTGACTGGTGACGCTATCGTTGCAACTAACGTAATGGTTATCGGAACACGAACATATACATTCGTGGCAGTTCTCACAGGTGCAGCAGATGAAATCTTAGTTGGCACAACTCTCACAGCAACACTTCTAAACGCAAAGAACGCTATCAATGCAATAGCAGGTGTTGGCATGTTGGGTGTGACGTATGGTTTTGGAACAGTAGTAAACACACAAGTACGAGCAGTAGCATCTGACGCAACTACTCTCACAGTAAGAGGAATAGTCCCTGGAACATCACTCGATTCAGTAGCAACTACAGGAACAGCATTACGAACAGTATGGGCTGATACTACACTCGGTGGAGGCACAGGAGCTTCTGACGCAGGTGTAACTACAGCAAACGCAACAGTAACTATCGGAACAACAATCTACACTCAAGTAGATGCTCTATCAGAAACGTATGGAGCACCAGCAGTAGCGTATCAGTTCCTAAGAGGTGCAAGTGAAGCGACAATGCTTGATAACCTTAAACTAGCTATCAACGCATCAGAAACAGCAGGAACTCAATACTCAACAGGTACTTTGGTTCACCCAGATGTAATCGCTACAACTAATACAGATACTACACAGATTATCCGAACACGAACTATCGGAACAGCAGCACAAACTACAGTGTTAAATGCTATCGCAACTACCGACACTCTAGCTAACACAGGATGGACTGGTGCAACGATGACAGGTGCAGTAACTACAGATGAGGCAACATTCACACTAGACACTACAACTTACACAGGAGTAATCACACTTGCAGAAACTCTAGGACTAACAGCAGTACCTTTTCAAATCCTTTGGGTAACATCAGAAGCAGTATTCTTGGATAAAATTAAGGCAGCAGTAAACCTTTCAGGGGTAATGGGAACTGATTACGGTACTGGTACAAATCAACATCCGACAGTAGTAGCTACAACCAACACGAACACAACACAGGTATTCAACGCAAGGAACACAGGCGTTGCAGGCAACTCTATCGCTACAACTGAAACTATGGCTAACTATGCTTTTACAGGACTTGTTATGGGTTCAGGAGCAGGAGCAACAGGAAGTGTTTTGATAGATACCCTAACATTCAGTGTAGTAGCTACAACAGGAGAAAGATATATTGATTTCGGAGGTATGGACTTCATAAGAGGACTATATCTAACGGTCGGAGGAACTCTTAACGCAACGATAAGTTACGATTTGAGCTAAATTATTAACTAATATATTTATTTTATGGAAGAAATAATCATCGAAGGAGCAGAGGAAGTAGTAGTAGAGGCTCCAGTGGCAGAGGAAACAGTGGAAGAAGTAGCGTAAGTTTATGGTTATACTACCTTAAAAGGTATTTTAAAATGGTTATACTACCTTAAAAGGTATTTAAAAACGGTATCATTGCCAACTCAATGACTTAAAAAACATATCATTATGGATACTAATGAAGAAGAAGAGGTTATCATTGACCCTATCAATGACGAAGTAGAAGAAGAGGCTGAAGAAGTAGTAGAACCTAAAAAATCTACTGAAAATTTAGAAGCAAAAAGGGCTAGACTTGAAGGACAACTTGCACGAGTGAATAGAGACTTGGGTATAGTACCAGAAAAGAATTCTAGCAGATCAGATGGCTTAGATTATGGAGAAAAAGCATTCCTAGTAGCGAATGGAATTATAGGGGAAGAAACAAAGTTAGTGCAAGAAGCCATAAAAAGAACTGGCGAATCACTAGAACAAATTTTAGAAAATCCCTACTTCCAAGCGAAACTTAAAGAAACTCGTGATTTAGCAATGACTGCTCAGGCAACTCCTAAAGGAGCTCGCTCAAATAGTGTTCCTACAGACTCTGTAGAATACTGGGCGACACAACCAATAGAAGATGTACCTCAAAATATTAGGATAAAAGTAGTCAACCATAAGCTAAAGCAAGGTGTTTCTAATGGACAGTTTTACAACTCCTAAACCAAAGCCATTTGATAACTTATTAGTTATTAAATAAGTTGATAGCGAAGCTCATTTACAATTAAATATGCTATAATTGGCTTAATATGCCATCAGGAATCTACACAAGAACAGAGCAACATAAACTTATAAACCTAGGTAGAAAATACCCTAGTCGTAAACACTACGCCAAGGGAATTACCAAGATAGATAAATTATGCTTATCCTGTAAAAATCCATTCCAAACAGATTGCTTTATGCCTAATAAAAAGTTCTGTTCTCAGACTTGTTATCACAAAACTTCATCTCACATAACCACTCTAGGTATGAAAGGAAGTAAAAAGCAGAAACAAATGATGAGAGAAAGAACAGGGGAGAAACACCACAATTGGAAAGGAGGGGTATCTAAGATAGACAACTCTTGCAGGACAATGCCAGAATATATAAAATGGCGTTCGTCTTGTTTTATCAGAGATAACTTTACTTGCCAAGAGTGTAATGCAACTGGATATGTTACAGTCCATCATATAAAAAGTTTTGCTCGTCTAATTACAGAAAATAATATCAAAGTTAGAAAGGATGCTAGAGACTGTAAAGATATGTGGGACATAACTAATGGAGTTACTTTATGTGAAGAATGTCATTCAAAGACAGACAACTACAAAGGTAGAAATATTGGAAAAAGAAAATTGAACTAATTATAGCGTATTTAATAAGAAATAGAGGTTGCTCTTGACAAAAACAAAATACCGTGGCAATCATACCAACAATCGAATACGAAGTGAAATTACAGGAGCGTCTAGGTGCTCCGACAGTATGGAAAGAAGTTTGTACAGTAAAATATACAGACAGTGGAATCTGGAGAAACCCTTATCTAACTGACTCAACAGTCGGAACAGGTACTCGTGGAACAGGTTATACATCAACAGCAGTAGCAACAGTAGATGATACTGTAACAATCAGTGCTTACATTTATTCAGCAGAACACATCGATGATGCAGACCTTGCACAGAAGACATTCTCTGACTTTATGGAAATCGCTGACAGAATGGGTAAAGTTCTTAACGAAAGAATGGAAACTCTTATGCTTGCAGAACACGCGGCATTAACAGACTTCGGAACTTTATCTATTGGACTCGGAGGTGCAGCAACAGACCCTATCACAGTTTCAATCTCTAACGTAAAGAAAATCATTTCTTCAATGAAGCGTGTTATCCGTGCAGCAGGAGGAACTGACAAAATGAATAGCGATGGATCATTTATCATCTGGCGCGAAGCTGACTATGAGCTTGTAGAACTACTTGCTACATCAGAAGGTTTCAGTACAGCAGATGATGTTCTAAAGAACGGTATCAAACAAGGTTTCAAATATCTAGGCGTAGAGCACTACTCAACATCACGAAACGTGTCAGGTCACGTTTTTGCAGGTGTTAAGAAGGCTCTTGCAGTAGGTATCGTAAAATCAACATACGGAAAGATGAAGACTCTTATTAACCCAGTAGTTTCTTCAGCTCAGATTTCTGGTGTAGGTTTGGAATCTCGTATTGACCACAAATATAATGTGTGGACAAACATGAAACCTATCTTGCTCGATATTAACGTAGCCTAACTTTATAGTCGTCTATTATTAACTAAACGAATATAAAATTATGGCAGTAACATCAACGCAAAATCCAAGACTAGACCAACCATTCCTAAATGCCCCTACGCTTGTTTATACTCCTGTAGCAATCAACTCTACAGCGACAGCAACAGCAAATCAGGTAGCATCAGGATATATAACGTCTACTTCAGCAGCAGCAACAGCAATCACACTTCCAACAGGAACACTGTTAGGAGCTAGATTGGGTGCTGTAAGAGGTACAGTCTTTGACTTGTTCATCGACAACACAGCAGGTGCAAGTACAGTAACAATCGTAGTAGCAGTAAATGGAATCCAATCAGCAATGGGCGGTACATTGACTCTAGTTTCAGGAGTAACTGGACAAGCACAATTTAGACTTATGTTTTCAAGTGCAACAGCATACACGTTTACTCGTGTAGCATAGCGTCTCTCTTTTCTCCCTTTACGGGGGGAAGGATAGGGACACTAGAAATAATGTAAAATAACTATGAATATAACTACAATCAGAAACTACATAAACGACAGACTAGATACAAATGACACAGACTTTCCTGTTGCAAAGAAAACACGACTACTCAATGTTGCACAGGACCAGGTGGTAAACGCTATCTTAGTGCAAGATAGGTTGTTTCAGTATGATGATGACAACTACCCAGACCTCCCTGAAGGCACTCTAGACCTCACTAGTGGAACTTACATATACGACATAAGAGAAGATAGTAACTTTGCTAACCTTTTGTATGTAGCAAAGGTTTTTGTAAAGTCTTCTACTGGTAACTTTTACGAACTAGAAAAATCAGGAATAGAATTTGAAACTCTTTCAGGTTCACTTGTTTCAGGTTCACCTACAAAGTACAGACTATCAGGCAAGCGACTTGTATTTGATATAAACCCGAACTATACATCGGCTGACGGTATTAAGATATTCTTCCCTCGCATTCCTTCTCCAATACTCGATACAGACACCACAAGAGAGCCTGGACTACCAACAACCTTTCATCACCTACTAGCTTTGTTAACGTGTTTTTACCTTGCTTCTGCTAAACAGATGACAGTAAAGAACGATTTGTATACAGAAATACAGGTAGAGGAAAGAAAACTCGGACTTCATATATCAAAGATGAACAACGACACCAATTTTGCATTAGAAGCTAAATATATTGACGCACGATGATAAATAATTTAGAAAATCCAAGCAGAACGAATCTATGGACAGTGGGCGTACTGGTATGGCAAACAGCATTGCCGTGGTACTACCCAAACTTTCCTAGAATTAACAACTTAGAAGAATAATATGAGTACAATAACAACATTACAAAATACAGACACAGGGAGTGCATCGCTAGGAGTTATCAACACTAACTTTAACAATCTTAATACAGACAAGATTGAGGCTACACAAACAGTAGCTCTAACAAATAAGACAATAGACGGGGATTTGAATACTGTTCAAGACCTTCCGTACTCTGCTATAAAATCTACTTCACGAAGTGGATTAGATGTCACTGTTATCACAGGTACAAAAGGTAGTACAAACGAACTCGGTAAGTTTAACGCGGATGGAGATTTGATAAGTGCTGGAATGTCAACAACAACAACAACACCAACATCAGCTAGTCTTAACACTACAATCCCAACTTCACTAGCAGTTTATAATGCTATCCAAACAGAATTATCACAAAAACATTTCTTTGTACCAGTAACAGGAGGTAACACTGTAACAAGTGCATACGATACAGTAGTGGGACACTTTGTGACAAACACACCAGACAACGCACAGAATCTATACTTTAACTTTAAAATACCAGACAACTACACAGCACTAACAGAAGCGGAAATTGTAATGATACCTGACACAACAGAGACAGTACAATACGACTTAAACTCTAACTATGGACAGGTTGGAGAACTACACACAATAGGGGCTGAATCCGTTCTTGATGCAACATCGAGTGCGACAATAAATGTACTTTTGGAGTGTTCAGCTGCTGGCGTACTTGTCGGTGTAACAGCAGGAGATTATGTTGGACTTAGGATTAACTCAAACACAACCACACTTCAAATTATTGGTTTGGCAATTAAATACACATAATATGGATAAGCTAATAAAAACAGAGACAGTAGAAAACGAAGGGAAGCAAGAAACAGTTTTTACTTTTGAAACACAGAAGACTGAGTTTGTAGAAGTTACGTATACAGAAGAAGAACTTATAGCAAGAAAGGAAAAACTTGAAATAAGAATCGCAGATACTCAGCTACAAATAGATCAAGATCAAGCAGGATTAAACAGCATAAATAACCTTATAAACCTTACAAAATGAGTCAAATAAAGAGAAAATCTTTAATGAAGTGGGATGGAGGAATAAAAACCTCTCCGAGGGATAGCAGTCCTGACATTATTTCAGGTGCTCAAATGGTAAAAGGGTTTGATATATATAAAGACCCTAGAAAACTTATACCTATGCAATCGTGGGAGACTTTCACGACAGATGAAGAAAAAGCATACAACATAAGAGCTATGGGAGGAATATCTGACACTGTTTACGGAGTAGGAAGTGCTTTGTCTAACTGGTACGGGAGAGATTGGTTACACAGAATACGAGTAGACGTGTCTAATTCACTTCATAAAGCAACTCAAATACCTATGCGACTTAATATGTCACTATTACCTGCTGATTTTTGGACTCATATTAACTCTGATGCTTCCGATGTGCGAGTAACTACCAGTGATGGAGTAACAGAAAAAGCAACATTTATTGAGAACCTTGATACCGCAGGATTTAAGGGTGATTTGTGGATAGATAATCCTGTAGACGTAGGAGTTCAAACTCTCACTACATTACAACAACAAACTGGAACAGGTACAGAAATTAGTTTTGGAGAAGGAACAGATTTTGCATATGCAGTACCTGTTACACTCACAGGAGAAACCATAAACCATATAAGGATAAGTGGAAGTAAGACTGGAGCACCTGGCGATGTTTCTGTAAGACTCTATACAAACAATGCTGGCAACCCTGGAACACTTGTTGCTACAGTTGCAACGCTTCCCTCTAGTGCTTTTGTGGAGTCTGTCACTAATGTTTTTAGAGACATTAGCACTATTCTAACTACAAATATAACTCAATCAGGTGCACACTGGCTTGTATTCTCTGTAGCATCACAAAGTGCTTCCAATTATTATATATTCGAGTACAGCAATGCTGGAACCACGACCATCAAAACTGCATCAAATATAGGACTTACTTCTTGGACTACATTAGATAGTACTTCTACTCCAAACTACACACTCTCTTTTTATAAAAACACAGTAACAGAGAAATACTTTTATATTTATTACGGTAATGTGGAGGCAGAAAAAATACCACACGGCTCTCCAACTTTTAATTACACTTACGGGGGACGAAATACTTTTACTCGTACTAATATGCGATTTGCATATACTTTCGGAGATAACTTGTCGGGAAATAAATACTTTGGATCTACCCAGACCACAGGAGGTGACGAAGCCTTCACAACTGATTTCATATATCAAAATGCTCTATTTGGAAAAGGAGTAAAAACTAGCAACGCTGTAATACAGACAGATACGAGCGATCAAGTTGCTATTACAAGTGACGATTTTTCAGTCTCTTTTATGATATATGTTACAGAGTGGGAGAATGTAACTTTATTAGCAGCTACAAGCGGTGATATTACTATAGCTCTAAATACAAGTGGAAAACTATTGTTCACAGTAGATGGCTCTGTTGCTACTACAACAAGTACCTCTACGCTCACATTGACGCTGAACGAATGGCACATAATTGATTGTGTATTTGATACAGGCCACTATATATACATAGACGGAAAGGTGGAGTATTTCAACTTCGCTGATGGAAACTATGACGGAGTTGCAACAAATGAAGCATTAAGGGTAAATACTGGAAACAATGTGACGATTGCACAGATATGGGGATTTGATGATGTCATAACTGCTAATCAAGTGTCAACAAAAATGGACAACTTTAAAAGGACAGACTTCTTCACTGTTGGATCAGAAGAAGATTTTACAAGTATTTCACCTCAATATACTGGAATACAACTCTACAGGAAAACTATCTCTTCAGGGAACTGGAAGGAAATGACAGAAGCAGGAAGTCCTATTAAAAACCTTTTATACTATCCTGTAAATGCTTTTGTAGACGCAACTGGTACATACGTTGTAGTGTCTAGTGCTGACAATAACGCAGACGGATTTTTGTACCTAGCATCAGTAAAAACTTTGAGTGTCCTTAATCCAACACACTTATCATTAGGCTTTTCAAATGTTGCCGCTAGAGTAGCGATACAGCCAGAGGTAGCAATAAACGGAACTCAATACTTCAACGACTTTTCAGCTACACTGAGCTCAGTTGGTGACCCTGGAAGTGCAAACGCTTTTACAGCAGTATCAACTGTGCAATCTTTGGCATCGTGGAGAACATATCTCGCTGTTGCAAGTGTACGAAGAAACATTGGCTTCATAAACATTTGGGATTTAGCATCTTCTCTTTCAACAGAGAGAGTGGATGTAGGTACAGGTAACGTAAGGGTTGTGGGTACAGCAGGAGATACACTCTTTTGTGTTGTAGATAATTTCATAGATGATGCTATCAAGTCAGGAAACAAACCAACAATGGAAATTAAGCAATATGTAGGCAACGGACAAATGGAAAAGACTCACGTCATAGAAGTACCTGCAATTATTGACGATTCCACATATTTAGACTATTGGGAGCGTGCAGTTTCAAACTTCAAGCTATTCAGAAATGAACAGACTCTTTTCTATGCAAGAATACCAAAAACATCTGCTGGAGATACTTTTAGCGAAGGATTTTGGAGTGTAGGAAAGAACTCAGACGGAATGCTATCTCTAGCTTTGATGATTGACACAGAAGGACTTGGAATGCCAGAGAATGTCTTTGGATTTGCTCAACAAGTATTCTTCGTTCAAAAAGATGGAGGTATTAAAAGACTATCTGATTCAACTTATGGAAACATAGCTCTTTACACTACAGAAAAAATGAATGAAGGTAACTCTCAGATAGAAAAAAAGCTACACGGTATTGAAATAATAACAGAGCCATTAGTTACAGGTCAGACAATATCAATTTACTACAAGAAAAATGGAGAGGATACCCGAACTAAGATATGCGACTTCACAGGTGTAAACTCGATTGCATACGAGGCTCTCTACGATATAAATGGAACAGCTCTAGGTAATTATAAAGAAATAGAGTTTGATATTGAAAGCACGGGCGGTAGTGCTTCACTTTTAGAGTTTAATTACAAATACGAATATCTTAAAAATATAGTATAATTATATGGAGAAACAAATAAAAGACCTACAAATAAGAATAGACGAACTGGAAAAGAAATTTAAACAACTATCAGACACCAGCTTCAAAACTTCCGCAAGAGAGATAGTCAACCGAGAAGTACAGTTTTTACAAAAAGTATACGACAAGAATGGATCTTTAGTACCAGAAATCAACAATACATAATATGGATACAACAATAAAAGGCACGGACCTAAGACCAATAACAGAGACAATTCTTCCTAAAGATATAAGCTCTACAACAACATCGCTTCTAGGTAATTCACTTACTCAAAGTGCTGAATTAGATATGCAGTTTAATGCTAACGCACTAAAAGCAAATCAAGAAAAAGACACAAACATTTTAGACTATCAAAGCCTACTTGAAGAAGCAGGGATAGTAAAAGGAAAAGAGACTGCACTAGCAAACAGTTTTGGTGCTAGTGATATTAGCGAGAGAGTACGAAACATAGATACTCAAATGATTTCACTTGGAAAAGGTCTCAGAGACTACAAAGACGAACTTTACAGAAACCCTAACCTAACACAGACACTAGCGTCACGAAGTTTCAGTGAACAAGAAAGAAAAACAGTAAGCGATCTTGCTAACCTAGCAATAGTAAAAGATGTTTACAAAGGCGACTATAACTCTGCTATGCAAAAAGCTAAAGACAAAGTAGCGTCAGACCTTGCTCCTATCGAAACTAAGATAATGGGACTAGAATACGCAAAAGATTTAAATAAGGACTCGTGGAATCAAGCAGAAAGAAATCAGATAGACTTGATGATAAATAAGGAAAAGCGTGAATATGACGAGCAGAAAAATACATTACAGCAATTAGAAGTATATAAAATAGAAGCTATAAAAAATAATCAAGGGGAACTAGCACAAGAAATGTCTTTACTTTCTCCTAAGTCGCCAACATACCAACAAGATTTGGCTAAATTGGTAGGTAAAATAAAAGACCCTATGCTTGCATTGCAAATGCAGAAACTTAGACAAGATTTAAATAGATCAAATTCAGACAGTAAGGTAGTAAAAATAAACGGAGTAGATTATATTCAACACTCTGATGGTTCTTTATCAGACCCAGTTTTACCTGGTGCAGGAGATATGACGTTAGTTAAAGAAAGACTACGAGATAAAATCTTTGCAGTAGATGAATTAGCTAAATCTGGTGTAGGTCTTTCTACAAGTGCTGGCTTATTAAGAAGTGTTCCGATTATATTTAGAGTAAAAACAAACGACTGGAGAGCGGGAATGGTAAACGTTATCGCTAAACTTACTGTTGATGAACTAGGAAGGGTAAAATCAGACGGAGTAACTTTTGGTGCTTTATCAAACGGTGAACGTCAGGCAGTTGGGGATGCTGCAACAGTATTAAGTGCAGGACAAATCTATAAAGGTTCGGGGGATGATAGACGAGGAACTGGTAAATTTAAAATTTCAGAAAAGAAAGTACAAGAATCACTTAATATTATCAGCAAATACTATAAGATAGATTATGAGCAAAGATTCGGCGTTCCCTACGCAGAAGTTGAAGGCTCCGAGGCTTACGAAAAAAAGCTATCGGAATTTCATTCAAACCCAATTCACACAGCTCAGATTGAAAGTATTTTGGAACAATACCCTGATTATTCTGCGGAGGAGATATTGCAAGTAATTGGATTATAATTATATGTTAACACCACAACAAATTTTAGAAGCTAGAGAAAAACTAGGAATAAAAGTAAATGACAACTTAGACACAGGGAGTAATCTTCTGGCTAAACTAAGGGCTAATCAACCACCACCAACATTTTTGTCTAGGGTAAAAGAAACAGCAGGAGATTTCACAGGTATCGGTGAAGACATTGTAGAAAATTCATATCGGTACAAAAGACGTGAAGATGATATTAGAACAGCTATGGAATCAGGAGAACAAAGCAGTGTCCGTTCATTGCTACAAGCAACAGGACTACTAGCAGGTGCAGGAGCAGGCGCCATAGGTGCTGTATTTAAGGGTGGTGTGAATATGCTACTTTCAGATAAAACAGAAAAAGACGTAACTGATGTTATTACAAAGTTCGGTGCTAAAGTAATGGCTAACCCAGAGGTACAAGGTATCGTAAATAAATATAATAGTCTATCTCCAGAACAACAGCGTGATGTTGATGCCGTTGGTGGCGTAGTTTCTCTCGTAGGAGAATTTATTGGTGTAGGGGGTGCTGCTAAAGGTGTAAAGGTTGCACAAAAGGCTGTTACAGCAGGCATAGATGCTACAACTGATGCTATAACATCAGGAGTAAGGAGTGTTGCAGACAGTGGTGTTGGTCAAATCTCATCAGACATTGCTTCTCGTGTACCTAGAGCATTCGATAGAGTTAAAGACACTATTGCAGAAGCTGGTGTTCGTGCAAATAAAATACGTACAGCAACACCAGCAGTTAAAAATGCTATGAAATCTAACCTTGATGAAAGAATTATAAACACTATAAGTGACTCAGACGATGCAACCCTTAGGGCATTTAGTGATGTTCTTGCCATAGCAGAAGAGTCACCTAATAAAATAGGACCAAAAAGACAACCAACAATAGTAGGAGGAGAACTAGCTACTCAACAATTTGACTTAGTCTATAAACAAAAGGAAGCAATAGGGCAAAAACTTGGAGATTTAACAAAAACACTTTCAAAAACTGAAACAATAAATATGCAGGAAAGTTTTGGTCAGATTGATGATATTCTTTCAAATCAAGGAATCCTTCCACAATATACAAAAAAAGGAGTTAAGTTAGATTTTACTGGTTCAGAATATACTCCAGCAGAAAGAACAATAATACAAGAACTTTATAACCTTGCAAGTGAAGGTGGAGATATACAAACACCACTTCAAATAAGAGGAAAAGACAAATTGTTTAGTAAATTAAAAAGAGAAGCTAATTTTGCAGGAGTAGGGAATATAATTATTGAAACACCAGAAGGACCAAGAAGTATGTTTGATGTTTTTAGAGATATTTATTCAAATAAACTTGATACTATTTCACCAGAGTTAAGAACCCTTAATTCTCAATACAGAAAATTTGCTCAGTTAGTAGAAGATATTGAAGACAGTATCTTTAAAACTCCAAACTTTAATGTAACAAAAACAGCAGACCCAGCAGAGTTTGCAAAAGTAAATTTGCGTAGGATATTTGGAGAGTCACAAAGCTCACCAGCTTTTGAAGCAGTAGCAGATGCAATGGATGCCTCAGCTCGTGGACTTGGATATAAAGGAGCAACACCTAAAC